>Ga0172362_10006077_pt1 | contig 10410 bp, 9 predicted proteins | sample LakKivs1_kivu2a2_FD_114534 | JGI IMG/M metagenome (GOLD analysis project Ga0172362, IMG submission 114534) | Sediment microbial communities from Lake Kivu, Rwanda - Sediment s1_kivu2a2 | ecosystem: Environmental > Aquatic > Freshwater > Lake > Sediment | place: Rwanda: Western Province, Lake... | reverse complement strand
GTCAGGTCTCTCATGGGTATCCTCCTTCCCGGAGTTATGTCTCCGGTTTGTTTTGACTGCGCTATTTGGAGTATACCCATTTTTTTAAAAAAGGCAATTTACACACTCTCTTATACAACACCCTACTTTGTATACGTATTGACTTGCCTGTATAAATATGATTAAATATTCGGTGAAATGAAAACAGTTAGCATAGGTATAGATCTGGGCGGAACGAAAATTATCGCCGGGCTTGTCAGCAGAAAAGGGAAAATAAACAACAGGATTGAAATACCTACACGCGCAAAGGACGGCAGAAAAGCAGTCGTCAGGCGCCTGGTCCTGGCGGCAGAAAAAGTCATTGAGAAATCAGGCGTTCCGAAAAACAGGATAGAAGGTATAGGTATAGGTTCTCCCGGCTTGATTGACCACAGCAGAGGGATCGTCAATGTACCGCCTAATCTGCCCGGCTGGAAGAAAGTACTGCTTGCGAAAGAAATAAAAAAAGCACTGGGTCTGCCTGTGTATGTTATAAACGACGCGAATGCTGCTGCTCTTGCAGAATCTGTTTACGGCGCCGGCAGAAAATACGGCAGCATTCTCTGTATCACACTCGGCACAGGAGTCGGTGGTGGAATTGTTGTTAACAGACGGCTTTATCTTGGCCATAAGCAAAGGGCAGGAGAAATCGGGCATATGGTTGTTGAAAAAGACGGTTACAGGTGCAAGTGCGGAGGACGCGGCTGTCTGGAACGATATGTGGGAAATGAATATATTGTTGAGAGGGCTATCAGGAAAATAAAACAGGGGCAGAAGTCGAAACTTATCAAGATGACAGGCGGACGCCTGAACGAAATCACACCATTGCTGCTTTCAAAGGCAGCCAGGCAGGGAGATACGCTTTCAAAACAGGTCTGGGAAGAAACAGGACGGTACATCGGCATTGTCCTGGCAAGCGTTATGAATTTTATGGATCCCGGAGTCATCGTGATTGGCGGCGGAGTGGCACGGGCAGGACAATTGATTTTCACCCCTATCCGGCGGACTGTCCGACAGTATGCTTATGCGCTTTTGCATGAAAACATAAACCGCAGAATTGTTCCGGCAGAACTGGGCAATAATGCCGGTGCAGTGGGTGCCGCTACATTTGTCTGGCATCAGCGATACAGAGGAAAATGATCCTGCCGCGAATTTTTTTGCGGCTGTTGCTGTCTATAGCGGTCTGTATTGCCGCATTTTCCATCCATATTCCGGCATTATCGGCTGAAACAGCAGAGCAGGTTCAAACTACCATCGGAGAAGAAGCGCCAGTATTATGCACTGCTGACCACATGGAATATGACGACGATGGAAACCTGCTGGCAAAGGGCAATGTTCAGCTCACGTATAAGACTATCGTGGTCAAGGCGGACGAAATAAAATATAATACGCAGACAAAAGAAGCTGAAGCAAAGGGGAACCTTTTTCTTACGGAGACAGACCAGGAAGTGAAAGGCGAATCAGCAAAATACAACGTGGAAACAAAACAGGGACGTGTTGAACAGATGAGTTTCCTTAAGGAGCCCTGGTTTTTCCAGGGCACCAGCATTGAAAAGCCGAGCGAAAAAGAAGGACAGATAAATCACGGAATTGCGACTACCTGCAAGCTTCACGACCATCCGCACTATCATATTGCCGCAGGAAAAATTTACATCAAAATGGGGGAGAAAATCGAGGCGTGGTGGGCTGTATTTTATATACGCGGAGTCCCTGTTTTTGTTTTCCCGTATTTATACCGCTCTTTGAAGGATAAACGGAATCCGGTGACCGTGACTCCCGGATACAGCAGCAGCGAGGGATTTTTTGTCAAAACGGCTGTTAATTACCGTATTGCCGATGATTTTCCGGGAACGGCTAAAATCGACTACATGAGCAAACGGGGATGGGGCCTGGGCCTCGACCAGGGTTTTAACGGAGAAAATACGACCGGTTCCGTGGACACATATTATCTCAGGGATAAGCAATCAGGCAGGAAAAGATGGAGCCTCTACGGAGACTGTCGCGAGCAGTTCTCTGATACCGTAAGCGGCGTGGTAAAGGCAGGATACCAGAGCGATGAAACCTTAGAGCAGGAATCCTTTGTTTATTCAAGCCCGATAAGAGAACGCCGCGCACATGCGGCACTGACGAAACGACTGGATAATTCCGTTGTGACAGTGGCAGTTGAAAGAGATGACAGCTGGTACGAATCAGGCGACACTAAGGGATACAGGAAAAACATTGAGGAACTTCCGCAGGTTAACTGGCAGATGACATCCACCCGGCTCGGAGAAACAGGGCTGTATTATTCGCACAATGTTGAATTCAAAAATTATTATCTGCCGAATAAAAATCCCGACTGGACAACCGGGGGGTACAATCTGGAGTATTACAACCAGCAGGCAGGGTTTTATCCGAGTCTATGGCGGACATTTAACCTGAGCAGACTTACGACTTTCAGCGCAAACATAGGTTTCAGCGAGGTCTGGAGAAACGTTCCGGAATACACGGGAGGCGCAGATGGTTTTCTTCACAGTTACAACACAGGATTGAACTGGCATCAGCGTCTTACTTTATGGGCTGAAACGGATGCCGGTCACCAGTTCGGACAGCAAATCAATAAAAGGACAGGCATAAGGCATGACGGCATAACCACAAACCATTTATCCGGACGTCTTGGACTCAGACCGAGCGGAAAATTTGCGGCTGATATTACCACAGGCTACAACTTTATCGGAAAGGGCGGGCTGGCAAATATTGACCCTGTGAACCTTGACATGAGGGCTCATTTACATGAAAATGTAGGAAACAGGACAAACGTCCAGTACAGCGTTGAAAAACACCGGATACAGAACCTGAGTACGGATTTGGATATAGGGAAAAGGGACGACTGGTTTTTCGGGTTCGGGGTAAATTATGTGCCGACAAACAGCAGTTACAAAATTGCGGAAACACTGGACTTTATTCTCCGGATGGGATTAAAATTAGGGAAATCATGGCGCATTGAAACCGAGCAGAAGTTTGACGTGCAGGAAAGGGGTATCAAGGAACAGGATTATTATTCCAGATTTGACCTGAGCGACTGCTGGTCGGCTGATTTTACAATGAAGCGGTGGCGGGTCGGAGTTTCAGAATACAGTTCGTCTTTCGGGCTGACGTTTAACCTGACTGCGTTTCCCGGAGCACATGTTGGCTCTGCAAGACAGGGACTGTTCAATTATTAGAAAATAGTCAGCAAATGACAAGGAGATGAAAAGTTGAAAGGCGTGATTCTGGCAGGCGGGCTGGGCACAAGACTTTACCCACTGACGCGCATTACAAACAAGCATCTTCTGCCGGTTTACAAGAAGCCGATGATATATTATCCGCTTGAAACGCTTGTAAAGGCAGGGATAAAGGATTTGCTGATAGTTACAGGCGGGAATAACGCAGGGGATTTTCTCCGTCTCCTGGGAGACGGCAGGGAATTCGGCCTGAAACACATAAATTACGCCTGCCAGCAGGGAGAAGGCGGAATTGCGGATGCTCTGCGGCTGGCAGAGCATTTTACCGCAGGACAGAAAATAGTGGTGTTTCTGGGCGACAATATTATCGGCGGAAGCATAGAGCCTTATGTCAGATCGTTTGCCAGACAGAAACAGGGTGCGAAAATACTTCTTAAGGAAGTTCCTGACCCTGAAAAATACGGCGTGCCTGGATTCAGGAAAGGCAGGATCTCCGGAATAATCGAAAAACCCGGGAAACCGGCGAGCAGGTACGCCGTGACAGGAATATATTTTTACAGTGCGGACGTTTTTGAAATCATACACAGTTTAAAGCCGTCAAAAAGAGGAGAACTGGAAATTACCGACGTGAACAACGTATATATAAAACGAGGCACGATGACGCATGAAATCCTTGAATGCTGGTGGGCTGATGCCGGCGCTTCCCTTGAGGCGTTTTATAATACCGGCAAGATGATTGAAGAACTCGGAGCAAACACATGAAAGTCCTGATAACCGGCGGTGCAGGCTTTATAGGCAGTCATTTCGTAAAATATTTTCTGAAAAAACATCCGGGCGACACGGTTATCAATCTGGACAAGCTTACGTATGCAGGCCATCTGGAGAATCTTGCAGGGATCGACGGTAAAAGATACCGGTTTGTAAAAGGCGATATCTGCGACGATGGACTGGTGAATGAAGCGATGAGCGGCTGCGATATGGTGGTGAACTTTGCCGCAGAGACGCACGTTGACAGGTCCATAGAAAATCCAGCTGATTTTGTGAAAACGAACATTTACGGCGTTTATGTGCTGCTCGAATCCGCAAGAAAAAGCAAGATAAAAAAGTTTTTGCAGATAAGCACAGACGAGGTTTACGGCAGCATTCTCAGGGGTGCTTTTACCGAGGATTCAAAATTGAATCCGGGCAGTCCGTATTCAGCCAGCAAGGCATCCGCTGATTTACTTGCGCTTTCCTATTTTAACACGTTCAGGATGCCTGTCGTTATTGTCAGGAGTTCAAATAATTTCGGATTTTTCCAGTATCCCGAGAAAATGATACCCTTATTTGTCACCAATGCCTTAGATAATGTGTCACTGCCTGTTTACGGCGACGGAAGGAACGTGCGCGACTGGATTTACGTTGAGGATAACTGTCGCGCCATAGACCTTGTGCTCGCGGAAGGCAAAGACGGAGAAATATACAACGTCTGCGGTGAGAATGCGCGGAAGAACGTTGACATGGCAAAATTCATACTGAAGGCACTCAAAAAGCCGGACACCCTGATTGAATTCGTAAAAGACAGGGCTGGACACGACAGACGATATGCAATAAAATGTGATAAAATAAGAAAACTCGGTTATAAGCTCCAGGGGAGTTTTGAGGAGAAGTTAAGCAAAACAATAGAATGGTACAGGGAAAATGAAAACTGGTGGAGAAAATTCAAAAAATAAATTAGCGGAAGAACTGGTCGGAAAATTCAAAACTCGCAGGGCAAGCGTGGCAGTTGTCGGCCTTGGCTATGTCGGCCTGCCTCTGGCTGTTGCCATGGCTAAAGCAGGGTTTAACGTCGTGGGAATCGAACGAAAATACGACAGGCGGAGAATGGTCAATTCCGGCAGGAGCTATATCGCAGACGTGCCTGCAGGCGAGCTAAGAGAAACTGTAAAAAAAGGCCGGCTCAAGGCAGTAAACACTTTTAAAATTGTGCAAAAAGTTGATGCTGTGTGCATCTGCGTGCCGACCCCCCTGAAACACGGAACAAAACAGCCGGATCTGTTTTACGTGAGATTTGTCTCACAGCAGATTTCAAAGTATCTGCGAAAAGGACAGGTTATCGTACTTGAAAGCACGACATATCCGGGCACTACAGAGGAAATGGTCAGACCCATGCTTGAAAAAAGTGGCCTGAAGGCAGGCAGAGATTTTTTTCTGGCATTTTCGCCTGAAAGGGTAGATCCAGGCAACCAGATTTTCAGATTGAAAAACACGCCTAAGATTATAGGCGGACTTACTCCTGCATGCACCAGAACCGCCTCGGCACTTTACGGTCAGGTGGTTAAAAAGGTCATTCCGGTTTCTTCCCCGAGGATTGCGGAAATGGAAAAACTTCTCGAGAATGTTTTCAGGAACGTGAACATTGCATTTGTAAACGAACTTGCGATAATCTGCCGGAAGATGAAAATGGACGTATGGGAAGTCATAAGGGCGGCATCCACAAAGCCGTATGGATTTATGACATTTTACCCGGGACCGGGAATAGGCGGACACTGCATTCCCATAGACCCCTTCTATCTTTCGTGGAAAGCCAAAAAACTGGGAATAAAACCGGAATTCATAGAGCTTGCGGCGCGTTTTAACGACCACATGCCTTATTATGTAGTGAACATTCTCGCAAACAAGCTCAGGAGCCGGGATAACCGGGGTAAAAAGATTTCCGGCTCAAAAATTCTTGTGCTCGGAGCCGCATATAAAAAAGACATCGCTGATTTCAGGGAATCCCCTTCAATCATAATAATGGGAATCCTTATGAAAAAGGGAGCAAGGGTCATCTACAACGATCCCTATGTGCGCTCCATGAAAATCGGAACAAAAAGGATGAATTCCGTGAAACTGACCGACCGCCTGCTGAAATCGCAGGATGCGGTGATAATAGCGACAGACCACAGCAAATATAACTACAGGAAAATAGTTGATTGTGCAAAAATCGTGCTTGATACAAGGAACGCTCTGCATGGCATCAGGGCAGACGCGTCAAAAATAATAAAGCTGTAAACGACAGGAGATGTTTTCATGAAAAAAGCTGCAAAGACAGTTGAAACTAAAGCCGGCAGGGGTTCAGTTATCATGCCCGGAGTAAAACTGGGAAAAGGAGTCGTTATCGGGTGTAATTCTGTGATTCACTCAGGCACAGTTCTGGGAGATAATGTCTGCATAGGCGACAACAGTGTAATAGGAAAGCCGCTGCAACTGGCAAAAACAAGTACCCTCAAAGCAGAAAAACTTCCGGGTCTGAAGGTAGGAGACGGAACTGTTATCGGCTCAGGCACCGTGATATGCGCCGGAACGGAAATAGGCAGAACTGCGCTGATTGCAGACCTGTCGTTTATCAGGGAAAAATGCAGAATAGGCGATTTCACCATCATCGGCAAAGGAGTTACGGTTGAGAACCAGACCAGCATAGGCAATTATGTGAAAGTTCAGGCAGATGCGTATGTGACCGCGTATACAACAGTGGAGGACTATGTTTTCATTGCGCCGTGCGTTGTTACTGCCAATGATAATTTCATGGGCAGGACAGAGAAAAGGTTTGCATTGAGGCGGGGTCCGACCATAAAAAGAGCCGCAAGAGTGGGTGCAGGGTCGGTCCTTCTTCCAAGGGTTGTAATAGGCGAGGAGGCATTTGTTGCGGCAGGAGCGGTTGTGACCAGGGATGTGCCGGAAAGAAAGCTGGTTATGGGCGTGCCTGCAAGGATTGTGCGTGACGTTCCGGACGACGAGTTATTAAACACAGGACAGGAGAAAAAGTGAACATTAACATTATAGGGCTTAAGGAACAGTATCAGGCACTGGAAAAAGAAATCGACCAGGCGGTAAAAGAGGTGTTTCTGAGCGGACAGTTTATTCTGGGTCCGAAGGTATCTGAACTGGAAAACAAAATTGCCGGTTTATGCCAGGTCAAACATGCCATTGGAGTGAATTCAGGCACTGATGCCCTGCTTCTTATTTTGAAGGCTCTGGGAATAGGGGCAGGCGACGAAGTAATCGTTCCGGATTTTACCTTTATTGCCACGGCGGAAGTGGTTGCCCTGCTCGGGGCAAAGCCTGTGTTCGCGGACATTGAGCCCAAGACGTTTAACATTGATGCTGAAAAGTTAAAAAAGAAAATCACAGGAAAGACAAAGGCAGTCATTGCGGTCCATCTATATGGACAAACAGCAGATATGGACGCAATCAGGAAAATTGCGGACAGCAAGGGAATCAGGGTCATAGAGGATGCTGCCCAGGCACTGGGCGCAAAATACCGCGGAAAACCTGTCGGCTCCCTCGGAGATGCGGCAGGACTGAGCTTCTTTCCGACCAAAAACCTGGGATGTGCCGGGGACGCAGGAATGGTTCTGACAAACGACGATAAACTCGCGGAAACGACAAAAATGCTGAGGGCTCACGGCGCCAGGAAGAAATATTTCCACGATATTATCGGCGTAAATTCCCGGCTGGATGAGATTCAGGCAGCAATTCTGCTTGTCAAATTGAAATATCTTGAGGAGTGGAACGAGAAGCGCAGGCAGAATGCGGCTGAATACGGCAATCTGCTCGGGAAGAACGTCGTAACACCTTATGTGGAACAGTTCAATCTCCATGTTTATCACCAGTATACAATCAGGACGAAAAAACGGGATGAATTGGCCGAATATCTCAAGGAAAAAGGAATCGCAGCCGGAGTGCATTATCCTTTGCCTTTGCATCTTCAGCCCGCGTTCAAGGGATTGAAAGCCGACCCGGGTGAGCTGAAGGAGAGTGTACTGGCAGGACAGCAGGTCCTTTCCCTGCCGGTCCATCCTGAACTCACCGGCGCCCAGCTCGCTTATGTAGCAGATGCGGTAAACGGGTTTTTTAAGTAAAGAGACCTTTTTGAATTTAGGCACATGTCTAAACGCGAAGAATTGAAAAAAGGCTATCAAATCAGGGCCAATCGTAACATCAAACTTGCCGAAGAATGGCGTCTCATGGAAGAAGAAGTATGGCGAAAGTATGTCAAACCAGTTGATGAAGCGGAACATAGTGATTATGAGGGTCTTCCTATATTCGAAAAATCGAATAACTGCTTTAATGGACATTGTTCAAATTAAAATAGATAAACGCATCATCCTTCCGTTTATAAAATAAATCTTGACAAAATACCTTCCGACATGGTATAATGGCACTATGAAAAACAAGGTAAGAGTTCGTTTAACCAAGGCGCTCATGAACAAATATGAAGCGCTCTGGGATGCATTTGGCAGTAATTCATTCACATTGGATGACGCCACCCGTGTTTTGACTGAAAAAGCAAGGATAAATAAGGAAGGCGTTCCTGTGTTTCTGGCAGAACTTCGCAATGCAGGCCGGCTGATGGTTCAGCAGAACCAGCAGGACCTCAGGAAAAGCATATATACATTGAAAAGCGGACAGGATGTCATAAGTGAAGCCCTTAAAACCGAAGGTGCTGCCCTTGGCAGGGGTGAAGTGGAAGGCATCCTGAAAAAAGCCGCTGATTTAATAAGAACCAGGGTTGACTACAGGTTCATACTCGTCTTGCTTTTCATGAAGAGGATAAGCGATCTCTGGGAAATGGAGTATCATTTTACCATTGAAGAAGCAAAATCCGATGGATTATCTGAAGTCCAGGCAGTGAAAGAAGCGTTAAAGCCCGCGCATCACGACTTTGACATACCGGAAAAATATCTCTGGAAAAATATCAGGAATGACGTCCAGAACATGCCTGAGAATTTTGCGAAAGCCCTGAAGGAAATATCGGAAAGAAACCCTGACCTCAAGGATGCCTTTGACGTTGACTTTATCCAGTTTGCCGGCAACAGGGAAAATGCGGAAATTCTCCGGCAGTTAGTGGAGGTGTTCAGTGAAAAGCGGCTATATAACGTGTCGCCGGACATTTTAGGCGATGCTTACGAATGGATTTTGAGGTATTTTGCGCCCGACAAAGCAAAGGAAGGCGAGGTTTACACGCCAAGGGAAGTAATTTCCCTGATTGTGGAAATGCTGGACCCCAAACCCAGTGAACATGTATACGACCCGGCTTCTGCTTCTAACGGAATGCTTATAACTTCGCACAATTACGTTAAGAAAAAATATGGGAGCGAAGAGGCGGAAAAATTGTTTTTACATGGACAAGAGGTAAACACCAAGACCCAGGCTTTGGGCAGAATGAATCTCTATATACACGACATCAAGAACGCCTACCTGGCGTCAGGCGATACGTTACTTTATCCAAAATTCAAAACCTATGAAGATGTCGTGAAATATGATCTGGTAATTGCCAATCCGCCATGGAATCAGGACGGTTATGACGAAGAGCGGCTTAAGAAAGGGGAATTCTGGCAGAAGAGATTTCCTTTTGGCTTCGTGTCAAACCAGTCGGCCGACTGGGCATGGATTCAACACATGCTTGCATCTGCAAAGCCAGATACTGGCCGTGTAGGGGTTGTCATAGATAACGGTTGTCTTTTCCGGGGCGGAAAAGAGCGTCTGGTCAGGTCCAAAGTGATAAATCAGGACCTGTTGGAATGTGTGATTTTGCTTCCTGAGAAACTTTTCTACAACACCGGTGCACCCGGAGCCATAATGATATTCCGGAAACATAAGCCCGGCAGAAACAAGGGAAAAATTCTTTTTATCAATGCTTCAACCGAGTTTGAACAGCATCCAGACGTAAGGAAGCTGAATATACTCAGCGACAAGAATATCAAGCGGATTGTAAAGGCATACAAAGAATTTTCCGATGAGACGGGATTCTCGGAAGCCATATCCATGGAGAAGATAAAGGAAAACGACTATAACCTGAATGTCACATTGTACGTTTTCCCCCAGGAGGAAGAAGAGCACATTGATATTGACAAGGAATGGCAGGAATTAAAAGCCCTGGAAAAGGACTCAGCGGAAATTGAGAAGAAAATAGAGGGCTATTTGAAGGAAATCAGCGGTAATGGATAAAAAAGAATTGGACATAATCCTTAAAGAAGGAGAGGGCTATAAAATAGAATTTAAGGAAGGCATAGGCCATATTGATAAGGAAATCGTGGCTTTTGCCAATTCTTCCGGCGGCAGGATTTTTGTCGGAGTGACGGACGACGGAATTGCCAGGGGAATTCATATCACAAATGAATTGAAATCCCGGATTCAGGACATTGCCAATAACTGCAAACCAAAG
>Ga0172362_10006076_pt1 | contig 10411 bp, 9 predicted proteins | sample LakKivs1_kivu2a2_FD_114534 | JGI IMG/M metagenome (GOLD analysis project Ga0172362, IMG submission 114534) | Sediment microbial communities from Lake Kivu, Rwanda - Sediment s1_kivu2a2 | ecosystem: Environmental > Aquatic > Freshwater > Lake > Sediment | place: Rwanda: Western Province, Lake... | reverse complement strand
GCCACGTGTTTGACCATGGTTATACGGGTCATGAACATCTCGATATCTTTGACCTCATCAACATGAACGGCCGGGTATATGATCCGTGGCTGGGACGCTTCTTAAGTCCGGATCCGTATGTTCAGGCGCCTGACAATTCGCAAGGATTTAACAGATATACGTATGCTTTCAATAATCCTCTGAAATATGTCGATCCAAACGGTGAATTCGGCTTCTTTATCTTTTTAGGATTGTCAGCTGTTATGGGGGGGTGGTTCTTCGGTATGGATGCCAACGGCAATTTTAACTGGGGTGATGCGGCCAAAGGAGCTTTAATCACGACCTCAATTGTGGCAGGCATGGTAGGCAATTCAATGGCACCATTTTTACCGGCTATGACAGGATTAATTGGATTCTTTGATTGTGTTACCCTGGCGGGGGGTACAGCCTTCATCTCCACAGCTATGCTGACAGGAGCGACGTCATGGGCAACAGAAGATATTTACCGGCCTAACTGGTTAGCAGCAGGTATTGCAGGAGGATTGGCAGGATTATCTGCCGGAATTGAGGGAGGAATAAGGGCAAAATCACTAGGTTTGGATTTCTGGACTGGGAATGGAAAAATAATTACGGAAATGAAAGATTCATTTGTAGTTTCAACTGATTTTGGTGAAAAAACAAATATTACAAATAATAAAGAATTAACCGAATATACGTTTAAAAATTTTGAAGGATCAGATGAATATGTTTTATATGTTTACAAAGGTAAGGAAGGACCATTTAAATCTTATAAAGTTGATGAAAGTGGACAGTTGTTCAATTCAGAGGGTGAACGAATAAATGGAGTAACTTTAAGTGTAAAATATGGCTTTTTATCGCGTTTAAAAAGTCTAATTAATATTTCTCCAAATATGATTACATATACAAATAATTTAAATGCAGTTTTAGGACATGAAGTTATTCATGCATTTCATGCCTATACTGGATTTACAGCTTTGTACGGCCTTGAATTATCTGACTATTATGCATATATGTATTCTTGTTCTATAAATCATGCAACGATAGATGCAGCTCAAATACAGTTTAATTATTATTCCCAATTTGCCGTTAGGCCATTTTCATTAAGTTCAGTTTATCCTAAATGGGTTAATTTATCAAGTTTTTATTAAAATTATTATGATGACAAAGTACATAATATTCATATTGGTTTTTTTCGAAATAAAGAGTTGTCTATTTTCACAACCAAAGAGTTATGAAGATTATTGGGGTGATTACAATTATTATAACCCCGAAAATGGAATTACAACTGTGCTGGAATTATGTGAAAATAATACTTATGCATTAAATGATTCCCTTAAAATAGTAAAGGAGGGTGAGGTTAATGATATAGTTACTATATCGGAATTTACAATGAATGGTCTTTACGAAATTGTTGATTCGACTTTATCCTTATATTCGGAAACAGGGGAAGAAATACTCGAATTTAATATAATTGATTCTTTAAATTTTCAAATATTAAAATCTTCTAAAGTGAATTTAATGAAAGATGATATATTTCATCGCGAATCAGCATTTTACAAGGGACATATTTGTGGGTATTCTATTTACAATTATGATTATATACGATGGCAAATAATGGAATCGAATGATTGTGGAGAATCTAAATACGAATGTTATTATGTTTCTATCCCAGGAAAATTTTATCTATTAAATTATTATAAAAAAATATGTTTACCAAAATCCATTTATAAATAGAACTGATAAAGATCAGTTCTATTTTATATAATATTCATTTACAGCATAATACAAGCTTAATCGCGCCAAACAAAGCCCATGAGAGAGGGGAATAAGAAAGTTCTTTGAAACCGATCGCAGGATACCTTCAGGTAACTAATCCTGATTGGTAAAGCCTAACCGGCAGCCAAAACCGAGTGTTGCATAGTAAGCAGAGATGTTTGAACGAAATAATCCGGGCTAACCGGGTACATAATGCCACCAGGTCGGGCGATGAAAAAAGGTAATATTCTGGTGGTAGCGGTAACGAGAGAAACCGAAGTCAGGGAGAGAGGCGGAAGCAGTCTTAGCATCCTCATAGTACCGATGGAACAGTGGGAAATCAGCTCCATGAAAGCCACCAAATAGGGAAAGGGAGCGGGGAAGTGACGAACCGCTCAATCCGGAAATTGATGTAAACCTATTTAAGACAAAACAAAACATCAAATTCAATCATTGATCAGTACGTCGTAATGCAATACCTGCTCAATTTCATGAAGAAATTGCTTGTCCCTGGGATAAAGATGGGCCCGGGACGAATCAGGTCCCGTGAAACGCCTGACGGATTCCGGAGAATCCCAAAATGATATGATCACAAAATGTGATGCTTCCTCTTCATCCCTTCTGAATATCTGCACTCCGCAATTTCCTTTGGTTGCTTTTAAACCGCGGTATCCGGTTTTTTTTATGTACCTGAAAAATTCGTTTCCATTTTCCGGGCTTACTTTTCCATGCCATATTCTTGCAATCATGAATGATAAATTAACGTACAGATGATTTATAATAGTGCAAAATTATAATTTTTATTAACACCATCAATAATTATTTTGTAAGTGTTAATTATTTATTTTATTTTTGCAGCCATGAGACCATTTATTCGTACCATAGAGACTTTGGAACTGGACGGAGGAAGTCTGTGTCTGAATTTTGTCAACACGGTTAGAAGCCGTTTTGAACATCCTTTATATGAATTCATTGTAAGCCCCGACGATTGGCTACGGTGGAGCCGGCGAATAAAACTTCTGAATGATCTTGAAATGGAACGGATAGAAAGATATGCCTCAATGAATCCTGTAAAAGCGGCAAGCGAGATGAAAGAAATCATCGGGACAAGGGAAGCACTCTACGGGATATTTCACCGATTAGTTAATAAAGAAACACCTGTAAGTCAGCATGTTACTCTTTTCAACAAAGAGCTTTCGCATGCCTTGGGATGCCTGAAAATTGAATTTAACGGCGATCTGAAAATAAATGAAAAATGGGACGATACATTAGCTGATCTATTATACACATTACATCCGGTATTAAAGTCAGCTTATGATCTGCTCGTCTCAAACCAACTCAACCGTTTGAAAGAATGCCAACATTGCGGATGGATCTATTTGGATAAAAGCAAAAACAACAGCCGGCGCTGGTGCAATATGAAAACCTGTGGCAACACGGAGAAAACTAAAAAATATTATGATAGCCATAAAACATCGATCGCCTAAAGATCTCTATACGGTTCATGAGTTCACTTAAAATGGAAACACATGAAAAACTGGCTGTATTTTTTATTTGCATGGATCCTTTATATGATATTTCATGAAAGTATTCATGCTTTGGTGGCATCGATCTATGGGGAATTCAATTCAGTGGTGCTAAATTGGTACGGTCCACAGATAATATTTATAACTCCCGTGGCTGAAAGGATTTCAGACATAAAATGGGCGGCAATATCCGGGATAAGCGGCTTTTCAACCTTGCTTGCGGGTTATATTCTATATGGTTTCAGGAAAAGGATTTATCATGTAAAATCCTCACATATTCGTGGTATCCTGTATTATCTGACGATCGTTTTCCTGCTTTTTGATGCCGTCAATCTTTCTCTCGGCCCTTTCTTTTATGGCGGGGATACCATGGGGATATCGACAGGGCTCGGGATTGCTGTCTGGAAGATTCAACTGATCTTTGGAGTCGTTTTAGTCGTTAACCGTGAGTTGATAGTAGCTTTTATGAAAAGTTTCGGTGTAAGTTCCGGAAACATCCTGTTCCGTCCCTGGATCAGTAAGATACATCCTTGATTTTATTGCTTTACGGATCATAAATTGTCAACGGTTATCCTTTTATTTGGAAACTCCATTTAAGAATGTAAACAGGAACATAAAATTAAAATGAAACCTGAACGTCTTCTCCATCAGATATATCAATATTTGAATGCCAGGGGTTATTATGTCAGGACAGTTTTAGTAAGCCACGTGGATGAATTGAAGAAGGAAATTGCTTTAAAATACGAGATGGGATTCTTGGATGACACGTTCTTTCAGGAACGACTAACCTCATTTCAATGGGATCCTTTTACCATTATGAAGGAAGCAGAATCGATCCTTCTCATCGCTGTGCCACAACCTGTCATTGCTTTGATTTTCCATTGGCAGGGTGTCGATCATGTGGTAAATATTCCACCGACTTATGATGTATCAGTCAATACGGCATTAAAAGATTACCTGGAAGATATTTTACGACCGGAGGGATATCATCTGGCTTCACTGTTATTACCTTTGAAATTGCTCATTGTGCGTTGTGGATTGGCTGCTTATGGAAGAAATAACATCTGCTATATTAAGGGTAAGGGCAGCTTTTTCCGGCTGATGGCTTTTATTACCGATTTACCTTGTATTGAGGGTAACTGGCGTGCTCCTGAAATGATGGAAAGATGTTTGAATTGCAGGGCATGCATCGTCGCTTGTCCAACGGGAGCTATAGATGAGAACCGGTTTTTATTGCATGCAGAAAGATGTCTGGCATTTCATAATGAGCATGCGGGTGATTTTCCGAAAGATCTTGACCGTTCGCTGCATCACTGTTTATTCGGTTGTCTGTTATGTCAGAAGGTGTGTCCCGAGAACAGGAAGTCGGTGAAATGGGTTGAAGAAAGAGAGCGGTTTTCCGAAAATGAAACCCTGGCCATTTTACGTGGCGTGCCATTGGAGCAAATTCCCGCTATGACTCAAAAGAAATTGGACCGGCTGGGCCTGACCGATGATTATTCATTACTAGCGCGAAATCTTGGTTTGTTATTGACATGATCATCGATTTTTGTGATTGTCATTGAAAATTCGCTATTGACGTGCTTTATTGATTATCCGATAATGTTGCGCCACGATAAACCTGTGAAAGGGAGATAAGAAAAGGTAATATCGTGATGGTATCGGCGCCGGTTGAAAAAGGCAACACATACAATCGGTAAAAGACTTAATACATGTCAGAAACCTTTACAATTAATCCGGTTGGCCGTTGATATACCCATTTGTCCCATAGTATTACATTTCTTTTTGCCTGGACAACCACATAAGTTCCCAATCTCAATTTTGCTATTTCAACAGCTTCTTCATCGAAATCAAATCCAATTGTAAATTGCTGAACTATTTTATTTTGATTACGACTTAACAGAAGTCCCAAAACTTCCCGTGCCATCTTTGTAAATGGGGCTAAAGTGGCAAAGATGCATTTACAAGGTCAAGACTATTTTAATTGTATCGCTTTCTAAAACTTTTAATGCTTCTTCATCACCGTCATTACTAACATTTACTCTCGTCACGTTAAACAATGGTCTCATGTAACCTCAGAGATCTGCACGATGGAGGGATTGACAGGTTACTGGGGTGACATAGAAGTTGAACGATGGCCGGTAGCCGAACGCCGAAGTTATCAAATCGTATATCGAATGTCTGCTATTATATCTCGTTTAATTATCCTATTCCTCCCTTTCAGGGGAGGTTAGGAGGGGTGGTTTATCTCACCACCATCACCCTTGCTTCATTACGTCCCTGTCCTGTCACCCTCACCATATAAAACCCCGGTTTGAGGCTGCTGATGTCAAGCATGAAATGCTCTCCGGTGCATGGCTGCTCCAGAACTTTATGACCCACATAGTCCAGCACGGTGATCCTGTCGCCACCGTTCTGGTCAATAGTCACCACATTGGTGGCGGGATTGGGGTAAATGCTGAAACCGACGGCCTGAGTCTCAGGGATGCCGATGGTGCTGATGCCAATGGTGCCGTCGTTATTCAGGTTCTGGGCATAGATGTCGCCGTTGTCATTCCGTGTATCGGCCCAGGCAACGACCCACTGATGATCGTAAAAGGAAGACATGACGGGGTGTATGACCTGCTTGGGCACATCCGACATCATCACCTGCGCCGGCGTCCAGGTGAAGTCACCGTTCTTATCGATGCCGGTCGCCAGGATCCTGTCATCTACGGCATTCAATCCGTAGTTGTCATACACAACGACCACGGTGTCGTTGGCCAGGTCGGCGCCGATGAGGTCGGCAAAGGTGGTTCCTATCGAAAGGATCATCTTGCCGTTGTCGGTCCATAAGCGTTCGCCGGCGCCGTCCAGCTTCTGTGCATATAATCCCGCGTAATTCTGGTTATAATCGGTCTCTTCCCACACAGCATAAAGATGACCCGTGGCGTTCATTCCTGCCACGGCGGGGCAGAATTTCTGGTCGCCGGCTTTCAGGCTCAGCTCCACGCCGTTGGGTTCATAGACCGCAACGCCGTCATGGCCGATATACTGGACAAAAGAGCTGTAGACCATGTTGTTGTCACGGTCGTCGTACCATCCCGCGATGACGCCTCCATAGCCGTCGGGTATCACCCGCATAATGGCCCATGACGACACGCCTCCCAGGTTGCTCAGGACAGCATCATTGCCCCATGCCGGCGTGCCATCGATATGATAACGCTGGGCATAAAGGTATCGGTTGGGGTACAGACCGCTGCCGTAATTACGTGAGAACACCACGATAAAGTCCCCGTCGGTGGAAGGCACCAGGTAGGGGTTGGCATAGGAATAGGCCTCTTCAGGGGTGAGGACGAGCTCGCCGCCGGGAATGAGCCTGTTGCCGTCCTCGTCGAAGGTCACCAGCACCATCGGGTTCTGTCCCGCATCGTTGGTGCGTATGAAGGCTACGACGGCATTGTTTTCTGAAGTAACACATAACACAGGACTGTATTCATAACGGGGGTCATCCGACACATTGATCCCGTTATTCCCCCACAGAAAAGCCCCTGAAGGAGAGATTTTATAAATAAACGGATCATCGTTGCCGTTGCGGATATCGGAGAAGACTGTCAGGCAGTTGCCATCCTGATCTATTTTGGTGTCATAGTCCGAGATCCAGGTATCCTGCGGGTTATGGCTTACCGTCAGATTACCGGGCCAGAGCGGAAATCCGTTTTTATCGAGATAAGCCGCCGAGACATCGTTATTGCCCGAGGCCGTGTTGAAGAAGGTAATGAAGAGATTGCCCTGCGTATCAACGGCGATCTTGGGCAGGGTTTGCTCACCGTTACCCGTGGCTATAGGAGTGTTGGCGAGATAATCGTCGCTCCACTGGCTCCATCCCGCTAAGGGAATGAGCAAGGCCAGCATTGAAATAAAAAGAATAGTTTTCATGGTAAAAAGAATGATATGGTTAAAAATTTTGGTCTGTCACAATAATAACGTCAGCTTATTTTTTGTATTACCCCGGCCTTCAGGCCGGGAGTTGGCTTACATAATAAATTCAATCGGTGATGGTCAGCTCGTCAGGTACCTTGTAATGCCACCGCTCCATCGCAAATCCGCAAGTCTCAAGCACCTTTTGAAGCTCCTCTTTTCTGATGAAATGTTTATTCCGCTGGTATTCCTTGGTTTCAATCAGATAGGAACGCATTTCTTCCATTGCTTGCTCTTTACCCGGGATATTGAAAGAATCGTAGATTTTCCCCACTTCCCTGAGAGGGTCGGCCTCAAGGTCTTCAAATCGGATTTCAATAAAATGACCTTTCGGGATCAAAGGTTTGTCATGGATGAATTGGGCCATGATCTCTTTGTAGATATAAATTATATTTTCTTTCATCTCTTCCACCGTCAGCTCATTAAGCTGCAAAAAAGGCAATAATTTGCTCAGAAAATGCTTCGTAGAGATATAGACCTCCACAGGGTTGCGGTGTATGTGAATGAACTTCGCATGGGGGAATATCTTTAGAAGATGTGGTATCCGGCCTGTGTTAGTCGGGTTTTTTGAGACATATTTTGTCCGGCCTGTATTTTTCAATGCTTTTTTGATCAACATCAGGTATTCCGATGACCAGGCCTTCATCATTTTATCGGATGTACCGTTAAGCCTCACATAGCGATCATAATATTCCATGATCTTCCTGGGAAACATCCAATAATAATAAAAACAAAAGGGGATGTGCATTCCGGGGATGAATTCCTCTTCCTGCGGGAACTCAGGATCCAGCTTTACATTGTCACCTTTACGGGTGGAAGGGATCAGCAAAGACATAAAATTTTTAAAAATGAGCTTGCCGAGCCAGGTGAACATCGTATCGGGAAATACACCCTGATAGGTGGTGACATATCCCATCTGTTTGTCCTGTGAAAGGAGATTATGAAGGTGGGTCGTGCCGCTGCGCCAATGTCCGATGATGAAGATGGGATCGTCGGGAACACGGACACGGGCGATGCGGGGGTTGATAAAAAGTCTCTCATACAAACGGAAAGGTGCGTTGATGATATTGATTAAGAGGGTGAGAAAAGCCCGGAAATAGTATTTTGGCTTGACCCTGTTCCGGGCCAATAACTTGAGGATCAAACTTAACCTGAATCCTACCGCAGGGGGGAGTAATACATTAAAGCTTTCTCGCACGGCCGTGTCTCTTTAAAGGTGCTAAAGGTAAGAAAATAGTGTATCAAAATGAGTAGATTTGTAAATGATTTTTGTCTAAAATCCTACCTATGTTTTTTGAGGGCTACGACCCGCCCGATTATTACCTTCTGGACGAATTTCTGACCGGGGAGCACAAGATCATCAGGGGGGCCATCCGTAACTGGGTGAACCGCTCCGTCAAGTCGGTCATCGAAGCTGCGGCACATGAGCATACTTTTCCGGTGTATCTGGTGAAGGAGCCGGCCGGGTTGGGCACCCTGGGTCCTTTCACACCCCAGGCTGAGACAACCTCATCCCCCGGCCCCTTCTTCTGATTAAGCACCTCATCCCCCCAACCCCTTCTCCTCAAGGAGAAGGGGAGACTAACTTAAAGCCCCTCTCCTTTTAAGGAGAGGGGTTGGGGTGAGGTCATTACCGGAGAGGGGTAGAGGTGAGGTTTTAATACGCAATCACCCTCTCCACCCGTCCATTCCTCAAATACCCCTTGATGATCTGCTGCACGTCCCTGTTGTCCCGGTAACTGCGGATGCATGCCCTGAGTGTGTCATGGGAGATGTCGTTGCAGGTGATGTCGATAAATCCGAATCCGAGGTATTTACCGTTCTCAACGCATACCACCGAGCGTTCTTCTTTATTCCGCCCTGTGTCGATGATAAAGAAGCTGTCATGGTCGAACAGGTAAGGTTTGATGGCTTTGTTGACTTTTCCGTTATAATCCTCCGGACTCTCCTCTTTCACGCACGCACCGTCGCACTGCCGGATGTGGTAATGGAAGCAGGGACCCTTGGTTTTATATATTCCACAGAGTTTCTGGCAGAGCCTGAAGTCATCGACCAGCCGCGACAGGTGCTCTTTGGCTTCCATGTGCGAGGTGTATGAGAGCAAGGGAATATACTTTCCGTTGTTGCGTTCGATCTTCAGCCGTATATAGCCGTTCTCATCGGGATAATCATACAGTCCCCACGAGAAGACTGTCCGCCGTTGCGTGGTGTTATAAAATGGTGTGTGCTTCTTGATCTCGGCCGACTCCAGCAGCAACGCTATCAGCTCACTGCCTGTCGCCTCATGGCTGACATCAGCAATGTTGTTCTTCAGGTCGACCTCTTTCCTGCTCGTGTTATTGCTGAAATGCGACAACACCCGCTGACGGATATTGACACTCTTGCCGATATAAATGATGTCGCCGTCGGCATTATAAAAATAATAGACACCGGGTTCTTCGGGAAGCAGGTCGAGTTTTTCCCTGTCGAGGTGCATATCCGGATAGCGGTATGAGCCGGTGACAGCCTCCGGATCGACCGACAGCAGCAGCTCAAAGAGCCGCATGGTGGCAGTGGCGTCACCCGCAGCCCGGTGACGGCGCGGATTCTCGATATCAAGGTCATGGCAGAGGTTGCCAAGACCGTAAGATTTCCTGAAAGGGATGATCTTTCGGCTCAGCTTGGCCGTGCAGATCTTATCCCTCTTATAGTCATAGCCCAGGCTGCCAAACTCCTGCCGCAGGAAATTGTAATCGAAAGCCACATTGTGTCCCACCAGGATCATGTCTTCGGTCAGCTCGATGATTTTCCTTGCCACCTCGTAAAACCTGGGGGCATCGGCCACCATCCTGTTGGTGATGCCCGTCATTTGCATGATACGGTAAGGGATGCTTCTCTCGGGATTGATAAGGGTGGTGAACTCTTCCACCACCTGCCTGCCGTCATGGATGAAGATGGCTATCTCGGTGATCTTCTCAAAGCGGGGGCTCAGACCCGTCGTCTCGACGTCAATGATTGCATACATGATCTGATGATTAAAGATTCAGCCGGGTCTGGATGGCTTTCACTTCGTTCTTGAGGACACGTATGGTCTCGATAAACGTTTCCTGCTCCATATTGGGTTCGGGGACGACGGAGCTGAAATAATAAACGAATTTCCACACCTCCTTCACTTCGCTGATCATGATATC
>Ga0172362_10006072_pt1 | contig 10413 bp, 13 predicted proteins | sample LakKivs1_kivu2a2_FD_114534 | JGI IMG/M metagenome (GOLD analysis project Ga0172362, IMG submission 114534) | Sediment microbial communities from Lake Kivu, Rwanda - Sediment s1_kivu2a2 | ecosystem: Environmental > Aquatic > Freshwater > Lake > Sediment | place: Rwanda: Western Province, Lake... | reverse complement strand
TGCTTTGACAGTAATTAACCCACTAATAGGTTGATTATATGAAAATGTTAAACATCTTAACCCACTCGAAAGGTTCTTAAATGCTAAATAATGAACAAACTCCCCACCCTAAAGAAATTAAACACCATAAAAAACTTAACCAAAGACAACAAGTCCTTAAAAGAGAATTGATAAAAACTGGTGGCAACCTACAACAAGCTGGCTTAAATGCTGGATATTCACCAAGTTATGTTAATTCTGGTTTAAGTAAAATACAAGAAAATCCCGTGTTTAAACGTGAATATGAGTCTAATCTTATTAAAGCCTTAAAGAAGAAAGGTATTGATGATGATAAACTTAGCGAGGTTGTAAATGATGGACTAAGGGCTATGCGTCTTAGAACCTTTAAAGGTGAAGTTCTTGGAGAGGAACCTGATAACTTTATCAGACACAGGTTTCTTGAAACGATTCTTAAAGTTAGAGGGGACTTTGCACCTGAGCAGATCAATGTGAACGTAGGTAGGCAAGAGGCTGAAAAGGCTTTCCAGGAGCGTATTGAGCGTATGAGGGGGCTTCAACAGGGTAAGAATAAAGAAGAAAATACCCACGAAGATGACCCACTAAAAATAGGGGATGTAACTGATTGTGAGACAACGTAGTTTACATAATCGGCGTTATAGGAACATTGGCACAAGACAAGAGGGGGGGGGTAGACCACCCCTACCCACTGTGAGGTTTTAGATTATGGCTTCATATCAAAATATAAAAATCTGCAAAGGAATTTTTTGATAATGGTTATGTTAAAAAAATATTACCAGCGATTATTATGGTTGGACAGGGTAAGGCTTGAGGGGACTTCGGCTCAGAAGAGGGAATTAAAGGTTTTGGTAAGAAAGCTCAAAAGGCGTAAGCTCTGGCTTAAAAGCTGGTGGTGGGGATGTTGTTTTAATGCTTCTGACAGGATTAAATTTTACAAAAGTATTTTAGATGGTGTAAATCATACAGTTAGCTTTAAGAGGTATATTCCACTTAGAAGGGAGGATTTAAGTTGAAGAAGTTATTAATGTTGGTAGTGTTATTGTTAGGATTTTCTACGGCGATGGGTGGGGTTCAGTATCGGGACTATGAGGATTCGGTAACGTCGGATCAGGCTACGGTATATTTGGGTTATGCGGATATGGGGAATTTCAGCAATGTGTATATGTGGTTTCACATTACGGAGGCGGACACATCGAAGGATGATTCAGTAACCGTAACGTTTCAGACTTTTAACACGTCTAATCAGTTATGGACGAATTTGTTAGCCTTTGCTGAGAAGGCAGATTCGGATACGTTTAGTTTGTTTAAGTATTTTGCAGCCGATTCGGGGTTTACGGTTAAATATCCGATAGACGATGGGATAAGGTTACAGTTAGCGTTTACGGATACTAACACAGCACAGGAGTCGGATACTTCCAAGTTACTGCCTATAGTGGACACGTTGATTACAGCGTGGAATAATTCTGGCGTTGCATCGGACTATGCCACCATAGATGAGTTTTCAGATGCGGATAGTTCGGATTATATTTACATCAAAGGTTATGGGGATGTGGATTCCCTTGGTCTTTTTGGGGTAGAAGACAGGGTTTATAACGAGGCGGTAATAGATTCGGTAGTTTTGACGTTTGCTGGGGAATGGGTAACAGATACCGCCTGGCTGTCCTGGTGTATTTGTGCTAATGATACGGCTAATTGTAGCTGGGCACAGGATACGGCTACGGGCACGCTTTTAACAGACTCCGCACTCACATCCTACACGTATGGATTATCTGAAAAGCCTGATGGGACGACCTGGAATCCCATTGACGTTGATTCGCTTATCTTTGGATTTTTCCCCTCACTGGTCAATTCGGGCGGGGAGATAAGGATTTATTACGCTTATTTGACGGTTTACCACGAGAAGGGGCAGTTGTCTCCAGCTTTGAAATACAGAATAAGGTATAAATTTATAGAGTAAGGAGAATTTATGAAGGTAGTTCCGTTATTTGACAGAGTTTTGATTAAGCCGATAGAAGGGGCGGAAAAAGTTGGCGGAGTCTGGATACCACCTTCGGCTCAGGAGAATACTCAGCAGGGTGAGATAGTGGCTGTTGGCGGGGGCAGGATGACCGAGCAGGGAGTTTTGATACCGATGCGGGTAAAGGCTGGGGACAAAGTTGTTTTTCAGAGATATTCGGGAACGGAAATAAAGATCGATGGCGTGGACTATTTGATAGTTCAGGAAGGGCACTTTTTGGCAGTGCTGGAGGACTGAAATGCCATACAAAAAAGTTGGCAAGAAGATAATGCACAAAGTACGTGGCAGGTGGGAGGTTAAGCAAACTTGCACTTCAGAGGCTAAAGCTGAACGGGCTTTACATCTTTTGCAGGGGGTGGAGCACGGTTGGAAGCCCACGGGCAAGCCAGCTAAGGATATGAGGAAGAAGGCTCAGGATACCAGAGCTAAAGGAAGGAGATAAAATAGAGTGGTAGAGGGGGGCTTTTACGAAAACTTTTTAGATGCATACCTCTGGGATAATGCCATTTTTAATGGTCAGACTCTTAACAAATTAACCCCGGAGTTTCACCGAAAGATTTACAGGGCAGCCGAGACCTCAAGGCTTCTGGCTGTTGGCTGTCCCGTGAGGTTCGGCAAAAGTGCCGTCTGTTCTTTTGTCATTCCCATAGCCGATTGCTGTCTCCAGAGAGTCAAAAAGGTTCTTTTAATTTCCAATAGTTCAGATTTAGCTGAGACTTTTCTGGCGAACATCAAACAAGTTTTTGAAAACAACATCCTGCTAAAAGAACTGGGTATGGGTAAGGGTGATATATGGCGGTCAGATCATATTCAACTGCCTAATAAAGTTGAAATCGTAGCTAAGGGTTGGTCATCCAATATCAGGGGCGGTGGTTATGATTTAATAGTTTTAGATGATCCAGAAAACGATGAGGAGGTTGAATCAGAGGATAGAAGGGTAAAGAAAAAGGATTGGTTTTCGGCAGCCCTTTTTGGACGGCTTGAACCCAATGCCAGACTGATGCTGGTGGGCAGTTTGATTCATCCGCTTTGTCTGGTGAACTGGGTTATTGAGGATACCGAAAACAGATTTTCCGATTTTACAAAATTGAAATTTGCAGCCTGGGAAACTGGTATAGACGGTAAAGACCACTCCATCTGGAAAGATAGATGGTCGGATGAGGAGCTTGAATTTAGGCGTAGAAATATGACGGCTAAGGCTGTAGCTTCTGAGCTCCTGTCTGAGCCGATTCTGGCTGAGGATATGAAAGTCCGACCAGAGTGGTTGCCCGTTTACAAAACTGAAGACGTGCCCGACCAGGAGGATTTATTCTGCGTTACGGTTATCGATCCCGCTACCAGCGAGACTCAGAGCAAGAAAAGAGATTATGATGCCATCGTTACGATAGGGATGGAAACTAAAAAGAAAAATCCCAATTTTTACGTCCTGTCCACCAAACGGGGGCATTTTTCATCCGATGACAAGGTGGCTGCGGTTGTAGATCAGAGACTGAGATTTGGCTCAAGAAAAGTTATCCTGGAGGGCATTGGCGGTTTTGCGGATTTAGCCCAGGCGTTGAAAAAAGAAGGGGAAAGACAGAATATTTACCTTGACCCCCTGGTGGTAAAACCTAACACAGATAAAGGTGTTAGATTGGAAAGCGTGCTTTTATTGTTTGAGCACGGACGAGTATTCACCCATCAGAATATGTATAGGTTGAGAGATGAGTTGATAATGTTCCCCAGGGGAGACCACGATGACCTGATGGATGCTTTAGTTCACGGATTGATGTATTTGAACAAACACCATAAAGGTGAATTTAACAAAGACAAAAAGAGAAATATTAGCTATCCGACGTTAACTCCAGACCCAGTTTCGGGAAGGTTAAGATAAAATGCCTACCAAAGAGACAGACGAGCTTACAGAGCGATTGGACATAATTGTAGGTGAAGGATCAGATGAGGAAATCGTTCGCAAAATTCAAGCTGACATCAAAGACTCTACTCAAGCCTATCAGGATTTGAAAAGCAAGTTTACCGATTATTATTTTGATTTTCTTTCCTACAAAGAGGAAATAGCCGACAAGCTCAAGTCAAATACCTATATCCCCCTGCCTTTTGTTTCGGCCATTGTTTATAAAGCCAAGTTAAAAACTGCGGTTCTGTCCAGCCGTCCCTATGCTCAGGCGATTCCAGAACCCTTCGATCCAATTTTGAGCAATAGAATTTCTTTGACTTACGACCAGATGTTAGACGATGCTGGCTGGCGTGAGTTTCTTGACTCGGTGATTCAGGACTGTTTGATTTACGGCAATGCTCCATTTCAGGTGGTTCACGAGAGAAGAGTTAAAAAAATGCCTGCCTTCTGGCGGAATCCTCTGACTGACGCTCTGATTCCTCTTTTCGACGAAAGTGGCGAAAGAGTATGGCAGGATGAGGTTGTGCGTGATGGCATAGCCTTGTATCCCATTCCCATTCAGGATTTCTTTTTGCCCGATAAATGTATCAATGCCGAGACTGCCAGTTTTAACAGTGTGCGATTCCGTAAAGATTTTTACAATTTATCAAAGGAAAATAAAGTTTTCAATTTGGATAAATTGAGGGAATTAAAAAAGGCTGAGTCTATATATAATACCGAACAGCAAAGAAAAGATGAAGCCCACCACAAAGCTACTGGTTACAAGCTGCCCGTGGGAGACTACGACATCCAGCAATATGTAACCGATGAAATGATTTACTGGTGGCCCGAAGGTTCAGATTTTCTGATTTATCGGCAGAGAAATCCATATCGAGCAAAACCTTTCCATATAGCTCGTCCGTATCCTTTAAACGGCGAGCCTTACGGTTTATCTCCTCTCGGTGCAGGTCATCTTATGAGCCACACCATAAACGAAGTGGTAGATGTAATAATGGATGGTCTTAATCTTGAAAATAACAAGATGTGGGTGGTAAATGAAGATACTGTAAACGACTTTGAGCTTAGATCACAGCAGAATAACATCGTTCACGTTAGCGGAATTATGGAAGGGGATGATATTCGCAAGCACATCTTCGCCCTGGAGACCAGAGCCATTGCTGCGGAGATTTTACCTTTGGTTCAATTTTTTGATAGAATTCACCAAAAGACATCTGGTGGTGTGGATACTCTCGAAGGAATCCCCAGTCTCGGTGCTGAGACTGCTTATGAAAATGCACTCTTGGCTCAAGGGCCACTTACCAGAATCGAGGACATTCTTTTAAATCTGGAACACAATCTGGGAATGGCAGTTTATGGAGATATGCAGCATTTGAATAATCTTTATTTTAGCGACAGCAGATTTATTCAAGAATTTAATCCCACCAACGGACAGCTTAATCAGGAGTTTGAAGTTCATCCCCAGCAGATGTGGGGCAAATATAGATTCAGATTAGATTGGTCAGGTAGGGAACGGGAAAGAGTGCAGGAGAAAGCCAGCCTGGCTCAGATAGGACAAGTTGTGGGTGCAATGCCCGTAAATCCAGTTACCGCAATGATAATCGAAAACCTTTTGGTTTTGTCTGGTATTAAAGACGTGGATAGAATACAGGGAGCATTGCAGACAATGATGCAGTGGCAGCAGCAGATGGCAATGATGGAGATGAGGAGCAAAGCCGTCAAATCTACACCAGCACACGAGCAGGCAACTAATACCACAGCCAAGCAACTTAACTTTGTAACCCCGATGGGAGCATAATGAGTCAGGCAGAGGCAATTAAGAAAGCCAGAGAAGTCCAGAAGGCAAAAAGAGAAGAAGAACTTACCCGATGCAAATTCGTTGTGGATTGGTCAAATTTGCCAATGACTCAGCAGATTTTAAAAGAGATAAAAGAGCAGGAAGAAAATATAGGCAGGCATATTTTAAGTGGTGGGTGCAAGGATTATACGGAATACCTGTCCTGCGTGTTAGCCCGAAAAAAAGCTACTGGGCTGCCTAAGCTAATAGAAAAATATAAAAACCTCTATGACAAAATAGAAAAGGACAAAATCATAGAGCAGATAAAGGAAAGTGTAACACAAACCTAAAAGGAGGTTTTAAGAGAATATGGCGAAAAAGGATAAGAATTTAGCAACACCGCCCCCCAAGACCGAGATATTATCAGTTGCCGAACGGCCACTGACGTTGGAGTCGGCGGGATTAGCGGAAAGCGATTCTGAAGCTGGATCGCCCGTTAATACTCCAGTTGATACTGGAGAACCTAAACCAATAAGCGAACAACCTTATGAAATTCCTATGGAGCCGTCCCCAGCAGTAGAACCTGCTGAGGAAATTTCGCCCGAACCCGAAGTAGTAACCCACGAGCCACTGAGAGATACCCAACGCAAACTGCACGAAACAACCGAAGAACTGGCAAGGATGAAAAAACTGGTTGAGGGACTATTGTTTGACAAGGAGATAAAAGCTCCCGAACCCGAATTTCCGCCTGGATTTTTTGACCCTAATCCCACTGAGGAAGAAAGAGTTGATCCCAACCTTTATACTCAGAGAATGATGAGGATTCAGCAGATCAGAGACAACCAGAAAGATATTCAAGGTTTTGTTGAACGTAATCCCGACTGGAAAAGTCATTATCCTAAAATGAAGGAAGTGGCTGACAAATATCCTATGCTGAGAACGGGACCTAACTATTTTCAGAACCTTTTCAATTTAGCCAAACAGGAGGAGGAATTGGAGACGTTGAAAAGTGCCATCTCCAGTGCAGAGCAAAGGGGAATGAAAGCGGGTAGTCAGATGGAACAGGCAAAAAAAACTGAGCCGACATTTGTCAAGCCCAGTGGTGGGGCAAGCCCCAGAGCTAAACCCACAATACCTGATTTCAAAGGAATAAATCCTGCTACAAGTAGAGAGTGGACGTCGGATGAAATTTCAAGGTGGGCAAAAGAGCACGGCTACTATAGGGAATAGGTAAGAAAGTAACAAGGGAGGTGTTTTAAATGGCCGTTCAGATTACTGGAACTTATGGAACTGGTATTGGCCCAACCTATACTTTCGTAGTCAAGAGATTACTGGAGACTGCGAAGCCATTAATGCCACTGGCTAATTTAGCTCAGACAAAAACGGTTCCACTTCACGCTGGCAAAACTGCTCAGTTTACCCGATTGATGACCTTAGCTAAAGTAACTTCTGCTGCTACCGAAGGTGCTGCTGCTACACCAGTTGCACCCGTAGCTCAGGATTTCACCGTAACGATTGCCGAGTGGGAAAATGCGATAAGCGTGTCAAGCCTTTTGGACGATACTTTTATCAATCCCCTTTTGACATCCTATGCCGAGATACTCGGAATAAACGCTGGTGAATCTATGGAGACGGAGCTGCAGAAAACTATGGCTGGCACGTCTACGACCGATGATGTAGCTAATATGCTGGCGTTGGTTTACGATGCTTCACAAGTAGGCACAAACAATAAGTCGGGAACTGCCACCGCCACTGGCACCACTACCAGTTTAACAGATACTAACAGAACTGAGGCATACGATTTCTGGAAAGGCGGATGGATAACTTTTACCAATCCAGCCGAGCAAAACTACGGGCTTTCCCGTAAATGCCTGGCTTTTGATGCTACCGATGACATAATTTACTGGACTACTGCGGTAAAGGTTGCCACAACTACCAGCACCACTTATAGGATAGGGTCGCCTGGTGCTACCTCTTCTTTGGCTCCTGGGACTGATGTATTGTGTGCCGATGCTTTGAGGCGTTGCAGAACCCTGCTTCACAAGAATAAGGCACTGCCTTTGAGTGGCGGATTCTATGCTGGAACTGTCGATCCAGACAACGAATACCATCTGACGGGTGAATCCACTGCCGTATCGGGTTTTATCGATGTGATGAAATATGCCGATAGCGGAGTGCTTTTAACTGGAGAACTGGGGAGATTGGGTGGAGTAAGACTGGTTTTAGAGACTACTCCTTATGAAGCGAGTTCTACCAGCTCTTATGACTATTCCGCAGGCGGGGCACTGGTGTTGAACTTCGTCTTGGGCAGAGATTGTCTTGGACGGTGTGGTCTTTCTGGTCAAACGGATACTCAGGTCATAACCAAACGACCCGGCCCGCAGACCACAAGCGATCCGACCAACAAGTTCTGCACAATGGCGTGGAAGACCATCTTTGCCAGACTGAGACTAAATAGCTGTTGGGGTGTTGGCTTACTGACATCGCCAACTAAACAATAACCTTTAAACCAAAGGGAGAGGGACTCCGTTTCATCTCCGCTTCGTCCCTCTCCCGATGGAGATTTTATGAAATTTCAAAATGCAGATATAATGATGGTAACACCTTGTTATGGCGGGATTGAAGTAGAAACTTTAGCCTGTATGGTCAAACTTTATGAATATTCCAAGTATTTTGCCCATCACGACGAGGGTAGATTACCTGTGAATAACATTGAATGGCGGTTTGCGAAAGCCACTTCACCTGCCTGGGTAAGAAATTCTGCTGCGGATATGTTTCTGGAGAGTAAAGCCAAATCTCTTTTGATGCTGGATAGAGATCACATTTTTAATCACACTTATTTGCAACTGCTTTATGAGGCGGATAAGGACATTATAGCTGCTCTGGGAACGACAAAAATCGAAAGTTTAGGCGAAAATAAGGCGATTGTGCCTCTTATGTCCCGGATGTTGGATAATAAACTCGTAGGAATGACCCAGAACGAGGTAAACGAGGAGGTAAGAAGGGGGAAGAGTGAACCTTTTGAGGTGGATCGGACTGGAATGGGGATGATTTTGATAAAAAGAAAGGTTTTTGAACGGATGCAACGACCCTGGTTCGCACAAGACCCTTCAAATTTCGAGAATAATCCACAGGGTTGCACGGGTGAGGATTATTACTTCTGTAAAAAAGCTCAAGAGGCTGGTTTTAAGATTTGGATTCATCCTGGTTGTGCAATGTTGCACATCGGAAAAGGTTATTACGGGATGGGGATGTAAAATATGCCAATATTTGACTTGAAATGTCCCAAGTGTAACAGCGTTACGGAGCATTTTCTGTGGCACGCAGGGGATAAAAGAATATGCCCTGATTGTCAAGTGCAACTGGAGGTGGTTTTTACATCTTGTAAAATAAAAGTTTTAAATAGGTCAAAACCTGGTAGTTTTCAATTTAACCCTGCGGAACTGGATGCGGACAAAGATATGGTTCAGCATTTTAGATTGATGGAAGAACAGGGCAAAACCAAAAAACCAGACGTGAAAGAAGAACAGGATTACTGGTATCCCAAACTTAAACATTTACTATAACAATGGACATAGAAAGACTTAAAAGGTATTTAAAAAATATAGCTAAAACAAAGTCTCTGGATGATAACGAACTTGAGGCTGCTATCTGGCTTGCGGGTTGTGAACTGGCTCACCATATAGATATACCAGAATTGCAGGAGTCATCTACCATAACGATTGTATCGGGAACTCCGAATTATGACATAAATCCCAATTTGAAGCTGGATCGAATACTGGCTGCGGTATTCATGGGTTCTACGCAGAAAGCTCCACTTGAGGAAAAAGACCGGAGAAGTTATCTGTGGTATTATCGGGGACAGGCTACCAGTGGCAAACCTTTTTGTTTTACCTATTGGAAAAAACAGATATGGCTTTACAAGATACCCGATGAGACGGGAACGCTTTATTTTGATTTTCAGAAGGTTTTGACTGACCCCACAATTTTAGATGATAATTATACCTATCTGATTTATCGTTTGTCCAAAAGGAATCTTTTTGATGAGGATTCTAATATGTGGGTAAAACAAGAGAGGCTGGCAATGCGGGCTATTAGGGGCTTTAAGGGTAGAGTCAGACCCTATAAAGATCAGATGGAGTTGTCGGAACATCAAAGAAGAAAAGTTCAAGAATTAAACGAGTTATACTGATGAAAAAAATACTTATAATTCTTTTGATTTGTTTTTTCCCTGCTCTTTCTTATGCTGGAGATTCACTTCTGGTTGCTATTAGAACTGCTGAAAATGTGGTGGGCACTAATCCAGTGCCCGACAGTATCTGGACTGGGTGGGCGAATGACGGTTATCAAATCTGTCTGGCGGACGGGTATGCACTTCTCAAACAGGCATTGATATATATAAAACCCTATGCCTTTGCAGACAGTGATAATTATGCCCTACCCTCTAATTTTTACAGTTGGGGCGGAGCACGAGTGGTAAGTGGCGACAATGAAAATCAAAGGGATATAAAGCTGGTTATGTTTGGACAGGGCGAACAACTACAATCGGGCTACAAAGGAAGATTGGAAGTCTGCACGATTAACGATGATTCAATACAGTTCTTTCCCCATCCAGTCCGCTACGATACGGTGCTGGTTTATTATTATGCCACAGACGGAGCTAAAACAGACACTCAGACGATGTCCATTCCCAAATGCTATACTCCC
>Ga0172362_10006071_pt1 | contig 10413 bp, 26 predicted proteins | sample LakKivs1_kivu2a2_FD_114534 | JGI IMG/M metagenome (GOLD analysis project Ga0172362, IMG submission 114534) | Sediment microbial communities from Lake Kivu, Rwanda - Sediment s1_kivu2a2 | ecosystem: Environmental > Aquatic > Freshwater > Lake > Sediment | place: Rwanda: Western Province, Lake... | reverse complement strand
CCTTTGCCACTATCGGCGGAACACCGTATATTGTGGAACGATATGGCAGTAGATGGTATCTTGTTGTGACAAGTTGGAGATGATCACATGAACTGGTACAAAATAGCACAACTTGATCCAACAGAAACAATAGTTGCTGCTGCCTACCAGGATGCCAAGACTGGAAAATTTTCACCGGTGAAAATCATGCCGAAGCATCACTAAATGCTTTCGATAAGCATCTCATGACAATTGAACAAATTGATCCAGAAGTGCTCAAATCATCCGTTGCACTATATGACAAACTTTACAACAAGTACCTTCATGGCTTCTTCATCGTTGAAGTAACTTTGGCGAATTCTATCATGCCCAATGGAAGTATAACCAATCCCAAGCATCCTTGGATTGGAATCAATTTCCTGTGCCTCTTTTATTTTTCGCGGAAAAGATGGCAAAGACAACAAAGATGAACCAGTTCCAGCCATTATCCCATTGAACTGAGTTCTCAAATGTTGCACTATCTTCATCACATTCCCGCTGTTTATATCATCCCATGGTATGTCATTGTACCATTTGCCAGAGCTATGGACAAAGATGTTGAATGTTTCGTTTTCAACTCTATCATCATAGGCATCCCATAACCCATTGGCTATAATCCTCAAATCCTGATTGGTCAAAGTCCAAGTTTCCACATTGTATCCTTGTAATCTCTTCATTCCATAATGCGTCATTCCATATAGTCGAGCATCGCCATTCCCTCTTGCCACTTCTATGCTTGCATCAGTCATACCAAGTTCTTTCAATCCTTCACGGGCAAATGATTCCTGATTTTCCTGCCATTCCGATGAGATTTGGTGTTTCTTTGACTGATCGTTTGCTTCATCGATCAAGCTCTTGGCTTTCTGTTGTCCAACTCTTAGCTCAAACTCTCTCCAATCGAGTCCGGTTTCATTGTACTCGTCCTGAACCATTTCAATGACATAACTCTCATGGCTATAGTCGCCAGTATCCGTATCTGCATTCATAGCGTTGCCGGAACTATCGATCCAGTATTCGCCTGAGATTTGAGCCAACTTGACTAGTTTGTACCAGTTTATCGTAGAATCCTTACGTTTTTGGGATCGAATACAACCAGTGTCTTGGAAAGTTTTTCAGTTCCAGTTTTTGTAGCATCGGCCGGTAGGTCTTCTTCGAAAGTAGCAGAATCAAAGCCAGATGATTTCAAGTACTGAACAAACTTTTCTCCAAGTTTGCCATCAAATAACCCCCAAGGGTGCTTTGATGCTCTGGCCAAAAGCCACAAGTCTCTTTCTTCAAATGGGTCAAGTGATTCCACAAAATCCTGTTTAACCAGTTCAACATTGGCTGTATTATGGATAGTTGGCATAACGGAGTATATGTGAGAACCATATTCTGATGCAAAATCTTTTGAGTTGGAGAGAAAAATCCCATGTCTGGTTACTGCTATATTGCCAAAAAGACCAGCGTTGATGTGCCCAGCATTGCTTGGCCGAAAATTATCAATGTCCTGGCTATTCGATCCGTGATAATACATGGATTGTGACTGTTTGTACCAGTTCATAGTCCATCATTCTGCTTATTTTTCCACTTTCCTCCAGTAATATCTGACCCTATTTCGCTTTTCGTGAAAAACCCCTGGATAATTTTTTGGGTCCCCCGATTTTTTCATTTTGGCACATTGGGAAAAACAATAGGGGGGTACTATTTAACTTATTGAAGGAATGTGTTTTTATACATAGAGTAGTTAATATTATGGTTCCATATGGAAGATTAGAAATTGCACCTGATCCAACTGGGGATGCCGGTTTGGCTCTCAATAATGGTACTGCGCTTGACCCATTATGTATAACATCAGATAAATTATCAGATATTCTGGATTTGACCGGAAAAACAGTAACTTTTGCTGATAATTCATCTGGTTCTCAATATAATATAGCAGCCACATTACAAAGGGTTTATTCTTCGGACCATAGTTTTACTGAAGGAGATGGAGCTACTGGTATTTCTATTTTTGCCAATAGAGGTGATGGGACGGGTCTTTTGAAATACATGGATATTGGTGGCAGATGGTATGGAGATGGTCGTGGTTCCCATATGGCTTTTGTTGTTAAAGCATTGCAGTTTCCAAGATCTCCAGAAACATAAAATACACTTCATGAAATTATACATGTTGATAACCAGTGTTATACTTTTACATTACCACATACTCATGATTTAAAGATTTATGGTCCGGCCGGTTTACCAGACGGAGCAACATCAGGAGGCCCAGGAGGACTTCATTTACATGCCCAAAATAATCTACCAGTTTCCCTCGGGGCATTTGTTCAAATTACTAATGCTCCTCATGCCCAATCAGGCGTTTATATATTAGGAGAGTATAGTATTGGTAATCCTCCAATTTACTTTGCCTATACAAATAATTATATGGGTTTAATTCCTCATACCCATCAAATTGTTGTAGAGCAGTTGGGCGCTGGTTCTTCTTTATCCGATCGCCCAGTTTTTTATGTCCCGTTTACTGATACTAATGGTCTTTGGCTCAATAGTATTGGCGTATTAACTCAAGGCTCTTCATCAGGGATCGATTCTACTCATAAAGCAACTATTTCTGTTAAATTGCCCAATCCTCCAGATGAACCTGTGTTAATAGCATCAAAAGAGTTTTCAACAAATGTATCTTTAGGAGATTTTTTTGATTTTGGAGCATTGGAACTCAATGATATACCTTCAGGTTTTTATTTTACTGTTAACATTTCCCAAGTTAATCCTGCTCAGTTACCTGCTTTTCTTTTGGTTTTTGACTATTCCCCCAAATGACACTAGGAGATACAAATGGCTATACAGGTTAATTTTTATAATGATGAAACAGGAATACAATTGCCAAATGCATATGTTAAAATTAGCACATTGTCTATTGATAAAATTCGTATCCATGCTACTATATTGATTTATTATGACAAACAGTCTAGGGATTCTGGCAAAAAACCCATTATTACACAATTTTACAATGGGCTGTATAGCGATTATCAAAAGCAAGAATTAAGCATATTGTCTTTTGTCTATTCTCAAATGAAAAATATGTCTACTTTTTCTAGTTCTGTTGATTGTTGATTTGAACTATTTTACTTTTTGGAAAAATACTTTATTACCAACATGGGTCCCCATGAATTATTTTGGCCAATATGGGACCCTAAATAATAAGAAGGGTAGGGAGTACGAAATGCTCCTATTTTTACTTTTGCCAAAAAATGTTGTAGTGTATATAAGGGACCCCCGTTTTTACTGGGAAACATGGGAGTCCCTAAAACTTATCCTACCATGGGGGTAGGGGATGCCATCTAGCCCTTTCCATATGTCCCTATGCACATCTTGTGCCATGTCCCAACTATGTCCCTATGCCAATGTATTACCATGCTCACCATGTTCATATATCCTTGTACCCACTTGTGTTATGACCAATGTCTTCCATGTGGCAATATGTTTACTCGGCAAGATTTCCATGATTCGATATTCACTTGTAATAGCTTGTCGGGACTCGATTTAGAACCGAAGTCCCATCGAAGCCCTGGAACTCACACACTGGAGGCGAACCGTTGACCATCCCTCTTTGGACAGTTGCTCCATGTATGCCTTGACCGCCGCCCAATCACGTCGGGACAGCATCCCCCGCAACTTTGCAGCCTCCCGCCCTTCCACAATCTCGTTATCCATGTCATGTTCGCTAACGGACGACTGGTTCTTTTCGTCTCCGGCGAGCATTCCCACGTATCGACCTCTTGTTCCGGTTGCCATGATTGATTCCTTTCTACATGGTCAAAGAAAAGAAAATCGTCGGGACTGCTAGACCGGGTTCCAAATGCCGTTATCCCGTATCTCGATGCTGGTGCAACCGGCGTTTAGCTCTCCAAAGTCCTTGAGCGGGGCCAATTCTGCCCCCACTTCGTCGCCGGGAATCATAAAGCCGTAGTAATAAACCTCTCTGTCGTCGTCCTTCATGCGGAACCGGAAGGCTTCGGGACGGTTCTGGATGGCCTCAGAAGCGTTTTCCGGCGTTATGGGGTGTTCGGATGCCCCTTTAGCGTTCAAGAAGCTCTGGAGCAGTTCTACGGCGTTTCTGGGGCCGTATAGGGTATTGGCATTCTCGTGGGTTCCCTCTGGGAACTTTAGATTGGCTATGTTGTCGTGTGTTATCGTCCAAATGGTTCGCATTACTTTGTCGCCGATTTTCGGATTTATGATTGATTCCTTTCTTCTATGTGCCGCAGAAAAAGATTGTCGGGACAGAAAAAGAAAATGGCCGGATTCTCACCGGCAGAGTAAATCTTTTTTTATCTGCCTACTCTTGCCTATTCTGACATAGGCAATCATTGTCGCGGCGGCAGTTGATTCCGCAAATGCCTTTGCTCCGGCATCGCATTTTCCTATAATCGGCCATCTGGGCAGGACTTCGGGACGTTTTTCGCGGAAAAGAAAAGGCCGGCTGGATTTCTCCAACCGGCCTTTGTTGTCGCTTACAGAGCCGCCCCGGCCGTTCCCGCTACCGAGTTCCAGGATATGCCCATTTTGCGGCACATCGCACGGAGAGAGAGAAAAACCGCCACATACGGGTAGGTCAGTTTGTTCCAGAGGGGATCGGCAAACCGCATCCGGTGGATCAAATCCCGAATCGCCACAACGCTAACAATGCCGTTGTCGTTCGGGACGAGATTGCCATTCCGGAGATGTGTGACGATGAAGGCCGGAACACCGCCCTTATTGTAAGGGTACTTCACCAGTCTGGCCACTACTCCAGGGGCAGGCACAATTGTCGAGACAGCCGGGTGGCTCGTTGACAGGATCTTGGCCTTCAATGCTTCGTTTTTAGCCTGCATCTCAAGAATCTCTGTCAGTGTTGCGTTCTCTTTTCTCAGCTCTTCCATCATTTCAGACGTGTTCATGTTCCTATTCCTTTTCTCTCGAAACCTTGTTGACTATTGCCACAACTATTTGAGGAACAAGGGATTATCGGGACGGCAGAAATGATTTTTTGCGGAAAAACAGAAGAACCGGCCTAACATTGTTAAGCCGGTTCCTTTTGTGCCTATGGCACACTTCCTTTTGTCGGGCATCTTGGAACCCGTATCCAGCTTTTTAGCTAACTCTTTTCCACACTCTTAGTTATCGGGACGGGCGGCTCCTCCAACCGCCCGCCCCGATGTTGACTCATTCGACCGTTAGACTACAGCCGCGGTATTGGCGACCACCACGCCAACCTGGCTGGTCTCGCCGGTCGGGACCGTCACCGTTGCTGACTTCGGCTTGCGGCCGGGGCCGCCACGACGGGGAACCGCCAGGACGATAACACTGTTTGCCACGTCCTCGGTGATGCGGAATCCGGCCGACTTGGCACGATTAACGATCTCCGCCCGAACCCGCAGGGTCAGGCCGCCAATTGCCTTGGAAAGCTCGCCGGTGTTGATCTTGAACGACGGTGCGGTATTAATCGGGTCGTTCTCGATGGCCTTGCTAATGATCTCGTTAACATACTTTTCGGCCATGTCAACTTTGCCGCTGTCCTCGGGGGACAGAGTACGAATGTCCTTCACAGAAATCAACATCGTTTGTTCCTTTACTCTAAGACCTTGTTACGACCATCGACACAACACAAACGAACACTTCTGGTTTTCGGGACTAATCTATAATCCCGATTTTCCTTGCGGCATCTTCGACTTCACCAAACGTAATGCCAAAACCGCAAGTGCGGGACCTGAAAGCCTTTATATCGGCCTCTAACGGCTTATCTCCCAGTTGCCTGTAATAGTAGTTGACCCATTTCCAGAGTTTTTCTATGATTTGCTTAGACATGCTTATCTCCTTTGTGTGTTTTTTTCGGGACTAGACCGGAATCCAGATCCACAGGGGCATGGAAAAGACGTAAGTATCTGTGTAGCCCTGTCTTATGGCCGAGAAGTTCGGGACAGCAAAGCATCTTCCATTCCTACCCTCAAACCTATAACCAGCCATGAATAGGTCTAGTGTGGAAACTTTCTCCACATAGCCCCTGAACATTTGCCTTGTGCTCGACTTCATCATGGGACAATGGGATGTTTTGAGCTTTCGGGACTTTGTTTTTTGGGCAAAAAAATAGGCGTCGCTCGGTAGGTAAGGTTACCAGCGACACCTATTGGGCCGTTCATATTCCTTGATGTTGGATCGTCGGTCGTATGTTCGGCCGCTTCGCCCTACGAGATCAGGGCATCGAAAACCTTTCGGGACTTGGCTTCATCGAGTAGAACAATGGTGAAGTTATCTCCATCGTCGTCTATCCCGTCTATCTGGTAAGCCACACCATCGAACTCAAATCGGGACAAAGTAATACCCTTGCTTTCGGCAAGTATTGTTGATGTAGACACTTATATCTCCCTGACAAACTCGTAATCATGTCCCTTGTGAACGATGGCATAACTGGCAACTCCATCGCATCGGGACCACAATTCCAAGTGATCGGTGCTAAGGTCTACTACCACGATTTCGGTGCCGCGGTCCTGAACCAGTTTGTAACCGGCTTCGTGGAGGTTTTCTCGTAGTGGCATGTTTGTTAGCATGGGGAATGTTGGCAAAAGGGATTTTCGGGACAATTTTTGATTTGGGCAAAAAAATGCCCCGGTTACACCAAGCAACCGGGGCCTAACAGCGGCGACTACTTAGCCGCAGAAAGAGAGCTTCGTCGGGACTACTTCTCTTCCTCTTCCTGGCTTGACGAGAAAACGACCATCTGAAACTCTGCATCGTCCAACCGGTCGCCCATTCCATAGTCGCCGCTCGCAGGAATGACACTACCCGCGTTGATCTGGGCCCCTGTCGGGACTGGGATATTGTACCGGAGCATCAGAGCTTCCACTATCTCCTTCTACGTGAACGAATAAATCACTTGTTTCGTGGAGGCCATTTTCGTCTTGGTTTGCATGTTGTTCCTTTCTGCCGTTTCTCTGGAACGAGTTACTGTCGGGACTACCTTGCTACCAGTATCCAAGCAAAGACGGTGGCAAGGATCAATGCGAACCATACAAGAACACCGGCAATAATCCATTCCCAAGCCTCTTTGTCGCTTTCGGAACTGAAAACGGCCTTGGCAATGCCAACCGGCTTGAGGACGGCCACGACTGAAAGAACAATGGCCACATATATCATCATGTGAATGCTCCTATGGTTCTCTCGTTACCTGGAACCCGTTCTCTCTCATTGTATCATCTTGGCTCTTTGGCTCATCGGGACCATCTTCTGTTGGCTCGAATAAGTCATTGAAGCGAAAGAATGACAAATTGAGATATGGATTGTCCCAGAATGGATTTTTGTTCTGCATGGTGAGAATTGATGCAAATGCTTGTCGGGACTTGATTTTGCGGGAAAAGAAAAAGCCCCCTTGGTTCTCGGGGGCTTCTTCTCGCATCCGTATCCTACACGCTTCACCATACTATCGTTTCGTCCCAATTTGTTCTGTCGGGACGGATGTTTCGGCATACAGGGAATGGTTGCGCTATATCCAATCCCTGACGTGCTGCCATATATTTCACGTCTTCCCTTCCTAGGGCGGCTACTTTAGCCCGATTGAACGGCTCATTGAATGGTTCAAGACCGCCTCGGGTTTGTTAGCCCTTTTCGGCAGAGGGTGTCAGGAGCTACCCACCAGCCCTTTTGCCTATGTTACTTCTTCGTCCCTTATGCGTTCGGGACGATCTCAAATCTTTGTCCCTTGATTGCAATTCGCCGCAGGTTCTCCAGCTTCGGCGTCCGAATCACGATTTCCTTGTCCAAGTCCTGCTGCGGTGCACCGGACTTGGCTTTGAGGAACGCGGCGACCTTGCTCTTTGCCATGAACCGGCCGCTTTCATCGACCAGTCGGGACCGCAGAGTCCGGAGTACCCGGACTTCCAAGTAATACGTTCCCTTGTGTTCAATCAGGCACGTATCCCCTACCCGTTGTCCCCATTTTCGCGGCTGGGACACGAAATCCGCCGCTTTGCCTTCCCGGAGCCGCTGCCGGTTGACGGCCTTTGTATAATCGCCGTCAAGAACGCCCTGCAACTTGGCAACCTTGAACACCTTGCCATAGAACGGATTGTTCGTTTTGTTCATGTCGGCCGGTGTAACCTGGACGACAGAAACAAAGGTGGCACCAGCAGGCAATTCTTCCAGTGAGTGTCTCAGTTCATCGACCGTAATCTTGTTCATTGTGTGTTCCTTTCTTCCATGATGCAGAGGGTTGAATTATCGGGACTGGATTCTATGCTTGTTTCCGTGCATGGCGAGATACCAGTCAATATCGGCATCGGTAGCTTCCTTTACCGATTGTATCTCGTTTATGGTTCCAATTTTAGTGCGAACCATCCTTCGGGCCATTTCCAAATTCGGGACGCTTGGACGATGGCCGGTGGACGAATCGGACATCCTGGGCTATCATCCACTGGCACCAGCCAGACCAGCCATGATTTTCGCGGAAAAGAAAGAATCGGGACAAAAAAGGTGGTGCTTGATGGCTCGCCTTCCCATCGTCTTTCCGGTTGTTGTGCCGGTTGCCCTCTTTCGGCATGACTCTGGGCAACTGGGGTAAAGCACAATATTTCAGAAAAGGACGGTGCCGCGGAAAGGAATCGAACCTTCCTCGATGACCACAAAAGCCCCGTCAAAGGCTGAATCACCTTGACCAACTGGCAAGAATTGACGTTCTCACCCGCGGCGTTCTGTTTTATCTTATCGAACAACTCTTTAGGGCATCTTTCGCTCGTCGGGACGCCTCTTGTGCCCAACGCTGTACCGTTACGATTTCACCAACGGTGGCAATCTCCAAGGCTTTGGCTATGTCTTCCAATCGGTATTGAGCCTGTTGTAGTGCATCTCTCAACTTTGCTTCTTTGTCTGTCATGGTGCTATTGCCCTATCGTGCCATTTCGGGACAATTTTTACTGGGGGCAAAAAAAATTGGCCAGCTCGAAGGCTGGCCTTTTGTGAGAGTTATGGAGTCTTAACTGCTCCATGTCCTCTTTCGGTGCTGTTGTTGTATTGCTTAGAAAATCGGGACTACTTTTTCTTAACCAGCCGATAACCCATCTTATCCGCAAACTGATGGAGAAGTCCTAATTGCCCTAGCTGTTCATGGTGTTTCGAGTCTGAATCATGGCAAGTTAGAAGCGGAATGGCATAATTGCCGCCAACCGCAATCAGAGAAACTTGATCCAGTGTTCAACTGAAACAACTTGAACGGGATTGGCATGATTACCAACAGAAAATGAACCAACTTCGCCCGATTGTGCCATGAGTGTCAATTTTTTGACGAACTCCTCTGGATGCTTCTTTAGTTCATCCAGTGCATCATTCAGAATCAGTACGGTTGTGTTGAATCCCATGTTATTCTCTTTGTCGTTTGTTTAGTGAACTTCGCCGTATAGCTCGACTTCGTTTTCATCAACCAGCCTATCAGGGCTGTTTGCGTCAATGCTGATTCGCCATTTGCCATCGGTCTGTTGACCGATGATGTAGACCCTGGTCCACGCTCCGAAGAGGAACGCTTTTCCCCAACCGAAAATCTCCCTTGACAGCTTCGTTATGTCCAATGGTTTAGCTTTGGTTAGCATGGGAATAGCCCTTGTACTAGAGAATCGGGACTGGCCTAGTATTCATCCGGAAGCAAAATGCACGTCGATGATCTGTCCGCTTCCGTGATAATCCAAATCTTGACATGTGTATCCAGGTGATATGCTGACAAAATCCTGGAACCATCTTTGACCGCCCGATCATTGGCCGCTTGATCTCCCATTGTCAAAGCTCCCCAAATGCCGCAAACGTGCATTTTGAGGAAGTTAGCGGCTCCTTGCTTTGCCTCTTCCAACGCGGCCAGTGCTCCAGGGGTTGCAACAACTTGACCAAGATTGAATTTAGGTGTCATCATGGAGTTATGCCTTTTGCTGGAGAATCGGGACTATTCAGAAAAAGCTTAGGGACCAGTGGTATCTCTCCACTGGTCCCCTTGCGGCACCCGTCAACGCGACGGAGAAAGGAATCAGAGCCTCATCTTTTCCATCTTGGCCTTGTTCTTCTTGATCTCCAGGACGCAATCGGGACAGGCCACCTTCTGTTCGGCAATCTCCCAGCCATGCCCGATAACTTCAGTCCGCTCGACACCATCCCACGCAAAGGATCGGGTGTAGTCCTTCTGCCGGGTTTTGGTGACAACCGTGTTCTTTGCAGACGAGATACCCCCTGGAACCACACGACCGCAAAACTCGCAACGATACGACATGACTTTTCTCCTTTCTGGGCAGTTTGTTTATGTCTGCCACGTTGGAGAACCTTGATTCTGCTATCAGTCAGTGTCTTGAACTTTCGGGACTAGAACCCGAACACCTTGAGCCGAGCAAAAACAGCCGCAAGCATAGT
>Ga0172362_10006065_pt1 | contig 10418 bp, 7 predicted proteins | sample LakKivs1_kivu2a2_FD_114534 | JGI IMG/M metagenome (GOLD analysis project Ga0172362, IMG submission 114534) | Sediment microbial communities from Lake Kivu, Rwanda - Sediment s1_kivu2a2 | ecosystem: Environmental > Aquatic > Freshwater > Lake > Sediment | place: Rwanda: Western Province, Lake... | reverse complement strand
GAATACGCTGCTGCTTCTCAAATTCATAGATGGAGTAATGACCGAGCTAGGACATGTTTCGCAGAAGCAGGATTCGGCAAAGGGGATTCTCTCATTAGAATACGGCAAGGCATGAGCACGCGAGATAGCCTCTTTCTCCTTCATAATGTGACCTTAACGTAAAGCCGCAACGAAGGACGCTCTACTGTTATTTGGAAGAAACGAGTCTTGGCCGTCCGTAGATTTCTGTCTTCGCCATTGATTCAATCGTTGCCTAGCATATGCGCTATTTTTGACTCAAGCTGAAAAAGGTTCTGCGAATTCTTTCTGCTGCTGCTGTGGCTTCCAACTCTCGCAAGCTTGATTGGTCTCAGTTCAAGTCAAGGTGATGGAAATGCAGTCAGCAAATATGTCTGTTGTGCCATGATTCAAGTTCGTTACTCGGAACTCCAAGCCATTGGTCAAGCTGCTCGGGACAATAAAGGTCAATCGGAAATCTTGCCATGTGTCTGAAGACGCAAAGTCCATCGCTTTTATTCTCATGGATTGTAAGACGGATCCTGCGTTGCAGGCAACATCAATGCTTACGACATCACTTCCAGCCATGTTGGATGAGACCTTGAGCCTGAAGCTCGCAACGTAGGCCCTTCCAAGCATGCTTTCCTGATCCCAACCCACATTCACGTAGGGTCCAAAAAGGCAGCCGCCATTTGTAGAGTTTTCCGAAGCCTTCATCACCAGACCCGAAGCGGAAGGTGGATCCAGAACTCTTGCCCAAGAACTGCCATAAAATGGCGGCCAGAACTGCCATTCGCTAGTCTGCTGCTTGTTGTATGCCGCCTCAACGTAGATACTTGACGCATTCCATTGTCGGTCGACGGACATGCAGTCTACGTAGACATCTGCAAGTCCGTTGTTCAAGTTTTTGACTCGAAACTCAAGACCATGAGTCACGCTTTTTGGTGCAATAAAACTGACGTTGAAGTCTTGCCAGGTGTTGGGTGTTGCGAAATCGTTTGCTTTGATGGTCACTGATTGAAGGATCGTGCCTGCATTGTAGCAAACGTCAATATTGACCAGATCATTCGACGATGATGCCGATGAGGTCTTTAGTCTGAATGTGGCGGCGAAAGGTTTGCCGAGCATCGTTTGTCCACTCCAATCGGTAGTGATGTAAGGACCATAGATGCATCCGCCGTTAGGTGAGGCGGCTTGGGCTTTCGAAACTAGGCCGGAATAGGATGTCTGATCGTTGATTCGGGACCAAGAGCCCCCAGATTGCTGTTTGTTATATGCAGCTTCGATGTAGCATGTGGAAGAGTCATACTCTTTCTGAACTACTATCCAGTCCGCAAATATGTCTGCTACTCCATTGTTGAGGTTAATGATTCTGAACTCCAAGCCAGCTATCACCGAGCTGGGCGAAAGAAAGGTCAGTTGAAAGTCTTGCCAAGAACTCGACGTGAAATCGCTAGCTTTGATAGTCATTGATTGGATTATTGTGCCCGCGTTGTAACAAACGTCAATGCGTGCAATGCTACTTTGTGATGTGTTGTCCGTTGTTCTCAGTCTGAAAATGGCCTTGTATGGCTTGCTAAGCATGCTTTGTCCATCCCACCCGACAGTGATGTACGGACCGAAGAGACAACCCCCATTCAAAGAAGATGACGAGGCTTTCATCACGATTCCAGACCAAGACGAAGGATCACTCATCGTGGACCATGAACCACCGTCAAGCGGCTTGTTGTATGCTCCCTCGCAATAGATGTCAGGGGCATCCCAACCACGATAGACTGCTATCTTATCAGCAAATACATCTGCGACGCCATTGTTCCGGTTGACGAGTCTGAACTCCAGACCTGCAGTCAACGTGTTAGGTACTATGAAGGTCAGGTTGAAATCCTGCCAGATATCTGGATATGCGAAGTCGCTAGCTCTGATTTGCTTTGATTGAAGAATATGGCCAGCATCGTAGCCAACATCAATGTGAACCACCGTATCGTTGGAGAGGTTGGAGGAAACCTTCAGCTTGTAGGTAGCAACATACGGTTTACCATGCATGCTCTCACCATCCAAAGCAGTGGAGACATATGGGCCAAAGAGGCAACCTCCATTCGGTGAAGAATCCGAGGCTTCCATGACTACTCCTGAAAGCGATGGCGGATCAACTATTTCGCTCCAAGAGCCGCCCATCTGAGGTTTGTTCACGGCAGCTTCGACGTAAGTATGTTGCTTTATTTCGATGGTGTTTTCCTCACTGAGAAGAACGTTGTTCGTGATGTCTATGTCATATTGCGAAGAGGAAGCATTTGCCCATATGACCCAGTAGCCGGGGCTCGAGTGTGTTGTGTTCCAGAGAAAGGCAATAACAGAGCTTTCACTGGCTGCCAACTGAGCGACTGGAAGTGTCCCGATCAATGCCTGGTTGGCGCTCAGTGTGACGTTTGAGTCCTCCGTGATCTCCCCAAGATTCCTGACTGTAACTTCTATGCGAATGCTATCTCCTACGTACGTGACGTCTGGATCTGTTCTTATGCTGAAGATTGAGATGTCATTGTGGGCGACTACGTAAGCTGTGATATTCATCTCATTGTCTGCTGTGTTGTTCTCTCCAGAGACTGGACTCACATGGGCTTTCAGAACATAACTACCCGGTGCTAACCCGTTTGTATTCCAAGTCAGTTTCGACACGTTGTCCGCTTTAGAAATGAGACCGAGTGCCCACTGCGCAATCATAGAGTCATTTACAGAGAGAGCAACTTGGGCAATCTCATCGTAATCTCCATTGTTCCTCACGGTTACGTTCACGTTAACAGCACCAGTTTCATTGGCAACGATTACGGATGGAGGAGCCGCTAGACCACTGATCATCATATCGTGAACCGGAATTGCGGGAGGGGGTGGCGATGTGTAGTTCCAGCTTTTGGAAAAGCTTGCGAAGTTGAGGTTAACTAGAGGCCAAGTCCAATCTCCCAATCTAAGGATAGTTCTGAGCCAACCTGAAAATGTGATTCCTGCACTGATGCTAAGAGAGGCAGTGATGTCGCAGTCCAGCACTCCACCAAGGCCGTTTACGATTGCGTTTCCCTTCATGGTGACATAAGGAGTGAATCTTACGAAAGGACCTGCTATACCGTAGAATAGGAGTTCCACTCGAAAGTCAATGCTTGGAGTGATTGAGATGCTAACGGCAGTCTGCCAGTCGCAGTCATCAAGCTCAGCTGAAAGCGATCGATCAGAGATCTTGTTCCATCCACTTACGTGATCCCATTCCACTCCGGCTGCCAAAGTGCCTCGCACCACAGCGCTAGCAACAAGCTGCATACTGCCCTCGATTTCAAGATTGGCACCGACTGTGAACACGAGGTTGATCCAGACAGGCACGCCGTAGTAGAATGGGTAAGTAGTCTGCCAACGATATAGGCTCCACGATTTGTGGAGAGCCAAACTGGCATTTGCCTCAAACTTTATGCCTATGGAAATCTGAAAATCCATTCTTGCCCAAAGCCTATCAAGGTGAAGAAAAGGGAAGTTCCAATCCCGGTAGAATCGCCATCCTACATCCGTATTAATTCCGAGTTTTGGGCTTATCGTGAGTTTCAAATGGCTGCCGTTTTCATCATACTGCAGCGGAATTTCGGGAAACGCCCTCAGAGGCATACTGAAGCTGGGAGAAAAATCGGCGTTGATTGTGCCTTGTATCATGCTTAGTTTTGGCTCTGAGGAAGGTAACGAATATTCGATCTTGAAGGCTTTGTAAGTTGAAAGGGCTTGGAGAAGGTATTCAGGCGTAGTCGTAATGTTGTCTTCTGTAGCCAGAATATCCTCGTCTATTTGAATCGCTTGTGTTTCATCTAACGATACTGACGCATTCAAATGGCTTCTCTCACTCAGCTCTGCTCGCCAGTTCAGCCCATGAGTTAACTCAGTCTTTGAGAGTTCCGCATCTGCTGGCAACACAAGTCTTGTATGCCAAGAGCTCTGAAACATCTGCTCTCCTGGCAAGGATTCAAGCATCATCTGTGTGAGCATGAATCTTGTCAGAGCAAACCCGATGAATCCAGTTGTGTCGCAGGAACCCAGACTGACCTCCCATATCCCGCGCGAACCCGCGACAGCAACACCGAGAGCCTCTGGGTATCCGACCGCGTTTATCAAAACAACGCAATCGTCTCCACTACTTCTGGGAATCATTTCCGACGCAACTACCTCTACTCTTAGACCAAGCGAAAGCAACTGCTCTTTTTCAATCGAATCATAGAAGCCCTCTCTAACAGGGACAGGCACATCAATGATGTACCCAGCAACATCAGTTTTCTCGGTTACATATTCTGGTATCGGCATGGCTTCTCCGATACCACTATCTAGCGGGGCCGCCAACATTTTCCTGTACATATCCGCCAAAGGACCCGAACTGGCGTTCATCAAGATCGAAATCCTGACCGTGCCATCTTCTGACACAGTCACATCCTCCAATGTTGTCATTTTCAACATCACTGTTTCTTCGGAAGCTTTAGCCAGAAAAGTAGTAAGCCCAATCTCAAAAGAGCTTGATATTAGAAAGATCAACACTAAACCAATCGATACCTTCCGCCAATGCACCTTAGCACTCCTCCTCAGTTGGAGACTAATAGTCGATCATGTAATATGATTTTTGGTGAAATCCTCTATAACACCGTTCCAGCGTGTCAAGCTACACTCAATCTTGGAGGTCATAGAAGAACAAGTAGCGTGCGCGGCGTAATGAACGAACTGGGTCGCGTTTCGCGTAAGCAGGATTCGGCAAAAGGTCTGCAGGATCCTGATTTCCTCTTGAGGTTTGAGGGCACACTAGCTCCTTGGATAGGTCAAGAATCGTGGGATTGGGAGCAAGCGAGCTACGCAAATCGTACGGCGCTCTGACGGAAGAACAGCGCGTTGAGCTGGGAAAGCAGGCTGAAGTGGAGCTGAAGGTTGGTCTGGAGATAATGGGCTGGGACAAGAAGGCCATTCAGGACCTGATCGCCCTCGTAGACCCACCAACTACGCAATGAAGTGCTTAAGAGAAGGCCCACCTCCTCTTCTTTCTCCGAGGATTCTCATGTCTAATCCTAGAAAGAACAAAACGCGGAAACGCTATTCAAAAGGCGAACTGAATCGGCTTGTAGACAGTCTGCTGCATCCATTGACTGATCATCGCCTTGAAGTCATGCTGATTGATGCTTTGCTCCACGGTTTGATCGAGTAGAATTCCCCAGAGTCACTGAAGTTCATTCGTTACAGTTTGCCCGACATCGCCAACGAGATCATCAATAAGCAAAGTCCACAAACAAAAGCCCATTGGAACCAGACCGCAATTCGGTGACGACGTCATGAGCGAGTTGTTCCCTATTCAGAATAGAAGATTGCTTGCAGAAATCAGTAATTGAGAAGTGCTGCAAAGAATAGGGTAGCCCGCGCATAATTCAGTTCAGCGTGATAGAAAATGGGAGTTCCGGCTAAACACATTTGTGGAAAGACTAGTGAGATCAAGTGCATTCTTTTGCACATGTATTTATACTGTTTAGATGGATACTAGAAAATGAGGCCTTGAGATCGACGTCTTTAGGTCTTGAAACAAGCGCAAGCGTTTTATCATACCCATGTTAATAATGGGGCTATATTCCAATGGTGGTTTATATGAACAAAGGGTTTGTAGTAACTGGATTAGTCCTTCTCATTGTTGGTGCGTTTCTAGATGTCAGCTTGTTCAGAATAACATCAAGCGCTTTCTCGGAAACCATTTTGTCAGTTGAACCCGAGATCAAGAGTGTCGGGCTCGGTGAGGTTTTCACTGTTAGCATACGGATAGTCAACGCCAATAACCTGATGAGATGGCTGTTTAGCATCAATTGGAACAATACTGTAATTGGGCTTAACCCAGAATCCTCAGATGCACTAGTGGAGGGATCATTTCTTAAGAGCATGGGCCCAACCTTTTTCTATCGCCCATCATGCAGAACTGGGATCAGTAGGATATCATCTATTTCGTGCGAGTTCTCTCCTCCATCTCGTGTTAGCGGGGAGGGTGTGTTGATGACTATTAGTTTCAAGGCTATTGGTAACGGACGGTCGAACGTCACGATATGTGATGCTTTCCTTGACACATCACAGGGGAAAGCTACGCCAACTTGCAGGGATGGCGTTGTCGTCGTTGGCTCCGATAGCCCGCTTCCAGCTCATGATTTAGCAGCAATGTTGGATCCTCCGAAAAACGTCTTTGTTAATGAAGAGACTCGGTTGGTAGCGTTCGTTGAGAACGTAGGAACGATGGATGAATTTTACTGCAACGTAACATTCATGGTTGACACTTTCATAGCAGGAGTAACTAGGGTGGATTACTTGCAGGCATATGCATCCCCATGCGTGGCATCTGTCAATTGGACGCCCACGAACGAGGGTTCACACGTTCTGTCAGTGTACGTAAGCCCAGCAGTCGGTGAAACGGGCCTAGAAAATAACTTCGATTCGACATCTTTCTACGTCTCCACCAGATACCATGATGTTTCTGTGCACCTGGACTGCCCGAATCGAACGTCTCTTCCTGGTATCACACTACTAAACATAACAACGAACAACGAAGGAGGATTTGAAGAAACTGTAGAAGTGACACTAACTATCGAAGGCCCAGGTACAATTGTCGCTGAGCGTTGGAACGTGACTAATCTCAGCCTGAGTGCTCCAAACCTTACAACCTATTCGTGGACACCTAAATTCGAAGGCAACTATAGCATTCAAGTTTGGGCTCACATTGACACAAACGATGTTGACGCCACCAACAACAATGATACGTCAATCATTGACGTTGTCAAGAATGAAATGAACAGAAGTGCAGACATCCTTATTGTCGCTGACATCGGTGGACTATACCCACAAAGAGGAACAAGTCTGACAGAATTCGAGTCCGCACTGGAAAAGGCAGGATATGGTTATGACGTATGGTTCGAGAGTTACTCTTCGGTGAATGGATCAGCAATCAATGCAAGCATACTACAAGCTTACAAGCTCGTCATATATACGTGCGGAGACTATGGCGATCGCCTAATAGATCAATACGTGGAAGAACCTGCAATCATGAGTTACATCAGAAGCGGTGGCAGCATACTGGTTGAGGGTGAGAAGATAGCCAACTAGCTCACAGCAAGAGGAAGACCGGAATTGCTAGAGAGCGTCTTTTGCGTGAAACTCACCCGAACTAGCGTTCAAACCTCAGGTCTAGAGCATAGTAAACCGCATATGATCACACAGGATTTGCCTGGTTCCATTGATTGGGTGAGAGCGCCTACACGAGGCCTTGACGGTCTGACACCTATCAACCAAGGTTTCCAGGTAATACGATACGCAGGAACTAACCTCTCAGCAGTAACTGTTGTAGACAAAAGTGAAACAGGAACAGGTGATGCGGTGTACTATTCATTCTCGCTGTTCTCTCTGCCCGAAGACTTCCGCCAGAGGCTCGTCAGCAATACAGTCAAATGGTTTTTGAGAAACGGTGTTTCCTACGTATTAGGCGAAATTATCCATTCACCACAAAACTCCGTTCGTTTCTTGTACAGCAGCCAGGAAGCTGAGTACGGCTTTGCAACTGGTTTACTGACAGGTAGCATGCTATACTCTCTATGCTCCTCAGAACAACAGCAATCGTTTGCCGACAATGTGAACTCACTAGAGATTACTGAGCGTCTTGTTTGTATCTCGGGTGATTTGGGAACGAATTACCTAGCGAAGACCTACAACGATTCTGGGATGCTTCCTATCATAATCCATCAGGATCAGAACAAGCCCCAATCCTATTCCCTCGTTGACAAAGCACGAAATCTAACGTGGATCGTCGAGCCAGATTCTTGTTTGAATCACACGTTTCTAATTCAAGCCTTCAGCGATGCGAATAGCGCTCAGACATGTTTGCTCGCGACCGGTTTCTTCCAAGGGTGGGATTGGGCGGCCGGTATCTGTCTCTCAAGGATTATTTCCGGAAATCTTCGCGACTATTGCAGTACCTACTACATCTTCACGTGGCAAGATGTCAACGGCGATTTGATACCCCAAGTTGAATTTCCACAAGAGATTTCCGTGCTAGCAGTGGGATAGAATAGCAAAACACAAGTGGCTGTATACAACTGCCAGATCCTGTTTACACACGATTTATCTGCTAGTTGCATGCACTAGGTGCGTGTGAAAAATATGAGAAATCGAAAAATTCTAACACTTGCATCAATATTATTGCTGTCTTTTCCCATGCTAACTGCTTTATGCACCGTTCAGGCTGTAACACCCCCACCTGATATGGCATGGTGGGCTCATGCAACAACCGACTATCAGATTCTGACGAGTCAATATACACCTGACAGTCCGACGAATTTCATGAATGACACGTTGATGCTTAGAAACTGGACTTGGACCGATATAGACAAGGTGAATCTGACTTTCACCGTGTACAACAAGGGAGCCGATTTTGTCGCCAAGGTGTCACTGCACATTTACGAGACGTTGCACGGGGCATTTTTCCATGCCATTGATGCCTTTGCAGAAAATGGTCTGTGGTCTGCTGAGAAGAAAGAAGCTGACGTCAAAGGATGGCACAGACTGATAGAATTTACTGGAGGCCCATTGGACCCTTATGGTAGTGCAAACTTTACAGTTGTCTTCGGTGAACTGGACCGAAATGCTTATGATGCCACTCACCCTCATGTTGGATTCGAGGGCGACAAATACTATCGCTTCGTTGTGACGGAAAGCTACATGGATTCCGGATCCAGTGACCAGTACATCTACCTGTACGCTGACGTCACTCCACCCACAGTTGTTATTTCCGAGCCGCCTAACCCTAAGACAGGTGATTACAACGCAACACGTGGATGTGGTCACCACTACTTCAGAGTCGTCTTCACTGCCAGCGACAATGGATCTGGCCTTCTAAACTACACTATTCACATTAGTCCATGGGGAGGAAGTGACGCTCCACACGACATTACTGGAACTTGGCCACCAGACACACCCACTGACACAGTCACAGCCTATTTCGATGATTGGGCAGCCGGAACATACGTCATTACCGTTACTGTCTTTGACCGCGTTGGACTGAGAACCGATCAAAGTCACACATTCGAATACATACAACCCGAAAAACCGTTCAAGCTGACTCCTGAAAAAGGATATGCGGCACTCGACACGTGGTACAACTCTACGACTGGCCTGGTTGAATCCAAGAGGGTAGCACCCCCAGGTCAAACCAAAGAACTAGGAACCAATGTTACTGCAAGCGGCACCGGCAGCGTATGGGGCTCAGGCTTAGTAGTCACCATAACTGTAAGAATCCGCACCTATGAAGACTTTGCTGCAGCGGACTATGAAGTTCCTGTTGCTCATGCAACTACCCTTAGCGACGGCAGCTTTTCAACGTGGTTCGTCTTCCCGAAAGCACCACGTGGAGTATACAACGTTACAGCCAAATCAGCAAACGGCTTCACATGCGCAGCCACTCCACTTTTCGAAGTCTTACCTGAAGTAGTATACAATCCAAGTGACGTCATAGGTCCTGCACACATTAACGTTGAGGCCACAGGATTCTACAGGCCAAACGTCGACAGAAACTTCTTTACCGTGTACATATTGTGTAACAACAAAGACTCTCTAATAGGCGTCAACTCCCAAGTATTCTCGAATTGGTACATAGACCAGAACGGGACACTCGCCAACAAACTCAGTGATGATATAGGCCGTTACATAGAAAACGGACTTTTCTGGCCCTTCATGCAACCAGGCACATACAACGTATCACTCTTCATCAATGCTGCAGGATCATGGTGGCATCCAAATGAGACACTGAAGGACTACTGGGAACCATTGACGAATTTTGAGCACGCCAACACGATAACTGTTGAGGAAACCTTGAGCCTTCTCATTGACATTAAGGACGAACTCGACTACCTCAAGCCAATAATCGAGAGTATCGACGGCAACGTAGTAACCCTAAGCACCACAGTTGGCAACATAGAAACCACATTAGAAGAGCTCAGCCCAGTGATCACGCGCATAGACGGCAACGTAGTAACCATAAACACAGTAGTTGGGCAGATCAACACCACGCTTGGAGGCACTGGTCTTAGCGGCGCACTCACCTCAATACAGGGTGACCTAGCAACCATCAAAACAGACGTAGGCAACGTCAACGGACAACTGCCAACCCTGACAAACTACACACTCATAGTCGTCATCTTCTCAGTGATAGCAGCCATAGCCGCAATCGCATGTGCCTTCCTAGTTTACAGGAAAATAGCATAAGCAGAGACCCAAAAACAATCTCTTTCCCTATTTTTCTTGTTCCAGAAGAAGCGAACGCAACGCTATAGTTGTCCGAGTTGTTAGACGAGACCTATTTCTCCAATATCACACTGTTCCTCGTGAATCGTACCGTGTAT
>Ga0172362_10006064_pt1 | contig 10418 bp, 12 predicted proteins | sample LakKivs1_kivu2a2_FD_114534 | JGI IMG/M metagenome (GOLD analysis project Ga0172362, IMG submission 114534) | Sediment microbial communities from Lake Kivu, Rwanda - Sediment s1_kivu2a2 | ecosystem: Environmental > Aquatic > Freshwater > Lake > Sediment | place: Rwanda: Western Province, Lake... | reverse complement strand
CCTCTTCTAGCAGAGCTTTAAGGTCCGGTTTGTCCCCGTTTTCGTAGACGGAGAGGATTCCCAGCATCGTTCCTTGGGTTCGAATCTTCTGGGTGAGGAAACGGGTGTCAACCCCAGATATGCCTGGGACCCCGTTGGTTTCCAGCCATTCGTCGAGGTGGAGTTCAGAGGACCAATGGCTTGGTTGTCGGCACAGTTCGTGGACGACGTATCCTTCGATCTTGGGTCCGTCGGACTCGAAGTGCTTTGTGTTCACGCCATAGTTGCCTATTAGGGGGTAAGTCTGGATGAGGATCTGTCCCGCATAGGAGGGGTCTGTAATGCTCTCGGGGTAGCCGACCATGCCGGTGTTGAAGACGAACTCTCCATGTACCTTGCGGGTGGCCCCAAACCCTTCCCCGCGCATAAGTGTGCCGTCTTGGAGAATTAGAATAGCCTTTTTCTGATGGGTTTTCGGGTGTTTGGGCGTCGAGAACCCTTCGCAAGAGTCATACATGAATCTAATTTAAGGATTGTGGAATCGAGCTTCGACGGTCATCGCAACCGTTAAAGCATACCCTCTAGTGTTTAGAGGTGTGAAATGAGATGTGCGCTAAAGTCACGTCCTACGTCCTCGTCGTAACAGAGGTCGGAAAGGAGCATGAGGTCGTTCAGGAACTCCAGAAGATAGAAGGGGTGACCATAGCCCAGACGGTCTACGGCGAGTTCGATGTCATCACGAAGGTCGAGAGTGATAATCTCAAGGACCTCGACGCGGCGATCACGAAGATTCGGAAGATCGGCGGCATCATAAGGACTATGACCCTCATCTCAGGATAGGATCCACCATTTAGTTCCTCTAGTAAGACGTGTTTTCTTGGGTTGCTGGCAACAGGAGCGGTAGCTAGAGAGAGTGGGTTAGGAAGTCCGTCCTCCCACCATCAACCGTCAAAACTTGGCCTGTCATGAAACTAGCCTCATCTGAGGCAAGGAACAAGACCGCGTTAGCGATGTCCTCAGGCACTCCCTCACGCCGGAGCATAGTACGCTCTTCGAAATACCGGCTACGCTCCTTAACCTCGGCAGGGCTCCGCCCCACGATAGTCATGTCAGTCAGGATATGACCCGGTGCTACGGCGTTCACGTTTATGCGATGGGGACCAACTTCCAAGGCTAGGCGCTTTGTTAGGATTATCACCGCTGCCTTCGTGACTGCGTAGAGAGATGTGCCCGCTAGAGCTGTACCGATGCCTGCGACAGACGTGATGTTCACGATCTTGCCGTAACCCTTCTTTACCATGAGGGGCGTCACTGCCTCGATGCAATTCAAGATTCCCTTAACATTGGTATTCCACATCGCTTCGATATCCTCATCCCAAGTAGCAAGCGACTCACCCCTCAGCGACAATCCCGCGTTGTTAACTAAGATGTCCACTCCCCCGAACTGCTTCACTGCTTCCTCGACCATCGCTTGAACAGCACCCCTATCCACCACGTCGGCCTGAAACGGAAAGGCGATTCCATCTGCCTCTTTGATTGTGTCAACAACCTCCTCGGCTTCCCTACTCCGTTGGCGATAGTTCACAACAACCTTCGCTCCTTCACGAGCAAGAGTTATGGCCGTGGCCCTCCCAATGCCGCGGGAGCCTCCTGTGACTATGGCGGCTAGGCCTTCAACTCGCCCGGCGTTCCTGCCGGTGACCGATTTCTCACTCATCTCAAATCAATCAAGATAGGGCCTATCTTCCTTAAAATCGAGACCATCCCCTTCATGGCTAGAGGTGACGATGCTATACCAGCTCTCGCCCAACCGCCTATGTCGGGGAGAGTAGGAGGTAGGCGAGGAGAACGGACGTTGAAGCCCCGAACAGGGTAGCCAAGAAGTTGACAATGTTATTATCCATGAACCTGAGACCCGACGCAGGAGATGCCATTCTCCCACAGTGAAACGGCTTCTCAACCCGTTTCCCGCAGACTGGACATATGTATGTGCGCTGAACCGTCGCTCCTAGGAGACTGTCAAAGGTAGAGCCCGAGAACCCACTCACAAGGCAGAGGACAGGGACCATTGATTCATGGGAACCAAAGCCAACGACCCAAGCCAAGATTGAGACCGCGCCCGCACCCAGCAGGGTAGCCACCTCCCCATAAGGAGAAACCGCCCCAGAAGTCCCAGCCGGCACCCTGCGCCCTAGGTTCGTGATCAAACGCGGCTCATAGGGGTTGAGCAAGCCAAGCTCAGTAGCAAGAGTATCAGCCATAGATGTTGAGACCGTGCCTAGATACGCGTAGGCGAAGGCCCTAGACGAAGTAACCCCATAAGCCGCTGCCAAAGTCGCGGACAGGGCGCCATTGGCCACAACATTCCGCCAACCCCTAGTGCCCGCCACCCCCTCAGCGAAGCCCATCCGGCGCTTCTGCTCATACTTGTAATGTGTAGCGATCCCTGAGAAGGCAAAGAATGCGAAGAGGAGGGCGAACCACTCCCAGCCTCCTGAGAAGAGGACGGCCGAGCCCACGATTAGACTAGCCACCGTACCGGAGAAGTCTAAGGTCCGTGTAACAAAGGCTAAGACCCCAATCCCAATGAGGGTGAGAATGCCGAGTTGGACTCCTAGAGGATCTAGGATCACGTGGTCTCCTCCTTCTGGCAACTCTCGTAGCTATTGGTCATGCGCGTTTCGCTCTCAGCCATGTTCTCCGTCGGTTTCACTGCGCCTGTTTCTAGTTTCCAAATATAAGGCGTCCAAGGCATCCACGAGGGCCTCCACGGAGGGCTTCCTCGACTGTATGAGGGGAATATGTTCCAGTTCTGCAAGATGGGCAGCCAGCCTGTCGATGGCGTCGGCTCCGTGGACGATTATCATCTTCGGCTTAATCGTCTGAACCCTCACCGCAACCATAGGAGACCTCCCCGTGGTGACATTAGTGAAGACGAGGGCCCGTTCAGAGGTGGAGCCAAGAATCTGGTAGAAATCAGCCCCCGAGAGGGTCTCGATGGCCCGGATGCTGTCAAGGACCGTGTACCCGTAGATGTCCCTGTTCAGGTAGTTCCTGCCAGCGATGACCATCCCGTCGACGGCTCGGACGAGCCTCTCAGCCTTCAAGGGCGCTGCGAACTCCTTCATATCCATTATCGCGCCCGCCATCCTAGGAGCCAAACTCGTCAATTGTCTAAGCACTCGACCACCCCGTTCCTCATCCAAGGCGAAGAGACCCTCTGCGAAACGTCGGAGGAACCTTGTCCCCGGGGACCTCCGTCCAGCCTCATAGTCGCTTATGACCGAGGGGGAGACCTTGATCTTCCCAGCCAAGTTGCTCGGAGCTATGGCGAATATCTCTCGCCATTTCCTGAGCGTCATGCTAGGGTTGGTGGAGAGTACTATCTCTCCGACGATTCTCTTGGCCAAGGCCTCCTTGAGTGCTTCGGTGGCGATTGTATGATCCTCTTGGGCCATGTCAAGTCGTCTAGAACTAGCTTCTAGACCGGCCTTCCCCTTTTATATATACCTCATCTGATGAAGGCTCTCGGCCACCATCACGGCCCCCTTGGCCGCACCCATCTTAGTGTTATGACTGAGTAAGACGTATTTTATGCCATTCTCTAAGACAGGATCCGCCCTCACCCGCCCCACGGTTGTTGCCATGCCGTCGAAGTTGTCCCTGTCTAGCCTCGGCTGAGGCCTGAAAGGATCTTCATGGACGACTATCATCTGGCCCGGCGCTGATGGAAGATCCTCCACAAGCCCCTTCCCGAAGGCTAGGAAGACCTTCTTCACCTCATCTACGGTATAGGGCTTCTCCAAGGAGGCGAAGACAGCACCAGTATGTCCGTCTAGGACATTGACGCGGGTACAGGTGCAGGTGACGCCTATCTTAGCTGGTTCGACCCTGTCGTTCCTGTAGGTTCCTAGAATCTTCAGTGTCTCCCTCTGAACCTTCTCCTCCTCCCCCACGATGTAGGGGATGACGTTTTCGAGGATGTCTAGGCCGATGACTCCTGGAGAGCGGCCTGCCCCCGAGATGGCTTGTAGGGACGTCATGATCACGGTCTTGACTCCGAAGGTGTCGAGGAGGGGCTTGAGGGTTATGACCAGGCCCGTGGTCGTGCAGTTGGGCTGCGTGGTTATGAAGCCTCTCCAGCCCCGGCTCCTCCTCTGGATGTCGATGAGATGGGCATGGTCAGAGTTCACCCCAGGCACCAATATAGGCACGTCATCGAAGTATCTGAAGGCCGAGGCCGTGCTGACGACCGGCTTCTCCTCCGCGAACCTCGGCTCAAACTCTTTGGCCGCATCCGACTCGACTGCTGAAAAGATGACATCAACCTCAGCCAAGTTCAGTTCGGCGGTATTCTCCACTCTCATCTCCAAGACATCGACGGATGGCTTTTCGTTGCAGAACCAGCGCATGGCCTTGGTCCGCTCGTCTCGGAGGGCGTCCCGATAGGTCTTGCCGGCTGACCGTTCTGAGGCTGCTAGGAGAGTCGTCACGAACCATGGGTGATTCTGGAGGGCCACGACGAATTGTTGGCCGACGACGCCTGTGGCGCCCACGACGGCGGCTCTGATCTTATCCATTTCCAGCGGTTCACCAGTGTGGTGGACATAGATTCCAGTCAGAGACTGATATCTCTTTTGGAGCCGAGGTGAATGATTAATTAGTGCTTGCCTCCTCTTATTGCCCATGAAACTGGACGCGTCTGCCCTCAACTTTGTCCTGCGTCTAGCCGATGATAAACCAGCCTCGGAGAGTCGGCAGAAGTACTGTAGGTCCTGTGGGAGTCTGATCCCTTATGACGCGGTCTACTGCCCCAACTGTGGGGCCTCTCAAGAGACAGTGACGACGCCTGAGGCGGCAAGGCCTAGGGGCAGGGTAATGGAGGCTATTAGTAAGAGGGGTAGACGTATTCGTCTCTATCTGTTCCTCCTGAGTCTGGGAATATTCATCGCAGCGTTCCTCATCGGCTCCACGGAACCCCTATCCTCTCAAGAGGCCCTAGCAATAGTCGAACAGTTTGGGGAACTAATCGGCGAGAACCCCACAATGACCCAGATCCTAATGAATAATCTGCCTCTCTGCCTCCTCTTCTTCATCCCCGTATTCGGAACCGCTTTCATGGCCTTTGTCGGCTACAGCACAGGGGTGGTTCTCTCGGCCCTAGCCATCGCCTATCCCCCCGCCGACGCCCTAGTCCTTGCTCTGACGACCTTGGCCGCCCCTTGGACTTGGATGGAGCTCACCGCCTACAGTCTAGCCTCAAGCGAGGGCATAATGCTCATCCTCGCCATCATAGGCCGTAACATCCGGAGAGAGTTGAAGACGTTCCTCATAGTCCTCGCGGTTAGTGCAGTCCTCCTCGCCTTGGGCGCGGTCATCGAGATATTGGCTATCAATACCGCTATGGCTGGCCAATGAGTCCTATCGGAGGATCCAGCTACTCATATCTGAAAGGATGTCAGAGGTTTGAATTCGTCTTAAGCTGCGTCTTCTTCCAGAAGAGGGATTTGTTACGTTTTGGTGTTGGATAGCGGGTGAGATGTAACGCGTATTACGGGTCAAGGGTTGATGGCATGAAGCAGCAATCGCTTCGGTCTACGTCTGCTCAGAAGCAGTTCCTTTTTATGCTCATATTTATCCATCACTGTTTCAATATCAATCACGACCTGAAGAAAGGGATCCAGTTTGCCGACATCGAAGACCCCTAACAGTAGGCGCCAAGGACCAAAACGTACCCTGACAAGTGAGAAAGGGAAAAGTGGAACAAAGACTGTTCTGCCAAGTGAGATCGTTACGAGCGGTCGCCCAAAACGTCCTTCTCCTGACGAGTATTTCATGGAGATAGCATCCGTCGTCTCAAAAAGGTCCACCTGCCTCCGCGAACACGTGGGAGCCGTCCTCGTCAGGGAAAAACACATCCTAAGCACCGGTTACAACGGCGCCCCTTCAGGACTCCCCCACTGCGAGGAGGTAGGTTGCCTAAGGGAAAGGCTCCGGGTCCCTTCCGGTGAACGCCATGAACTCTGTCGAGGAGTCCATGCCGAGGCCAACGCCATAATTCAGGCTGCCCTTCATGGGGTGAGTACGGAAAACTCGACGATGTACTGTACGCATCAGCCCTGCACGATGTGCACGAAGATGGCGATAAACGCGAAGGTCAAGGAGATTGTCTACGAGACTCCGTACCCTGATGATTTGAGTATTCAACTCCTTAAGGATGCGAAGATAAAGATTAGGAGACTTGAAGCAAATCAGGATCGGACGGAATGACTGGGAACTATGGCCTGCGATCTATGTTAAGGCTATATTTGGTTTCAGGAACAAGTGAAGATGATGTGATTGGTAGATTGTGACTATTTGTTTGTCGCAGAAGTCGCAATAGAGGCTATGGATCTGACACCCGCATCTGGAGCATACTTTTTCTGTTTTCACTGTCCGGTTCACTGACCAGTAACTATCTCTGGAGAATTGAGCCTCCGCCATTTATTGTAGAATGTCTGGAACAAGTTTCAAGCGGTTAAATCCGAGTTAACGCTTCTTCTTGAGACGCATTGACGAGGTTTTCGTGTCCACATATCCTCTTTGACGAATTCCGTTCACGAACCTTTACAGGAGTGGGGACTGGATCATACTGGTCGCAAGTTGCGAGTTTCTCCGCCCTTCTCCTCAATGCGGGTGAGTAATTATCTAGTAAGCCTCTTCCTCCCAGAAAGATGCTACTGACATGTTGGTGAGTACGTTCATCATCCCGATGGCTTTTGCCCCCTTTACCAAAGGGTGCTTGTCCTATACTGGAGCGGCTTCCAACTGCTCTTTGAAAGATAGAGCACTTAATAAGCTCTAGACGCAACTCTTGTTTCGCTAAAATGCTGTAGTGAGATGACTAGGTTGAGTTCTAATAGCGAAAAACGAAAACCTTACGACATCCCTGCTTTTCGCATGATAGGCGATGTCTACTATGTAGGCGAATACGTTAGTAGCCACCTGATCACCAGCGAGCAGGGGCACATACTGATCGACACTGGGTATCCTGAATCAGGCCCCTTCATCCTGAAAAGCATTATAGATGTGGGATTCAACCCCAAAGACATCAAGTACATACTGCTGACTCACGCCCATTTCGACCATACGGGTAGCGCAAGAATGTTAATCGAGGAGACGGGAGCCAAGGTCTGCATAGGCGAAGCCGATGTGGAGGCATGCGAAAAGGGAAATACAAGACCTGGTCGCGCGCAACCGCCCTTCAAGACCGACATATCATTAAAGGACGGAGACGTCATAACTCTTGGGGATAAGGAGATCAAAGTCTACCACACGCCTGGCCACACAGTTGGCGATATTTCCTTCGGCTTCAAAATCGTTCATGAAGACCACGTATACGATGCATTTCTCAGCGGTTTTGCGGCAACCGGGATGGGGGACAAGGTGCAGGAGGGGTACGAAGGAGCCCTTCAAGACTACAAGGAGACCGTGGATCGACTGGAGCCCCTCAAGGTAGATGTCTGGTTAGCATCTCACCCAGAAACAAATGACACCTTCGGTAAGTTAGAACTCCTACGTAAACGCGTTACTCCAAACCCATACATAGACCCGGAGGGTTGGAAAGCCTTCCTAAGGATTATCAAGAATAGTCTAACGAGTGGAAAAGCGGTGGGTCCATGGAATCTCCCGTTATACACTAGACTACGACCCTACTTCATGAAAAACTGAATGGGATCTATGAAAATGCCAAACTGGATCCCATTCTAGACTATGTGAGGACTCAGTGAGTCTCTACCAGTCCAAAGGGGATCCATGTCTTCTGCTCGTAGCGCGAGCAATGACTGTGGTAAGTACTGTCTGTTTTTGGCTGAGAACTACGGTCACCGAGGCAAAAGGTGTCGGAGAGGAGGACGTAATAGACCGCATATTTCCTTTGACCCCCGCTTCGTGTGTGCGAGCCCGTACCCAAAGGCGGGGTCAAAACCGTTGATTTTTACACCCATCTCTCCAAATCCCATAAAGAACTGTAAAAAACGCATTATCTGGAAAATCAGGCAGACGACTGGAAAGCAACGAGTTTTTATTCCAGTTCATCCCTCCAATCTAAGGCCAGCCAATCTGACCCAGAGAGTGAGCACAGTGACAAAAAGCGGAGACAGGTCCTACACGCGGGTGGAGTACATTCGCAGCAAACCGCCTAGCAGAATCGCACGTTTTACACTAGGAGATACTGCCCTTGACTACGAATACAGGGTCACCCTAGTAGCGCCATACTCCAAAGAGATCAGTAGTAAGGCCTTAGAGTCCGCAAGGGTCACTGCGAATAAGGTAATAGGAGTAGCCACTGGCCAACAGTTCCTCCTGAAGGTCGTAACATATCCCCATGAGATCATTAGGGCTCACAGGTTCATGGGCTTCGCAGGTGCGGATAGGCTCAGCCAAGGCATGAGAAGGTCCTTCGGGAGACCGACGGAGAGGGCCGCGATGGTCAAGGCGGGTCAACCGATCCTCGCCATATACTCCATGGAATCCGGCGTCGAGACGGCGAAGAAGGCGTTGATGAGGGCCTCGAAGAAGCTCCCCTTACCATGCCGAGTAGAGGTCGAAGCCCTCAAGAAGGTTCCAGCATCCTAAATTTACTATGTTTCTCACCTGTAACTGAGTTGTAACTCCTTGAAGAGGCAGCAACTAGAGATTGCTCTATCGCGTCTCAAGCCCAGCCCAATTCCACAACTCGCCTATGAGGCCTACGATCTGAACCCCGCGGCGGCCGCGGAGATCCTCTTCCTAGCGGAGACGAGGCACAGAGACATAAAGGGGCGAAGAGTCTTGGATTTGGGGTGTGGGTCGGGGATCCTCTCCATAGGCGCGGCCCTGCTCGGCGCCGAGGGTGTCTTAGGCGTCGACATAAATGTGGAGAGTGTGAGGGCGGCAAGGGAGAATGCTCGACTAGCAGGGGTGGGCGTCGCCTTCGTTGCAGGGGATATTGAGGCTGTCAGGGGACCTTTCGATGTTACGGTGATGAATCCTCCCTTTGGAACCCGTAGAAGAGGTGTAGATGTCACTTTCCTTCGAAAGGCCATGGTTGTTTCCAAGTATGTCTACTCTCTACATAAGGGTGGTGAGGGGAACCGTCGATTCTTGAGGAATGTTGTGGAGGGTCTTGGTGGAAGAGTTGATGCCGTCTTCGAGATGGAGATAGAGATCGCTAGAACCTACGAGTTTCATAGGAAGAAACGTTACCCGGTTGCGGTAGACCTATACCGCGTCATCACTGATTCTGCCTAAGCCGAAGGGAGGGGTCTCACGTATAGGTTCCTGCCGCGAAACGGGATGTTTATAAGGAACACCCCTCGGCTACCGAGATGAAGCCCGAAGCTGTTTTCAGCAACCTAAGGCATGAAATAATTATAACGACATGCATGGAGACTAAGGTCATGGAATCACTGAAAGACAAGGTGCCCCAGAGATTCGTCACTCCCGGTGAGCAACTAGGGGTAATCGAGGAGTTCATACCGGGGTCTGGAACCTATGTGCAGGAGGGGGAGATATATGCCTCAGAGGCAGGAGTCCTTCAGCTTGATGTTAGGCGTAGAGAGATTCTTGTCCAGCCGAAGACGCGACGACCTCAGATTCCAAGGGTCGGCGACATCGTTGTGGGAGAGGTGACAAACACGTCGGATAAGACGCTCTCGATGAGGATTCACGAGATAAATGGAGTCACGACTAGCAGTGGCTTCGCAGGAATCATGCATGTCTCCGATATCAGTCGAGGCTATGTCAAGAGCGTCACCGACGCCTTCAGGATAGGCGACATCATACGAGCCAGAGTAATAAGCACCAAGAACAGAGAATACCACCTTGGCACCGAAGAGGACCGGCTTGGAGTCTTGAAAGCCGCCTGCACATACTGTGGTCATCCACTGACCCTTTATAGAAGAAACCTTAGATGTCGAAACTGTGAAGCGGTTGACCGGAGGAAGATCGCCAACGACTTTGGCAAGGAGTCGAGCGGGTGGATAAGTTGAAGATCAAGGTTCTGAAACACGAGCGGAATGAGCTTCAAATAGAGTTGGAAGGCGAGAGCCACTCCTTCTGCAACGCTCTTCAGAGCGCTCTACTCAAGGACGAGACCCTAGATTTCGTCGGATACGAGATCTCCCACCCCCTTGTGGCTCAGCCAGTGATCTACATAAGGACTAAGGGGAGGAGAGACCCTTGGAGGGCCCTCCTCGACGCCGCTGAAGCCTTGACGAAGGAACTCAACCAATTCCAAAAAGCCTTCCAAGAAGCTTAAAGATGAGGGCAGCTCCCTCTGGTTAAGATGCGGGCAAGTAGCTTCTTGAAGAATCATTCGAGCATCCTCGATATAATGTTAGATAAGGACCTCGCGAAACTCGGAGACGCCTACATCAACTTCACATACTCCCTCGCCGAATCCTACAGAAACAGCAGGG
>Ga0172362_10006060_pt1 | contig 10421 bp, 18 predicted proteins | sample LakKivs1_kivu2a2_FD_114534 | JGI IMG/M metagenome (GOLD analysis project Ga0172362, IMG submission 114534) | Sediment microbial communities from Lake Kivu, Rwanda - Sediment s1_kivu2a2 | ecosystem: Environmental > Aquatic > Freshwater > Lake > Sediment | place: Rwanda: Western Province, Lake... | reverse complement strand
GAAAACCTTAGCCATTTTAGATTCCAACTCTTTTCGCTGTTTAGGGGTGATTTTTTGTTTCAAAGGTTTTCCTCCAGCTTTATGCAAGGGAATAGGCTTTGGATATTTAACTAACTTATGAATTTCAACGAAATATTTAAAAGCTAGATTCAGAATACAGATTCAGGATTCAGGTTGGTGGAAATGTTGGCTGAGAATCATTATGTTGAGGATTGGTTGGCTGCAAAATGTGAATCTGACAAGACTGTTAGGGGCTATCGGGCTAATCTGAGAGTTTTTGCAGAGTTTGCAGGGCAGAGGGGCAGAAACTTTTACGGTATTGTGGAAGAGTGGAGAGGTGTTAAACGGTTAAGTGAGGATGACTGCGAGCATTTCGTTAATGATTGGAGCGATTTAGTTCGAGTGTTTCACACTGTCATAAAGCAGAGTCATGCACCTCTAACGGTTAAGAATTTTCTTGCCACTATTCGCAGTTTTTTCAGATTTTGGAAGATTCCCATAGATGTTGAATTGCCGCGACGGGCTTGCGTGATTTATCATAACCGTGATTTAACTAGGGATAGCATTAAACAAATCTTAACATTCGCTACAGCTAGAGACCGCGTTATTTGGCTTGTTATGGCTGAAAGTGGTATGCGAGCTGACACTGCTGTGAATCTGAAGTATTGGCAGATTAGAGAAGATTTTGAGGCTAATCGGGTGCCCATGCGCATTTTACTGCCAAGCTCTAGCCTCAAGGACCATGTAGGCGACAGATGGACCTTCATTGGAGAGGATGGAGTGAGAGAACTCAGGGAATATCTTAAACCACGAATGCCTCTGAAAGATGATGATTATGTTTTTGCAAGCGAGAAAAAAGGCAAGGTGAAAGGGGAACAGTTCAGTGTGGCAAGCCTTTCAGTGAAGTTTAACCGTGTTGTTCAAAAATTGGGTTTAGACAGGTCTAATGGGCATAAGCCTAAAGGTTTAAGGATGCATGGATTGCGTAAGTATTTCAGAAATAACATGAAAGCTGAAGAGTCTCTTCGCAAGTTTTGGATGGGCCACAGCCTAGGCGTTGACGCGCATTACATTACTAGAGAAGTAGAGAAACACAGGGAAGAATACGCTCAGGGCTATGTGCATCTTAAAGTTTTTGAGTCTTCCGTTGATTCTCTAGTTGAATTTAGAGACCAGTTAAAAGCTATGGAAACTATGAAGGATAAAATGAGGCTTCTTGAGGAAAGATTGCAAAAGGTTCAGGGAATTCTCAGTGGGCTTGTGATGGATAAAGGCGCGGTTGTTCAAGTGGAAGGCACACAAAAATACTATTACTTAACTCAGGAAGATTTTGAGCGGATGATGAAGGCAAGGGAAAAGTCAAAGCCACAGTGATTCAAAGCAGCCGGGGCAAAACTTAAGTTACGTTCAACTTTTCCCAGCTACTCTTGCACTCTTCGCACAGCCAAACCTCTAGGCCCTTAAAGGTTTCAGCCTTCCAGCTAGTCAGCTTCGTGTACCCGCAAACTCCACAGGGATGCAAGTCAAAGAATTGATCGCTCCAGTGAACAGTCTTCAAATCTTCAAGTTTAACCGATGGCTCCATTGAGGGTTTGGGTATGGCTTCTAAACTAACTTCACTAACTTCACTTTCTTCACTAACTTCACTTTTCATGGAATTTTGGCTCTTTTCTAAGGGTTGAATCTCAGGAATAACTTCACTAACTTCACTACTTGATTGCTTGGCTAGAGAGGGTTTTTCCGTGTTTAGTGAAGTTTGTGAAGTTTGTGAGGTTAGTGAAGTTAAATTAGAAGGGGTAGGGTAATAGCGTTTCTTTAATCTTTCAACAAGCTCGGCATCCCAATGGTAACCACTAGGACCACCACTCAAACGACACTTTTCAAAACCTAAACCCACAAGTTTACGCCCTATAAATCGACTTGTCACCTGCTCTTTTTCACTGAGGCCTTGATTGAAAACTTCAGTTATCATTTGAGTGCCTATTTTCCCACTTTCAACTTGTCCTTCACATTTAAGAATTGCATCAAACACTCTAGCCTCCATGCTTGCTTGCTCTTCATCTAATCTGCTCTGCGTGATTTGTTTCATACACTTTTTAAGTCTCTCTCTAATTTCCTCGGTGGGAGAGACTTGTAGGAGGCTAATGAAAAGTTCCACAACCCTAGCGTTTTGAAAGAAGCCATTTTTGAATTCTAGTAGAGTAGAGTTGTTCAATGTTTTGCCCAAGTTTCTGAAGCGGTACATGAGTAGTTTGTTTCTTAAGTCTTGCGATTTCTCTTCGTCAACGAAAAGGTTGATTGGGCGCACAGCCTTGCTCATACTGGTTAGAATACATCGGCTGCTTAAAGTGGCTGCTAACTCTTCTGTGCCGGCAAGTACTTTGAACCCGAAAACGTCAAACATGGCGATCTGTGGACAGCCCTCCTCAATCTTCTCAACTCTTATTGCATATTGCCCTCTGCGGTATCCAGAGTTTAAAAGAGCCAAAACTTCAACCATAGCTTCTCGGTTGTAGATTTCTGTTTCGTCAAGCAAAAGCGTAGGTCTCCAAGCTTCTAGAGCACGAAACAGCGAAGCAGCACTCATGCTAGCAGCCATTATAGAACGGTAACATAGTCTATGGCAACATTCTAAAGCACGTGTTTTTCCGCTTGCCAAAGGTCCTAAAAAGAAAAGGTAAGGGATAACTGTGAAGTCTTCGGGTCTCCAGCTTGCCATGACAAAAGCGGAGTACACATCATAGAGAGCTTCATTACTCAAGTCTAAATGCTGAACAAAAAACTCTCTTATTTCATTGAATAACTGCTCTTCACTTTCATAGTCTTTCGGTAAGGTTGCAGTCGGCCAAGGCAAACGTGACAGGGGAACGTACTCTAAACCCTCATGAAAGTAGCTTTGCCAAGCGTCGTTGGCTACTTGAAACTTTTGTTCTCTCCGGTCAAAAACCGTGAACGTTCCATTTTGCATCTGCTCGAAGATAACATCAGAGAAAACAAGTCCGGGAGTCGAAACTGTTTTAACCTCTTCTTCACTACTCATATTTTATTGCACTCTCCGGGGCTGGTCTGTGGAGTGGGCCAAGCCAAGGATTTGCACTAGGAGAACTGCCCCAAAAAAAAGTTGCAACTTCTCAGCTTTCCCATGTCCCACCCTTTCCACCCAGCCTTTTACTTTGAACGCTTTTTCCTTCCAATAACTGCGCTTTTTTCAAATCGCCAATAAAAGAAATCGTCACGACTTAGTTTGCCCTGGTGCCCTTCCAAATCCTTCATTAACTCTTTAAAATTTAGATTATCAACGTCTTCGCTTCTTTCATATTTGCCATGAGTGCCCTCAGCTTCAACCCATTTAATTTGGTTAGGATCCCATTTTGGCTTGTCTTCAACTTTTGTCTCTTTTAATCGTTGACGGGCTTGCAGTATTCCAGCCTCAACTGCGTCGAAGAAGTCAGTTAAAATTTCAATGGCTAAATCACTTTCACCCATATGTGCACATCCTTCTTTTAGGTAGGTTTATATATGACTGCATAATTTAATTAAGCTTATGTGCAGTCTAATAGAATGTAAACGAAAGATAAATACGCGAAATCAGCGAATTTTTGATAAGATTCACGCGGACATTTTAATAATTTTGGAAAGGCATGATGAGGGTTTGTTACCTAAGGAAATTAAGGCTAAATTGGGCATAGGTTCAAGCCACACTCTCTACAAGCATATAAACGGTTTACTGAGAAGCAGAACGATAGAAAAATACAAATGTGTAGATGGGAAATATAAGGGAAAATATAAGTTATTCACAAGGCTACACGCTAAAAAATACGCTATGATAGAAGTTTGGGGGCTCCTCGCGCAAAAATTGGTGGCGCAGGCTCAACAGGAAGGCATATTGCCTATGGATATTACACCGCAAGAATTTTGCAGAAAAAATACAATTGTTTTTTACCCTGAACTCAAGGAAGGGGAAAACTTTACTGTTAAATGGTATTTCTATCCGATAAAAGAAACTTAATTTTTGTTTGACTGCATTTATTTTTTTATAGTTTATGCACACTATTTTATTACGATTGTAATGTCAACGCAACAAGATAAGTCGAACCAGCCGCCAGCTAGACCAACAGAATCTTCTACAGGCGACGCGTTAAACAAAGAGCTTGAAAAGTGGAAAAGCGAAGCAGAACGTGAAAAGGCTATAAAAGAACAGGCTTTTCACCTTTTGAGACAGGCCCAAGAAAAAGAAAAGAAAACGCAGGACATGGAAAAAGCCATTATAGCTCAAAAAATATGTCAGGATTGGCAGGGAATTTCAGGTGTTCGCAGGGCAGTAACTTCACCTAAGTTTAGTCACCGGCTTCTCAAACGATTCGACAACATTCTTGAACAATATAAAAGCAGAGAACTTGACAAGTGCCGCAAGGAAATGATAGCTGAAGATGCTGCTCAACCTTTTGACCGGCAATTGACAGTAGGCGAATATGACCAAGAAAGGAAAGACTGGAAAAAATGAGTAGTACACACGATAGTTTAAGCCGGGCATATTGGCTTAGCGACTTAAAAAGTGGCATCGCCATTAAATCAGCGTTCAGACTGGTCATAGACACTGCCCCATCAGAATATGCTACAGAAGACGAGTTAGAAGCTGCTCTCGATTTGTTTGAGGAAATTCTGCATTCCGAAAAAACTATGCCTCAAAAATGTAAGCCTGAAGATTGCGAAGGTTGCGAATGGTATAATTTTTGTGAGCTTTGGGGTTTTCAGCAGTTAATCCGAGAGAGTGAAAAAGTTTTGCATGATTATAATGAACGGCGAAGAATTGAAGAAGAGGAACGTAAAAAGCAAAAGGATACAAAGCAAACTTGGAATGCTGAGACTCTCTCTACATTAACAGAAAAAGAGACTCTATTAGATTCTAGTCGCTTGTTGGCTAAAACTGAATTAACGACTAAAGGGTATGCTAGCAACATACTTGAAGATAAGACCTTACTAAGTAGTGAAGAGAAAGTGGCTTTTGACGCGATTGAAGCTAAACGCTTGGCAAAAAACAAGAAACAGAACACGGGGCAAACGTGGACTGCGAAGGATGGTTGGCACAATGCACAACAGGAAAGTGAATGAAACATCTGAACATGGCGCGAGGGCTACGTGGAGAGGCATCACCTCCACTTCTCCACGTGTCCTAGACGGTTCTAAGCGTGGAGCTGTGCCTGAGGCAGTTCCTGGCGACGCGAAAAATGTTGAGGGAAATGATTGATATGAGTGATGCAAAATTAGATGAAGAGACTGCGAGAAGATATGCAAACTTGAATGAACGTTTGAATAAGGTTTCTAGTCAATTGGTTTCTTTGAGGGTTGATTTTTCGAATAGTGTTGTTGCTTTGAATAGGCGGATTAACGAAGCCAATGATCAGATACGTTTGGTTTGGAAGAAGCTGAATGAAAAGGCAAGCAGGTGACTGAAAATATGGGAATCTTCGGTAAGAAACCTTCAGAGTTTGACCAATCTCAAGACAAACAGATAGAAGCAATTTGGAAGTATCTTGACCAGCTTAACAAAAACCAACAGCAACTCATTAAAAACAACAGTTGGTTCATTCAACAGATTAACGATTTGAAAAAGCGAGTGGCTGACGGCGAAAAACTTGATGCTCAACAGCAAGCGGCCCTAGATGGCTTGGTGAAAACTGCAGTCAGCATTCAGCAGGCAAGTAAACAAGAATCCTCGTAGTATAGGGGGGCATGACTAAAATAGATATGATGGAAACAAGATGGCAAGAACTATTTACGGAATACATAGACCAAGATGGCGTGGACATCAGCCTATTCACCGGTTTAGATTGGCAACACTATAAACTCTACGGCATGTTGCATAACGAATTTTCAAAGAAATATCCGAAACCTGAAAGTCAACGCGAAGACGAAACCGACACGGTAGATATACCTAAAGCTCACATGGACCCTAAAGCCCACCTGTATATACGCGCACTTATTCTCATAAAAGAAGCCTATGAACGTGCAGAAACGCTTCAACATTTAGCAATGGAATACGAAAAAAAAGTCGTAAGGCTTTACTGTCATTTAACGCGGAACTGGAATCAATTCGGAAAAGACTATCTGAAAATTCTATGGACCAAAGACTTATACGAAATCGTAGAATCCTACTTCAGAATCCTCAGAAAATATGGCGTTTCAACAAGTGAAGAACCCTACTATTTCCTCAGTCCAGAACAGAAACGCAAAATCAAAATAGAAGCTGAAATGCTGAAACGGTCCACGCAATATGATGATGGTGAAATAAAAGTTTCAATTCTAGAGGAATATACTTGAAAAACACGGTTGAAAGACGCTTAGAACTGTTAAATCTCGAAGGAACAGGCTTTTCCATGTGTGAAATAGTGAAATACCTAAGCGAGAAATATCATAAAACTGAACGCACAATCTACTACGATTTTGAAACACGCGAAACATGGCAACCCCTATTCAGTCAATACCGCGAAATGCAAAAAGCACGGCTAATCATACTTAACCGTCTTGACTACATTTACAGGAAAGCCTCTCTGGAAAAAGACTTGACAACCATGTTGAACGTGACGAAGTATTTAGCTGAAGTCTTAGGCATTGAATCGTTAAAGTTGACTGAGGAAACTGAAAGGTTCTCACGTGAAGCTGAGAGGCTGATAAACGTGATGGAGAAGATGCCTGCAAAAGAGGCGATATAAAATGAGTGAGAACTATCAAGACATTTTTGAATACGTTTTCACTTGGATTTCCTACATAGATGCCAAATCATGTCGCTACTGTGTAGCTTTGAATGGTAGAGAGTATCATGGGCAAGACTTGTTTGCCCCAGTTCTAGTTGACCCTGAGTTTGGTCCAATTTGGGATTTAGATGCAAACCGCAGTCTCATGCATGGTGGAAGCGGAACATGCAGGTGTATGCTCGTGGTAAGAGTGGAAAACATTAAGTTTGAAGATGTTGAAGGCTTCGCAAAGCTGAATCAGTTTTTGGAGACACACAAATGAGCATAAGCATTCCAGAAATGCGTGACCATGTGAATGCTCTCACTAGAGACATTAGCGAAGCTGAACGGAACTATAAAAACATGGAACGCGTTGCTTTCCGCACTTTAGCCTTAGTTAGAAGATTTACTGGTGTTGAGCAAATAGATGAGGGAATAAGTAAGTGCATGAGAATGATAACAGTAATGCGTCAGGTTCAGATAAGCGCGCAGTTGGCTATGATTGCTTCTGGTCCTATAGGTTGGGCTATGCTGGCGGTTAGTGCGACTGCAACAGCTTTTGCAGCAGTAGATTTTATGACTTCTCTAGGTGAATAAGATGTTTCCACACAACAAAATTCAAACCTATACTGGCGACACGTTAGATTACACTTTAGAAAATGAAGCCATAAACGTTCACACTCATGATGCTCTCAATGGATTGGGCAATTTTACCTTCTCGTTGCCGACAGTTAAAGGCACAACAGACCTGGGCTATCTTTACAATGACATAGCTGAGAATGATAAAGTTAAAATTTGGCTATGGGATGCCGAACTTGGTTCCTGTCCAGCTACGCCTAATTTTGTTGGAAAAATCACGAACATATCTGCTCCATTAACAAAAGAGTCGGGTTATGTGCGAGTTTTTGCTGGAAAAAGCTTAGATGAAATTTTGTTTAGGAGAATCAAATCAGCAAAATATTGGAAGAATATAGACGCTGACGACGTGGTTTTATCAATATGTAATGATTTGGGGTTAGGCACAGGTCAAGTGGAGACTGAAACGAGAGATGTCACTGTGTTTGTGAATGCTGAGAGATATGTGGATCTTTTACAGAGAGTTTCAGACTATTGGATTGATGGCGCTAATCAAATTAAGAAAGATTGGCACGTTTCAGTTGATAATAATCTTGTTTGGCATTCTAGGCCTTTCCGCAGTTCTGGAGTTGAAACTTTAGAAATAGGCAAAAACATAATTAATTATAATGTTTTACGTGATGTGGAACCAGTCAAAAATGACATTAAGGTTTATGGTCAAAAATCAGTTTTGTTACCAGCAGACAAAGATGAGTGGACAGAGGACAGCACAGCAGGCTGGTCATGTTACAATGACGGCACTGCCGGCACAGTTTCAATTGACGACACAACCAAAAAGGTAGGGGACAACAGCATAAAATTTACGTTCTCAGGGGTTTCAAATTGGTCAACTTTACGAAAAACTTTTGACCCGATTGAAATTTTGACGGAAGTCGGTTTTTCCGAATTGCATTTCTATTGGAAATCTGATGTTGGCTGCACTTTATATTTGAAGTTGTTAGCGCCTGACACTAGCAATTATTACTCAACAGGCGAAGTTACCTCTTGCGCAGCAAATACTTGGACAGATGAGGTGATAGTGAATTTGTCAACTGCGATTAATTCCGTTATTGGCAATCCATCATTAGACAATGTTCAGGCTCTCTGGCTGTATTGTGGTTTAGCTGGACAGCAGGATTTTTGGGTTGACGGTTTATATTTCAGCAAGAGACGAGCTGTTGGAACCGCGTCAGACGCTACAAGCCAAACAAACTATGAAAAAAGAGAATTACGCGTGACAGATGACAGTTTGACAACTGATTCAGAATGCAGTAAAAGAGCTGCAACGCTTCTTTATCAATTGAAGGATGCACCTATCAGAATTGACATGGAAATAATTGGAAACACAAATGTCCTTGTAGGCGACAGAATTCCTGTGACAATTCCTGCAGAAGGCATAAATAGTGCCAACTTTGACGTTTTAACTGTGGATCACACTTTAGACGTAAGCAGCGGATTCAGAACAAAAGTAAGCATGGTCAGTGCAGGCGACGTTAGACAATTACCCTGTGGAACACCGCTTGAAACAATTCAGCGCCATTTGGAAACTCAGCGTCAAATTGCTAGAGGCATACAACTGGTGAAATAATGAAGTTGAAAAAACTCGCAGTTATGTTCAGTCCTCTGTTTTATGGAATGTTTCTTCTATTGTTAGCTGACGCTTTAAGCTATGGAACAAACTTTGCGGAAGCCATATTCCTTCTGTTTGTTGTTATGGTCGCGTTTTTGCTGTTACTACGTGATTCTGTGGCATAAAATGAGTGGAAAAGGCTAGGCTAAACTGTGCAAAAACACCTAGTCTTTAAGGTCTATGGCGAGAATCCACTCTAGCTTTTCCCCTGCCCTAGAACGCTTTTCTGTTGCCCTATGTCCCCCGGGCTTTTTGCATTTTTGCATGGTAGAGAGTATCCTCGTAGTAAATCTTAAACCTTACGACTCAGCCTTCTTCTCTTCTTTCATAAGTTGCAACAGAGCATATTCAATCGCATGACTTCTAGATGCAAAATGCAGGCTTTCAATTTGTCTATCAACCCATTTAACAATGTCCTCTCTAATCGTCACTTGCAACCTTTTCTTAGGCATCTCAACCAAACTGATTCACCCCTTGTTTACGCTTATTGCTTTAATACTCACTCATACACTATTATACACAATACTTATAAGCTTTCACATTCATAAAAGACAGAGAGGGGTAACCCCCCCTCCGGAGGTATAAAAGACGGAGACAGATAAGGGCATGGTTAAAATGGTTGAAATCGAAATCAGCATGAAACTCTACAGAGAGCTTAAAGGCTACGCAAAACAAGAAGGCATACCCATTAACAAATTCGTTGAAAAACTGGTCCGACTCGCATACAAACATGAGGCGAAGCAAGCATGCAAATATTAAAAAATCCCTACTCAATCAGTCTTACACCTGAAACCTATGCAAACTTGGCACAGTGGGCCAGATTCAAAAATGAATCTATTGAGAAAGCTGTCGAGTCAATCGTAAGGCAGTTTCTTGAGCATCAAGACTTTTATGAGCATCCAAGACAAGATGTGGGCTTCTATATGTGTAGCTTCAAAGTGAAAATATACCGGGCCTTATTGATTGGACCTATGAATCTGGGGGAAATAGCTAGAAGAACAGGACTGAAATATGAGACAGCTCGCGACCATTTAGAAGCATTGCGCTTCGCGGGAATAGTGACGGAAAAGGACTTCGGAAAAATACCCGTAAGATTCTTCAGTCTGAACATGGAATCTCCATTGACACAGCAAATTGTTGAAATTTTAAAAGTTTGGTATGATCCATAATCCCTTTTTTTCTTTATTGATTATTTTTGTTGCCTTTTCCTATTTCTATTTGTCAATAATGAGATTTGGAAATGTCATGGACTTTTCAGGGAGTCCTTAAAAGAAGTGAATCGAATTGTGATGTGGAATTTTAAATAAAATGTTAGCGTTCTTATGAATACAAAATATGAATCCAAAATCCACGTTTTTCTTTATTGGGCATTCGCCATTGTTGTCATGTGTCGTGGGTTGAGTTTTCCTCTCTGTTGCTCTGGATGACTAAACCACCCATAT
>Ga0172362_10006058_pt1 | contig 10424 bp, 23 predicted proteins | sample LakKivs1_kivu2a2_FD_114534 | JGI IMG/M metagenome (GOLD analysis project Ga0172362, IMG submission 114534) | Sediment microbial communities from Lake Kivu, Rwanda - Sediment s1_kivu2a2 | ecosystem: Environmental > Aquatic > Freshwater > Lake > Sediment | place: Rwanda: Western Province, Lake... | reverse complement strand
GTGTCGTGTCCGGCGGGCGACCCGGGGACGCCCTTGAACATGATCTCGGCGACCAGAGCCTCGTCCTCCGGGGTGACTCCCCGCCAGTGGACTCCGTCCTCGTGCGGCATCATTCGAATCGTGTTTGGCATCTGTGCGTCACCTCCGGGTGGGATGGCCCTGCGGGCCACCCCACCGAAGGGAGGTCGTACTCAGACCGCGGCTTGGTCGTAAGCGTAGGCGAGGGCGAGACGGCGGTGCTCGTCCATCCGCTCCCTGTGCATCCACGGTTGCTCCCGGACGTAGACCTTCGGGGTGTAGCCCAGGGTCTTGAGTTCGTGCAGCAGGTCGGCGTACTCGTCGGGCTTCGCCCGCCGGGTGATGCGGACGACGTGCCCGTAGTCGGCGGCACCGTGTTGACCGACGTGCATGTAGGAGGAGCACTGGCCGTACTGGCCGTCGGCCACGGAGGGGAACAGGGCGATGACGTCCCCCTCGGGGAAGACACGAAAGACGGTCGGGGTCTGTTCGGGCATGATTGCGTCACCTCCGATGGGGATGGGCCTCGGGGTTCGGCTTCCGAAGGGAGGTCGTACTTCAGCGACGGGCGGCGGTGGCGGCCTGGCGGCGGGCACACCTGGGAACTTGAGCGGCCCGTCGCCGTCCTTCACGGGCACACGTTGCACCGCTCGTTTCTTGGCCATCTGCGTCACCTCCAGGGGGGATGGGCCTGCGGCCCGTCCCCCCGAAGGGAGGTCGTGCTCAGTACTCGAAGGAGGGCTGCCGCAGGAGCCAGTTGGTGTGGGTGCGGTTGCGGAAGCGGGCGAAGGCGGAGCGTGTGGTGAGCGAGACGACCTCGGCGAGGAAGTGGTGGGGCTTGCCGAAGTGTTCGCCTCCGTAGAAGTGAATCGAGCGGACGGTGATGTTCCCGGCCCGGTCGAGGGGGACCTTGACGACCTCGGCGGTGAACTCGCCGGGGGTGCGGGCACGGCTGGCCTCGAGGATCCGGTCCACGTCGGCGGCGGACACTCCGCAGTCGGTGGCGAGGGCGTGCAGCTCGCCCTCCGTCAGCTTGTAGTAGGTCGGCATCGGTGCGATTCTCACTTGGGCGTCACCTCTGGTCGTGATGGGCCTGTGGGCCTGGCCGTCGAAGGGAGGTCGTACTCAGGCGATGATCGCCTGCCATTGCTCCCGTGCGGGCGTGGTGAGCCGCCAGAAGGTCTCGGTGGTGGTGCGTCGGGGGCCGTAGCGGTGGTACACGTCGTCACGGTAGGAGCAGACGAGTCCCTTGTCGCACAGGTGCCTCAGGTATGCGGCGGCCTTGGGCTTGGAGACCTTCAACCTGGCGGCGACCTCGTTGGTGGCGACGGGCTTCGATTCCTCGCCGGACAGGTCGTGCAGGGTGGTGAGCGTGAGCCTCTGTTCGGGCGTGAGCGTGGGGAGCATCTTGGGCGTCACCTCCGGTGGGGATGGCCTTCGGGACGACCTATCCGAAGGGAGGTCGTACTCGGGCGGTGATGGCCCGCACGGTCACGGCCTCGAACAGGGAGAGTTGGGGGACTTCGGACAGGGGGACGCCGGAGCGTGGGGCGTCCACGGGTGAGGACAGGGTTCCCTCGTGGTCGGTCTCGCCCGCTGCGAACAGCCGCTCGTTTCGGTAGGTGCGGCCGCACACGGTCGTGGTGTGGGGGACCTCGAAGATTATCGTGCCGCCGTTGATTCGGATCATGATGCGTCACCTCCGGCGATGTTGAAGGACGGCGGGGAGGCAGTCTTCCGGTAGTTGGGGTTCCCGTACTTGTTTGGGCTCTGGGAGCTTACTCCGTTCGGGTAGTGACCGTTCCCGTACTGGCTCCTCCCCGCCGCCTCCGGTGGGGGTGGCCCTGGGGCCAACCCCGCCGAAGGGAGGTCGTACTCAGTAGGGGCTGGGGCCGAACTTCCTCATCTGGCGGAAGAGCGAGTCCACCTGCCGCTTGTCGAACCCGGCCTTGTAGAGACCGCTGCGAATCCACCGCAGGGACTTGGTTCCCCGCCACCGCTGTGCCCCGCAGTCCAGGTCCACGTTGGCGTACCCGTCGCCCGCCCAGGTCGCCCTGAGGACGGGGCTGGCGGCCATAGCGGGACCGAACTTCGAGTAGGGGACGGCCTCCGCCGTCGTGCCCTCGGGTCCGACCTTCACGACGGTGATGTGACGTTCCGCCGCCTGCAGGAGCTTGAGCACTCCGTCCTCGACCTGCCCGGTGTAGGTTCCGACCGTGATTTTCATTGGGTGTCACCTCCGATGGGGATGGGCCTGCGGGCACGGCGTCCGAAGGGAGGTCGTACTCAGTCCTCGTCGTCGTCGTCATAGGGACAGTGACGGTAGACCACGGCGGCCTGGCCGTCCTTCACCTCGACGACCATCTGGGTGTTGTGGACGACGTGGGCGAAACCATCCACGACGCTGGCGTCCGACTCGTGGCAGGCTGCGATGGCCTCATCCAGCGTGTCGAAGGTCGGGAGCTCACCATCGGGGAGCCTCGACTTGGGGCACAGGATGGCGAAGAACATCAGCACACCTCCGTGCGTGCGTCGAGGAACAGGGGATAGGCGGCCACGTCCCGCCAGTGCTGCCCCACGAGTTCGGGGCGTTCGTCGAGCAGGGCCTGCCAAGCCTGCGACGGCGTGGTGCCGATGGCGTCGCCGAGGACCTGAGCGTTGCACACGTCCGGCTCCGTGGCTCCGGCGGCGACGGCTGCGGGGCTGTATTCGGCGGCCCTCGAGTCCGCAGACACGAACATCCAGCGTCGAGGCAGCAGGGTTCCGAACTGGACCACCGGGCCGAGTTCGGCGGCCTGGACGTGCCGCTCGTACTGCTCCAGCACCACGTCGGGCTGGTCGGTGGGGTTGAGGCCGTCGAACTCCGGTGCGTGGGGATAGAGCAGGAGCAGCCGCTTGGCGGCCGCCACCTTGGCGGTCTCGCCCTCCGTGGGGGTCAGCACGTGCGTCTCTCCGTTCGAGTGAACCAACAGGCCGAACTGGACGCCCATCGTCTCTGCCATACCCTCGTCACCTCCGGTGATGTGGTCTCGCAGGGGGGATGGGCCTGCGGCCCGTCCCCCCGAAGGGAGGTCGTACTCAGAGCTTGGGCACGAGTTCGGCGGCCTTGTCGGTGACCTGCATGGCGAACCACAGGGCGTCGCTGGCCTTGCGGAAGGTGGCCACGGTGTCCTCGTCGTTCGCCACGACGAACTGGAACCGCTCGGTCGAATCCTCGTGTTCCGGGTCCCCGACCGAGAAGCACGTCGTGTCGTCGGGGCTCTCGAACTCCTCGTCGTCGGCGGAGACGAAGATGGGACCTGAGCCGTCTTTGAGGATGCAGTGTGCCTGCTCGACGGTCCTCTCCTCGTACTCCCCGCACCACTCCTGATGCAGCTTGGCCATCGTGGTCACCTCCGGTGATGTGGTCTCGCAGGGGGGATGGGCCTGCGGCCCGTCCCCCCGAAGGGAGGTCGTACTCAGGGGAACAGGCGGTTCATCTGCTCCCGCAGGGCGGCGGAGAGGGCGATGGTCTTGTCCAGCATCTCCCGGTCCAGTGCGGCTCCCGTCCTTGCGAGTCGCTTGGCTTGGTCCTCCCGCAGGGTCACGATGGTGACCCACCGCAGGAACACGTACGGCAGCTTGACGGGCACTCCGCAGATGATCTTGTCAACGAGGGCGACGGCCTCTTCGTCGGTCAGTCCGCTCGGGCTTTCGTCTTTCATCGTGTTCGTCACCTCCGGCGGGGATGGCCCTCTCGCAGGGGGCGTCGAAGGGAGGTCGTACGCTGCCGTCCGGCGACCTGCCGGGAGGTGCGTTGGGATGGATGTAGTAGCCGGGTTCGGCCTGGGTGGGCACCTTCTGCACGTAGGGCGTGGTGTTGGCGAGTTCGTCGAGGATGACCTGCACGACTCCGAGGTCACGCTTCTCCAGCAGCGGGCCTTCCTCGTTGATGATGTAGCACACCCCGACGGTGGGGACGGGCACGACGGTCTTGGGGTTGCCCGTGTGTGCAACTCCCTGCTCTCTGGCGACGTGCAGGGCGTTGATGACGACTTCCTTGAGCGTGGGGATGGTCTCTGGCATCGTTGGTGTCACCTCCGGTGGGGATGGCCCTTCGACCATCCCCGCCGAAGGGAGGTCGTACTTCACAGCCCGAGGACCTCGGTCCAGGGTATCGGCGTTCCGTAGACGGTCACGGCGTGCCCTGCGAGGGCGGCGAGTCGAATCCGCTCGTCGCTGGTGAGTCCGACGTAGTCGGCCACACCCTTCAGGTTGCGGGTCAGGTCGGACACGTCGCCGAGCCAGTCGTTGGCCCCGCAGTCGCCGACCTGCTCACCGAGGACGATTCCGTCCGACGTGACGTACAGGTGGCGGAGCTGGGGGTCGGTCCACGACTGCCCGCAGATGCAGCCGAGGATGGCGGTCATCTTTCCAGAGCACTTCAGCTTGTCGTTGGGACACAGCTTGTCGAACAGGTTGTCGGCCATAGTCGGTGTCACCTCCGGTGGGGATGGCCCTTCGACCATCCCCGCCGAAGGGAGGTCGTACTCAGGCGATGGAGTCGAACATCTCGCATATCGCCTCGTAGGTGTGTGGGCCGGAGACCTCGTGGATGCACTGATCCGGTTCGGCACTCCAGAAGTACACCCCGTCCGCCCGCACCTCCCCGGTCCAGTGCGTCTCGATTCCGTCGTTGATCCTGGTCAGTCGGCACCTCACAGGCCCTTCGCCTCCTGCTTGGCCCGCTTGCGGTCCCGCTTTCGGGTGGCCCGCTTGTCGGGGCCGTGTGCCCCCTCCTTGAACCCGTTGGTGACGTGTTCGAGGTGGATGACGTCCCGGCTCTTGACCTTGCCGAGGTGGATGACTATCTTGGTGCCCTTCTTGCTCATCGGTGTCACCTCCGGTGGGGATGGTCCTGAGAGCCTGGCGTCCGAAGGGAGGTCGTACTTGGGCCGGGTGCGGTTCGGCATTGGAGGTGACCCTGCCGCACCCGGCCCGGTCCCGGTCAGACGACGACGGACGTGAGCCCGAAGACCCGCTTCCGCTCGTCTCCTTCGGAGTCGATGGACAGTTCCATCGCCTCGGCCACGGCCACATCGGCGTCCAGTTCGGCCCTGGCGGCCGTCAGGGCGTTCTCGGCAGCCTCGACTGCCTTCCGCTTCTGTTCGACGACGGACCACTGGTCGGCGAGGACGATCTCGAAGATGAAGTTCGGGTCGGTGAAGAGTCCGGTGAGGGCATCACGACACGCCCGCCAGACCTTCGACTGCTGGTTGGCGGTGGCGTCGTTGTAGCCGTTGCCGTCCTTGCGGGTCACGGTGCTGGACTTCCACCGCCACGAGGACTCCTGCGAAAGGTCGGCGGTGAGTTCGGCCTCGAACCACTCGGTGAAGCGGACGGGGATCTTGTTGACGACCACGGGTTCGGCGTCGGGGTCCACGTTCGAGGAGTGCAGGTCCTGCACCACCACGACGAGAACCTGGCGGTTGGGGTAGGACTTTCCCTCACGGTATGCGGTCACACGGACCTTGCCCAACGGCGTCTCGATTCGGCGTTCCATCTGGCGTCACCTCCGGTGGGGATGGCCCTGGGAGCCTGGCGTCCGAAGGGAGGTCGTACTCAGTCCTCCGGTGCGAGGGCCACGTGGTCCTCGTCTGCATCGTGGTCGATTCCGGTCGGCTCGTCCTCTGACGTGTGGTTCGTGGTCCCGTCCTCGTTGACGACCATCGGCTCCCCGCACTCCGTGCAGAGGAGTTCGTCGTCCTCGATCTCGCAGCCGTCCTCCAGCTTCGCCGTGGCGAGGCCGGGGTCGTCTATGGAGTCGACGAGGCGAATGAGTTCCTCGGTCCAGGCAATCATCGCCGGGTCGCTCAGGATGGCGAGCCTCTCCCGCAGCACCCGCACGGCACGGAAGCGGCCGTACTGCACTCCGACGAGGTAGGTCTCCTCGCACTGGTAGCAGGAGGGGCGTAGCTCGACGGTCTCGGCGTCCTCGGAGACGGGGACGGTCTTGACCTCTCCGCCACCGTCCACCATCGCCTCACCGAACTCGCACTCAGGGAAACCACAGGGGACAGCACTCTTCGGCATCCGTATCACCTCTGGTGGGGGTGGCCTTTCGGCCACCCCGCTCGAAGGGAGGTCGTACTCAGGACTCCACGACGGTGCCCTTGGGGTCGCCCTCCTCGTCGCACTTGAGGGGCAGACCGTCGTACTCGACGTTCGACCAGACGTTGCTCTCGACGATGGCGAGCACCACGTCGGCGAGGGGCATCGTGTACTCGCCGCTCTCGTCGGTCTCGTCGGCACCGTCCACGTTGCAGTTGCAGGCAGCCCGCTCCCGCAGGTCGGCCTCGTCGTCGGGGTCCATCAGGAGCGTCAGCGTCACGACGAACCGCTTCTTGTCAGCCATCGGTGTCACTCCTCGGGTGGTAGCGTGGTCTCGCAGGGGGGATGGGCCTGTGGCCCGTCCCCCCGAAGGGAGGTCGTACTCAGACGGCTCGGTACGACCGCCCTGCGTCCTCGACCATCAGCCAGCCGATGTCGTCCACCATCCAGACCTCGCCGGACTCCCGGTGGATCAGGATGTCGCCCACGGACAGGCTCCGCAGGCTGTCGTTCATCCCTCGGCACTTGAGCCGTTCGCCCTCGGTGGTGAGGGTGACCCGGTGGTCCCGGGCCCAGGTCCGAGTGGGGTTGTCCAGGTTGGGGTTGCCGTTCTGAGTGAGGGCGTAGGCCTCGTCCGTGTCCCCGGCCTCGACGATGGCCACGTGGTGGAACGAGTCCTTGGTGACGGTCTCGCCGGACTTGGCGGCGGAGAACAGGGCGGGGTGGTCGGAGTGTCGGAGCAGCACGTCGAACATGGTTGGTGTCACCTCCGGGTGGGATGGGCCTGAGGCCCACCCCACCGAAGGGAGGTCGTACTCAGACGGCCCACGGGTTGCCGCCAGCGGCGGCGAGGGTGGTGTCGGTCCGCAGTTGGTCAGAGATGGTGATGCCGTACTCCCGCACGGCGAAGAGGCAGTCGGCGAAGAGGCGACGGAGGGTCGGCTCGTCCTCCTCGTGGTCGGCGGCCAAGAAGACACGGTGCAGCACGGGGTGCGACGGGTCCAGCGGCCCCCACATCCGAGAGATGAAGGCCCGCAGGGCGTGCCACGCCCCACGGGAGAAGTCCCCGGCCCACGGGTCGGTCGGCTCCTCGTCTTCGTCGTCCTCCTCACCTGCGAGGGACCATATCCACATCCCCGCACCGATCCCGTAGTACTTCACACCTTCGACCTCGATGGCCTCATAGACCTCGGGGCCGCAGTCGCACTCGTCGCCGCAGGAGCCACAGGGGAACACGAAGGCATCCTGCTCGGCGTCGTAGCGACCGTTGTCGAAACTGGACACCTTCAGGAGTGCGTCGCCCTGCTCCTTGGTGAAGTAGGGGCACTCCCAACCGTTCCAGCTCTGTCCCGTGACGAAGCAGTCCAGCGGCGAGTGATCGTCCTCGATGGCGACCTTGGCGGCTCTCAGTTCGAGCATAGTTGGTGTCACCTCCGGAGGGGATGGCCTTCCGGCCACCCCCACCGAAGGGAGGTCGTACTCAGGCGTGGTAGTAGCCGTCCACGGCGTTCCACCGCTTGAGGCAGTCGTCCACCTTGGTGAGGCCCAGGGCCTCGTAACGGTCGGCGGGGATGTCGCAGGCGGCGGTGAACTCGATCCAGAGCTTCATCAGGGCGTCGAGGATGGCCTCGTTCTGCTCCGTGTCCTCCGGCCCGATGACCTCGTCGTGGTCGGTGAGGTCGTCGGCGGGGATGATGAACAGGGAGCGGTCCTCGGACTCGAGCCAGAGGCCGTTCATCACGTCGGGGTCCTCGAACTCGTGGTTCAGGAAGGAGAGGATGGACGGCGTGGGCACCCCGTCCTTCGTGGACAGGAACATCATCGTGGGGCGATCGAGGCACTCGGCCAGGTGTTCGTCCAGGGCTGAGCCGGCGACCACCTCACGGTCCACGACGGCCTCCGGCATCTGGAGGACGGTCTCCCCGTCAGCACCGGGAGCCTCCAGTTCGGCCACGTCGAGTCCGATGGCCTCACAGAAGTCGGCCACGGTGCCCTGCTCCCACTCGGCCTGCGGGGAGTATGCGGGCTGGTATTGCACGGTCACGTCGGGTCCGAATGTCTTGACCACTACGGTCACCTCCGGGTGGGATGGGCCTGAGGCCCACCCCACCGAAGGGAGGTCGTACTCAGGCGAGAGCCTCGGCGGCGGCACGGGCCTCGGAGACGGCGTGGGCGAAACCCAGGAACCCGCAGCACGAGTCCAGCACTTCGCCGTCTGCGGTCTCGATGGCGTAGCAGTAAGCCTCCCCCCGCAGGTAGAGGTCGTACTCGGCGACCTCGGCGACCAGCAGCTTCTCCACCTTGTCCCGCAGCCTGCGGGAGATCCGCTTCGCGGTGTACTCACGGCGGATGGTCTCGGCGGAGGCGTACACGAAGCCGACCTGCCCCCAGTCCCAGCCCGCCGAGTCGAACGCCCTGAACATGGCGTCGGTGGTGCTCATGGTGAGGCCGGAGTGATCGAACAGGTAGAGCGGCAGCACCACGGCACCGGGGTGGTCACGGAGTATGGCCTGTTCGAGGTCCTCCCAGCCGCTGTGATCCTCGGCACGGTAGCCGTGCTCGTCGCCGAGTGAGTAGCGGCGATGCAGGCAGATCATGGTGCCGAGGTTGTCGGCGTCACGGGGGTCCGGCGGCTCGGGGTCCAGCTCGATTCGGGCGGTCAGGTCGCCAACGGTGAACGTCTCGACGTGGTCGGTCATGTTGGTGTCACCTCCGGTGGGGATGGTCCTCGTGGTGGTCGTGCCGAAGGGAGGTCGTACTCAGGCGTTCGGGCAGTCGGCCCCGTGGATGGGGCAGGTCCCGCCGACGAGTTCCGGCCACTCCGAGAGGTCGTCCACGGGGACCACGCAGTCGAGGGGATGGTGGATGATTGGAGCGAACTCTTCGGTGATCTCGACTCCGTCCACGGCCCAACCTCCGGCCTCTTGGGTCTGCTCGACGAAAACATCCTGGCCAGTGTTCAGGATGATGGTCCCGAACCCCCGTCTCCGGGGCTTGCAGCAGAAGACTACGGTTCCGATCTCCATAGGGATCACCTCTGGTGGGGATGGCCCTGCGGGCCTGGTCGTCGAAGGGAGGTCGTACTCGGAGCGAGGGGCGACCGTCCTCCACGGTCGCCCCTCTCCGGGTTGACGGCTACAGCACGGGGCGTGGTCCCACGATCTCGACGGGGATTCGGACGGACTCGGCGACCGTCTCGCCCGGCTTCTTGGGGTTGGGGATTCGCCGCCCGGTGTAGACCCACACGGCCCTGATGAGCGGCACTTTGGGGGAGCGGTACTGCTTGCGGCGGATGTCGTAGACGTTGATGAGGTCGTTCCCGACAACACGGGCGGCGACCTCGGCCTCGGTCTGGACACCCTTGACGGGACCGCTGGTAGTGACGAAGAGCGTGTAGGACTTCCCCGGCTCCTTGCCCGGCTTGGGCTTGGCGTTGGGGCCGTAAACGCAATCCATCCTGCGGAGCCTCGGGTCCCTGAGGATGTCCTGGATGGTGGCCCGAACTGCGGTCACGGTCCCGGCGATGACTCCGTCCTCGACGATCTGCTCCTGCAACCTGCGTGCGGTGGCGGCTCCGGCCATTGCGAACACCTCCGTGGTTCTGTCTCTGGCGGGGGTGGCCCTGCGGCCGCCCCCGCCGAAGGGAGGTCGTACTAGGCGGCCTTCTTCAGGGATTCGACGAACCAGTTGGCCTCCTGCGTCACGGTCTCCATACCGACGAACCCGTAGTTGACTCCGTCCTCGATCTCGACCTCGTTCCCCTCGGGGTCCTCCACCTCGAAGTAGTAGACCTCCCCGTTCAGGAACTTGGAGTACTCCTCGACCTCGGCGTCCACGAGACCCTCGGCCTGCTCCCGCAGCTTCCTGCTGATTCGCTTCCGCAGGTAGTTGGCCCGAATCTCCTCGGCGGTCACGACGGCGAACCCGATCTGAGACCAGTCCCAACCCTGCGGGTCGCAGGCACGGAACATCCGGTCGGACGTGGACAGGGCGATACCGCTGTGCTCGAAGCGGTAGACGGGCTTGACGATCCCGCCGGGGACGTTGGCCTCGACGGCGGCGGTCAGCTCGGACCAACCGGAGTAGTCCCCCGAGTCGTAGCCGTGGTCGTCACCGAGACCCCTGGACTTCCCGAAGAAGACGAGCGTGCAGAAGTTGTCGGCGTCACGGGGGTCGGCGGTCGAAGCGTCCTCGTCGGCGAAGACCTTGACGGTGTAGCCGTCCTTCTCGTAGGTTACGAGCGGTGTGCTCATTGGGTGTCACCTCCGGCGGTGGTGGCCCTGCGTGGAGTCGTTCCGAAGGGAGGTCGTACTCAG
>Ga0172362_10006057_pt1 | contig 10424 bp, 16 predicted proteins | sample LakKivs1_kivu2a2_FD_114534 | JGI IMG/M metagenome (GOLD analysis project Ga0172362, IMG submission 114534) | Sediment microbial communities from Lake Kivu, Rwanda - Sediment s1_kivu2a2 | ecosystem: Environmental > Aquatic > Freshwater > Lake > Sediment | place: Rwanda: Western Province, Lake... | reverse complement strand
TACCAGTGGCATCTGGTCATGGCGTATCATCATTCCCATACATAACGAGGCCGGTCACATAGTAGCATATCAGGGCAGGGCCATAAACGAGACGGCCAAACCCAAATATCGTGTGACAAATGATGCCAAATGCACAGAAGACCCTCGAGCCTTACTGTATGGGATGCACAGGATTCCCAAGGATTCTGTAGTGATAGTGGAAGGTGTGGCAGATGTTTGGAGACTCGGACCAGGAGCAATTGCGACATTTGGAATTGATTGGAGGCTCGAACAAGCGAACCTGCTGCGACAGTATAACAACAGATATATACTGTTTGACCCAGACGACAAGGCTCAGGGACAAGCGGAGAGACTTGCCCGATGGCTCTCATATTATCCAGGCAAGACAGAAATCATCAGCGACCTGCCCACAGACCCAGGCGACCTCAGTCCTCCAGTGGCTTCACATCTTATGCACGAACTGGGCTTTTAAGAGTTAGGAGCTCCCAATGTCAACAGACAAAGTTCTGGTATTGCAAAGTGTGGAATGTGAGTATCTAAGTCCCCATCAGGGCAGAACAATCTGCACAATCAACGGCAAGATCAACCCCCGATGCAATGCAGCCTGTATTTGTTATGAGCCAACCAACAAGGAGAACAAGGATGAGACGAAAGGTTGAAGAAGCTATCAATGACGCGAAACAGGCATTCCAATCCGCCCGCAGCAAACGGCATTATGCCGTAGTAAAGCTCCACAAGCCCACCAAGGGGGGCAAAGTAACAACACTGTTTGAAAGCATGGAGCTCAAACGGGCAGAAGCCACATCTCTCGAGATTGTGTGGACCACAAAACCCGCTCGCAAGGAAGGAGGCAAGCAATGATTGTAGGGTTTACCGGGACGCGGCGGGGGATGACAAAAGAACAGAGGGAAAGAGTTACCACTCTGCTCAAGAATAACAAGCTCACTGCCTTTCATCACGGGGATTGCTTGGGATCCGACCAGGAGGCACATACAATAGCCCGCATCCTCAGCATCCCCATCTTCATCCATCCCCCCATCATTGAAACATACAGGGCATTCTGCAAGAACGCAATCGTATTTGAACAGAAGGACTATCCTCAACGCAACCGGGACATAGTAGAGCTCTCCGATCTGCTCATAGCCACGCCAAACGCACCCAGCGCCCGGCCGCGGAGTGGCACTTGGTACACCATCAAATATGCTCTCCTAAAGAATCACCCCGTCATCATCATCTTTCCCAATGGTAAAGAGGAAAGGGCAAACATGCACCTGCTGGCAGAGGAATTAAAATGGAATTGATAGTGATGCAAAAACAGTTCAAGGATGACCAGGTCCTCACAATGGTCATCCCCAGTGACCGCATTGAAACTTTACTGAAGGATGACTTCGCAATTGTAGGCAGACTGCAAATCAAACCACAGGCAATCGTAGCAATGGACGGGGAACCGCTTGAAGTTCCCTATGAAACCATCGCTGAAGCAAGAAAAGCATTGGGAAAGAAAGGAAAGGGATGAGGAGGAATAATGCTTGCATTCCTGTCCTTAGGATCGTATAATGCTTGTGTATAGAAGCAGGAACAATCAAAATAAAGGCTGGGACAATACCCAGCCAACCAAGCCCGATTGTGTTCCTGCTTCCACAATCGGGCTTCTTTTTGACTAAGGAGAGCAACAATGAAACCTTACCGAAGACAATTTCGAGGGTGTTGGTGCCCTACCGAACTGTTTGAAGCGGTGGAAAAAGGTGATATATCAAAAGCGGATGCCTGGCTTGCGTTAACCATTGATTCCTATGTTCAATTCTCTGGCAAAGATTGCTTTGCTTCAAGTAAGTTCTTGGCAAAAAAGACTTCTGTTCACAAAGATCAAATAAGAGTGATGCTTCATCGCCTCAAAAAAGCAGGGATTATCATTCAAACAGGATTTGATGGGAGACGGCGTTTTCTTAGGACTATATGGAGTAGATTCTGTGATCCAGCCGCATTTCTTGGGTGTGGGAATTCCACACACTCTTATCAATCACATCAACCAGCATGTGGGGAGTCCCCACACCCGGCATGTGGGCAGTCCCCACACTCCCAACATAATATACACAGCTTATTAAATAATACTTTGTCTGGACCGCAGAGCCGGTCTCAGACAGAGAGCACTTCCAACACTTCTCATTCACAAAAAAACGAACATCCTCGTTGGCTGTCATATGCAAAGAAACTCCATTCTGCTATTGCAACTGTTCACAAAGTCAATTATACAAGCAAGCTCCATTCTTGGTCACATTCATTCAAACTCCTACATACAAAAGATGGTATCGCCATTCCCCGTATCAAATCAATTCTCATGTGGTATTGCAAAGAGTTCCCCAATCAAGATACATACCTGCCCATCGCCAACAGTGGTGCATCATTCCGCGAGAAGTTCCTTCGCATAGAAGCTCAAATGAAACGTATGCAAAAGGAGGATGAGCCCATAATCGGTTATGAATCTGATTTTCCCCAAACCTATGATAGAGCCGCCACCGCTCACAAATATATCATTAAGACCAAGGAACGGAAAGGAGAGCCCTGCCCCGAGGGCAAGCGATGGGGGGAGTATAAGAAAGTGGACTCCAATTGTGCTGATTGTATGTTCATCGAGGAATGCCAGAGCCTGCAGGGAAAGCGCAAATGAAACGAAAGACAATTGAATCTGGTTTGGAAAGACAGTTTCTCATTGGGATGATCACTTCCAAATCTTTTCTTGCCTCCTCACTGCCCATGCTGCAGATCGATTTGATCGAGGAAGATCACTTCCGACAGATTGCAGAGTGGTGCAAAGAATACTTTGAACAATATTCCGATGCACCAGGCAGGAGCATAGAATCAATTTACTATGCATGGTCGGAGTCACAGAGTGGATCGCCGATGGCAGAGGCAGTGCATGATTTTTTGGACAACCTCTCCAGCGAATATGATGCTTGCAATGAAATTAACGTCCCTTATCTTCTGGATGAGTTTGGAAGATACATCACTTTGAAGAAGGTGGAGAGACTCACAGATAACTTGCAGCATGCCATTCAGATCGGAGACAAAGAAACGGCGTTGAGGGCAATAGGCGAGTTTCGGTCAGTGGATGGGGGTCCTGCCACTGGCATTGATCCGCTCAATGACCGGGATGCTTGGAAGAGAGCTTTCTGTGAACCACCCGAACCTATAATTCATTTTGGAGGAGCGGCGGGGGTTTTTCTCAACAGAGCACTCACAAGAGATGCTTTTATCGCAATACAGGGGCCGGAGAAGCGAGGCAAGACGTGGTGGTGTGTGGAATTTGTTATCCGCGCCCTTCGTGAGCGTAAAAGAGTGGCCTTGTTTGAGGTAGGGGACCTCAGTGAGAGTCAAATTATGCTGAGACTCGGAATGAGAATAGCTGGCCGTCCTCTGCGGGATGACCAGTGTGGAACGGTGGAGCTGCCCCGAAGGATGGTCAAAATAAAGGATGCTCAAGAAGGAGAACTTCCTGTTAGAGTTGAAGTCAAAACTAAGATATGCAAATACCCTATCACAGAAAACACTTGTCATAGAGCAAGGCGTTCTTTTATTCGTTCTTGTGGTCTGCCCCGTGGCAAACCTTATGTGATGGTTTCTGTGCATCCAAATTCCTCAATCAATGTCTTAGGGATAGATAGTATATTGCAAAGATGGGAGCAAGAGCAGAGTTTTACACCGGACGTTATTGTGATTGACTATGCAGACATACTTGCGCCCGAGGATCCTCGCAAGGAGGTAAGGCATCAAATCAATGAGACTTGGAAGGCCTTGAGGAAGTTATCACAAGAAAGGCATTGTCTTGTGATCACACCCACGCAGGCATCAGCAGCCAGCTATGAGGTAAAGACACAGACGATGAAACACTTTTCTGAGAACAAGTTGAAGCTCGCCCATGTGACGGGGATGATCGGGCTAAATCAAACTGAGACAGAGAAGGCGGCGGGTATTATGAGGCTCAACTGGATTGTCCTGCGGGAGAGTCCCTTTAATCCCCGAAATTGCCTTTGGGTCGCACAATGTCTTGCTTTGGGGAGGGCCTGTTGTTGCAGTGCCCTCTAAAAGAGCAGGAAACCGGGCTAATTTCGATTTCTTCGAGCTCCCCGGCATAGTTATACTGGGTGGTCCTAAAATCCCTGCAAATCGAGGCGGGGGAGGTTTTTTAGGTAAAGGAGAAACAATAGTGTTTCGGATACGTAAGAAGTTCACCTTCGAGGCAGCACACCAGCTATCTATTGCGGAAACAGATGCTTGCAAGAGGAGTATCCACGGGCATGGCTATGTAGTGGAAGTTTTCCTCACGGCAGAGCGGCTCAACAAGGCCTGCATGGTCTGTGACTTTGGTTTGCTTGGCCCTTGCATCCTGTCCATCCTCAAGGAGTATGATCATTCTATTGTGATGCCCGTTTCTTTGCTCACTCCTGATAACAGTGGATTCTTGCGGGGCTTGAAATTGATCACATTAGACCAGAACCCCACCGCTGAGGTATTCGCTGAGATCTTCTATCATGTCTTCGAATCATACTTGAAAGACAAAGTGAATGAAGACGTGAAGGTTGAAAAGGTGCGGGTTCACGAGACGGCCACGGGCTGGGCGGAGTATGACAATGCCTGATTTCTTCATACAGGGCTATCGTAAAAAAGACTATGTTGAACAAGGCAATGAGGCCCCAAGGATACGGGGCTCAGTGAATGCGGATTCATGGGCTGAGGCAATCAAGAAAAGCAAATCCTTACTCACTGCCTTAGCAGGCGGGGATGAAATACTGATAGAATTTATCCGTAAGAAATGGCTTTAGATTTGAAAGGAGTTCAACATGGGACGTCTTGTATTGACCCGCAGACCGAATGAATCAATTCTCATCGGGGACAATATTGAGGTTCGAATTATGGAGGTGCACAGCAAACAAGTGAAGATTGCTATCACAGCCCCTCCCGAGATTTGCGTGGATCGGGAGGAAGTGAGAGCAAGAATTCGCAAGGAGATGGAGAGTTGAAAACATACAAAGTGAATGAGATTTTCTGCAGCATACAGGGCGAGGGCTCGCAAACAGGCCAATCAATGATCTTCGTCCGCTTTTCCGGCTGTGATATGAGCTGCCCTTTCTGTGACACGGATCATAGTCATTTTACAGAAATGACAGCGAAACAGATAGCAGAACAGTGTTCTGTATTGCTTACTAAGAAGAAGCCTTGGCATCCCCTTCCTGTATGCTTCACTGGTGGAGAACCGGCCTTGCAGGTAGACAAAGAGCTATATGATGCTTTCCTTGGCCGTGGATTCGATGGGTTCCATATGGAAACCAACGGGAACAGGAGATGTGGAGTCGAGGATCTCCTTGACCATATCACTATCTCTCCCAAACAAAGGCCGCATCTTATTGACTCAGAAATGCTGGATCTTCTCATGACAGGGCGGCTCCGCAGCAAGCTTGATCTTAAGATCGTTTGGGACGAGAGCAATCCTGATCTGCCCGCTCTCATACAAGAATGGGGCTCACTGCCGTTTAACGGGTTCTTTATTCAGCCATTAACAGTCTCCAGTGAATCGGGCAGTCTGATGGTTAACCTGCCGAATGCTGTGCAATATGTATTGGATCACCCGTGGTGGAGGATGTCAATACAGATGCATAAAATGATTGGCGTAAAATAATTGAGCAATCTCGTCAATTTGCTGCGACAGTAGTATGTGACAAGCTTAGTTCATCAGGAAAACAATAAGGAGACAAAGGCAATGGCAAGTCGCACAGAGTTGATTGAGATGGTGAAGGATTTGGGAGGAAACGCCACCGCGAAGATGTCCGCAAGCAGGCTGAAAACCAAGCTCCGCAGCAGGCTGGAGGCAGTGGATCCAGCACAACTGACCGAAGCACAGAAGCAGATGGCCGTGGAGCTTGGCTTGCTCAATGCAGAATCGGATGTGGCCAGGAACTCCCCGGTCAACGAGCCCCCCAAGGATAAGGAGGAAAAGGAAGTGGAAAAGACAAAGACGGGGGTGAAGGAGGAAAAGAGGGAGAGTAAAAAAACCACTCCCCGTAAGACAGTGAATGGTAAGAGCGCCTTCGCCCAGTTTGGTGAGATCATCCGCAAGATGAAGAAGCCGATGACGAGGAAGGAGATATGGAGTGCCTTGACTGAGGAGGGGTTCGTCCTGCACGACTACAGTGTCAGCAATTATGTAGCACTGGCGAAGAAGCCGAAGAACTCCTTCGGTGTTGTCCTCGTTGAGGAGGCGGGCAAAAACAAAGAGCACCTCCTGAAGAGAGTATAGGCCACATTCCTCGCAGAATGTAGGTCTCCTGGCGCCGAGGGGCATATTAAGCTCCTCGGCGTTTATTTGGCTTGTTCTCATGCGATAGTAGTATGTGTTCTTACAGCAAATATCCAAATTAGTGAGAAAACAAAAGTGACTAAAGCCTTAGTGACTGGAGCCTCGAGTGGAATAGGTGAGGCAATCTATCAGCACTTCAAGCAACGTGGTATCAACACCATCGGAGTCTCGAGACGGGGACCCGATATGATTGTGGATGTGAGAGACGGATATAAGCCTCTCTTCAAACTCATTGGGGGAACAAGAGATATAGATATCCTTGTTTTGAATGCGGGGATAATGAGGTTCGATGAGCAAGAACACTGGTCCCACATCTATTATACGAATTTCCACTGCAATTGGGAGATACTACTTCACGCCAGGGAGCTTGTCACACAGGGGGGCTGTATTATTCTTAACGCCTCTTCCTGCGGCGTTCTGGGTGATGCTGAGGTTCCTTATTATGCCGCACAGAAAGCGGCGCTTATAAATCTAACCAAAAGCTTTGCTAAGATTTTGCTGCCGGAGCGGATTCGTGTGAATTGTTTCTCATGTGGGTTCTTCCAGACTAACCTTTGTGGAGGCCCCACCCCACAAGAGTTGATCGACACCATACCGATGAAGAGGGAGGCCCATCCAAGTGAGATCCTCCCTATCATCGACGCTCTTGTTTACTGCACCTACATCACTGGTCAGAACATCATCGTAGATGGTGGGCTTTCCCTTGGAACCGGAGCCTGAGAATGAACATACGCTTTGATACCATATCCATTTTCCTCAATCGAACCTGTCCCCGTGGCTGTCTCCAATGTGGTATATCGGCCGCCTCAAAACCTTCAATGTCACTGGAGGACTGGAAAAGCACTTTTGAGAACCTCCACCATCGTTTCAGCACCCGTTTTTTTCTTGTGCTTGGCAACGAGCCTCTGATGATGGGGGATGACCTTGTGGAGCTTGTCAGATGGTTCAAGCACCACAATCTGTTTTACGGCTTCTACTCTACATCACCGGAACCTTTGTTCAGCCGCTATCGTCAGGCACTGGTTGATGCTGGATTAAACAATTGGGCTTGTGGTATAGATACAATACCATTTAGTGGGCTCACTGATCCGATCACCGAGGCAAAAGCAAAGGACGGTCTTAAGGGATTGATATGGATGGCCGATCATGGTGTCCAAACCTTTGCTGTTGTGACCGTGAGGAATGATAACCTTGCTATTGTCCCCAAGATTTTATGGACACTGCACAAAGAAGTCCCAAGAATAATGACGTGCATCAATCCTGTAGAGTGGAGACATGATGATCGGTTTGACTTCTTTGCGGATAAGGAGAGAATAAAGGATCTTATCATTCCTCACAACAGGCTGGATGAAGTGAGGGCGATGGTCGAGAGTGTTCTTGTCCTCACCCGTGAGTGCGGGATGCAGATCCAGAACCCTGATACACATCTTCTTGAGTTCGCAGACTACTACGAACACCTTGATTATAAATGCAATGGGATCACAGGACCGGCAATAGATTGTGATGGTTCACTCAGGCTCTGTGGCTACTGTAAAGGAGATAGATGCCCGAAGTGGAACATCAAGGATATAAATAGTGAGGATGCTGTTATTGGCTTCTATATGGACTGGCGGTGGGATGCCACGAGATGTGCTGGTTGTCATTGGTCATATGTCCATGCCTTGCAGGAGTCCTTTGGTACGTTGATCCCAGGGTCGCACTATTTTCAAGACAGACATAATATTCCTATTCCAAAGCTTCCATTACCAAAGAGAGAAGTGAGTCAATGAGTTCAAAGAGACATATACTTGTCCTGTTCAGCGGGGGCACCGATTCGACTTTGCTTATTCACTGGGCGCTAAAACTTGCGGACGAGGTGACACCTGTTATATTCAGTTACGGTCAGGTGCACAAGGAAGAGGTGGTATTCGCGAGGAATCTCGTTCGCAGCATAGATGGTACAGACGTTCTTCGACCCGCGAGGTATGTAGACCTGAGCGGAGCCTTTGCAGAGGTGAAATCCTGCCTGCTTGCGGGCGCGGGACAGGCAGTAGAAAAGGACTATCCCAGCGTCAACATACATCACGTGCCCGGCCGCAATGCAATCTTCATGTCCATCGCATTGGGCATAGCAGAATCCTGTGGTGCAGATGAGGTATGGATCGGGAGTGACTATACTGACCGTGAGGACCAGTTCCCTGATTGTTATCAGGAATGGGTGCTGAGAATGAATTCACTGGCACAGATCAACGGGAGCAGGCCTATCAAAGTGAAAGCCCCCCTTTTAGGATGGCATAAGGAGGATGTCCTTGCAATGCTGGTTGCAGAGGGGTTTGATCTCACTAAAATCTTTTCGGGATATGCGCCCCCGTCCTGCGACAGTAAATAGGTCCTAATATACAGCATACAAAGGAGAAGACAATGCAAGAGCAAGAACAGGCAGCGGCATTGACGAGGTTGACCGAAAAGGCCTACAGTCCATTGGTCATCCGCAAGATCACAAAGTTTGGCTTTCCGATCTATGTAGGCATCATCACCGATGACGACATAGATGCTCTCGACCAGGTTGTGGTGGAGTTCATCCGAGGGAATCTCACCAAATGGAAGAGCGACAGCATACAGGACAAGCGGTGGCTGGCAGGCGCCTTATGTGACAAGCTCACGGGAGTCTTTGGTAAGACCGAGGGCGTGGCCGTCACTCTCTACATTGACAAGACGTGCATCAGTTCTCTTTTCGGGGACTTCATGAATCACGCAATGTGCCGCCAGGAGTATTATTTCCTATTGAATATGGGCACAGGGGTCTAATCCTGATGGTCACTCACATTATCCTCGCTCCCCATCCTGATGACGAGGTAATAGGTTGCTTTAGCATACTGCGGCAACCTTCGGGCCGCATCCTTGTAGTTTACTCAGGTAGATTTGATAAGGCGCGAGAACAAGAGATTATGAGGCTTAGTGTTGAATTCCCACTCACTATGAACTGGCTTGACTGTAGCAGCACCGTTTTGTTCTTGGATCGTTTGCATCTAAAGGGTGATAAGATATGGGTCTATGCCCCCGACCCCCATTGGGAGCATCATCCTGATCACAAGAGCATATCCTCTCAGGTGTGGCCCTACTGTCAGGCACACAATGTTCCCTTCTGCACATACTCGACCGATATGAACGTCCCTTATCTGCGTGAGCTGAGTGGGACAATGCAGGAGCAGAAGCGGGTGATGCTTGAAAAATGCTTCCCTTCCCAAAAGTCACTTTGGGAATACGATCACAAATACTTCCTATTTGAAGGGATATCACTATGGAACCCCGCCGCCTTGTCCTTGTCCCCCAACTCCCCGTAAAGATGAGATATCAGGAGTGGTGGCCTGTTGATATTGTTCAACACATTGGACACCTCTTCTCGGAAGTTGTGGTTCTTGGGTCGATGACCCCATCCGTTCGGGCGCACAAGAAAGGTGCATTCTCACCGTCAAGCGGGGACTTCAGTATCACAGACGCGGCAATTAATTATGAGCTTATGCAAATAGAACAATATTTGAGCCTCCCACCTGCAAGGGACGTCTTACTGCACTGTGATCTGTCCTTCCCCGGCCTATTTCATCCCGTCCTTTTGTATAGAAAACCTGCACTCTCAATAGTGATGTGTCATGCCACATCCCGGAACCGATATGACTTCTTCCATCCCGTAAGAACAAACAAGTGGATGCAGGAGCGGGCACATGCCAAGCTTTATGACTATGTTTTAGTGGCAACAGAGTATCACGAGAAAAAATTGGGATTCCCCAATATCGTTAATACCCACGGATTGCCGTTGCCTCCCAGTCACATTCTGCCAGAACGTATGACCAAGATACGTCCCATCCACTTCTGCTCTACTGCCCGCCCCTGCATACAAAAAGTGGATTTGACCGTTGAAAAAGAACTGAGAAAGCTCACCGGAGAGATAGTTCACAGATACAAGTTTACTGACTGGTCTTCCTACTACCAGTTCTTGGACCGATGTGAGTTCCTCATTGTCACAGCAAAGGAGGAGACCTATGGCTATCAGGTGATTGATGCCTTGTTGCGGGGCTGCATACCTATCGCCCCT
>Ga0172362_10006055_pt1 | contig 10425 bp, 7 predicted proteins | sample LakKivs1_kivu2a2_FD_114534 | JGI IMG/M metagenome (GOLD analysis project Ga0172362, IMG submission 114534) | Sediment microbial communities from Lake Kivu, Rwanda - Sediment s1_kivu2a2 | ecosystem: Environmental > Aquatic > Freshwater > Lake > Sediment | place: Rwanda: Western Province, Lake... | reverse complement strand
GCAGCCAAGAGCGTGGATGTGGATAGCTATTTGCCTTATGAGGGTAAGGTCGTGGTTCATGCCAAGACGGCGCGCCGCTTGTTCGTGCGCGTTCCCGCGTGGGTCGCGCGTCGTGAGCTTCGCTTGGGGGTTTCTGACCGACCGCGCGAACACCTCTGGGTGGGCAATTTCCTCTTTGTGGACGGCCTGAAGCCAGGTGACCAGGTTGTGCTGGAGTTTCCTATCCGCGAGACGACGGCCAGCTACACTGTGGCCTCGCGCACTCAGGATGAGCGCACCTACCGATGCACCTTTCGTGGCAGCACTCTAGTGGACATCTCGCCGCGCGACGAGTCTCCTACGAGCTACCCCCTCTACCTGCGGGAACACCTGCGGGTAGATCGTGCCCCCATGAAGACGGTAACCCGCTTCGTGGCAGATAGGAATCTGTTACATTGGTGAGCACCGTGGGCCAGATGTGGGAGGTAGGGCGTGATCCCAGGGCGTGACTATATCGGCGTCGGCGTGGGCGCGATGGTCTTTGATCGTGAGGGCCGAGTGTTTCTGGCCAAAAGGGGGCCTCGGGCTAGTAACGAGAGGGGGTATTGGGAGTTCCCTGGGGGCAAGGTGAGCTTTGGCGAAAAGCTCATTGATGCTGTGCGGCGCGAGTTCCTGGAGGAATATGAGATGGAGATCCAGGTGGTCGAGCTGCTTAGCGTGGATGACCACATCCTGGTTGAGGAGAAACAGCATTGGATCTCCCCTACCTACCTGGCCCGCCACGTGGGAGGCGTTCCGCGCATCGTGGAGCCGGAAAAGTGCTCCGCCATCGGCTGGTTTCCATTATCGGCGTTGCCGGAGCCTCTGTCGCTCATCACCCAGCTCGACCTTAAGCACTATCATTCCCGGTATGGGATGGCTTGTGCGCTGTGAGCCAGCAAGGGCCAAGATTGGAGATGTGCCGCTGTGGGAGTACACTTTTGCCCTGGCGAAAAGGCAGCTCAAGCTGCGCAAGGGCGAAGGTGCTCATGCCGGAGATGCATTGTTGGGGGAACAGATAGTGCAGGCGATGATCTTGCCTTCGCCCAGACCCGTTGAGGAGCAACCACTGACCTGGGCTGAGGTGCCATGCCCTGAACCGGGTATGGGCGGAATTCTGATACGGGTTCGGGCGTGTGGGGTATGTCATACTGATTTGCACACCGTGGAGGGTGAATTGACCCTGCCGCGGCTTCCCTTGATCCCAGGTCACCAGATCGTGGGGGTCGTCGAGAAACTGGGGCCAGGCGCTACGCGCTTTGCCCTGGGCGCTCGCGTCGGTGTGGGCTGGTTGGCCTGGGCCTGCGGCGAGTGCGAGTTTTGCCTGCGAGGAGAGGAGAACCTCTGCGCCAGGGCGCGGTTTACTGGGCTGCATATAAATGGCGGCTACGCTCAGTACGCCCTCGCGGATGAGCGCTTCGCCTACCTGCTTCCCGATCGCTTCAGTGACATTCAGGCCGCACCACTCCTGTGTGCGGGTATCATAGGCTATCGGTCTTTGCGCCTGAGTGGGATCAAGCCCGGCGAGAGGCTGGGGTTGTATGGTTTCGGGGCCAGCGCGCACCTGGTAATCCAGGTGGCTCGTCATTGGGGATGCCGGGTCTACGTCTTTACGCGGGGCGAGGAGCACAGGCGGCTGGCCAGGGAGCTTGGGGCGGAATGGGCAGGGGCCGCCGAGAATGCCTCGCCCGCTCCACTGGATGCGGGGATCACCTTTGCGCCCGTGGGCTGGCTCGTGCCGCTGGCGCTCGGCCATTTGCGGCCCGGAGGCACGCTGGCGATCAATGCAGTCACCATGAGCGCCATCCCTGAGGTGCGCTATGAGCTGCTCTATCAGGAGCGAACGCTGCGCAGCGTGGCCAACTTCACCCGGCAGGATGCGGAAGAGTTTCTTAGCCTGGCAGCGGATGCTCCGTTGCACACCGAGATAGAGGTCTTTCCGCTTGCGCAGGCCAACGAGGTGCTGGGACGACTGAAGCGGAGCGAAGTCAGGGGCAGCGCTGTGCTGGAAATCCCACAGGACTAGCCTCAGAGGCCGCCGAGAATGCGCTGAGAGCGGGAGGAAAGCCGCTCGGCTAATCATATGGAGGGAAGCGATGACCTTGAAGAAGCTGCGGAACTACATCAATGGGGATTGGGTGGATTCTCAGAGCTCGCAGGAGTTCGAGATACTCAATCCGGCGACGGGGGAGGCGTTGGCTCTGGAGCCGCTCTCTACTCCTGATGAGGCAAGCCTCGCGGTAGAGGCAGCTCAGGCAGCCTTCGCCGAGTGGCGGCATACGCCGCCTATCACCCGTTCGCGCTATATGTTCCGGCTGAAGGAGGCGATGGAAGACGCCTTTGAGGAGATCTCGGAGATCGTTACTAAGGAGAATGGCAAGACGCTCGATGAGGCACGAGGCGAAGTGCGCCGGGCGATTGAGAACGTGGAGGTGGCCACGGGGATCCCCTCCCTCCTAATGGGCTACAACGCAGAGGACGTCGCCCAAGGCATTGATGAAGAGGCCCTACGACAACCTGTCGGGGTCTTTACCATGATTGCCCCCTTCAATTTCCCCGCCATGGTCCCCTTTTGGTTTCTGCCCTATGCTATTGCCTGTGGTAATACCTTCGTTCTCAAGCCATCCCCGCAGACGCCGCTGGCTGCCAATCGCCTCTATGAGATCCTCGATGAGGTGATGCTGCCCCCTGGCGTGGTAAACCTGGTGAACGGCACGCGCGATGTGGCCGACCGGCTGATGGATCATCCCCTCGTTAAGGGAGTCTCTTTTGTCGGCTCGACGCGCACGGCGCGGCACATCTATGCGTACTCAGCGGCGCATGGCAAACGCGTCCAGGCCCAAGGTGGAGCCAAGAATGCCCTGGTGGTCATGCCTGATGCGGACCTTCCGCGCACGGTGCAGGCAATCATGACCTCGGCATGTGGGTGCGCTGGAGAGCGCTGCCTGGCGGGCAGCAACCTGCTTTGCGTTGGGGGTGTGGACAGGGAGATCGTCCCCATGCTCAAGGCCGCCTTCGCCAGCCTGCGCGTGGGCTATGGCCTGGACCCCACGACACAGATGGGGCCGGTTATCTCGGCAGAGGCCAAGCAAAAGATCATCAACTATATCAATGGAGCTATCGCCGATGGGGCTACGGCTTTAGTGGATGGCCGGGAGATAGTGGTCCCCGGCTATGAGAAAGGCTTTTTCGTGGGGCCGACCCTACTTGACAACGTGACGCCGGCGATGACCATTGCCAAGGAGGAGGTCTTTGGCCCGGTCCTGAGCATCATCAGGGTAGCCGATCTGCGCGAAGCTATTGACGTGATCCATGGCAATCCACATGGCAATGCTACCTCTATCTTCACATCGAGTGGGGCCTCTGCCCGTGAGTTCAAATACTGGGTGGCCTGCGGGAACGTTGGCATCAATATCGGCATCGCCGCGCCCATGGCGATGTTCCCCTTCGGAGGCATGAAGGACTCCTTTTTCGGCAGCCTGCATGGTCAGGGACGCGACGGCATCGAGTTCTACACCGACCGCAAGGTCGTGATCACCCGTTGGTTCTAGGCGGAAAGGGAGGCGGGGGTGGAACTAGCAACATTTGGAGCCGTGTTGGGCTTTGCCATTACCTTTGAGCAGCAGCTTGGAACGTTCTGTCGCACGTTGCAGGGCAGTGCATCAGGTGAGCTCTCGGGCAGGCTGGCGCAGGCGATAGAGGCGGCGCAGAAGCGAGAAAAGCTCCTGGAGCGCGTGCGGCGGGAGAATGTCGCCGAGATGATTCTGGAGCCAATCAGCGGGTTCAGGAGTGAGGACTATACGTTAGGCGATGTGCCGGGTGCCGGAGCCAGCCCAGAGGCTCTCGCTGGAGCCTGGCATAGGGCAGAGCAGACGGCAGTCAGCTTCTATACGTTGGGCGCTCAGAAGCTCCCAATCCCCGAAGTCAAGAGGATCTTTGAGCGGTTGGCTAAGGAGCATGAGCGGCTGATGAGTTGATCTGTGGGCTTCTCATAGGATGAGCGCAGGCGCGGGAGGTGGAGGGATGGCACAATCCGATAGGGCGAGACTAATCGATGCCTTGCGCGGGGCCGAGCACCCGGCGCTCGAGCTCCGTGGCGCGGAGGGCGGGGCGCTGCTTTTCTTGCCCTTTGGGGCGAGGGTGCTGGGTCTTTTCGCCGAGGATGATGGGCAGAGTCTCTTTTGGGCCGATTCCCGAGTGGCCCGGCCAGAGGAGGCCGCTAAGGTGTTCGCCAGCCCTGAGTGGGTCAACATTGGCGGCGAGCGCACCTGGATCAGCCCGGAGGTAGATACCTGCGTCGGCAACATCGCCGATCCCTGGCCAACCTATAAGGTTCCTTACAGCATGGATCCTGGCCGCTACATGGTCGAGCGCAACGGCGGAGCCATTAAGGCAAGCACCACCATGCGCGTGCCGATACATCGCAAAAAGACCACCTGCGATGTGGGCGTCGAGAAGACGATACGCATGATCCCCAACCCTCTGCGAGGCGAGGCTCAGGTGAGGGACTGGCTTGGCGAGGTACGCTATGTCGGTTACGAGCTGGCAACCTCACTGCAATTGCTCGCCACGCCCGATCCGACTGCGCAGGTGAGCCTCTGGAACATCATCGCCTTGCCGGCGGGAGGCGAGATGCTGGTGCCCACGCTGGGGAAGGCTGCGGTGCGCACCTATTTCGGATCCGCAGGGCCTGAGCACCTGACCGTTGCTGCGAGTTCAGTGCATCTGCACATAGATGGGCGGGCGCAGTACAAGATCGGCCTGCGGGCCACAACGCTCAGGGGCAGGGCGGGATACCTTCGTCCCCTTGGAGGGGGAACCTGGGCACTTGTCGTGCGCAACTTCGCCGTGAATCCCTCTGGCGAGTACATTGACACGCCCTGGGATAGTCCTGAGGAGCTGGGCTATGCGTTCGAAGCGTACAATGATGACGGCAAGCTCGGCGCCTTCGGAGAGCTGGAATATCACGTCCCGGCAATTGGCGGCGATACGGGGCTTACGAGCAGTGTGGACAAGAGCCAGGTGTGGGCCTTCGGCGGGCCGGAGGAGCGGATTCGTGCGGTTGCAACGCTGCTTCTCGGCCTCGGCGTGCTGTGATTCTCACAAGTCAGGAAACTTAATCCAAAGGAGCGAACGATAGCATGAGCGAATCCAGAGTCAAAGTGGGGGTAATCGGCTGCGGCAACATCAGCGGGGTCTATTTCGCCAATATGCCGAGCTTTGACATCCTCGAAGTAGCCGCCTGCGCGGATTTGGTCCCCGAGCGGGCGCAGGCCAAAGCAGCGGAATTCAACATCCCTCGCGCTTGCAGCGTAAGGGACCTGCTGGCCGACCCTGAGATCAAGATCGTGGCCAACCTGACCATCCCCAAGGCCCACTATGAGGTGGCCCTGGCCGCCCTGGAGGCGGGGAAGTCGGTCTACAACGAGAAGCCTCTGGCGCTGACCAGAGAGCAGGGCCAGAGGCTGCTGGCAATGGCCAAAGCCAGGGGCTTGCTGGTTGGTGGCGCGCCGGATACCTTCTACGGGGCCAGCCACCAGACTTGCCGCAAGCTGATTGATGACGGTTGGATCGGCGAGCCAGTCGCCGCTACAGCCTTCATGACCTGCCACGGCCACGAGAGCTGGCATCCTGATCCGGCCTTTTATTATCAGGTGGGCGGCGGGCCGATGTTCGACATGGGGCCTTACTATATCACGGCCCTGGTCAACTTGCTCGGCCCTGTCTGCCGGGTGACGGGCTCAGCGCGGATCACCTTCCCCGAACGGGTAATCACCAGCAAGCCCAAGTATGGCACGGTGGTCAAGGTGGAAGTGCCCACACATGTGGTGGGGGTTATGGATTTCGCCAATGGTGCAGTGGGCACGATCATCACCAGCTTTGACATATGGGCGGCCAACCTGCCACGGATTGAGGTTTACGGCACTACGGGGTCATTGAGCGTGCCCGATCCGAATGGCTTCGTAGGCCCGGTGATGGTGCAGCGCTCCGGAGCCAAGGAGTGGACTCAAGTGCCCGATAGCCACAACTACACCAGGAATCGGGGCATCGGCGTGGCCGACATGGCCTATGCGCTGCGGTACGGTCGGGCGCACCGGGCGAGCGGCGAGCTGACCTACCATGTGCTCGACATCATGCACGCGATCCACGATGCCTCGCGCGAGGGCAAGCATGTGGAGCTGGCCAGCACTTGTCAGCGTCCTGCTGCGTTACCGTTGGGCTTGCCGGAGGACAAACTGGACGAGTGATCGCCCGCCCCCACTTGTATCTGGCCAGATCGGGAGGTTGATCTTACCGCGGAGCACGCAGAGAACGCGGAGAAGGAGCAGAGAGGGATAGACAGGAGCCCCTGCGTTCTTCGCGTGCTCGGCGGTCGGTTCTGTGTTTGATTGAAGCGCAGGAGGCGAAATGCCATACCAGATCATCCACACGTTTGACGGCTTTCTGGCGAACCAGGATGGGACGTCCATCGTCCTGGGACGAGGTGAGGCCCAGAAGGCACTATCCCAAGTCGAGGCACGGCTGGTCGAGCGCCTGAATGAGCTCAAGGCGCGAGGGATTGATGGGCTGGTGGTCAACGTCGGCGGGTCAGAGTATCTGGAAAGCGCCGAAGGGTGGGAGCTCTTCCTCAAGGGGCTAGAAGTGGCCATCAAGCTGGGGTTTAGGTTGTGGATCTATGATGAGCAGGGTTATCCCAGCGGCAGCGCCGGCGGGCTGACCTTGAGGGGCGCGCCGGAGCTTGAGGCGCGCGGGGTCAAGGCGGTCACTGTCGCAGCGGATAATAGGCGAGCCGAGTTTGGTTTGCGGGAGAAGGGGGACGTTTCGGTCCTGCGCTGCGAGGCTCTATATGAGGATGGACGACGGGTGGTGATGGCTGGGGATGGCCAGGCTGAGCGCCTCGAAGCGTGGAGCGCCGCACGAGAGGTCGTCTTCGAGGATAAAGGACTTGCTGAGCTGCGGATCTTTTACATAGCCGCTCTGTTCGAGGGCGCCCACGCCTCGCGGAACTATGGCGAGAAACGGCGCTACATCAACCTCCTCGACTCGCGGGCGGTGAAGCGCTTTATCGAGCTCACCCACGAACGCTATGCGCGCGCGGTGCCCAAGGAGAGCTTTGACAAGATAGAGGCCTTCTTCACCGATGAGCCGTCGTTCATGTCGGTGGTGCTCCGAGACCTGGATGGCGACCTGGCGACGCCCATCCCCGTTCGCGATCAGCCCGATCCGAGCGTGCCGATCTTGCCCTCGGTGCCCTATAGCGAGGAATTGAGCAGAGAATTGCGGGAACGCTATGACCTGAAGCTGGCCGACATTGCGGATGACCTCTTCGAGTACGATAAGCATCCGTCAGCCGTGAAATGCGCCTTCTGGGAGGCCGCTTCGCTGGTCTATGAGCGGGCCTACGCCATGCAGCTCGCCGAGGCTTGCGCCAGGCTGGGGAAAAAGCTCACCGGGCATGTCCTCTTCGAGGAGACGCCCTTCGTGAACATGATCTTTCACGCCAACCCCTTCAGGGCACTGAAGCATTTCCAGCTTCCCGGTGTGGACTTGCTCGCCAATGTGCTGGGGAACATCAGCGTCTTTGCACACAAGCTGCCCTTCTCTTGCGCCTTTCTCACAGGTAAGCCGGGCATTATGACCGAGACAAGCGACTTTAGCGAGTACTACATCAGCCCCAGGAAACCGGCCACGCCCCAGGCTATGGCCGCCGCGCTTTCCATGCAGTTCCTCCTCGGGGTGCGCGAGTTCAGTTATTATTACGACCTGCGGGCCAGAAGCGCAGAGGAATATCGCTGGGTGAATGACGTCGTGCAGAGGACTTGTGACTATGGAGGCAGTTGGCGCTACGCGCCCCAGGTGGCCCTCTACTGTCCCTATGAGACCTTCTGGTCGGGCTATACGCCGACCAACACGATCTACTCGCCGGAGAGTATCAAGGAACAGCCGGCCTTCTTACAGCGAACCGAAGCCGAAACGCTCAGGCTGTGCGACGAGCTATTCCGCAGGAATGTGCAGTTCGTGCTCTGCGATTGCAGTTCTGTGCAGCAACTGATCGCCACAGGGGTCAAGAAGGTAGTTGTCCCGGAATGTCCGGTTGTCTCCCAGGATTTGGTGGAGGCCGGACGATCAGGGGCGCTTGAGCTCTATGGGCATGTCCCCGAATCCGTCTATAGTCAGGGACGCCTCACCCGGATTGAGGGGCTGACGGTTCGGCCTGAGGCGGAGCTTGATCTGCCAGCGTTTCCTTTCGGGTATGAGGAGGGCCTTTGGCTCGCCGCCTTCGAGCGGAACCGCTTCTACTGCTTCAACCCCACCGATCACGAGCTGGCGTTGCAGATACGGTACACGACCTCGGCCTATGATCCCTTTGAGGGATCGAGCAAGATGCTCTGGCCGGGGAAGACTCAGTGGGTGGGGTCGGGGAGAGCTGTGTTTCTCTCGGTTTAGGCAGGAGCTAGCCGGTCCACGCTCATCCAACGCGCCGATAGCGCAAGAGGGCAGAGCCGGGCGCTTCCGGGAGAGTGACTCTCTGCCTGGGCAACTCCTTTCCGCTCAGGCGCTTAGTGGTGGCTTGACCGGGGATGATGCTCAGGCTCACTTCATATTCGGCCTGTGGGTCAAGCCCTTGGAGGGCCACCTCTATTCCCGGCGTGGGGCTTTTCTCACGACGGAAAAAGAGGGCCATCCCCTGGCCCAGGTCGGGCCGGTCGAACTGCCAGGCCATCCAGGCATCGCTCTCCAGGCTGTAGGGTGTGAGCGGGTAGTAGTCTCCCAACAGAAGCGGCGCAATCTCGCGCCATTCGGCGAGCAGCCCGCGCATCGCGGCATAGTCCAGGTCCTTGCGGCGCAGATCCCAGCAGGCGTTGAGGAAGGGACAGAGCACACTGCGAAAGATGTAGGTATCACCTGAGATCATGCCTGAGCCATAGGCGGGCAGCCAGAACGACAGGCCATAGGTGTGGCATTGCTGGCCGACAGGCTCAAAGATATAGTCACTGCGCAGAAGGGGCACGGCGCGGCGCATGGTCTCCAGGTCATTGCGGCGGCCGCCGCTGGCGCAGGAGTCAATGAGCATATTCGGGTGTCGGCGGCGCAGCTCATCCCAGTAGGCCAGGTAGCCGGTGACATGGCCGATCTCGGTGATCCCCTGCCGATCCCAGGCGTCGTTGGCCCGCCAGTAAGGTAGAGGATCCATGTTGAAATCCTGGCGGTAGAGGTCCACGCCCTGCTCCACCAGGAAGCGGTCAATATGCTCCGCGAGCCAATGCCAGGCCTCCGGGTTGCCCAGGTTCAACAGCTTGGTTCCGCCATCCGCTCCCAATAGCCACTCGGGGCGCTGCTCATAGAGCCACGTGCCGGGGGTGACGCGCTCCGGCTCGAACCAGACGATGGACTTGACACCGCGCTCATGGGCATGATCGGTGATGGCTCGCAAGCCGCGCGGGAAGCGCTTCTTATCCACCTCCCAGGTGCCCGTGTTGGGCCAGCCGTTGCCGGGATACCAGCCGGCGTCCATCCACCAGTAGTCCAATCCCAGCCTCTCCTCGAGATAGCGGTCAATGAACAGCATCTGGCTGGCCTCGTCGGCATTGACCATCTCGCCGTACTGGTGAGAGCTACATGCGGCCAAATGGGGCGAGGGGAGCTGGCCCCCTGGCCGGGGGAGGTTGTGGGCAAGCATCCAGCGCCTGAAGATGTTCTGAGAGCGCAGACGCTCCCCCTGCCAGAATTGCAGGACGATGAGCGGTGAGCGGACTTGCTCGCCGGGCAATAGTCTGAAGTGGGTCAGCTCCATGCCGGCGCGCACGCGGAGGTCGGCGCCCTCGTCTTGGGTGAAGCGCGCCGCCCACTGGCCCGGCCAGCCGACGACGAGGATGACCCCCTGGTCGGGTCCCGCCAGGTTGAAGTACGGGAAGTCACTGTTGGATGGGCGGCCACCAGAGGTGGTGATCGTGACATCCGCCTTGGGCTGGAGGGCGGTCTCGATGGGCATATAGTCGTAGGGCTTGCAGGGGCTGCCGACATGGTGGTGCAGCCGGAAGCCGCCTTTCGCTGGATGTGGCAAGCGGGTATCCAGCGCCTGGATGTCCGCCAGGATCGGGGTTTCGCTTGTCCCTGCGTTCCTGAAGTAGAGGGTCCACTCGACAGTGGGAAAGTCCAGGTACTCCACGGCCACACAGCGCAGCTCCAGAGCGGTCGTGGGGTCCTGGTAGGTGAGCGTATGCTCGAGGCGCTGGTTGTTCACGGCTCTCGTATGATATTGAACGTTCCAGCTCTGGCGCATGTCGGCCCACGGCTTGCCGCCGTAATCGAAAGAGAAGGGGGCTTCACCATCGGGGGCAAAATGCCTGGCGACCCATTCTGACCGGGCCGCTTTCTCCGCTTGGGTTACGATGTTGGCGTCGG
>Ga0172362_10006054_pt1 | contig 10425 bp, 18 predicted proteins | sample LakKivs1_kivu2a2_FD_114534 | JGI IMG/M metagenome (GOLD analysis project Ga0172362, IMG submission 114534) | Sediment microbial communities from Lake Kivu, Rwanda - Sediment s1_kivu2a2 | ecosystem: Environmental > Aquatic > Freshwater > Lake > Sediment | place: Rwanda: Western Province, Lake... | reverse complement strand
TTTTGTTTTTGAATCGCTCCAAGGACTCATTCATCTTTCGCTCAAGTTCAGCCAGCTCCGCCTCAGACTTCTTTAGTCTATTTAAGGTATCTATTGAAAGAACTTTAGCTTCTTCTTTACGTCTAAAAAAGTTTAGATAATAAATTACACCCACTACTATAACTCCTGTAATTAAGTATTCCAACATATTAAAGTTCTCCTATTAAAGTCCAATCGTTAGTAAGCACCATGTAATAATTGGCCCGCTCTTCGATTTTTACTACGCCTATATCCTCTAGACCTAGTCCGAGTATGTCTAGTTTGTGGTTATAGTAAACATTTATCATACATCTTGCCTTTCGTAGGTTATGGTTAATAGTATCATGACGTAACGTCCTTGTCAAGGATTTTATTTTTGTACTATTAAGTGTCGCTTTTTCGAGATGGGTATGTCTGACAGCGTGTATGTAACCTATTGAAATCATTGAGCTTTTACAAGTTGCGCTTCAATTAACTTAATTCCTAGCTGCCCTGCCTGTACTACCTTTTTCTCGGCATCCTTAATAATGTTATAACTGTCATCATTAAGGTAACCGTCCCGATTTAATATTAACTCCTCGACTTCTTCATAGGTGTAACCGCTTCTAAAGGCATCGCAAGCAACGAACAGTGCATCAGTCCTCCACCCTGCAATGTCCGCCTTCTCTTCCAACCATCTTTTTGAGCGGTTTGTCAACTGAGCTTTGGCCCCATCTCCTTCTAATATCCCTACGTAGTAACCGCCATCTTTAAGGGGCTTCTTCTCAGTCTTTGGTACATAATAAAAACTTATCCACTCTATAAGCTTATCTAATGACACCCTCTCAGACAAAATAACAAGCTCCTGTTTAACCTGCTCCCCATCTATAGTTCTATAATACTCCGGACTCCTTGCTAATTGACTGGGCTTCTTAGTGCTCTCATCGGGCCTCATCTTCGTGCATAATATCGCCTGCTCCAAGGATTCTGCAATTACCTTATACTCTTCCGGGGTTACTTCTTCAGTTAGAGTTATAAAAAGATGAAACGATTTATTTCCGCTAAACACAGCCGCCGTAATTGGCAGTCTGTAGGTCTCAAGCCACAGCGCCTGCTCTTCTAAAGTTGTCTTGTCAAACTCCACTAGGAATGTTTTATGGCTTACAACGTTGGCGTTAGCTCGTCTAGGCAAGTCAAAACGCCCGTACTTAGACTCTTCAGGGGCAAGGTCCATTGTAGGGTGTAATGCATTAATACAGAAATAAGCGGTAAGCGGCGGGTTATTAGCTGCACAACTGATTTTATTCGGCTGCTTGCCATTCATACTAAAGTTTGTTACTTCGCCAGGGTTAAATAGGAGTTTAAAAAAGTTCTCTCTTGTCAGTTCCATTCTATTTGTCCCCACCTATTTTAGTTTTAATACTTACTATATTAGTCAATCCGGGCATTGACTTTAGCTTAAGGCCTCTATACGCTATTCCGCCACTTCTTCTCAGTTTCTGAACCCCGTGCTTACGTTTCATAAAATCTATAAATCCACTGTGCTCATGATTGGTTTTTAATTCAACCCTTAAGACGCCTTGAACGGCATTCCCTGCAAGCTCATTCTCTTCAGTGCCTGCCTCAAAGTATGTATCGAAAATATAATCAAAATCAGCCTCAAAAGTTTCAGATTGCACTAGGAACTCTTCCATGTCACAGAGGATGGTAAACCGCTCACGGTCATACAGTTTTTCATATGCAGTTTTACATTTCTCTAAAAAGGCCCAAGTCTCCTCTTTTATTTTGGCTTCGTAATTTGGGATTGTTTTAGTCCCTCGTTCCATGCTAATAATAATTGCCCGCCTTGCCTCGGCCTCTGCACCTGATAGCATTACACTCTTATTAGTTGTTAATATAAACTTTGCGTCAAGTCTAGTTGTATAAGCTTTTTCATACTTTTGGTTAATAGTGACCGCATCTCGTCCGGTAATCTGCTTAAAGGTCGAGGTCATAACTATTGACGTGTTGTTAATATCGTTGAATATGCCTAACCTCTTCCCTACTAATTGTGCTGGCCACCTGTCATCATTAGCGTCTAGCGCTGCATGAGCCTCGTATAGTCCGGCTTCATCACTTAGTAAGTTTTGTAACCATCTGCAGTATGACCCTTTTCCGTCCCCACCATCGCCTTTAAGAAGTAGGTATTGCGCAGACTGGTCCTCTCGGTTAAATATTGACCACGTATAAGCCATTAATGCTTCGCCGTTGGCTCCACAGTTCGATATAAAATAGTCCCAAGTCGGGCAAGCACGTTCTTCGCTTGTTTCATTAAGGGCCGGAGTAACCTTGCTAAGGTCTAGATGCAAAAATGCAAGCTCGTTGGGGTCAGTTGTAATTGCTGGGGGAATTCTATTTAATTTGGGGGCAGTCCTAGTCCACGTTTTAACTGCGTCCAAGTGTACTGAATAGTTGAATATAATACCGGCTGAGGCCAAATAAGCGGCTAATCTATCCGCAAGGTATTCGGCGCTTACAAGTTTGACTGTTGACCCTTGTATTTCCAGGTACACAACCCCAGTGGCCAGTGCATCTGACTTGTATGTCGCAATATTAGTAAAAACCTGCATAGAGCAGCCAAGCAGTTTTGCTGCATCTGAGGGCTTAAATGGTATGGGCGTTAGCGGCGGCTGTTGGGCCGGCTTTGGACTAGCTCCGAGCGCTTTTAGCCTTTCGATAGCTTTTGTTTTTGTTTCATCTGCCATTTTTAAGCTCCTTTTTGATGCTGTGTACATGCTTAGTTTAAACTTATTTTATAAAAAGTCAAGCAGTTTTTCGTCAAGAGGGGGTCCTACATGGGCGTCTAGTGTAGGACGATTTACTACCGCTTGTGCCGTAAATTGTCACACTGTCTAAAAGTTGTACTACACTGTGTATGTCAAAAAGTTCGACACCCTACATCAAAATTTCCTAATGATTTCAAGCAGTTTGTATTATATTATGTATATATGTAGTATGTATAACAATAAAATATATATATATAAAATATACCATAATACGGTATGACTTGTAAAAAAAGGGTAGATATAAATAGTTTTTGCCGGGTCATACTACATACACGCCTACCCTACTTAGGGGTACACTGCTTATCCAATTCGTTTACGCGCTTCTTAAGATTTCTTAAGTCCTTCGTCATGGCCTCTAAAGATTCATAATAGAAGACTTCCATGTCCCCGCTAACAGGGTTCTCAATGACGATACTTTGGGCCCCCGGCTTTGCTGGATTCTGTACGGTAAGTATGGAAATTAATAAACAAGTGCTTGCAAACATATCAAAACCCCCTAAGACCCCTCCCCATTCCAGTGAGCGCCTAGGCTAGGCAGCCCTACAGGGATATTGGGAGTAGTCGATTTGGCCTTTCAGCCTCCCTAGGGCCAATTCCTAGGGCTTATAGTTAAATTTAAAATTCATTTCTGTGTTTTGGTCCGTGTGACCCTTTGCAGCCATAGCTAAGGTTTATCAGCGCCACTAATTGTCACAACTGTCTCATTTTGGTACATTTTATACCCTACGCTCTAAACGGCCCTATAAGCCCCGCAAACTTAGGGGGTACCCTAGGCATACCCTCAAGGTATCAGGCCTCTCTATGGGCTTCTAAGAGCTTATAACAGGCTGTATACACCCCAAGTACTCAAGCGCTTCTAAGGTATCAATCCAATTCCTAACCCCCCCGCCCCATTGAGTCAAGTTTTCAAGGTGTATCAAAGTCTGCATGCTGTATTTATCAAGACCAATGCCCCTAAGGTACCCAATGAAGCACACTAGGGGTATCCCCCGGGCTTCTAACAACTCCAAAGCGGTCTCAATGTTATCAATCAGCGGCTCCTCATTAATGCCCCGTCTAGTCATCACCGAGTTTACTGTCCCTGTACGTTTCGAATAAGTCCTCTTCATACCTGGCTCTCCTCTCTTCATCTGTAAGCGGTCTGTATGCCTTTATTTCAGATACTTCATGCTCTAACCAAATGTCCCCATTGGACATCAAGTAAGCCTTGGCCCCATGCCCCGCCTCACCGCAGCAGCTTGACCACGTTTCAGCCAAATCATCGCCGCAGTAAGGGCAAATTAAGATTTCTTCAGTAATCTCTTCCTCATATATTGTCATAATCATCTCCAAGTACGGTTTCCAAATAACCGTCATCAGCAGTCATGTCAAGTATTCGACATCTACGCATTCTTAGTCCATCTCCCAGTCTAGTAGTTCACAAGTGAGTCTGTTGCCATAATCGTCAACGACAAATGCAGCAGCTCCTTGCTCACAATACAAAGTAAACTCCTTATAGCCGACAAAAGCCTCATATACAGCCCAACGTTGCCCCGCAATCTCCACGAAAAACTCTGCTGCTCTCTCGGAATCACCGCCCATAAACTCCGCCGAAGCGTTTACACAATCCCTAAGTGATTTCAAAACGTTACTCATAAAGTACTCCCTTATTCTTTTTTTTCTTCTTTCTTATTATTTATTTGTTTTATTTGGTCGTAAAGTACTGGTTCAGCTTAGGGCAAAATGTCCATGCATCTAAGCCTTTAGCCTCACTCTCATCGACGGCCATAAGCTTCCCAATTGAAACTTCATCCTGTTTTGAAGTATCTAAGAACTTAAGAAATGTTTCACGGTCTGAATAAGACTTAAGAATAGACTCCTGTTTAAACATCGACGCAACCTCTAGAACTAACTCCTCGAACTGCTGTCCCACAACTAAGAACGACCGCTCTGTAGCCCCCTTGTATGAGCCAATAACTACGCTATGAGGTACACCTCTCACTTGCAAATAAGACTCAATCCAAGCTGTAGCGATTGCATTTTGATAGCTGTCATTGGATTGCAATTCCCCCGAAAATATGTAAATGACGTCTTTACGTTTCATATGTATAACTCCTTGTTTGTAGTTTAGTTCCTCAATAGGACCTATAAGCTATTGAATCTTACAGGTCCGATGAAGACTAAACTTAAGCTACATCCTCTCCGTCATCACTTAAAAGCTCATTGACTTCATCCGCATCAAAGTATAGGCCGCAAATCTCGACAATAGATTCGTCTCCGTCTAGCCAGTTGAGAAGCTCTTCCCTATAAGCAATCATATCCACTGCTTGAAACGCATCCGCTGCTTCATAATCATATCCGGCGATTTTCACCGTCCCGTAAACGTCATTCAGCAAATCGTCAAATCTTTCAGCTAGCATACTCTCCTTGATATCATCCAAATTTTCTAGAACTAGTTCCTCTTGCTCTTTTGTTAGTCTCATTTTACACCTCATATTGGTTAGTATTATTATTCATTTATTATAGCGACGGCCATGTCTTCTTAGAATGAATCACTATACAAGGGAATAAGTCTTTAGCCGCTACATCAAGAGCATCAAAAAGCTCATGTTCTGTTGGCTCTAGCAAATGAATTGCAACTCGTCTATTGTCCCTCTTACTTGAAGCCAACACGATGTTTAGTCCAAGTTCATTGGCCGCATCTAAGAATTCCTTAGTTAGTTTATTTTTTCGCATAATGTACTCCTTCTTTCTTTCTTGTTATTTATTTATTACTGTTCGTTGGACCGCTTGCCCTAGACTCATCTTATAAGTTGTACTTAAGGGAGTCAAGACCGAAATAATTAAAACCATACCCATTATCAAAGCGAGAAAAAAATCTGCAATCTTAATCATACAATCCTCACGTAGACATTAAGTTTTTCGAATTCCTTAAGTAAGCTTGTGCTCACTCTTGCCAATTTAACTACAGACTTAGGAAGTATCTCTACGATGAATGCGCCCTCATACATGCCCTGAAAGTTCTTAGCATCGGTCATTGTGTAAGCAACTTGCAGTGCTTCGGTCTTGTTTGAAGTTGTTTTTCTAAGTATTAAGTAAGCCATGTTTCATCTCCTTGTTGTTTAGTCTATAATGCATTCGATGTGCCAGCTATACGCCGCTTATATTTGATTTGGACCTATATAAGATGACGAACTTTTGTACGAATTTGACCTAAATTGTAATTTAAGCTGCTGATTGTACTTAAATATAATAAAAAGTGTATAAAGTTTGGAAGTTTGACAGTTTTACCGAAATAATGTGATATAATAGGCGTTACAGCTTACTTATATAAGGACTAGGCGAAGATTAAGGCATTCACCAACCAATTCAAATTCACACCAAAAACCAACCCCGGGGCAGATTTTTAAAATCCGTTCCGGGCCGGGAAGGCCCCAACCCCACGAATAGTATATCCATACTAATTTTTATTAATAAAATCAATAACTTACCTAAAACCCCATCGAAAAGTTGATACCAAACAGACCCCAAAACCCTACACTTACGCGCCTCACCTACATATTTCTAGCAGTTGTCTTGTGCCTACTAGCTAAGTAGCTGATTTCACTTAGTTTTCTGTGCCAAGCCATACCAAAATGAGACGGGGGTGTGTGCCTGACCATTCATCTCAATCTCAGTATAGCTACAATACCGAGTCCGTAGCCGGGAGAGACTTTAATCGAGCTCATCTGCAATGTATTGGATTTGGCGGCATAAATACGAGTGCTTGGAGGGGGTGTGTGGTTTTTAAAGGGTGGGTGTGTGGGTCTAAAAAGGAGGTACGGGGTATGGGCCACGTAGCGGTTTTGCGAAAATTTCAGAAAAAAGTTCGTATCACTTAAGTATCTGATATTATTAAGGTTTTAGTTAGCGCCCAAAAACAATGTGTAGGTAAGTCGAAAAAATATGATAAAAACCTTGCCGGAACTCAAAAATTAAGGTATAATTGTGCTTGAGAGCATCTAAAAAAGGGGGCAGCCGCAATGAAGAAATCCTACAAACCGGGGGCCAGGGCTAGTGGTAGTAAAGTGACCATAAAATACGAACAAAAGGCTAAAAAAATGACCGCTCAAAAAGCCAGGTCAATTGATTCACTCGCGCTATATGACCAGCTGTTTCATAATATGTTAGCCGAACTTCAAAAGGATATAGCTAGCGGACTTACGGCGCAGGAGTTAAATAAAAAGTATGCATCATTAGCAGCCGCAAAAACTATATCAATCGCGCTCACCGAACAGGACTCTGGTAAGGCCCTCACCGCGCTTAAGGATATCCAAGATAGGGCCCATGGTAAGGCCACAGAGAAAAAGGAAATTAAGCACGGATTAGCTGACGCAAATGAAAAAGAAATCGACGCCGTACTTGAATCTAAACTAGCACTGCTTGATGATGGGAGTAGCGATGACGAACAAGAAGACTGACGAGTTTGCATATGACGTGGCTGCACTGGTATGCCCCGAGTGTATGACGTACTTACTTGAAAAGGAATCAGGGGGTAAATTCTATAAGTCCTGTAACAGCTGCGGCTATGCCAGAGAGATAGTAGTGACCACTGGTAAACTTATACCAGACAACATTATGGAGCTTAAACGAAATGGCGAAAGCTAAGACTAAAATATTTCACCTGCCAGGTTTACATGGTGACGTTATTATTAAAGTGGTAAACCGAACCACGATACACAAGCATTATGGTAAAAGGCTTGAAAAGGGGACGGTGCTAAACGGCCTCCATATACCCGACTCCTATACCATCTATATCGCCAAAGAGCTTGAACCGCACGCACGGGTAACCACGCTTTTTCACGAACTAAGCCATAGCCTGTTCGATAACCTAGGCCTAACAGAGGATAGTGAGGAGGTGGACTGCGATGTGCTTGGAGGCTGGTTAGGGCGTGTTATAGGAAATCCTGACTTTTTAGCGGTCGTGGATGAGATTAGTAGGGCCTAACAACATATGGCTAAACGAGACTTAAGCAAACTAACTAAAGAGCAGAAATTAGAGCTTATACAGGCGCTGGAACGAAAAGAGCAGATAGAAAAAAGGCGCCGCAATAAATTTAAACCTACAGACAAGCAGCGCACCATATTAGAGTCCACGGCTAAAATTAAAATAAGCACCGCCGGCAATGGCTTTGGTAAGTCGGCGCTGGGCGTAAACTTGCTACATGCGAGGTGTACTGGCTATGAAAGCTGGTCGGGCAAAACTACTAAAGTGCCGATTAAAGCAGTGGTACTACTAGATAACCCAAGTAAAATTGACGCAGTATGGCGAACTGAGTACAATAAGTGGCATGATTTACAGGAAATAAAAGAAGATAAACAAGGGTCGCCCCACGTAAAGATGTGGACTTTTAAAAACGGGTCTACTGTAAGGTTTATGACTCAAGAAATGGACCAGTTAAATTTCGAATCTGCGCAGTTTGATTTACTTATTATAGACGAGCCCTGTACCAGACCTCAGTGGGTAGGTCTTATGCGGGGACAGCGTGAAAAAGGCGTACAGGCCGAAACGATAATGATTGGGACGCCAATTAGCCACGAACATCAATGGATTAAACAGGATTTAATTGAACCGGCCAAAGAGGGCAAACTAAGAGACGTTGAGTGGTTTACAGGCTCAAGTTACGACAACAACGCTAACTTAGATTCGGAGTACCTGGAGCGCTTCGAGTCGCTGTTAACAGATGCCGAAAAAAGAGTAAGGCTTCACGGTGAATTTAGCGCCATGGAGTCTAGCGTTTTTGGTCACCTAATGGCCCAACACACGCATTTAATGTCAAAGGACGCTATACAATGGGACTATTCATGGCCAGTAGTTGTAGCCATAGACCCTCACCCAAGTAAAGCACACGTAGCCGTAATGGTAGGAAGAAGACCTATAGATGACAAGCTATTTGTATTAAAAGAAATCGAGGGAAAAGAGACCGCCAGAAATTTTGCTAAACTTTTACTTAATTGGACGGCAGGCTATAACGTGCAAGACTGGGTTTGTGACAGTTTGGGCTCAAGTGAATCTACCGGCCAAGAAGGCTTCAAGTCATTTATACAAGTATTAAACGAGTGCGGAGTAAGGGCGCGAGCAACAACCTACCAAGACAAGCAGCACCAGGATGCCGTAGAACGCATAAGAGAAATGCTTGCCTTCGAAGACTCAGGGCCACCCCTATTCGAAAAAAGCCCCAGACTGAGGTTTTTAGATGGGACTGCCTACAAAGCATACAGGGAATTAGCTAACATAACCTGGCAGTACAATAAAAATGAGGCCATAAATAAGCCAAGATTAAATAGCTCAAAGTTAGATTACTTCTCAGCTCTAACCTATGCCCTATCCAGTAGAATACTAGCAAAAACCTTCGGCAACTATGGTATAATATACAATAAGGCAGGCAGTACAGCGGGTCAAGGGGCCTCTTATGCTCAAGGATTAGGCATAACGACGTCTAAGGGCAATGTTAAAAACAAGCCCATGAAGCGCTTTTATACTAGAACCGGCTACAGTCGTGATGAGGATGAGTAACAATGAGTACTGGACTTACAGGCAAAAGGACAGACAATGTAATCCAGGACGTCCATGACGAGGCTGCCCGCGCACTGCGTACGGTAACTACTATATCAGGAGTGGATATAGACGTAACAGCGGTAACCGACTCCATTAAAATAGGGGACGGTGAGGGTAAGTTTGCTAGCATTACGACCGTAAGCGGTAAAGATGCCTTGGATGTTAACGTAGCGGACATAACAGTATCTCACACGGATGATTCAATAAGACTAGGTGATGGCACAGACCTAGTGACTACATCGGAAGTCAGTTCCAAAATTGGTTTAGATGTGAACGTAATAAACGGCATTGATGCCAATATTACACAGGCCCCAAGTGGAAATACAGCAGCCGTATTTGACACAAAGGCAGGTTTAGCTATAGGGGCAAGCGCCACGGTAGTAAGCTACACAGCGCCAGTAAGCCCAGTGGCATACGTTCAAAAAATCTATTTATCTGCGACACAAATAGGCACATATACTATGAAACTTAACGGCAATACGCTTTACAGAATCCGCATGTCACCGACACAGTTTACGTACAATTTAGACTTGGCATCTGGAAGCGCCTTTGGAATAAGATTAATGAGCGGAGATATATTTACCATTGAAGTAGAAAACAATGGAACTGGCATAGGTACATTTGACGCAACGCTACAATTAATGGAGGCATTATAATATGCAAGAACTAGAAAAGCGTAAAAAACAATTAGAACTAAGCCGTGTAAAACTTGCTAGAGAAGAACTTGAATTAAAAATTATGGAGCGTCAAGAAGAGATAACTCGACTGCAAGAAGCAATCGAGAAACAATTAAGTAGGGAGCGCGAATTAAGTAAAGAGTTAAAAGGAGAATAATAGATGGCTGATTTTAATAGTTCACTACCAATTAGGACCGAACAGGCTGGCGACGTAATAGTAAAAATAGCCGATGCCACGATTGAGTCGCAGCAGTTAAAAGTAAATGCTGACGGCAGTATTGACGTTAACGCATCACTTGCCACCACCGACATAGATATCAGAGACCTGGCTTTTGCCACAGATAAAGTA
>Ga0172362_10006053_pt1 | contig 10425 bp, 15 predicted proteins | sample LakKivs1_kivu2a2_FD_114534 | JGI IMG/M metagenome (GOLD analysis project Ga0172362, IMG submission 114534) | Sediment microbial communities from Lake Kivu, Rwanda - Sediment s1_kivu2a2 | ecosystem: Environmental > Aquatic > Freshwater > Lake > Sediment | place: Rwanda: Western Province, Lake... | reverse complement strand
CTTATGTCCAGCACTACTCCATTTTCTGTATCTACTTGCAAGAGTCTGCATGAAATTCCAACTTGCTCTGTTAACTGCCTTCGGCAACCTTTTTCCAACATCTTCTATCTTCTTAGCACATTTCTCTGCTCCCACAATTTCCACATACATCAAAGTAAAACCACCTTCACACTAAAACCACCTGTATTCAAACCTTGCCCAACAAACTCAATCTTGTCAGAAGCCAAATCTTTGAAAGAGTCTTTTGCAACAATAAAATAAGTTGCATTCAGATTGCTTATTACACTCTGAATATCATCCTTTGCGGAATCGATAGCATTCTTTCCATGACCTATTAAAGCAAAAAATTCTATCTCCACTTCAGCAGATTCTCTTGTCTTTCCAACTGTTCTTGTAACTCCTATCTTTTTCACATCAGCATCAAAAGGGTGGATTACGATACAAGGATAACTAGGGTCTGATTCAGGAAAAGCACTAAAAACATCATAGGTATAGGTGGTGGAATTATAAGTGTAAGTAGGTTTGTCTGCATCTATTGCATCAAACAACTCTTTCCAAGCTAAAGCCCTTGTCATAGTTTCCTCTTTATAGTCACCTGAATTGCGACTTTCACATCCTGAAGATACCTATTGTGTATCTCAATAATATCATAAGTATCACCTTGCCAAGTAATATCTGAATCCTTATTGATAGTCTCATCATAGCAAAAAGTCAAATCAAGAGTTCCTTCCTCTAATCTGCCTATAGTCTCTCCACCTTTAGAAAAGATATATTTTGAAGGAATAGCTTTGGTACTAACACTTGTTCCAGCAGTTTCACTCTTGCCCTCATAACCACCCCTAGTACCTTCTCCAATAGTTTGAGGAATAATTACTGCTGTGCTTCCATATTTGTCTATAAAAGTTGTAATGCGATTCCTAAATACACTTCCAACACTCATATTATGTGACTATTGAAAGTTCCGACACTTCTCCAAGCCCTTTCAATATCCTCCTGTAAATTTTTTAAGACTGCTTCCCTTCCGCTATTGATGGACAAGCCATCAACACTAATGCCGCTTATCCCATCAAATCCATCTTCATCCATTTTGCTTCTAAGGATAAAACTCTTAGCTAAAAGAATCGTAAGATGTTCAACCGCTTTAGGTACAGTGGAGTGTCCATAAACATAAGTAATCTTCATCTTTCTTTTACCATATTCTGGATAATTGTTTACAAACCTGATTACACCTTCACTCTTGTAAATAATAAAATCTCCAGCACTACCGCTCTGTTCTGTCCTTAGTGTCCAAGAATCAGCAGAACTTTCACCAGCAGAATTGGTGTAAAGATGAGTAACTGAAACAATAGGTTTGTGAGTTAATTTTATTGAATCATTGAAAGCAGCGTTATAGTGGTCATGCCTGTCTATTTGATTAATGCTCCCAATCTGTTCAGCACTCTTCCAACCAGTGTATTGATTAAAGTCATAATATTCATCAGTTACAGTCACGCTTCTCCAAGCCATCCTTGTCTCTTCCTCAATAACACTTTCAGCCCTCTGAATTGCTTTCACAACCCTCTTAGCAGAAACATCAGAACTTGTTTTATTTCCAAGTTCATCCCATACATCTTGTACGGTGCAATAATAAATTAAATCTGAATCAGTTATTGCAGCAAGAGTTAAACTTACAGAATGAGTTCCTGCACTAAAAAGATAACTCGCTTCATTATACTCATTTGCATTGTTGCAGTAGATTGTAAAATAATCAGAATCAAGATAACCACTCGCTAAGTTAGCTGCATCAAGTTCATATTTCCCATTACTATCTGTGCTTGTATAAATCTTTTCATTGGTGGTCTCATTTCTTAACCAGACTGTTGCACCACTAACAGCAGAACCATTGCTATCTGTGATAGTTCCATAAACGATATAAGGTAACTGTGCCATATTAAACCTCCTTTATTTTTAGAATTAGCACTAACAATGCTGACTACGCAGCTACAAATCCCCGAAGGGAAGGGTTAGTACCAACCCTTTATTTCTGTTGTTCAGATTTTGCTCTCTGCACAGCAGTATTGATCATCTTAGCAGCTCTATTGTAATACTCTGTTGCTAACTTTTTATTTCCAGAAGCTTCAGCTTCTTTCCCTTTTTTGATGTAATGAGCAACTAATCCTTTGAATCCAGCATACCAACTAAGTCCACCAAGAACTAATCCAGCTAATCCAAATATCACTTGATAAAGGAAAGATACATCTGTCTGTTCAGGGCATTCCTCGCAAACTTCACATTCTTCACAAGATGGACATATAACCTCTTCACATTGTGTAGGTGTACATATGCAATCAGGGCATGTTGTCTGTTCACAAACAGGGCAAGATGGACATTCAGACTCAACACTTGCTCCATTCAAATTAAAATCTATTTTATCTCCTCCATCTCCAAGAACAAAGTTATTTACACATGCAGGAGTTCCAGAACAACTTACTATACTCATTTGTACACTATCTCCGCTTCTATAAGCTGAATCTATATTTGCAAGTTCAAACTGATAAAAACCTCTGTTGTCAGTATTTATATAAGACACCACACCACTTTTAAGATTCTCATATTTGACTTGAACATTCTGCTGCATTACATCATTATTCTTTATTGTACCATAAACTGGGTGTGGCATTGTAAACGCCACAACACAAGTTATGGAAATTAATAAAGCAGTTATCAATCCAAAAATTATCTTTTTCATTGTTTCACCCTTTAAGTTATGCTTAACCAGTTTATCTCAAGATAACCTGGCACATGCACTGCATCATTCAAAAACAACCATACGCAATCACCATAACTTAATGGTGTTGAAGCTGTGCTTGTAGTCCAGTTAGCTACATAAGGTATGTACTTGCTTCCAGTAGATGCTGAATTGTTGTAGAAACTAAAATAAGTGACATTCATGCTTAATATATCTGTCTTATTCCCATTAAGGTAGTAATCTAAGTTTGTAAAGGTAAAACTATCGCTTGTATTTCTCTGACATGCAATATTCCAGTCGCTTGCAGTCTGATTTGTTATGTTAAAATTCCCTTGAGTTCCAGCACTTGTATTTACAACAAAATCATCAAAAGTACCAGCACTTTCCATATAAAGGAATATAGCTTCACCATAAGGCACACTTGTGCTTCCTCCAGTGCCTCCGCTTACATACGATACAAAACTATTACTGCTTGTATTGAACCAACTTGCTATTGTACTGCCTGAGTAAGTCAATGCATTTGTAAGAGTCATCGCATTTCCACTATTCATCACTATATTCCAACCAGAATACAAGGTGTGACTTGTCGAATCTGGGTAATACACATAATTAGTGGTTACTGCTTGTGAATTACCAGCTAAGTCATAAGCTGTTATGATTATAGTTTCTGTCTGGTCTGCTCTCAAAGCATTAGTGAAATTAGCTGCTAAAGTAGCTGAACGTGTTATATTATCTGAATACACATAGCTTGAACCATTGTAAGCTCTTAATGAATAATAAGCAAAGTTATTATCTATGCTTCGATTCCAGCCAAACTGCGGATAATAGTCTGTGCAGTAACTTGCATTTGCAAAACTTACTCCATGTGTTGTCTTAAACAAACTTGTATTAAAAGCAAAAGCAGTTGGTGATACACTATCAACCCATATAGTATAATTAGATGTTTGGTAAGTATTGCCTGCACTATCATTACAATACACATTATAAATGTAAGCACCTGTATTGTTATCATCCATTCCTAAATTCCCAGTATCATAGCCTGTAAAGTTAAATGCTGTGGCATTAGTGTATGTCTGGCTTCCAGTTGGATATGCTCCGTAAGCTTGTGTTGCATTAGCAGTTGTGTTTATTGTTGTGTATAATATGCACGAATCTGCATTGTTATCTACAACTGTAGCACCTATAGTTAATGTTCCTGCTGTCAACCATTGCTCATCACTACCATCATCCCCATTAACTTCTACTGTGATTACAGGAGCAACACTATCTACATAAACGTAAGTGTCTGTAAAAGCATCTCCCGTATCATCTATTCCAGCAGTTGTGCTATGGCAAGTTATATTAAAATAGTATGTCCCATCACTCAAATCTGTTACAGCACTTCCACTATAATAAGTGTAAGTATTATTTGAAACACCACTATCTGTATAGACTTCAGAACCATCTTTATATAGATGACAAGTCCATGTTGAAGCATTTCCTGTTACTGAATAATTGATAGTCAAATCTCCATCCGTATCATAAGATGCGTTTGCAGGACTGTTTATCGTTGTAGTTGTTGCTCCAGCAACAAACAAAACACCCAGACAAACCATCAAAAATGGGATTAATAATTTAAGTTTCATTTTATCTTACACCTCTTGATAATCCTGACGTAATAGCACTTGTAGACAAAGTGACACTCTGGGGAGCATCACCACTGACTGTTAAAGTAGTGCTTCCCATAACTTCACCAGAAACGCTAATATCAATAATATCGCCATCTTCAAATCCACTTGCAAAATTCTGCAAGTCCACTGTGAGCTTGCCAGTTGATTCAATAGTTGTATTAATGGCTTCATTTGTTGTCCTGTTCTTCAGAATTACTGGTTGACCAGTAACTCCATTTGTGATAGATATTTTAATTGGTTTTGCTTTATCCACCATTTTAATTCTTCACCTCTACTTCCACTACAGTTGCATTTCCACTCTGGACTGTAAAATCCCAAATTCTGCAATATGGTTCTGTCCAACCACCTGTACCGACCCCCATAGCATGTTTCAATGTCTTTCCGTTTATTTTTGTAATTGAACAAGCAACTGTCGGAACAAAGTTCAACCCATAAGCGATTCCGCCTGGAATATTCAGGTATCTATTATTTGCGTCATCAGTCCCACTACCCATGTGAAAAGTCACTGCTGTAGCAGCTCCGATAGTCATCCCATCATTCTCAAAGTTTGCTGAAATCTGTTGGCTTTGTATTACTGCTGTCATTTACTTCACCTTCTTCTTTGAAACCTTCTTAGGTTTCAACTCTTTAACAACTTTGACTGTGTTGGACTCATCAACAACAGTTATGCAAACATCTTTGTGTTTCTTAACTAAATCATCACTCAAATCCATGACAGTTCCTCCTGCATAGAAACTATTCCCGATATTCCACTGGGTCTGTGGTGTTCCAATCAGTTTTACTTTCATTTTACAACAACCCCACAACAAGAGCATTTCCCTGTGCTTCAGCATCCACTGCTAAAGTAAGGACTGCCTCTTTATTAGTAGAAGTCTTATCTGCATTTGAAGTAACAGTTATATCTGCTGTAGCTGGACTTGTAGTCTCAATGTCATAATAAGTAATCTTTTTGAATGGTGTTCTTATCTTGCTCCCAGTCGTCTGTACGTTAACTAACTTATACAGATAAGCAACCCTATTCCCCATACTCAACTTTTTTTTCGTTGTAAAACTAAAAGTTCCCATTTTTAATCACCTATTACCAAAAGACTGCCATCATCGTTTGCTGTTCCAGCAACAACTTGGACTACTCTTTCATCATATACTGTATAAGTCTCGTTTCCGTCTGGACACAAATCAAAAGCTGCTCCTGCGTGGAATGTATATAATGAAGTGTTATCATGTCTTTTTATATTTGCAACAAGAGAATCATTTGCAACTCCAACAGTATCTGTTGTGTTGCTTATCATGCATCCATTCATCCTTGTATCAAACACTTCACCAGCATCAGCTACTTCATTTTCAACATCAGAATCGCAAGTTCCTGTCCAGGCAAGAGTTACTCCTGCAAAAACATCAGCAGTATCAGTCGTATTAACTGTAGAAATGAATTTTACACTATTGAGTCCAGCAGGTCTAATTAGGCTTCTAGTTGCTTTTACATCAGTTAAGTCTATGAAACTGAATCTGAAGTTTCCACAAACTCCAAATATTTTTCTTGTATAACCCCATGCCATGTTTATCTCCCCCAGATGGCACAGATACCATCATCATTATCAGTTACAGGTGTCAATATGACTGTATTCCTGGCAGACTGGCTATCAAGATGACTTGTTCCATCACCTGGCTTTTCTCCAAAAGTGTCAGAACTATCTGTATTGTTTATGCCTCTTACAGCCCACACCGTATCAAATCCATCAACCTTGAAAGTGCTACCTGTACTCTGAGCATCAGTTACAGTATATACTCTCATCTTTAGGTTTCCGAAACATATTCGGTCAACCAATGCCATCGAAAATGCCATGATTTTTCACCTCTCAAATAAATAATAAAAAATAAAAAAAAGTCCAGTTTAAGCTGGAGCAGTTAAGTTGCAGATGTTTACCTGCGAACAGAATCTCTTCATTACAAAGATTCCGTAAGTCTTGAAATATCCACCAACTACATCGTACCTAATTCCTGAATCGCTTCCAGTAATAGGTGTGTGTTTTGCGTCAACGCCATTTAGTATTCTCATCTCAATGTTGTCCAAGTCAAGCAGGTACATAGAGTAGTCTCCATCTGCATCCTTGTCCCAAGAACTTGTGTTTGTGCATCCGTTCTTGTCCATGAATCTTGATGTTACTATAGGTATTCCTCTATATGTGGATATTGTCATCCCACCTTCAAGCTGAAGTGTTCCGCTAAATCTCTGTTGTGGCTGAAGCAATCTGTTGATTTCAGATCCTCTCTCCACTGAGCAGAAGAAGATTCTTTCGTTTCCCTTTCCGCCATGCTTGTCGCTTCTGTCTACAGCTTCGTCAAGATGTTTCAACTCAAGAACTCCTGTGGCTGTTGCTGCTGTTCCAGCAATAACATAAGATACATCCATATAATCTGTAGATGCTGATCTTGTTATCCCGAACAGGGCAGTTGTATCTCCCATCTGGTTGTTTGAGTTTGACTCTGTGTCTCCGCCGTTTGAATCGTTCCATCTCATCATTTTCTGAAGTCCGTTAAATGCAGATGCTATTCCATAAGCACCAGTGACATCTCCGCAAATCATCATCCTCTCTTCAGCAATTTTCAGTTCATCTATTCCACACTGTGCTTCATCATTAACAGCATCATAGTAGCTTCTGCTTGCCTCAAGCATCAAACCCGTCACTTCATAGTCTGACCTATAGTTTATGCATGTAGCAATCAACTGTCTCTTTGTGCTTGGATAAGGTGTTCCTGTTCCACCCTGTGTGTAAGCAACACTTACTCTTGTTGTTGAACTCAAGTCTGTCCTCAAGTTCCAGAAATATGATAGTTGGTCTACTGGTTTCCTTGAAATAAGAGGTCTCAAATCAACTCCCCTGTTTATGCTGTCAACTATCATCCTATCTATCATCTTATTTATTTCAGCACCGCCGCCTGTTGTTCCAGCCCACGCATTATTGTTTGTCGTGGTTGCCAATGCTGTTCTTACTTCCATCAAATCTGCCATTTGTATCGCCTCGTTTTATTTGTTTCTGGAAAAGACTATATCACTTGATTCTCTTCCTATCAGCCGTTTCTGATATTCAGGATAATCTTGTATGGTCTTTCCCACTGCTTGAGCATGAATAAGCTCTCCAAAACCTATCTTTCCATCAATATTGGGTCTAGTCGTATTGCTGTTGTAAAACCCATAATGGTTTATTCTTGCACCACTCTTTGGTGTCTGTACCTCTGGGTACAACTCTTTCATATCATTAATCAAGTTGCTACCCTTATTCTGACCTCTGAACTGGCTTTCTGGCGGAACAATGCTTTTTTTAGAAAGTTGAGATTCTACATCTCTCTTCTGCCTTTCAAGTTCTTCCTTTTGCTTCTGTATCTCTTCCTGCTGCCTCTTTAAACCATCCTGTTGCATTTGAATTTCTTTCTGCTTTTGTTCCTCAGCAAGTCTTTGCTCATTAGCCAACCTTTCAGCTTCTTTCCTCTTCAGAGCTTCAATTTCAGCTCTCATCTCCTCATTCTGCCTTTTCAAATCCTCTTCCATCCTTTTCACCTCATTATTAGCATCAACTGCACTCCTCATAGCAACTTCAGTTATGTCACACATATCATTAGCTGCTCCCTGAGTGAAACTTATGCCAAAAACATCAACATCATCTATCTTAGGAATAATCTCGCCATTTATGATTTCAGAATGTGTCCTTGTCGGCTTGTAATTTATTGAAAATTTGTTCAGATAGCCATTCTGAAGCGAATACCAAATCGCATCAAAATACTTTCTATGACTATCGTCAACTTCCTTGTAAAGCGGATTAAGTTTTGTCTCTACAAAAACACCCCTCTCATCCATATTTAATGAATCCAGTTTAGCCAGTGGAATATCAGAATGCTTTATTGAATCAATAATAATCTCAGATTCTTTAGAAATATCTACTCCACTTCTCATCTGTATCTGCTGAAGAAGTTGCTTTGTATTATGCAAAGTCCCGATTTCATGCAAAGCGTCAATAAATATCTGTTTGTTCTTCGCTTTCTCTGTGAAATTCCTTATGCCTTCCTCTGAAAAAATCTCTTTAAGATTTCTTTTATAGTCATAAGTATAAGCATTATTTGGGGTTGTAGCATAACCCTTAACAATATAATTAGGTACTCCAGAGTCATTTGAACTTCTGGTCTCAATCAGCAAATCAAAATTGTAACTCATTTTTTTCCTCTTAACTTTTTATATTTCGGTTTTCCTTCCCCTAGTTTTTCAGGCAAAGATTTTGGGGTATCATATTTTTTATCCCATCTCTTTGCGATTTCTGGGTGTTTCGCATGCATAAATTTCATCTGTGCCATAGATTTGTAGGGTGTCATTCAGTACCGCCTCATATTCCTTATCTATTACTCCTTTCATCCATCTTTTCCTTACCTTCAGCACTAACTCCCTTTTCATCCAATCTGGATGTCATCTTATCAGTCTTTTTATTCATCCTCTGTCTGCTTGGTGCAGTCTCACTCTGTCCAGTAGCAGTCTCAGGATTTTGTGACATCATCCTCTCACTCATTTCTTCAGCCGAAGGAATTTTAGTGTAGCTTGGAATCTGGATGCCTTTCTGTTTAAGATAATAGACAACTGGATGCTCTTGTCCTTCTCCATCTGCTTCCAAACCCAAACCTTTCATGATATTAGCAATTTCCATAACACTTTTTTCTGAACTGAAACTGATTGGATTAAACTTGAACTCAAGATTCTGTAGATTTAATTTAGGGAGTAATTTCTTATTTATGTCAGAAGCAATGATATTCTGCAATTTTCTGATTCTGATTTCAAAAGGATAAATCAACGCTTCTCCTTCGCTTCTATTCCCGCCTTCAGCCCTTCCAATCCAGAAATAAGGAACTCTTGTAACCATCAAAACTTCCTGCCTTAGATGATCTAAAATTTGAGGAAGTCCATTGCCAAACTCAACTTCGAACCTTTCAAATTTATAATCAGAGTCAGGGGTTGGTGTCCTGACAACCAAATCGGAACGAGGATTTGTTTTAGCCCTTCTCAAATTATCATCAAATTCTCTTTCCTGTTCTTCGCTTACATTCTTCAAGAAGTGAATCATCTTAGGAGGCAGATGTTCAAAAATACATCTCAAATATCTATAAGCATATACTTTAGTAATATAAGACTCATTCACAGATTCGTTAGGATTATATGAATAAACTCTGCTTCCAATCCATTTCAGCCTGAAATGAATCATATTATCTGGAGTGAATACAACCCCTTTGTCTTTAGAAGTTCCAGTTGGCTTCTGCCAGTAAGCAATAATCTCTCCATGTTCATCATATTCTATATCCATCTCTGTAGTTTCCATCGGATGAAGTTCAGTTGCTTTTCCATTATCTTCTCTCCTAATCTCTAAGAAAGCATCACCATAAATCAGCATAGAATATATTATATTGTCAATAACCCTGTCAAAATCAAACTTTGTATCAAACATATCTTGAGCAGACTTAATCAATCTATCGTTGTCTCCGACAAACTTATATCCATTATTTGTCACAGATTCTACAGTTATATCAAAAGCAGTGGTCATAACTGGATCATTTCTGAACATCTCCAATAGAATATCATAGTGAACATCTTTGGGTTTCTGTTCAGTAGTTCCCATCCTTCCTAAAAGAGCATAATCTTTAACATAACCTCTAGAAGCCCTGAGTTCCATTATTGTATCGTACACAATATCCATGTTTTATACAAAATGCACTATACAACTTATATTGTAGAAATCCATTTATAATATCACGAGAACAAAAAATAAAGGAAAAAAATGGTGTTTTCGTTTGATTAACCTATGTAATCGCTTGGTTTCTTCGTCTCAAATTTAGATAATTTCTCTTTCAAACCCTTGATTTCAGTGGTAAGTTTCTTGGCATCCTGTTTGCAAGTAGTCTCTCGGGCATTTATCTTGCCTATCTGTTCTGCCAATGCTTTCTCATGGTTCTCTTTCAACTTATCCAAACGCTTTTTGTTCAAATCATACCATT
>Ga0172362_10006052_pt1 | contig 10427 bp, 13 predicted proteins | sample LakKivs1_kivu2a2_FD_114534 | JGI IMG/M metagenome (GOLD analysis project Ga0172362, IMG submission 114534) | Sediment microbial communities from Lake Kivu, Rwanda - Sediment s1_kivu2a2 | ecosystem: Environmental > Aquatic > Freshwater > Lake > Sediment | place: Rwanda: Western Province, Lake... | reverse complement strand
GTGATTAAAAATATCATAACTACCATCCAATGCCAAAATCTTAAATCTATCAATATCCATAGCAGATAAATCTTCACTGGTATCCTCCTTATTTCTTGGTCTTTCCTTTTTAATAATGTCAATCATATATTTTTTAGTATTGTAAATCTTTGTTGAGAAGAATTGAGAAAAGTATTTTTTACCTTCAAAAGATACAAAAACACTTTTGCTAGGCTTCAAAACCTTTATCAAATATTTTAAATATAATTCTAATTTATATAAAAATATTACCCACAAATAGGAATACTTTTCATTTTTTTCAGGTAATTCTCTATTTAATAATAATCTATCATGTAACTCATTAACTTGTTTAATTCTAACATCAATTTTGTTTTTATCTAAATCTGCAAAGACATCATCAGTAAATTTACAGTTAAATTTAGGAAAATCAATAATATCATCTATTTTTTTTTCTCTAACATATTTCTTAAGTGAATTAAAATCAATAAACAAATGTTCAATCGGTTCCTCAAATCCATCAGTAAAATTACTGTTAAAAATTGGGGAGAAAGATTGACTGTCCTGGTAAGAACCTGTATAAACTTCATTGTGATCAGTGATTGAAACCAAGCCGTACTTGGTAAATGTAGCGTAGCCGTGTTGAATACCCATCTTATAGAAAGCTGGTGAGTCCTTAAAAAATGATGTTGACTTTCCATCAATTTTTTTTATAATTAAAAAAATTGATTAATTTAAAAACTATTTTATTTATAAATATATAACAATGAATCTTGAAAATTTGATTTTACAAAACGGCAACAATCTTCCCACTGATTTTATTCAACACATTGGAAATGAATGGTCTGAAACCATCCACACTCCAGATGGAATTGAAACTTTTGATGCAACAAAACTTCGCAAACTTCCGAGTATGAGTACAGTTCTAAGTAACCTCTCCAAATATGAAGTTTAGGATTTGATTATAAATTTTTTAATAAATACTGTTCGCATTTCCAGGAGATGGGATTATTGAATTAAATAAATCGTTTCTGACATCAATAACTTTGGTGTATCCCCAATTCAATACATCATTTACTCCGTTGGATAAATCGTTGTAGCCTTCTTCTAACAAATTAGTCATTTTATAATTAGTAGATAAAATATAAAATTTTTAAATCAATTTTTTTATAAATTTATTTAAGGTCTTCAATTTCCATTTTTAGATTTAAGATAGTTTCACGTAAACCAATTAATTCATCATCATAAGATTTTCTCTGTAATAAGTCTTCCTTATTTTCTTGAACCTGAGAAATCATATTCAAATAATAAGTACCACGTTTCAGCCTTTCTTCTATAAAAACCACATTCTTGAATGAAACTGGCATATTCGCCAATTTCAGTTTCCGAACCCTCTTTTTAATCAACCGATGTATTTTAAACACCGTGAAACAAATTGAAAAAATCGTACCAATCCATACTGCACAAGAAATTAACTTCTCATACAAATCTTGACATCCCCAATTGTTCATCGCCCAATAAGAATTTAAGCAAACTTCACATTTTGTCGATCCAAAACTTGATGCATATTCGCCAATATTACAAGGGTGACAGTAATCGAATCCTTTGGTTGAATATGTATTTGGTTTGCAAATTTGAGGATTGACTGTTTGGAAAGTGCAGTAATAACCTTCTGGACAAAGTTCACAACTTGAACTACCACTCCCTGAATATCTTCCGGGTGGACAAGGAACAGCTCCATTTCCTTTACCATCACAATAATAACCCGCCGGACACAATACACATTTCGTCGAATCTTGTGAAAAATAATCCCTATAAGTTCCAGCAAGGCATTTCAATAATTGTGATGGATCAGGACAATAATAATTTGCCGGACAATCTTTTGGCATACTAGAACCAGCATCACAATACTTTCCCAAAGGACAATCAATACAAGGCATTCCATTTTGTTCAAATGAACCAGTGTTTGGGTTATAGGTTCCAGCGGGGCAATTAACACACTGATTTGCACTTATCAAACCAGAAATATTTGCATATGTTCCGGATGGACAAGGATTTGCAGTGTTTTCAGTTGAATCACCTGGTAAACAGTAATAACCAGGAGGGCACGGATTCGTTTTAGTTGCACCAAATGGACAGAGAACTCCTCCAGGACAAATATTGCACTGAACTGGATTAATTGTCATATAATTGTTAGTATTACAACTACTAAAAATATCAGCTTGTGTTGGATAAGATCCATAAGGATAATTTATCCCACCTGCAAATACAACCAAATCATTATTTACAAGACTTGTCCCAGTTAAATAGGCTCTACCATTAGAGATAGGAAATTTACCGATACTACCTCTGTTATAGTCAAAGAAATCAACAAATGGGTAAGATGCTTCAATAATACCTTCAATATAAAATATGCCTCCAGTGAAAAATAAAATATTTTTATTTGGAATTGAGGCAGCCGCCAATCCTCTTCGAGGATACTGTAACTGCAATTGAGGGTCCCAATTACCAGTAACAATGTTAAATACTTCAATGCTGGCAAGATTATTGTTATTAACATCGATTCCACCAGCGAAAAATACTTTTCCTATATTGGGAAGAGAAGTCGCTGCAGCTAAAGATCTGGCATATGTTAAATTAACTAAAATCCAGCTTTTTAATCCTGATGAATATATATCAACAGTATTAAAATTCTGCACCAAATTCTGTCCTCCTCCGAAAAACGTCAATCCATACAAAGACGAAGATGTCGATGCAATATTTGTTCTGGCTTGAGTTAATTGTGAAGTACTCCATTTATTAGATTTTGCATCATAAATATCAACAATACTATATATTGTTGTTGCATCTCTACCTCCAGCAAAAAAAACTAATCCATCATTTTCCAAAGAAGTTCCAGCTAAACCATACCTTGGAATTGATAATTTTAAATCATACCAAACTTTATTTGTTGAATCATAAATATCAATCTTGTCATAAGATTTGGTTTGTGTTATATCGCATCCTCCAGCAAAAAAAACAAGATTGAAATTAGAAAGTGAAGTCCCAGCCAGCATTTTTCGTGCAACTGATAATTTACTTTCTGTCCACTGATTAGTGTTAATATCAAATATATTAACAATATCAAAAACAATCTGTCCATTTGTTCCTCCAGCAAAAAATGATAAACCTTGATCTGATAAAGATGTGGAGGCCAAATCACTTCTCCCATATTGAAGTCCAGCATAATTTATCAACTCTGCATAAACTTTCACAAAAAGTAAAGTCAAACAATAGAAATAAACGAAATTCATTTCTTAATATTTTGCATATACTTTTGGTATAATTAGTATCACTTTTTTTATAAATTATTTACATAACCCATATGGGAATTTTATTGTTAAAAAATAATATCCTGGGAAAAATTCCCCCTCATAATATTCTCTACTTCTCCATAGATTTGCCGGCATTTTTTTACCATTGCGACCACTATGGGTAAATTATACTATCTTCATAAAAATAATTGTAAAATAACTCAAACAATCCCATTTTATATATAATAAATATTTTATAATAAAATTTTATACAACAATTAACTTATCACCTAATTTTTCTCTTAAATCATCCAAATACTGATAACCTGAAAATATATACAACTTCTTCAAATTACTTGGAAATCTTTGTATTCTATGCGAAAAACATACTTTAAAAATATCCTCCCAGGAATTGTGAAAGCAAATATAACTCCCATTAAACATACTAACTCCAATAAAAATAATTTCCAATGAATCCGGTAAATTGTCCAAATTTTTTTTGTATGTTCCAGGAATACCAATCTCTTCCAATCCAAAAGGTAAATTATCAAGGTAATGATCATAAAAACAAAACTGATTAAAATAAAGCTTTTTTAATGACCGCGGTAAAAAATCAATCGGTTGATTAAAATATGATCCTAACACCAAAATTTTCAAATTTCCCGGTAAATTATCAATTAACTGATTAAACCGATCTCCAAAACGAATTTCCCTTATATTTTCGGGTAAATTATCTACCGGATGATCAAAATAATCATTAAACCAAACGGTGTTAAACTGCCTCATTTTGTTAATCAGATTATCCGTTAAACATAGATTGAATGATCTTCCAAAAATAATTTTGTCATTTTTTATTGTATAATCCATTTTATCTTATAGCTTATTAAATAATAACATTAAAATCAATTTTTTATTAAATATTACCTATAAAATTTATATTTTTCCCTTCTCGTAATATCCAACCGCTCAGGGACACAACCATAATAATCACTCGAAACAACTATTGTCATCAACCTCAATAACTTATGCTCATCCCTAACCAAAGAATGATTAAAAAATTCTCCAAATGATATATATTGTAAACTTTCTGGTATATTAAAATCAATGTATTCGTCAAATAAATCTCCCAAAGATAAATGTGACACTCCATCTGGTAATTTTACAACAAATTTTTCTTCTATATTATTTTTTATAAATTGTGGATGTTCTAGGTGAAGAGACCAAACTGTTTTGGGTAAATTTAATAATGAATGAGAATATTTACTAGTTAATTTAAGTTCTTCCAATTCAGGTGGTAGATTGTCGAGTGGTTGGTCAAAATGTTCTCCAAGATTAAGTTTCTTCAAATTTCTTGGTAAAAAATCAACTGGTTGATTAAATTTTCCTGAAATATGCAGATTTTCTAATCCATCAGGCAAATTCTCAACTGATTTATTAAATTCCATACTTTCCAATCCATTTACTAATTTTAGTGTCTTTAAGGTGCTTGGTAAACTATCAAGATTTTGATTAAAACCCGGAGATCTAATAACAATTTTTAGTATTCCTTCCGGAAGGATTCCATCTATCGGTTGGTTAAAATGATTTTCAGAGGAAGAAAAAAAATATAATTCGCTGCAATTTTCTATTTTTTTCAAAACTTTTTTTGTAATTGGATCGTTACCAAGGAAGAAAAACTTATTTTTGTTATAATAATATGGCATATATTAGTAAGTAAATTTTTTTTTATTAGTTTTCGAAGTCTTTTTTTAATAAAACAACTGTTCCATTTTCAAATAATTCCTTATTTAATTCTCTTAATTGCTGCAGAAAAGGATATTTTTTAAAAATCTCAAGATACTGTAGGTTTTTTGGTAATCTCTTTATTTCAACACTATAATTAATCGGCAACCTCAATTCCTCCAAAGAATCCGGCAAATTATCAATTGATTGATTAAATAAACCATATTTTGGAAAATATAATTTCACTATTCCTGTTGGCAAATTGTCTACCGCATGATTAAATTTAAGGCTCAAATATAATATCTTCAATCCCCCTGGCAGAAAATCAATTGGCTGGTTAAAATATCCATTCAAATATAATTCTTCCAATCTTTCAGGTAAATTGTCAATTGGATAATTAAAGAATGATTCATATATTCCAAACAGGCTTAGTATTTTCAATGATTTTGGCAACGAATCAATTGGTTGATTAAATTGACCATTAAGATATAATTTCTCCAATCCTTCTGGTAAATTTTCCAATTTCTGATTGAATTTTAATCCAAATTCTAATTGTTTAAGATTTTTGGGATAATTATCGATTTTTTTGTTGAAGTTAATTCCGAATGTTAATATTTCAATGGAATCGGGTAGTTCTGAAGAAATAGGTATGTTAAAAGCATTTCCTGAATTAAATTCCCTCAAATTTGGCGGTAATTTTCTTATGCGATAACGATATTCATTCAAATAAAGAACCTCTAATTCAGTCAATTCTGATAATATATCAATTGAATGCCTGTAGCCAATGTTTTTTTTATTTTTAAATATTAATTCTTTGAATCCTTGAGAAATTAATTTCTGCAATTTGATAATATGTTCAGCATTAAATTGTTCAGTGTAATCTGAATCAAAAATAATACACTCTTTTCCAACTGTTTTGAAAGTCATTTTATTATTTGTATAAAATGTAATGCAGAAAAAATCAATTTTTTACAAAAAAAATGATTAAATATATTGATAATTTTTACGGTATTAAAATGCCTAATTGGTGTTCTAATTCGTTGGAAGTTTCTGGAAATGATCTGCAGTTATTTGTGGAGGATGTGAAGGGAAAAGAAGAGGAATTTTCTTTTGCCAGTCTTATACCCATTCCAGCTTGTGAAGGAATGAATAAATCAGAATTGGAAAAAATATTAACCAAAAATCAATTTAATTATTGTGAGTTTAATGACAAAGATGAAGCTTATTGGTATGACTTTTGTATTAAAAATTGGGGTACAAAATGGGATGTTAGGGATGTTTATGTTGATGTAGATGAGGAAAGTGCAAATTATGATTTTGATACTGCATGGAGTCCACCAGAAAATTGGTTGATAACTATTTCACAACGATACGACTGTCATTTTGAATTGACGAGCTATGAAGAAGGAAATGATTTCTGGATGCATTTGAAAATTGAAGATGGAAAAATAACAGATCACACCACATTGTCTATGATGGAAAAAGTAGAAGAAGAATTAAGAAGTCAAAAAGCATTTGATAAAGTAATGGATAAATTTGTTGCCAAATTGGCGACGATGAAATATGAAGAAGGTACATCAGTTGAGGAAATACCAGAATTAAGCAGGATTGTTAGTAAGCTTGTTTGTGAATTCGGTGAATATTATATTTATCAATATTTTGATGATATAAGAGAAGAATTTTATGAAGGTTTGGCTGAAAATGGATTAAAATAATTTATAAATTTATTTTTGGTAAATTTTACTTTTTCAAAAATTAAGATGGATAATTTCGCGTCCGGATTGGTGTTTACATCTTGCAATAATTGATTTAGATGATGTGTTTAAAAATAAATCTTCAACAGAATTTCCAGGGGATAAATTATATCTAAGAATATCCTTTTCATTATTATTAATGAAATTATATGATTGAATAATCAATTGGTTATTTAAGAAATACCAAGAGAAAAATTCGTGATTATCAGATATAAAACATCCATCTATTTTTGGTCTAGAAGAAATTGCAAATGAAATTTTGTTTAATCCAGAAGATATTTCCCAAACATCTATCCTACCAGTACCTTGAATATCTTTCACTACTTCAATAAAATATTTTTCCTTTGTTATCATAAGTGTTGAATTTGGAATAAGTCGATTTATTTTAAAGTTCACTTTAAAATTTAAATTTGAATCAAATTCAGTAATATAAATAAAAGAATTATCTGCAATTATAGGATTATTACCAATTATCCTGAAAAAATTTACCTTCATTGGATCTACTGCAAAAATATTAATAGTTTTTAACAATGTTCCATTTGAAATAGAGTACCAATAAATATTATATTTTTCTTGTCCTCCTCTAGGCATCACAAATAATGAATTATTATCTGGAGAAATCGCAAAAAGATGATTGCAGCCAGGAATTAATATTTCAATATCAACATAATTCTTTTTTTCCCTATTACTTCGGTAATAATTATTCATAAAGGGTATATGAATTATTTGAATAGAATTATCATTGAGGACAAACAATTTGCTATTGCGAATTCTTAAGCAATGTACTCGCCTTGGATCTGTGATAGTATATACGGTGGTAAATATATTATTAAGATTTCTAATTTCCAGTATTTTATTTTCGTTTGCAAAAAAAAGTAGGTTGCCAGTTATTTTAAATGTTGGTGAAGAAGAACAAAGAAGGTTTAAATTCTTCATGAAATTCATTCTTTCACTTCCATTTAAACTCATTAAATTTCCTGGCTCCATTCTTATTGTTTTTACAACCGCACTTGTTAAAGGGTTTTGTCTAGATTGAGGTGCTGTATTAGGTCTTTGAGTTCTTCCAGAAGACTGATTTATATTTGCTGATGAATTACTTCTCTGGGGGTGTCTTTCTATTTGTTGATGCACAGCAATTATAGGATTACCCCTAGATCGAATAACCCCCCTTTGTGTTGGACTTGCCTCAGTCGCACCACCATTTGATTGTATTTCTACTCTTAATTCAACTTTTCTCTGCTTCCTCCATAAATGATGAGCTTTCCATTGTTGCTCAAATCGATCAAGATTGTCCAAAACAAACTCAATTTTATCTCTTCCTAAAATAGAAGATATTTGGATTAAAAATCCTCTTGAATCCTTTAAACAATCATCCAAATTTTTTGTTGAAACAGTAGGAATTCGTCCTAGTCTATCATGATCCATTGTATCATTTTGATGATTAAGTCTATTTCTTAACTCTGCAAGTTTATATAATAAATCTTTGATTGTTTTTTCGGTTTGTCCATTTCTGACAACTGGAAACCAAACATCAAAGTTTTGTTTCAACCATTTCAAAATATAATGAACATCGCTTCCTTCAGGATCTTGAAGACGTCTACACCTGGTTTTAATATAATCAGAAAATGGTAATAAACCTTGACGTAATATATCAAGAATATCGACCAGATAATGCTTATTTTTCATTTCAATTGGAAAAAATTTAGGATAACTTTCTGTGTTACTTGTTTTAAAAATAATTTGTTTGGGTGGCATCATAATTCTTTCTCTTGGATTTAAAACTATTTCTGTTCCACTCATAACATTAAACAATTCATCGTATCTCTTCTGAAACTCTTTTAAAGTAATTTGGTTGTTAGCAAATTGCTGACATAAATTTTTACAGTGACTTTCTTTGTTCATTTTATTGTGTGACCATGATATATCCCAATAAAGAATCAATTTTTATCTACTCAATCCTGTTAAGGTATTCACACCATAATTCGTAATTAATTCAATACCCCTCTGCACATTATTTTCAGTCGGATGTTCATATACATAAGTTAAAACTTTATCATCATAATTTTTAACGCGTTGAACAATATTATGCGTCATTTTTATATTATTAATATAAAAATTTTTTACAATTTATGCATTGGCAATTGTCTTAAGCTCATTCTCGCCGGAAACGGCAAGACCAGCAACAACATTCTGAGTCTGTTGTGCCTGAACCTGAGCAAGATTGGTCAAGCCAAGCTCGTCAGTGTACTGTTGGTTGAAGAGAGAGTCTCCTGCTTCCTCGGACTGATAAACACTACCACCGTGATGTCCCATTATATAATATATTCTAGAAATAAAATTTCTAAAATAAACTTAAATTTCTAAAAAAAAATTAATCTCCTAAAATATCCTAAATTTAATTTTCAATATCCTTCTCACCTAACAAAGTCAAATCAGATACACTATTCTGCGTAATTTGTCCAATAACATTTACAACATTATTAAAAGAATTATGTTGAAGGGGCCCATCTAAAGGATGATTGTAATGTGGCATTTATAATTAATAAAGATAAAATATTTCTAAATATTCAATTATTTTTCTCCAGAAACAGCCAAATATGCAGCATCATTTTGATTTTCCTGTGCTAAAATTTGGTTAAGATTATTTGTGGCTATTTGATGGGAAAATTGTTGATTGTAAAGAGAATTCGATGATTCTAAAGATTGGTAAATATTATGATTTAACATATTTATTATAAATATAAAAATTATAAAAAAAAAGATAAAGTACAAAATCACATGATTATTTCATCTAAAAAGGAAATGGCTTAATCCATCCAACACCATATGGATTATTTCCAGCCCATCCAATTCCAGCAGCATTTACTTGATTAACTAACCAGCGTTGTCCACTTGGTGATGCCTGCATCGCTCTTTCCATGGTCAAATTTGGCCAAAGTTGGGGACAAAAATACGCTGTTGGTGGAGGGGTATTATCCATCCACCCCATATAAACACGGGCCATCTCATTTGATGCTGAAACATCAATATTTCCATTGGGTTTATAAACCCAAAGGTTCTGATCTACCTGCTTGTAGAGCGACTGTCTTGGCATTTCTAAATTAAAATTTGAAAAGCAAAAAGTAAGGGGGAAATTTTTTTTAATAAACCTTTATACATTTAAAACACCGAAATAATTTAAAAAACAACTTAAAGACATTTTACTTTATTAAATAAAGTATAATTGACTTTGATGAATATATTTCCACAACAAAGATAATACAAATATACCCCATTTATTTAAAAATGAGCGATTAAATTCGTTTAGGTATGTATTGTTATGGTTTCTCACAATACCCTTTTATAAGGAGATAAGTGTAGAAAGTTGTGTAACCCAACATTACTAATTTGGAATTGTAAACTCGGCGTTTTAAATGTCCAAAGGTGTAATTTTTACAAAAATAAAAGTAATATTTAATATTTTAACTTATAAATATTTATTTTTTTTATTTATTAAGATGTAAAATTGATTGGATTTTCACAGCAAAATTACTTAAAATATTATATTATTTGTTTATGATATTGTATGAAAAAAAAATTGATGGTAATAAAAATAATATTTTATGTTATTTGTTAAGTAAGGAGCAAGGCTTCACGAAGTTGGGTAAAACCAATTTCTGAC
>Ga0172362_10006051_pt1 | contig 10428 bp, 13 predicted proteins | sample LakKivs1_kivu2a2_FD_114534 | JGI IMG/M metagenome (GOLD analysis project Ga0172362, IMG submission 114534) | Sediment microbial communities from Lake Kivu, Rwanda - Sediment s1_kivu2a2 | ecosystem: Environmental > Aquatic > Freshwater > Lake > Sediment | place: Rwanda: Western Province, Lake... | reverse complement strand
GAATTTAGTTACGGAAGCCGACTTTGGCGAAGGGCGCGTGCGCTATCATGTTGCCGACAAGGGGCATCACCATCACCTCGTTTGCCAGAGCTGCGGCAAGATAATAGATCTGGAGGAAGCTGCGCTATATCCGTTAAAAGATACCCTGCTCCAGAAATACGGATTTGATGCTGATTTGAGACACCTCGCTATTTCCGGCAAGTGTAACGAGTGCCGCAGAAGAAAGGGGGAAAAGCCTGACCGACCGTTGTGAATAAGAGCATTGCTATGGATGAAGTTGAGAAGAAACTACATGTCCTCCTTGATTATTGGATTGCACACAACAGCCAACATAAGAAAGAGTTCCTCGACTGGGCTGACAAAGTTGCCTCATCATCCGCTGAGGTAGCAAAACAGCTACAAGCAGCAGCCACCAAGATGGCTGCGGTTAGCAACGAACTAATAGAAGCAAGGCAGGCCCTATCGAAAAGGAAGGGGGAACAGTAGGATGTGTATGGCTAAACTCTATGAAACCAAAGAACGCGACAAGCCGATTCTGGAGGACATCGCGCGCCTGACAATTATCGACCGGCAAGTAGAAGCGGAGACCCTATTTGGAGAGAAGAAGGTCTTCCGGGGCAAGGTGCGGCAGATAGACTTCGTGAAGTCCCGAATACAGCTGGAAAAGGACTAATTTTTTTGCCCCATAATTGCAATTAGTTGCAGATACATCGAGCATCGAAAGGAGAGTTATGAGAAGAAGAATTCTGATAGGCATGCTGGTAGCAGCGCTCGTGGGAATTCCAATGACCCTCTCCGGCTGTGCCCAACATGCCCAACCTTCGACCGATATCGTGGCAGGAAGCTCTCTTATCTCCAACATTATTCAAGACGTAGCTGGTGACAGAGTAGAAACTCGCACCCTTATACCTCCAGGCGTGTGCCCCGGACACTACGACGTAAAGCCGAGCGATATCGAGGCGCTGGCTAACAGCGATGCCCTTTTTATCCACGATTACCAACAATATTTCCAGAATATCAAAGGAGCAATTGAAGCTGCAGAAAACCCCGACCTTGTTATCACGGTCCTTAATGTTACAGGCAACTGGATGGTGCCCTCTGTCCAGGCTGAAGCAGTAGACAAAATTGCTCAAGCACTGGGCGAGATAGACCCGGAGAATGTCGCATATTATCAGCAAAGAGCTACAGACAGGGAACAGGCTATTTTAGCTCATGGCGAAGAGGTGGAAAATGAACTGCAGGGAGCCGGAGTGGAGGGAGTAAAGGTACTCTGCGCGGAGATGCAGGCAGGATTTGTAAGTTGGGCCGGGTTTGGGATCGTGGCTACCTTTGGTCGCCCTGAGGATTTAACCCCGGCGCAGGTGGCAGATCTGATAGATCAAGGTCAAGAAGCCGGAGCAGCTTTGATCATCGACAATCTCCAGAGCGGTTCCACGACGTTGGGTGCATCTTTGGGACAGGACGTTGAAGCAATTCCGGTGACCATATCCAACTTCCCCGGCGGCCTGGAGGAGACCGAGACCTGGGAGAAGGCAATAGATAAGAACGTCGACCTATTGCTGGGAGCTTTGGAGCAGTGGAGGGAGCAATATGGATAACACTGTCATCAAGATTCAGGACGCCGTCGTTTCCTACCGGGAAGATGTGGCTCTACAGGGCGTGTCTCTGGAGGTAAGAAAAGGAGAATTCGTTGGCGTTATCGGACCCAACGGTGCCGGCAAGACTACATTGCTCACGGTAATTAACGGCTTGGGCAGACTGGTCCATGGACAAGCCTGGGTACTGGGATCGCGGCTAACTGGGAGCCATAGCACTAATTTGAGGAAGCGCATAGGCTATGTAGCGCAGGTAGAGCGCATTGACCCCAGGTTGCCCATCAATGTTAGAGAGACGGTAATGGTAGGCTGCTATGGCCGCCTGGGACTATTCCGCCGGCCGACACGGGCCCAATGGGAAAGAGTGGACGAGGTATTAGAAATGGTGGGCGTAGCTCATTTGTCCCAACGCCCGATAGGACACTTATCCGGAGGTGAATACCAGAGAGCAGCCATTGCCCGCGCTTTGGTCCAGCAGCCTGAGATATTTCTTCTCGATGAGCCAACAGCATCGATAGACCAGAAAGCTCAACGTGAAATCTTGAGCCTGATACAGCTCATCCACAGGGAATATCATACGACCACTCTTTTTGTCACCCATGATCTCAGAACGCTGCCATCCATTTGCCAGCGACTGATTCTGATGAAAGATGGCAAGATATGGCAGCAAGGTAGCCCAGAGTCCATGCTCAGGGAAGAGGTGCTGGATGAGCTTTACGGAGCCCCGATCTCGGTACCAACGGAGATTGCTTCGTCGTTTCACTCCTGGCAATGACAGGGTGAGGAATCCTTGCAGTGACAAACGGGACCGGGCAGCTTTCCAATGACAAAGTGACAGTAAGGCCTCCGGCAACAAGAGAGAGAGGATCACTGCGAGCCCCGATAAGTCGGGGCGTGGCAATCTCGGTAAAGGAAAAGGTCGCTGACATGTCGGGGTTAAGGTAAAGACGATATGGATTTTTCTATTTTACACTACCATTTCATGCAAAACGCCATTCTAGCCGGATTACTCGGTGGCATAACTTGTTCCGTGGTGGGCGTTTTCGTAGTCACCATGCACCTCTCCTTTATCGGAGTATGCATTGCCCATGCTGCTTTTGCCGGAGCGCTGCTCGGTCTGTGGCTGGGGTTTAACCCCTTGATTGGTGCCATGGCCTTCAGCCTGGCCTCAGCGGCAATTATCGGACCCGTGGCTGACCGTGGGGAATTAAACCCCGATACTTCCATAGGGATTGTCTTCTCCCTCATGCTGGGTCTGGCTTTCCTGTTCATGGGCCTGATGCCTGGGGCGAGGACCGAAGCCCTAAACCTGTTCTGGGGCAGTATACTGACAGTTACGCAACAGGACATCATCTTCCTGACTGTCATAACAGCTGTGATAGTTGGGCTGGTGGCCATTTTCTATAAGGAAATCCAGGCAGTGATTTGTCATCGGGAGGTAGCTCTGGCGGTGGGCATACCGGCGACAGTCATTTTCTACGGGCTGTTGTTTTCCACCGGCGTGACCATAACTGCCTCGCTGCAAAGTATCGGCGGCCTGCTTATTTACAGCCTTATTCTGAATCCCGCTGCCGCTGCCTATCAACTTACTTATAGCCTTAAGCGGATGCTCTTTATCGCTGTTGCTTTTGGCGTTGTTTCCTGCTGGGCTGGACTTGTGGCTTCGTATTTCTTCGACGTTCCTTCGGGTGCGGCTATAGTGATAACTTCTGCTATTATCTTCGGCCTGGCAACTGCATTCTCGCCTAAGAGAAAGGTGAAGAGATGGCAGCAAGTTCCGTTAGCAGGTTAGCTATGCAACTTCAAGAATATTTCGACCAGCTAGCCCCCACCTGGGACAAAGAGGTTACCCCAGAGCGGTTGAAGTCTCTGGCCAAGATCGTCAAGGAATTGGGCATCGAGCCCGGATACCATGTGGTGGATATGGGCAGCGGTACCGGCGTCCTTGTGCCATTTCTTATCGCAGAACTTGCTGGCCAAGGAGAAATCGTGGCCCTCGATTTTTCCGCAGAGATGCTAGTTCAGGCGAAAGCCAAAATTTCTTCACCTATTGTCCGTTTTGCCCAAGCTGATGTTGTCGCCATTCCACTGGCCGACAATTCCGTGGACCTGGCTGTATGCAACAGTGCCTTTCCCCATTTTAGCGACAAGGCCAAAGCATTGAAGGAAATAGTAAGGGTGCTCAGAAATAACGGCCGGCTGGTCATCTGCCACACCATGAGCCGGGAGATGCTCAATCAGCTTCATCAATCCATCGGCGGCGCGGTCGCGAATGACCTTCTACCAGATGAATCTCAGCTCAAAAGGCTGATAAGGCAGGCGGGATTGAAGATAACCCACTTCGAGGATGGGCCGGAACGGTATCTAGTTATTGCAGAGAAGAGCGCCCACTAGCGCTTAGGCGATAGTTGTGCGACGCCTCTAGTCATTGAGCTTCGAGCTCGAGGCTGATGTCTAAAGCCCTGACGGAGTGGGTAAGGGCGCCAATGGAAATAAAATCAACTCCCGTCTCGGCCACAGTCCGAACATTATCCAGCGCGATTCCGCCCGAGGCCTCAACCAAAGCACGGCCATGAATAAACTTCACCGCCTTGCGCATGTCCTCGACATTCATATTGTCGAGCATGACAATATCCGCCCCCGCCTCCACGGCTTCCGAAGCTTCCGATACGGTCCCGACCTCCACCTCGACGGGCATGTCTTGTCGTGAATTTTGCCTTGCCTTCGCTATAATCTCCTTGATATTTAGTCCCTGGCTACGCAGCGCCGCCAGATGATTATCCTTAATGAGTATGCCGTCCCCCAAACTCATCCGGTGGTTGTGACCACCGCCTACTTTGACAGCATACTTCTCCAGTGACCTCAGGCCCGGCGTGGTCTTTCTGGTATCCATAATGCGCACGGGCAATCCCTTGACCGCTTCGACATAACGGTTGGTCTCCGAAGCAATGCCGCTCAAACGCTGAAGGAAATTCAGAGCGACCCTCTCAGCCTTGAGAATGCTGGCAATGCTGCCCGACAACTCGGCTGCTCTACTGCCTGGTTTGACTCTGATCCCATCTTCCAGAAGAATCTCCACCTTTAGTTCTGGATCAACCCGATGGAAAACCTGTTTGGCGACGTTTATACCAGCCAGGATGCCCTCCTTCTTAACCACGATAAAGCCCGTCCCCCGCTTATTGCCGGGTATCAAGGCCTCAGTGGTGACGTCGCCCTTAATGAGGTCCTCGGCTAGAGCACGGTCAATAATTTCTTCGATCTGGAGTTTACTTGGCGACATCTTTCCTAAAAACGATGTGTTTCTGCCATTCCGGCGAAGTCTGCGGGAAATCAGTGCGGAAGTGAGCGCCACGGCTTTCTTCGCGCAGTAGAGCGGCCTCCGTCACAAGCCTGGCACATAATACCAGATTATTCAGTTCATAGGCAGGCCGGTCACCGGGCTGAGACAGGAGGCTTTCCCAAGTGGCCAAAATGCCCGCTGCCTCTTTGAGGCTTTTGCCAGAACGGATGATTCCTACCTTGTCCCACATAAGGGACTGCAGGTTGGGCAGATTGAGCGATGGTACCCTGGGTGACACGTGTCGCTCGGGGAGGCTACAGGAGATTGCGTCGTCGCTTCGATCCTCGCAATGACTACGGGGAGTAGTCGTTTCAGTCCTCTGCACTATCCTCTTGCTGAAGACAACTGATTCAAGGAGGGAATTCGATGCTAGCCTGTTAGCACCATGCACTCCGGTGCAGGCGGTCTCGCCAGCAGCAAACAGCCCCGGAACATCTGTCTCTCCCCAGATGTTGACATTCACCCCTCCCATAAGGTAATGGGCGGCCGGGGCGACAGGGATGAGCCCTTTAGTGATATCCAGGCCGTGCTCCCGACAAAAGCGGTATATATGCGGAAAACGGGTGGTAATACGCCGTGAGGACAAATGGGTAACATCCAGAAAGACTCTATCACTGTGAGTCTTCTTCATCTCATAAACAATGCTGCGAGCCACTATGTCTCTGGTCGCCAGCTCAGCTTTACCAGCATAATCCGGCATGAAGCGATGACCTTCCACATTTCTGAGTATGCCGCCCTCTCCTCTGACAGCTTCAGAGATGAGGAAGGGCGCCACTCCGGGCAAACGCAGAACAGTAGGATGAAACTGGAAGAATTCCATATCGCGTACTTCAGCACCGGCTTCAAAAGCCAAAGCTATCCCATCGCCAGTGACCACATCGGAGTTGGTAGTATATTCGAACAATCTCCCAGCGCCACCGGTAGCAAGGATAAGAAACTTGCAGCTATATTCCTCTACAGAGCCGGTGTGGGAATCGAGAGCTCTCACGCCGACTACTCTGCCTCGTCGCACCAGGATCTGGCTGGCCAGGCAGTTTTCTAACACTTCGATACGACTGGAGTGCACCTGGCGACTCAGGGTAACCTCGATATGTTCCCCGGTGGCATCTCCCCCAGCATGCATAATCCGCGGCACACTATGGGCTGCCTCTCTGGTCAACGTAATTTCCCCGTTCAGAGTGTCAAAGGGCACTCCGAACCCGATCAAGTCAGCGATGCAATCGGCAGCGTCTTCGGTCAATATGCGCACCGCCTCAGGATCAGATAAACCAGCGCCCGCCGCCATCGTGTCCTCGAAATGAAGGTCAGGAGAGTCATCCTTGCCCATGGCCACAGCAATGCCGCCTTGAGCATACTTGGTATTGCAGTCATCTGTGCTCCCCTTGGTCAGGATAAGGACGCTGCCCCGTTCTATGGCCAGCAAGGCAATGTAAAGCCCGGCAATCCCGCTCCCCACTACAATATAATCATAATGATTCGTCTTCATATCCGCGCCATGCCCAGTAGTCCACCAGTTTTCTTAGCGCCTTTGCTGCTCTCTCCGGAGAAGGGAAAACAGCTAGACCCTGGTTGACAATCTGTCTTCTCGTCTCAGCAATAGCCCTCCATTTCCAGCTTCCTATCTCCACCGGGCCAACTTCCCCCGTTTCAATGACACAGACTACAGGCTTACCTTTCTTCTTGATTGCCGCTACGCTGTTCAAGAAATTTGGCGCCAGCGCATTTTCCCATACATCATTGGGCAAAGGGTCATCCTGAGTCAAGTTGGCAACGAAAATATCGAATCCATTTTCATTACTGAGCCACTCGAGCACGTTTACATCCACCACAGGTGTGCCCTGAAAAAGAGAGGCATCTATCGGATTTCTAACCCAGTCCCAGAGCTGAGGTATTTTTCGCTTCAGCTTCTGTCTGAACTCCGCAGATAAGTCTGGTAGCTCGAAGCCCTCCTCTTCCCAGACATCGGCTGAGACCATACTTTTCCCGCCCCCACCCCCGGCAACGATTACTCTCCTGCCAGCGATGGGCGGCAAAAAAGTAAATGCGACAACCTGGTCTATCAGCTCTTGAAAACTACTGACCATGACGGCTCCGTATTGCCTCAGCAATGCTTGCCACACATCGATAGAACCAGCTAGTGATGCGGTATGGGAGAGCGCTAATCTTGCCCCTGTTTTGCCTCTTCCCCCCTTGAGAACTATGACCGGCTTCTTTTTGGCGGCCCTGGCTAAGGACTCAACAAATCTCCTGCCATCTTTGACTCCCTCGATGTAGGAAGAAATCACCCTCGTTTCACTATCTGAGGCAAGATAGTCTAGTAACTCAACCTCGTCAATATCCGAGGCATTGCCATAGCTTATGACTTTGCTGAAACGGACTCCTCTCAAAGCCGCGTAGCGGACAAATTCCGCGGCTCCCCCGCCACTCTGGAACAATCCACCCACCGGTCCGCTCTCTCTAGGTAGCTCGTGATTAAAAGACAAACCTAACTTAGGATAGTAGACTCCCATGCAATTTGGGCCGAGAATTCTAATGCCTAGCTCTTTCGCTTTTTCCACGATTTCACCTTGAAGCCTTATCTCATTGTCTCTTCCTGTCTCCTTCAGTCTGGCCGTAAATAGGTGAACAAGCCTGACATTCTTCCTGCTGCAGTCATCGAGCAAAGGCAGGACGCCGTCTGCACGTATACAGGATATCACATAGTCGACGTTAGGTTCAGGGATATCGGTCAGGCTAGGGTAGACTTTGAGCCCGAGAATCTCATCTGATGTTGGGTTCACCAGATAGAGCTTGCCCTGGAAGCCATTGTCCGTTAAGAAACGCGCAAACTGGTGTCCCCCGACAAGAGGGTTTGATGAAGCCCCTACGATGGCAATACTGGCGGGCGAGAATAGACGCCCTAGAGAAGACCCCCCACGCATAAGCCTCAGAATATTCCCTTGCCGGGTTCTTCAACTTCTTGTTTGCCAAGTATACTGCCTCGGGCAACCTTCATTGTTGCTCCCGACTCTATCTTCAGAATGGCAGTATCTTCACTGAGACTTTCAATTTGCCCATAAATCCCGCCGGCTATAATCACTCTGTCTCCCGGCCTCAGTTCCTTCATCATTTCATCGCGCTGTCTTTGTTGCCTTTGCCTTGGTCTGATCATCAACAAATACATAACGGCAAAGATTACTACCAAAAAGATGATCATTCCATAACTCCCTAGAAATTCCGACATGTACCCTCCTTTAGTTAATCACTTTCTTGCCTGGCCTCTCAGCGCCCAAGGACTTGTTCTCTCAATCTGGACCTCGGCTAATTGACCCACCCAATCGCTGGCATCTTCAAAGAAGACCAGCTTATTGCTCCGCGTACGCCCGAACCACTTCCCTCGCTTCTTGCCTTCTACCAGCACCTCTACTTCCTGGCCCTGAAGTTGCGAATTAACTTCTCCAGCTATAGCTGTCTGAAGCTCTTCAATCTTATTAAGCCTTTTCTTCTTGACTTCCGCAGGAATGTTATCTTCATATTCCCGACAGGCGATGGTGCCCTGGCGTGGAGAATAAACTGCCACATGAACGACATCAAATCTCGTTTCCTCAATCAGCGACAGGCTGTGCTCAAATTGCTCCTCAGTTTCTCCAGGAAAGCCCACGATTAGGTCTGTGCTCAGAGATAGGTAAGGAATTTTAGAGCGAATAGTGTGAACAAGCTCTCTGTATCCCTCCATGGTATATCCTCGCCTCATAGCCTTCAGTATAGCATCATCCCCTGATTGAGCCGGCAGCTCCAGATGCTCACATACCTTTCCAAGAGAAGCCATGGCATCAATAAGCTTCAGGCTTATATCCTTGGGATGATTTGTCAAGAAGCGAAGCCTGGCAAGTTCATTTATGCTGCTCAGTTCCTTCAGTAGATCAGCAAGGTCGGGATGCCCCACCAGGTCGTGTCCGTAAGAATCAACATTCTGCCCCAGCAGAGTTACCTCTCTTGTGCCTCTTTTTACCAGTTCTCTCACCTCGCGGACTATTTCCTCTACAGGGCGACTCACTTCTCTGCCCCTTCTGTAGGGCACAATGCAGTATGAGCAAAAATTGTCACAGCCCTGGATGATGGAGATGAGAGCGCATGGCGACGGAGCCGACCGGCTGTCATTGTGAGCGTAGCCAGGCAATCTCTGTTCAATGATTATACCTCGCTTTCGTCCCCAGGCAATCAACTCGGGAAAGTCACCGGGCTTAAATAGTAAATCGACGTGAGGAAACCGTCTCTGCAACTCCTGGGTGCGAGAGTTGACGAAGCATCCAGTAACAAGTATCTGGAGGCCGGGGCGCTTGTCCTTCAAACCTTTCAACAAACCTAAGGTGCCTAAGATCTTATCCTCAGCGCTTTGCCTTACCACACACGTATTGAGCACCACCAGATCGGCATGGGAAAAAGAAGCCGTTGCCTGATAGCCGGCAGAATCTAAATATCCAGCTATTTGCCGGGATTCTGCCTTATTCATCTGGCAGCCGATGGTCCAAATAAAATAGCGCGGCATAATCTTGTTGCCTTCTCTTTAGCTTGTGTCTATCCGATGATTATATCATCCAGAGGCTCATTCAACACGTGCTCAGCGAATCATGTTCGGGTGAACCAAGTGAAAGCCACAACTGGCAACGAGGTTGTGTCCAGTCATAGCGCTGGAATCATCTGAAGCCAGAAACACGACACAAGCCGCTATTTCCGATGGCTCGGCTATTCTCCTCAGAGCGTTATTATCCGTGATCTTAGTCATCATCTCTTCGTATGAGATGCCAGCGTCAGCAGCCGAAACCTTCACCCAGTCCTCAAATTCCTGAGTCCGAGTAGCACCGGGGCTGATGCAGTTCACACGGATGCCAAATCTACCAACTTCGATGGCCAGCGTTTCCGTGAAGCCAATTACACCCCATTTGCTGGTGGTATATGGACTCTCCTTGGGAACTCCGGACATCCCCGCCACGCTGCTAATGTTAATAATGCTACCACTCTTGCGGCGAATCATATATTTGAGTGCCTCCTTGGAGCAGAACATCATCCCGGTCAGATTTATCGCCAAACTATCATGCCACTCCTTTAGATTCATATCGACCACATCAGAGTTATTGAAGGTACCCCTGGCAGCATTATTTACCAATATATCGATCCGTCCAAAGTTCTCGATGGTCTGAGCCACCATCTGCTTTACCTGCTCATGGTCAGCAATATCAGTTTGTATCGCTGTCGCCTTAACGCCTCTAGATTTGATATCTTTTACTGCCTGCTCCAATCTGGAGAGGTTGCGCGCGGCCATGACGACAGCCGCTCCTTCGCTAGCCAGGGCTAGACTGATTGCCTTCCCTATGCCAGTCCCCCCGCCCGTAACGATAGCTACCTTGTCTTTCAGTTTCATAGGTTTCATCCTCCTCAGTCGTTGTCAATGCTCAATAGCCATACCCTAATATTCCCGCCAATTCCAACTCATTACTGAGAGAGACATCTCGT
>Ga0172362_10006049_pt1 | contig 10430 bp, 9 predicted proteins | sample LakKivs1_kivu2a2_FD_114534 | JGI IMG/M metagenome (GOLD analysis project Ga0172362, IMG submission 114534) | Sediment microbial communities from Lake Kivu, Rwanda - Sediment s1_kivu2a2 | ecosystem: Environmental > Aquatic > Freshwater > Lake > Sediment | place: Rwanda: Western Province, Lake... | reverse complement strand
CCCAGAGCCGAATAGGACCCATTCGAGCGTGTGTCGTTCTCCATATTGTCCTTGCCTCCATCTCGCGTTCACCTACTATGGGACCTTCCGGCATTCACAGGTTTACTGGGAACACTCTGACTTTGGACATTATGTGGCAATACGCAAAAAATAATAGCGCCTGTGACGGACATGCGCGACGACACAGAATGAGGAAATACGATGTGGTAGTCGTCGGAGGGAGCGCAGCGGGAGTATCGGCAGCCATAACTGCTAGGAGGCACAACCCGGACAAGACCATACTGCTCATACGGAAGGAAGCAAGGGCCGTGATACCTTGCGGTATTCCCTACATCTTTGGAACCCTTGGCAGTGCAGAAAAGAACCTCATCTCCGATGAGATACTCTCGAAGAACGGCATAGACTTGCTGATACGCGAGGTGACAGCCATAGACAGAGATGCTCGGACAATCACAACAGCTGAAAAAGAGAATGTCGGTTACCAGAGGCTTGTTCTCGCTACGGGGTCGTTGCCCATAACTCCTCCTGTACTTGGGGTGGGAAAGGAGGACGTCTTTGCCATAAGCAAGGATGCCTCGTACCTTAACCAAGTCCTTAACGTCATTGACAAGGCCTCGGACCTTGTCATAGTTGGAGGCGGGTTTATCGGCTGTGAGGTGGCTGAGGAATGTAGAAAGAGGCGGAAGGATCTCAATATCACCATAGTGGAGATGCTTAGGCACTGTCTTCAAGCGGTGTACGACGAGGAATTCTGTGAGAGGGCGGAGGAGATACTTAGGAAAGAGGGGATCAGTATTCTCGCAAACGAGAAGGCGGATGCTTTCCTGGGCGACGGGGGTGTGGAGAGGGTGAAGCTCACGAGCGGTAGGGAAATCAAGGCTGATGTAGTAATAATGGGGATCGGAACCCGCGCCAACATAGAGCTTGCTGAGGGGGCTGGCCTCCACATAGGTCCAACCAAGGGCATCCAAGTGAACCGATACATGCAGACGAGTGACCAGAACATCTTTGCGTGCGGCGATTGCACAGAGAAGGTCTCGTTCTTCGACGGGAAGCCCAGCAGCTTGAAGCTTGCGTCGATATCTGCCATGGAGGCGCGGATCGTTGGAGCCAACTTGTTCTCCACGCGTCGTGTGAACGTGGGGGCGATAGGCGTCTACTCGACGATCTTAGGGAACACTACGTTAGCCGCGGCGGGGCTTACAAAGTCAGAAGCAAGGAGGCGGGGGTACGCCTTTGCGGTGGGTGAGTCCGAGTCAGTGAATCGACATCCCGGCAGCATGCCTGGCGCGGACCATCTAAAGGTCACACTGATCTTCGAAAGGGGAAGCCGCGTGATCCTAGGAGGACAGGTAATTGGAGCCACGAGTGGTGGTGAACTCATCAACGCTGTCAGCGCATGCATCCACCAGAGGATGACCGCTGACGACATTGCCACGTTTCAGATGGGAACACATCCGGCTCTCACGGCCTCCCCCATATCCTATCAGCTAGTAAACGCGGCCGAGAACGCGATCGGGAATATGTCGTCAAGTCAATGAATGTGAAGATAGGGACCTCATGACCCTATGGGGTCCGAAGTATTGCCTCACAGGCTCGTAAGGAGCGTCGACTGGTTGTCGTGCCCCAACCGTTGAAGGCTGCATTCACGTGTTGGGCGTCTTTCCGATCTCGCGTCGAGTTGCGGACGAGCGGAAGATTTTTAGGTCAGACCTAAAGGTCTATGAGGAGGTAAACATGATGGGTCGTATGGCGAGGTTAACCGCCAACGAGGGGAGATACCTGGCGCTCATATACCGGAAGCAAAACGAGGAGCTAAGCCGAGTGGGTACGACGAGCTTGGCTAGGAACTTCGGAGTTCAGCCACCGACCGTGACCGAAATGCTTTCAAAGCTCGCCGATAGGGGCCTACTGAAGTACGTTCGTTACCATGGAATTGAACTGACGGACGAAGGCATCAGAGTGGCTCAAGGGCTATTGAGGAGACACAGGCTCTTGGAGGTTCTACTCGTGAGGGCCCTAAACTACAGTGTCCAAGGTGCGTGTGCCGAGGCCTCCAAGATCGACCATTACACCTCAGAGGATGTCATCAACAGAATATGCCGGAGGTATGGCCATCCACGAACCTGCCCGTGCAATAAGACCATCCTTCATGTTTCAGGATGTAGGGGCGATTAGTTTGTGGGATATCGTGTTAGCAACCCTCTCGGAAACGGTGAAGATAATTCTGATGGTAGCTGTACTCATGATCATAATCGAGTTCCTAGAACTGAGATTCAGGGACAAGATTCGAGAAAAAATAACCAATAGCCCCGTGAGCCAAATAGTAGGCGCCGCCCTCGTTGGGGCTGTACCCGGATGCATAGACGCCTTCTTAGTGGTTTCACTCTATGTTCATGGTTTGGTTGGTTTCGGCGCCCTGACCGCTGTGATGTTATCCACGGCGGGGGATGAGGCGTTTGTCATGCTAGCCCTGATTCCGGAGGTAGCACTTCCCATCTTCTCCATCTGTGCTGTCCTTGGGATAGCCGGTGGCTTCATTGCGGACAAAGTATCCAAGTCCATTGACCTAAAGACCTGTCAGAAGTGCGCGATTGAAGTTCACGAGGAGGAATCCAGCCTCAAACACTTCCTGAGGGTACACGCGTACAAACATGTCTTGAAGGAACACGTGCCCAAACTGTTTCTTTGGATTTTCCTCACGATGTTAGCGGTGGATGTCCTGATGAGGAACTTTGACCTGGAGCCGCTCATATCGGGGTCGCCCGAAATTGCTTTGATCGTCTTCGCCGCCCTGATTGGCATAGTGCCGGAATCTGGCCCCCACCTTATCTTTACCATCCTGTTCAAAAGGGGACTAATTCCTTTCTCCGTCCTACTGACCAATACGTTGTCCCAAGACGGCCATGGCCTATTGCCTCTCCTCTCACACTCAGTCAAGGATAGCGTGTACGTTCAGATCTTTACGACCTTATTCTCATTGGGGGTAGGGATAGCTCTGTTCTTAATGGGGATGTAGATTAGAGGAGAAGTGCTTTACTCGTTCAAGTTCGGAAATGAAAAGAAGCCCATTGGGTTGGAGACGTCAGAGTCGGTGGACAACCCGGCGAGCTACCGACGGTGCTGATCGGAAGCATCTTTCACGAAATGCACAAGATCGTCAAGCACAGAAGGCTGGGTCTATTTCATTGACTGAGGGGGGAATTCTTGATCAAATTGCAGAAGGAGACATTGGATGGGACAGGCGTTCCTTGTGTAATCGACATCGTCGCTAAGAATCCGGAGGCGTTGGTGAGATACGTGAATCCCGCGTCAGAGGTTACGGACGTTCCTGATAAACGGCCCTAATGCGTCAGTTCGGATGGCTGCGGCCAACCATTGGCAGAAGTGAGACTTCAGCGGAGCGCAATCTACGACTCAATGAACTGTACGACCGGGAAGGAGGAGATACAGGCAATCAAGGAAGTGATGTTCAAAACGATTATCATCCCAACGTGTAATGCAGGAAGCTGGGATATGGCCTCTGACGAGGAGGCGCCCCATCCACGCTATTCTCGGGGGATACGCGGTGGAATCGAGTCCTCCGCAGCCCGAAAGAATGCTTATAAACATGTAGACATGTCTCCATGTTGCCATGCCAAGGACGACGATTCAATTGGATGAAGACACGAGAAAGCTGCTCGAAAGGGTGAAAGCAGAGATGGGAGTCGCCAGCTACGCGGAGGCGATTCGGTTATTAGTGAAGGACCTCAAGTCCATCGAAAGGAGCGAGAAAGGATCGCTCCCCAAGCTCGGGGCGTTCCGGAGGGAGAAACTTGACCGTTTTGATCGATAGTTGGGCGTGGATCGAGTACTGGAAGGGCGGGAAATGCTCTGAAGCCGCGGCAAAGTACATTGAGGGTAGGGATCAGGCGGTCGTCTCTGCTATCAACTTGGCCGAGGTGTATCATTGGATTCTCAGGTCGTACGACGAGCGGATCGCGGAGCGGAAAGCTGCGACGATTGAGAAGAGGTGCTTCGTAATCCCCGTCGACAAGACAGTCGCCGTAGAAGCCGCGAGAATTAAAAGAGGCCGAGGCTTGGCCCTTGCTGACGGTATTGTCTTAGCAACGGCGAGGCTGTCCGGCGCAAAGATCGTGACGGGGGACGAAGATTTCAGAGAGTTCGCAGAGACGATATTCATAGGCGGATAGATCTCACACCTGAGGTTTCGTCTGGGATTTTCAGTTCCTGTGCCTCGACACCATTTCCTGTCCAGAAGAAGTCAAGGATTCTTGACACCGGACTCACTTCATACGCACCTCCATAGACGATCGTCGTGTGTGCGCGTAACCACCAGGTCCGTCGGCGCCGGTTTCTAGCCTTAGCCAACGCAACTGGCTTGCACCGCTTCTGACCATCAGACAGGAGCCCAACATCGAGATTCCCGCAGAAGAACGCGCGCCATAAGACAGAGCGTTCTTGCAAGACCTCACTAACTCGATTCTCGTGCGCGCGAGTCTACCGGTGATCGCGGGTCAAAGGCCAAGTCGCCCAATTGTCCCGGGATTGTCATCCCACACTACATACCATTCCCTTCCACAATGTGGACACTGTAGCCTTAGATTGTAGTTGCCCGCCTCCGTCTGAAAGTAGAATGGAACCATGTCACCATTGAGCGGCCACTCCTCGGCCTTGTTGGGCTTGCCACAATGCGGGCACCACAACTTGTCAGCGAATTCAGAAATGTGCATCCTGTTTGTATCTCTGTCTCCACAGGCTTGGGCCCCTAACGAGATATAAGTCCGACCCCAGAATTTCGAGGCTCATAGGAACTCCAGCTATCTACTTGCCGATACTGGGGGCCACGTGTAGACGGCGACCTTATATATCGAGGTCTCTTCATTTACCAAGAAATGCCATATGAGCAACAAATGATGAAACTGGCAAGCGGAGCCGCAACCCTTCACGGGAAACTGATTGAAGTGATCTTCGTAGACAAGAGTACATACGACAGCAGACTCGTCTTTTCAGACGGGACGATTTTGCCGGTCAAGCACAGGGCCACCGGGTACGACATTGGGAGAGAATCCTACGCGTTTCCGATTGCACGTGAATTGGGGGGCACGGATCCCTTCTCGCTATTGACCTTTGGATACAGTGGAACGGGCCCGACCTGCTATGAGACATTTCTCAGGTCATTGGGGTTCCAGAGCCCAAACGTCGAAGACATAGAACCACCCCTGAAGTTGAGACCAGACGGTAGCACAGTTTCCGGTACTGAACATGGAGAGTGGATCGAGTGGGAGGATCACAGCGACAAGACCCCATTGGAGTACGGAAAGGACACGAAGTAGGTCTGAGTCGCGAGTATTAGCAAAGAGCACCCCGACGGCGGACAATGGACTAAGAGCCCCTACTCGTGTGATAGGTTCGACTTGACTGGTCAACGTATTCGAAGAACTCCGATGATGCCTGGCCGACACCGGGTTCTACTTGGTTGGTGTGGCCAAGGGCACGTTGGCCGTGAGGAACCCCGGTTGATGAAGAGCGCGAGATCGCGACTATGTTGCGCTATGCAGGCGGTTGACACCCTTCCAAGAGAATCGTCAACAATGAACGATGTGCCTTTCCCTGCCAAGCTTTAACTACAGTATTGCTGGCCTTGTATCCGGGCTGTCGTGCTGAGGGTAGGTATCGACATAGGTGGAACGTTCACTGACTTGGTCGCTGTAGATGACCTTGGGAACCTCACAAACATCAAGATTCCAACCGAACCGCGAAGACCCGAGCTCAGCGTGATCGAAGCTGTCAGGAGGCTTCTCAAGGACTTCAAGGCCGAAGACATCTCCATGGTGACTCACGGCACGACGATAGCCACCAACGCCCTCTTCGGTCAACTTCTGCTTGAACTGCCCAAGACGGTTCTGATAACTACGAGAGGGTTCAGAGATGTGATAGAGATAGGAAGGCAGAACAGACCCGAGTTGTACAATGTCTTCTTTCAGAGGCCGAGGCCGATAATCCCGAGGAGACTCCGATACGAAGTCGAGGAAAGAATCGGGCCGAAGGGCGAAGAGATTCAACCGGTGAACCTGATGGAGGTCAAGATCATAGCTGGCAGGATCAAGGCCGAGGGCGTGGAATCTGTGGCCATAGGGCTCATGAACTGTCACAAAAACCCGTCCCACGAAGAAGAGATCACGAGAATTCTACGACTCGAGAAAATCAAGGCATCCGTGACGACTTCCAGCGAAGTTTCGCCCGAGTATCGCGAGTACGAAAGGATGAGCACAACGGTCGTGAATGCGGTACTCATCCCGATAGTCCAGAACTACGTGGGCCGTCTCCTGAAGGGCCTCGAGGAGATCGGAGTCGAAAGCCCTCTGTACATCATGCAGTCCAACGGTGGTCTGTCGCCGCTTAGAGAAGTGAAGGAGAAGCCAGTCTGTATGGTGGAGTCAGGCCCCGCATCCGGGGTCATCGCAACGGCATTCTACGGGAGCCTCTTGGGAGATGGGAACGTGATCAGCCTTGATGTGGGAGGAACCACAGCCAAGGCGGGGGCAGTGAAGAATGGGAAGCCGGAAGTCGTCATGGAGTATGAGGTTGGGGGAACAGTACACAAGGGGAGGATAGTGAAGGGAAGTGGATATCCAGTAAGGTTGCCGTTCATAGATCTAGCGGAGTGCGGCACAGGAGGAGGAACCATAGCTTGGATAGATGATGGAGGGTCTATGAAGGTCGGCCCCACCAGCGCCGGGGCTGTCCCAGGACCAGCTTGCTATGGGACGGGCGGCGAGAACCCTACTATCACGGATGCAAACCTCATACTGGGGAGGATTCCTGACCGCCTCCTGGGTGGAGCGATGAAACTCTACCCGAGAATGGCCGAAAACGCGGTGAGGGAGAAGTTGTCGGAGCCGCTAGGCCTGGATCACCAAGAGGCTGCTTCCAACGTAGTTGAAATCGCCAACTCGATCACGGCTAAGATCCTGAAGATAGTCTCTGTAGAGAGAGGCCACGATCCGCGAGACTTCTCTATGATAGCCTTCGGGGGAGCCGGACCAATGCACGCGTGTGCCTTGGCTGAAGAACTCCAAGTGCCCAACGTCATCATTCCTGAGAGCCCAGGCCTCTTCTCTGCTCTTGGTCTCCTCGTCTCCGATGTCACACACAATCTCCTGAGGGCAGTGATGAACAGAATGGACGAGATTGATCCATCGCAGCTTGAGTCGGTTTTCAAAGACCTTGAGGATGAAGCGAGGAGGGCTCTCAGCGAGGAAGGCTTTCCCCCAGAACGAATGGTTCTACTCCAAGAGGTGGACGCCAGATACGTGGGCCAATCCTATGAGATCACGGTTCCGATGGTGCCTTCTGGGGATGGAGCTGAGAGATTGGTGAAGACGTTCCACGAGAGGCATGGAACTCTCTACGGCTACATGGCTTTGGAGGAACCGATCGAGATCGTTAACGCCAGGCTGACAGCCAAGGGCCTGATTGAGGAACTCAGACTCCCCAAACAAGAGTTGCAGGGGCCAAAGCCATCTGCGGAGAGTCTAACCGGATTCAGGGAAGTGTACTTTGAGAGCCCAGACGATTACGTTCGGTGCCCGATATACGCGAGGGAAAGGCTGAGCCCTGGGAACCGTGTTGTGGGCCCCCTCGTCGTTGAACAGTATGATTCGACGACGGTCGTGTATCCTGACTGGAGTCTGGAAGTGGATTGCTATGGGAACCTAAGGCTAACTAAGGAAGGGAGAGTGAGCCCGTGAAAGTCGACCCCGTATCAGTGGAAGTCATCAGAGGGGCCTTCACGTTCACGGCTGAGGAGATGGGTGTGGCCTTGAGAAGGTCGGCCTATTCTCCGAACATAAAGGAGAGGTTGGATTACTCATGCGCCATATTTGATCCGAAGAAGAGGCTCATAGCGCAGGCGGAGCACATCCCAGTCCACCTCGGCTCAATGTCCTTCGGGGTCAAGAGCGGCCTGCGGCACCTCAAAGGTGCTGTCAAAGAAGGTGAAATGATACTCTTCAACGACCCATACCTCAGTGGCACGCACCTTCCAGACTTAACCCTGATAGCTCCTGCGTATCATGGCGGCAGCCTGATCGCGTATGTGGTGAACAAGGCTCACCACGCAGACATAGGCGGTAGGGCCCCGGGCAGTCTAGCTGGAGATGCGACCGAGCTCTTCCAAGAGGGAATCATCATACCGCCCATGAGGTTAGTGAGAGAGGGAAGACTTGACGAGGACCTCGTCGATCTCATCCTAAGCAATGTTAGGACGCCGGAGGAAAGAGCTGGTGACCTTAGAGCGCAGATTGCCGCCAACAACTTGGGGGCTAACAAAGTCTTGAAGCTTGTGGACGATTACGGAGTGGAGGCTGTACAAGGGGCGGTTGAGGCGATGATGGATCAGTCACAGAAAAGGATGGTGTCCAAGATCGGGGAGATGCCAGAGGGGGTCTATCAGGCCGAGGATTGCCTTGAGGACACAGGGGTGGAGGAGAAAACTGTGACGATAAGGGTGAAGGTAATAGTCAATAGAGGCAGCATAGTGTTTGACTATACGGGGACGGACCATCAGGTGGAGGCTCCTATCAATGCTCCTCTAGGGGTGACGATCTCGGGCGTCTACTACACGTTGCTGTGCATCACCGACCCAACCATACCTGTAAACGAAGGGTGCTTCAGACCGGCGGAGGTCATAGTTCCCGCAGGATGCATACTGAACCCTGAGAAGCCTGCTCCGGTCTCCGGGGGAAACGTTGAGACCTCTCAGAGGAACGTTGATGTTCTGTTTAGAGCCTTCTCAAAGATCGCGCCGGATAGAGTCTGTGCGGCTGGACAAGGGACCATGAACAACATCTGCGTAGGAGGAAAAGATCCTCAGACAGGCAGTCCTTGGACGTTCTATGAGACTGTTGGTGGAGGGTACGGTGGAAGGCTAGGGATGGATGGGGTCGACGGAATTCAAGTCCACATGACTAACACCTTGAACACGCCCATTGAAGCCATAGAAGCCTCATACCCATTGAGGTTCCAAGGCTACGGACTGATAAGGGACAGCGGGGGCCCGGGCAAATGGAGAGGGGGATGTGGAATCGAAAGAAGTTGGACCCTTTTGGCGCCATCGGCGACGCTTTCAATCCTGGGTGAGAGGACCAAGCTCCAGCCCTGGGGTCTGTTTGGAGGGAACGTTGGGGCACGTGGTGAATATCTGATCAAGAAACACGACGGCGAGACCCTGAAGTTGAGATCCAAATGTGTCGTAGGGATCAAGGGAGGAGACACGCTCTTAGTTAGAACCCCTGGCGGGGGAGGCTACGGGAACCCCCTCGAAAGAGATCCAGATATGGTGTTGAAGGATGTTGTCAACGATCTGGTATCAGTCGAGGCCGCCCGAGACGAGTATGGCGTCGTCATAGACCGTGATGAAATGGTTGTGAACGCTAGAGCCACTGAAGAACTGAGAAACAGAATGCTCAATCGCGAGAACCAGAAATGAATCCAGCTACCTCCTGACTCCAACGTAGTCGGACCTGACGTTGCGAGCGACCTCCCCAGGTCCGTCCTTGGAGGGAGGATGATGAAGGGCTAGCGACTTCCATCTTGAGGCCTTCGCGACATCCGTACGATTCATAGGGCACTCAAACGCGTTTCGGTATGGAACCGCGCACCTGGGTCTCGGTGAACTCTGGAGACGTTGTAGAAAGAAGGTGGGGCCTTATCCACTGGGGGTGTTATCCAGCTACAGCTCTACTTGGGCCCCTTCCCCTTACCTTTGCCCTTACCGTTCCCCCCTTTGTTCCCTTCAGAGCCACCGCTGGCGGATGCCTGTTGTCCAGGCGCTTGGAGGTTGCCGCTTTGCACTTGCGCTTGGCTACTCGAACTGCCGATGTATGACATTGCCCTATCTATTTTGGCCAGTATGGCCTCTGCCTCCTGAATCAGCTGATCCGCCGTTTCCTCGTCGATGTGCTTGCCTCGTTGCGCCTGCACGTGGTTCATGAAGGCATTCAGGACGTTCTTCGCCGCCTGAAGCATGTTGATTGCCACCTTAGTCCTGTTCTCAGCGAGCCAAGCAATAGCTTGATCGACCTTCTTGTCCACAGCGTTCAGCTTCGCAATCAGACTAACGTTTACGGTTTCGACTGAACTCTCAATCAGATCCACTAGACCCTCAATCTCTTGGGTTACTGCTCCAATCATGCCAGCCTCCGTAGCGTTGACGAAGAAGGATGTGAAAGCCAAGGAGACGCCAACGCTTGGCTCGGTGGAGTTGTATGAAGTGGCGACGTAGGTGCCATTGGCAGCGTCGAAGGGTATGGGCCAAGATGTTCCCGACGGTATTGAGCCATCGCTCTCGGAAATGAACGGCACGGTCGCAATCGCGGCGCCTCCTAGGGATATCTCAATGTAGTATTCTGTCCCATTTGGGGTAT
>Ga0172362_10006046_pt1 | contig 10430 bp, 9 predicted proteins | sample LakKivs1_kivu2a2_FD_114534 | JGI IMG/M metagenome (GOLD analysis project Ga0172362, IMG submission 114534) | Sediment microbial communities from Lake Kivu, Rwanda - Sediment s1_kivu2a2 | ecosystem: Environmental > Aquatic > Freshwater > Lake > Sediment | place: Rwanda: Western Province, Lake... | reverse complement strand
GGTTACTGATTCACCTCTATTCAGGTCTCCAATATATACTGGATTGTCGCCTGAAACTAGGTTTGCTTCGGAAGGAAAGGTTAACGACACCCGCACATCGCGGAGGTCGTAGCAACCTCATCCGGTTGCAACAGTTATTTTTGCTTGGACCGACACTTCTTGACCAATTTCTGCCTCTGATGGGGTGACAGTTACTACAGGAGTCAGGAAATGGCCACTTACATTTTTTACGGGAGATAAAGCCATCAATACCATCAAAACTATTACGGATGAAACCATTACAGATAGCAATGCCTTTCGCCTCATTCCTCATCCCCCTAGTGTAAATATATCATCGAAAGCTATTAAGATTGTGATTGCTCAATCTTGCACATCAAAATAGAAAGAAGACACTAGAGGTAATGCAGAAGAAGAGAAGCCCCAATTGCCAATTTGACACATTTATAGAAGACAAATTAACAACAAGACCCCCTAGCATCCTCAATAGTTTTCCCATCACTATGCTCTTCACTTTTAAGAACATATCATAGAAACAACGCATCACAAAATAAACGACAAATCGCACATGCATCTAAGCTAAGCAGGAACTTCAACAACATTAACATCTTTGTTCAAAAGCACTGTTCCAGAACCCTTTCCGACAACTCCTATTTCGTATCCTTCGCAACTTCTTTTTTTCAGAGCTTTCAACAGTTGGGTCGCCTTATCTTCTGGCACCGAGATAAGGAAACCGCCAGCTGTTTCAGACGCTTTTCCTTCAAGCAAAGGATAACCAAGAACTTTGGCAATTTTTGGTGCCCATTTGATCACTGGCAGAGTGTCAATTTTTATTGAAACCCCGCTTTGTTCTGCCATGTTTAGGGCATGACCGAGGATTCCGAAGCCAGTCACATCGGTCGCCGCGTTTACCCCCACGTCTAACATGGCAAGAGCAGCATTGCGACCAGAAGTTGTCATAATCTGAATCGCTAGATCAATTGACTTTGAAATTTCGTTTTCGGGTATAAGTTCGGCAATTTTTTTCTGTTCTTTATCTGAAAGCCTTAACACTCTCATTATTGGCTGAATCCCCAAAGGCTTCGTCAGTATCAGCCTGTCTCCAGGCTTAGCTTCAGAGATGAAGATTATCTTATTCATTTCCGCAAGGGCTGTTATGGCTCCTCCCATGATGGGCCATGGACAAATTATCGTGTGTCCACCGACAACAGGCGCATCTAAGGATTTGCAGAAGTCGCAAAAACCCCTCAACATCTCTTCTTGAACACTTAGAGGCAGGTTTTCAGGCATGCCCATCAAAACAAGAACAGAAACAATGTCAAACCCTCCTTTTACGTAAGCATCGTTGGTGGTGTTGCAAGCAGAAATTTGCCCTTGAACGTAAGGGTCATCTATGATGGGCGTAAAGAAATCCGTAGTAGTTATTATCGCGTGTGTATCGGAGATACGAGTTATCGCAGAATCTTCGCCGATAGAGGCCACTACTCTTTTGTCTCTAACTTGCCCAACACCAGACTTCAGCAAAAGCTCGCTAAGCTCTCGCCTAGGGAGCTTGCAACCTCATCCATACCGTTGAACCATAGTTGTCAGCCGATACGGAAGACTCTTGTATCTCCTCAGCTTTGGGCACCTCCTTTTTAACATGAACGAAAGAGATAATTTAACGTTTGCCGATAAAAAGCATGCAGGTCAAGCGGATGGAAAACCCATTTCTAATAATCTTCTGCGGTATCCCATGTTCAGGGAAATCAACACTAGCGCAAAAAATCGCAGACAAGCTGGAAAACGAACACGGTTATTCCACAGTAATAGTAACCTCAGACGCCTTTAGACACATGGTTCCCACCTATCAACGCAAATTTGAACCAGATTTGGAACAGTTCATCCGCGGAGCAACATACCACACCGTTCAAGAAGCATTAAAATCGGGACTAACGGTAATCAGTGATGATATAAACTATTATCGCTCAATCAGGAGACAACTCAAAAGAATATCCGACCTTGCAAAGGCTGACTACGCAATAATCTATGTAAACACTCCCTTGGAAGTGGCTCTTAAGTGGAACAAGAAAAGAGGCGAACCCATTCCTAACTCACTAATTGAGGAAATATATTACAAACTAGACAAGCCAGGCGAAAAATACAGATGGGACACGCCATTTCTGGTATTAGATCCCAGCAAAGACGAACTAGAAGAGCTAACCAAACTTGTAGCTTCCAAGATTCACGAAAAGATCGGCGCAAAAAAAGGATTAATCCCAAAAAAAGAGTTGCAGAAACCCTCATCTTATAGAGCAAATTTGGACAGGGAAACCCGCCATGCCATGGGAGAAATCATGAAAAGGTACAAAAACCTAAACTTAACTGAGGAAATATCTGACCTTAGAAAAAGAATTATGGAAGAGGCTTTCGAAAAGAAACTTTCTGCCCAAGAAACGACAAACCTGTTTTTTGAACGCGCTGAATTGATCTTAAAGCATGCGCCAAAGGAGGCGCAGCTTGGGGAAACCATGGTGCACATTGGACTTTTCGGTCATGTAGATCATGGTAAAACTCAACTCGCGCGATGCTTAACAGAGAAACCTTCAACAGCAGCCTTAGATAAGCATCCACAAGCTCAGGAACGAGGAATGAGTATTGACATGGGTTTCTCTGCCTTTCAACTTGGCAACTTCATGGTAACCCTCGTCGATTTACCGGGACACCATTCTTTAATCAAGCACGCAGTGGCTGGAGTAAACATAATTGATCTTGGCATACTAGTAATAGCCGCAAACGAAGGACCAATGGTGCAAACCATCGAACACCTCCAAATTCTCGCCTCTATGGGCATAGAGCAGTTGGTAGTAGCTATAAACAAGGCTGACCTCGTAGATGAGGAACAGCTGAAAAACGTTAAGAGCAAAGTAAGCGATATGCTTGCAGAAACACCATTCAAAAACTCTCCAATAGTTTGCGTATCAGCCATAAAGTGTGAAGGCATCCAAGAACTGAAAAAAGTCCTTATTGAAAAAACAAGTTCACCCGTGAGACACTGGTCGGGACCTCTAAAAATCCCCATAAGCCATTCATTTCATATCTCTGGCATTGGCACAGTGGTTACGGGAACTATCCTTCGGGGCAAAGTAAAGGTGGGTGACAAAGTTGAAGTTGAACCCGGCAGAAAGGAATGCAGAGTAAGAAGCATTCAAATTTTCGGTAGAGATTTAAAAGAAGCATCTGCTGGAGACAGAGTGGGCATAACTCTTACTGAGATAAGACCAAAAGAACTTTCAAGAGGAGACGTCATAGTCACGCCTGGCACTCTGGAAGAAAGAGACCTATTAGACTTAGAATTACAAGTTCAATCACAATACAAACGCGGTGTCTCATTGAGGGATTTAGTTCACATAAACGTGGGATTAAAAAGCACTTTGGGACGGATTTATCCTTACACAAGCCTTGGAGATATGAGAATATTGGCGGAAAAAATTTCTCCAGGGCAAAGCTGTAAAGCGTTGATAAAAACACGAGATTCACTTCCAGTAGAAATAGAAGATAAAGCGTTGCTAATGAAACTTGACTTATCTCCTAAACAGTCTAGAATAATAGGTGTCGCGAAAGTAGCAAATCTACCGAAGACACCTGACATTTACTCTGCCAAAATCAAAAAAGGATACATCAAAGAAAAAACAAATAGCGGCAGTTATATCGTGTCTGGATTGTTTGGAACAAAAGAAGCAGCCCAACATGTAGCGCAAGAACACAAGAAAGTTCTCGTAGCGTCATCAAAAATTAAAGGAACTATTATAGAACGATACGGTGATAGCGGAGAGGTTCTTGTCAACTTTGAAAAACCGCCAGACTTATCGGAAAAAGTGTACTACTACAAATTGAGGAGAATCAAAATTGATTGATTTAGAAGCATTGTTAAAACATACAATACCCCAACATATACTCCAACACGGTCTTCTCGTGATGCAAGCTAAACTAAAACCTATGCGTCTTTTGTTTGAGCAAAGACGCGTTCCAGAAGAAGGATGGGAAGATGACCTTATAGACTTCTTGCTTAGGCTACTATCTTGGATGGACACTGACAAAGACCCTAAAGGTATCCGAATTGGTGAACGAGAAGCAAGAGTAGTATCACCTTTAGTCTCCAAACTTGCGCATGGATTCTGCCAAGGAGTTGGAAGATCAGGAAACGTTGCAGCTGCACAACCGAAAGCCGCAGGTTCCTCTTTGACCTACTTTTTCGCAAACAAATTAGCCTTGGACATGCTGCAAAGAGCCGGCGCCCCAAATTTACAGTCTGCCTGCGTTCTTCCCTTGGCTACTGGCATGACAATTGGACTCGCAGTAAGCGTAGCTAGGGATGACCTCAAGAAGCGTGAAGTTGTTTATCCTCGTGTTGATCATAATTCTCCATTGAAGGGAATGCGGCTTGTGGGAATGAAGGTAAAAATAGTGGAGTCAGAAGTGTTTGGAGACGCGGTAAGAGTTCCAATAAATAAGCTGTCTGAAGCTATTGACGAGAAAACAGCGGCAATAGTTACGACGACTACGTTCTTCCCACCGCGTGAGCCAGATGACATTAAAGCTGTAGCGAAACTTGCAGCAGAAAAAAACGTTTTCCACATAATCAACAACGCTTACGGAGTGCAAAGTAGACAGATCATGAAGCTAATACGGGGCGCGATTGATGCAGGAAGAGTTGACGCAGTTGTGCAGAGCACGGATAAAAACTTTCTTACACCTATCGGTGGGTCGATTGTCGCCTCACCAAATCCAGACTTTGCCGAAAGAGTTTCAAAAATGTACGCAGGCAGAGCTTCAGCCGCTCCAATCATTCAATTTCTCGCAGCTATTTTATCATTGGGCACTAAGGGGTATGAAAAGGCAAGAGACGAGCAAGAACACAACCGCGAACTTCTGGAGAAATGTTTAAGGAAAGTTGCTGAGAAACATGACGAACGGTTACTTAACACATTTAATCCAATAGCTACTGCTATGACTTTGACAAAACATGATGCAAAAAAGGTGGGATACAACATGTTTGCACTGCGAGTCACTGGTCCTCGAGTTCTCGAAGAAGCAGATTTTGGCGTCTGCTGTAAAAAGTATCATTCACCATACATAACGATTAATGCAGCTATTGGATCTACTGAAAAGGACATTAAATTAGCTACGAGCAAACTCGATGAAGTGTTAAAGCAAACTAGAAAGTGACACTGAGGCACTTTGTTCTGCAATTCTTATGTCAAATTGTGGTAAACCAACTAGTGTCTCTCCCTTAAAGACAAATCATTGCCTCCGCGTTTTCATGAATTTCTTCAATCGTCAGCTTTGACAAAAGACAATTATATTTCTGAAATCTAAACATCATGTGGCGCCTAGCAGTGTCGGTGGTCTACACCTCGGACTTCAGATCCGATGCAGCCCGATAAGGACTGGGAGTTCGATAGCTTTCAGTGCAACCGAAATTCTCCCTGGGCGCCGCCAAACTTTTCTCTAGAAAAAAGAAGAAGGCTACGGTTAAGTTAGTGATACATGAGTTTATCTTCGTATTTTTTAAGGTGCTTATTTGCTTCGCTTACATCCATAAAGAGTGAGTCAACTCGTTCTACATCTCCAGCTTTCACTGTTTTGTGTTTCATGGTTGCAGCATTTTGAGAGGCTAAGCTTAGAAGCTGCACAGCATATCTGAGAGAAGACTTAACCCCTATCTGGGTCAGTTTCTCTAAAGCAGCATCATCTAAAACTGCTTTTTCTTCACCCGCTCTAATGTGGAGGATTTCCTTTATACTCTCCGCGTCATACTCGTTGGTAGCTATTATGACTGAACGATCTACAAGGTCCAGTGGGAAACCCAATGGGCTTTTTACGTCTGTGCCACGAATTGTTGTAACGCCCCTGTTTGTAGCCAAAATAATTATCGGGACAAGCTCGCTTTCCAAAGCTCGACCAAGAAAGCTGAATGCCTCCAAATCCAGCAAGTGGCTGTCGTCAATGAATAGAACGCCTGGGTGAATGAACGCGTTGCCTTCATCAACAAGCTTTTTGACAGATTCATCGACAGCTGTTCTGATTTCAGCGTCTATCTCTTTGGTTTCAGCACCGCCGAAAAAGAGCGAAAACATGCTACCGCCAGCTCGGCTTCTGACGTTGATCTCGTCCATGCCTGCAAGAGTAAGCGTATAAACGAATTCCTTCTCCTTTAACACGTCGCCTGTAGGCCTAGGAACCTTCTCGCTAGTGTCAACATCGTAGGTTTTGCCTTTCGCGCTTTCTAGGCTTAAACCCAAGTTTGCAATTCTGCCTGTTTCAGCATCGATTTGGATAATGTAGCCTTCAGTTATTCCCTGCTGGATTATTTGCTGCGCAATAGAGGCACCTGCTTCGATTGTTTTTTCTTGGTTACTGGTTTTCAAGGTTATTCGTACGCTTTCTGGAACCTTTTGATATGGGTTATAAGGGTGCGACGTGGTTTGCACGTCGGCTTTTACGATTTCGCCTTCGTACACTTTGCGCATTTCATGTATCTCAACGCCGATGCACTTTCTAATAGCCTCAATCAAAACTTCAGTTTTCTTGCGCTCGCTACTGTAGATTTCGCTACCACTCATCTGGATAAAGGGAACGTTGGCGCCCAGTTCTCTAGATACAGCCACTGCAATGGCAGTCTTACCTGTTCCTGGAGGACCAGCTAAAATCACAGTTTTCCCACTCAGCTTCCCTTCTTTAATCATCTGAACCACTAGACCCGCTGCTTCTCGCGCTTTTTCTTGACCTACCATGCCATCCTTAACCTTGACGGCTTTCAAGTTTTTGTCTAAGCCCAGGCCCTTGATGTGGGTGTGAGATCCTACACGTTCGAAGCGGCTAGGTTTTGTAGGCACTTCTTTTATTGTAGGCATAAAAACCCTCCTGATTATTCTCCATTTTCTATTTTGAGCAAATATTTTGGAGAAATAAAAATTTATCGTTTTTCAAAAGACATAAGCTAGATGAAGGCGAGCGAAACGTAATGCAAACTACTTAGTCAGCTTATCTAATATGTCCTTTCCAATTTTGTCTTCGCCTATTTTGAAAGTTTCAGGCTCTTCTATTTTCAATATGGCTTTTAAGGCTTCAGAGTCAAGTTCGCTGACAAGCGCCAATATTTCGCTTTTGGCTGATTCAAGATGTTTTTTCAGGGCGTCCTTATTCTTGTATAGTACTCCAGCCAACGGACAGATTTTTTCCATTTTCAGGTGCCATTCAATCTTTCGGGTTTTTAGGTTTATGTCAAATGTTACAGGACCTGCAACACATGTTTCTGGCTTTACTGAATGGATTAAGCATTTTCCAGTTTTCTTGTCATAGAATATGCAATACCCTTCTGCGTCCTCTTTTGGAAAAACGTATTCTGCATGAACAAATGGACTGGCAATAGCAATTTTTTGCTTTTTCAAATACGTCTCTATAATTTGCTTGCGTTTAAGAGTCAGTGGAGGTCTAGCGTTTCGACAACAAGCCCCCCCGCACTGATTGCAAACGTCGAAGAAACTGCTTTCTCTTCTGCTTTGGGTTAGCATATGGGCAACGCCGTCATTTTTCAGAAATAGGGTTGATTATCGATAAGGCTCTTTATAAGCATTGAGTAAACATTGATTACCGCTTCTTTAAAATCTGTTTTTTGGGCTTTTCTCTGGATTCTTTCGCTTATGATTTCTGACAAATTCCCATGTTCTATCCTCTTCTCTATTATCGGAAGATACCTTTTTTCTTCTTCTGTCGCATTTCCCCAAGCAATCTTGAGAAACTGTTGACAGACTTGGCGTGCCTTTTGTCCGTTTGGATGTGCAACTTTTGCGTCTAACCCCATTTTTACAACCGAATTTAAGTCTTTCACCAAAATTTCGTGTGACAGAAGTTCGGCTTTCCTTTCCATAAGTCCCCTAAGTAGTGCTCTTATGAAACAGCTTAATGCGACATCCGACTTGACGCATTCCTGCTCGTCCATCACACGTATCTCCAAGGCTTTTCTGTCAAACCTAAAGATTACCCCGCGCGAGTTAACCCAATCCTTATAGAGAAGGCATTTATCTGCTCCAGCGTGGGCTAAGTCCAGCGAATATCTCTCAATAATTTCCTTTTTATACTGCCCAAGTGAGGATACGTACTCTGGGATTACATCTCCAGTTATTGAAGAAACTTCCTTCTGGTTCAGCATATAAAAAAACAATCTGTTATCGACATTTTCGCCAAATTTTCCTTCATAAACAGGAGACGAAGCCGAGATTGCTGGCAAGTAAGCACAAATTTCTGAAAGCAGGTTATGCATGTGAATAGCGCTTTCTTGGTTGGAGTATGGAACGTTTAGTTGAAAGCTCTGGATGTTAAGCCATCCATGCTGATTCAGGTTGAACACTTTACTGTAAGCTTGATAAATTTTCTTGTGACGATGAGGCCAAACCCCAGTTTCTTCAAGCTTAAGTAAAGGATGCATGCCCGCCCCGAGGAGATGAGCCTTATATTTGCTTTCTAAAAAATCTGTGAGAGTCAAAACTGCCCCGTGCATGGTTTCCTCGAAGATTTGAGGCGATTTGAAAGGCATGTTGGGTTTGATTTCCATAACGTGCAATTGGATTTCTTTTCCAAAAGTGAAGTTTGATAACTCTACAAAATTCACGACACGCCCGTGAAAATCTTTTGTGACTTTGTCTACGATGGGCAAAGCCTTTAGTTCTTCGTTAACCAATGAAAATTCATGTTCTGGGCCTAAGACTTCTAGGGTTTTATACGTGCCAGTTCCTCTTCCAGTCTTTTTTTGGTTCTGAAATATGGATATAAATATAGTTAATTTTAAATATGACTGTTGCAATACCGTGATTTTAATTATCTGGTGTTACATTAGTGTTGGTCGTGTCAAATATCGACCTAACGACAGATTTGCCTACAATGAAGCCGTCGACGTTTCTTGAATCGTCAATTAAAGACTTCACTCTCAACATCAACAACGATTATCGATATCTTAAAACAGGATATTATGTGTCTTTACATGCGGAGATTTTGGGCAATCAGGTAATTCCTTCAAGTGAAAACATAATTGACGCCTACAGAACACCCATTCTTCTGCTTAGAGCCTCAAAGGCTGGAATTCCAACAACGCCTTACTTGGTAACAGGTTCAGTGAAGCAAATAATCTCTGAATTCAATTTTCCAGTGGTTATCTTTGCTGTCAACCCATTCTCGTATAATGGTTTCAAAACAGCGAAAAACAGAAGTGCTCTTTACAGGGCGGTAAAGAGTCTAGGTATGAACTACAAATTTGATGTTTGCGCACAGCCCCTTAGAGGTGAAATGGTTTCGCTTAAATCAATTTTCGGAAGATGTGAATTGAACGGAGATGCAGGTAAAATCTCAAAGGAAGTTTATGATGTCTTTAAGATTCCAATTTGCAAGTTACACATTCAAAACGTTGAAGGAAAGGCTTACTTGTGCGGGTTTCAACCTTTAGAAAATGAAGCGGTCAACCCACGCGATTTGGAAACGATTTCCACAGAAATTTCTGAAATTTCTAAGAATGGTGAAAAACTCGTTGGCTAGTATAGCCTGTTTTGTTGAGAAATATAATTTTACAGACCCAGCGGAAGCTGATGCACTCCAGAATTTCAAGACGACAGCAGAAACAATGGGTCACAAATTCGATTTCATGTTTAGAGAAAACCTTCTTGCAATTCCGAAATATGACGCCATTTTTATTAGGGCAACAACTGACCCGCTTTTCACCGCCTACATAGTTTCTAAAACTGCGTGGGAAATGGGTCTAAAAGTGGTTGATGACCCTAAATCAATACAGATTTGCGGAAACAAAATTCATCTATACGCTCTTTTCAAAAAGTACAATGTCCCCCGTATCCCGACAGTTTTCATAAACAAGGATGAGCTACATCATAAACAAATCTTGGACATCTTCAAAACTTTTGGGAGACCAGTTGTTGTTAAAGCGCCATACACAAGCTTTTCAAGATACGTGGAAAAAGCTGCTTGCGAAACAAGTTTTCGCGATGTTGCAAAGAGATTTTTCAGAAAATCCGACATTTTGGTTGTACAGAAGTTCATGCCAACAACCTTCGATTGGAGAGTTGGAGTCTTAAATGGCGAGGTCTTGTACGTGTGCAAGTACATGGTGCCTAAAGGCAGGTGGAAACACGGTGCCAAACGCAGAGGCAAGCCTAGCTTCATTTGGGGTAGAACAATATCGCTTAAGAGAGAAAATGCACCCATGAAACTGAAAGAAACGGCTTTGAAAGCGTGCAAAATTGTTGGCTGTGGACTTTACGGAGTAGACATTAAAGAAATTGACGGCGACTATGTTGTTGTGGAAGTGAATGATAATCCAAGCATTTACGCAGGCTACGAAGATCTTAGAAACAAAGACCTCTACAGCAAGATTATAGCATATTTAG
>Ga0172362_10006043_pt1 | contig 10433 bp, 7 predicted proteins | sample LakKivs1_kivu2a2_FD_114534 | JGI IMG/M metagenome (GOLD analysis project Ga0172362, IMG submission 114534) | Sediment microbial communities from Lake Kivu, Rwanda - Sediment s1_kivu2a2 | ecosystem: Environmental > Aquatic > Freshwater > Lake > Sediment | place: Rwanda: Western Province, Lake... | reverse complement strand
GACAAAATAAATGCCGAAGAAAAGAACCGCCATTATAATCAATGTGAAAATATTGATTGGGATAATTGTTTTTATATATAATAAAATAAAAAAAGGTATTGCTGAAATAAGAGCAATGCGGAGCATTTTTCTCCTTATTGGGATTATTGAGGTGTATTTTTTCGCCTGAATTGCAAAAAGAATGTTGAGTATTGCCATTGAAATCATTGTTGCAAATGCTGCGCCATTAATGCCTAATGAGTTGTCTATTCCGAAGAAAGAGGGCATCGGAACAAAAATAATATTCAGAACAATATTCACTGCGCTTGCAATGGCTAAATCAAAGAGAATCGCCTTTGACTTGCCTGTCATTGATATCAGATTGTTGGAAATAATAAATACAGACGACAAAAAAGCTCCCACTGAAAGAAATCTTAATGCTGTTTCAGCAGCCAGATATTCTGCGCCGAATAAAATATTTATAATCGCTCCAGGGAAGACAAATATCAAAAGAAAGACAGGGAAGTTTATGATAAAAATCCATTTTCCAACCTGTTTTGCCAGCTCTTTTATTAATGTGAAATTTTTTCTTGAATATTCTTTGATTATTAACGGGAACAATAATCGGATAAAAAGTTCTGGAACCAAATTTAAAAGTAATGCTATAGGACTTATGGCATTATAAAAACCCACCCCAGTTACTGTCTTAAAAATCCCTATCACAAAAGAATCAATCCAATAAAAAATACTAACAATTATCCCAAAGAACATAATAGGTAATGAATATAAAAAAAAACTTTTTAGAATTCCATAACGTATCCCTAATTTTAATTCACACTTCTTAAAAATCTGTGGGAAATTCAACTTGCAGTAGAAATAGGATAATAAGAACATTATAAATATGCCTGCAAAAAAAGAGAATATAATAACATTTGTTTTAAATCCCATAAAAACCAAAATTGCTAAAACAAAAAGTTTAACAAAATTTTGTATAATGGTTTCTATAAATGCATGTTGTTTTATCTTTTCAAAGGCCATCATAACCGAAAGAAAAAAGGAGCCAAAAACCCAAAAAGGAATCATTATACTAAATGCTCTAATAAAGATTATTAAATTTGAATCATGAAAAACAGAAATTGCAATAATCTCTGAGAGAAGGAAAGAAATTATTGTTATCGAGATTGTTGAAATAAAAAGAATTATTAATGAAAATCGGATAATACACTTCATTTTTTGAATATTCCCCCTTCCCCTATAAAAAGAAATGAACCTCAATGCTCCTTCAATCAATCCCAATGAAGCAAATGAAAAAAACCAACCAACGACTATTATCGAAAGGGAGAAAAGCCCATAAATTTCTGGCCCGAAGTATCGCGCGATAATTATCCTATAACCATATGCAAATATTTTCGACAATAAAATTGCTATAAAAACAAATACAGATGTTTTAAATAAAAGTTTTAAAGAACTCTTTAATTTTTTCTCTTGTTTCATTTATTTAATTGGAAAGGGGTTTTAAAAACCTTATTAAATTTTTTTCAGCGTGTAGTGTCCGGAAATTATTTCGTTTTGAGTTAGGTTTTAGTTTAGAATATCTTTCTAAACTTGGGATGACCAAATTAACTAACTCAAAACTTAAGTGGATTATAAGGCAAGATAGAAAAAGAACCCATAAAAAAATATTGCTGATGCAATGAATGTTTCTGTAAGAAGAATTCAACAAATAATTAAAGAATATCACTTTAGTAGGGTTATGCCAACACTGACAAAATCAAGAAGACCTAAAACAGAAATTACCGACGAGCAAAAACATGCAATCGATAAAGCATTTGCAGAAACAAAATTATCCCCAAGACTCCTCTATTATGAATTAAAGCAAAGAAAAACCCCTGTTGCTAAAAATAAGATTTATATTTATCTAAAGGATAAGGGATTTGTTCAGACAAATCCTAAGTTGCAAAAGCAAAGAAAAAGATGCAGATATGAAAGAATTCATTCAGGAAGTCTGATACATGGAGATAGTCATAGAACTTCATTTAAGCATCCCTATTGCTTAGTCTGGTTAGATGATGCCTCAAGAAAAGCCTTGTTTGGAATAGAATCTAAACAAGCAATAACAAACAAGGCTTCAATCAAAAGTTTTAAACAAGCAATGAAAATAGCTAAAGAGTCTAATGTTTTTATTTTTCAAGTCAATACTGATAAAGGGACTGAATTTTTTTCTAATAAAAAGAAGAAAAAAACAAGCATAAAATCTAAATCAGAATTTGAATTGTTTTTAATTAAAGAAAGGATTCAACATCTTCCGTCGAGGATAAAGAATCCTCAGACAAATGGAAAATTGGAGAGATTCTGGAGGGAGTATGACAAACATAGATGGAGATTTAAAAGTTTAAATCAATTTTTAGATTGGTATAATAATCGTCTTCATGGAGCGTTGAGGCTTGATTGGGCAGAAACTCCCAACCAAGCATTTATAAGAAAAAGAAGACCCGAAAGTATATTAGGTTTATTTTGGGAGCGGATTGAAAATGGATGAACAAAAAAAATGGATAGAAATTAAAAAGCGAAATAATATTAGGACCTTACAAAATTTTTTTCAGCGGCATCCACCAGTCTCTGTTATTTTTATACCAATCAATGATATTCTTAAGCTCTTGTATAAGATTTTTATGCTCATATTCAAATCCGAGCTGTTTTAATTTTCTGCTGTTAATTGAATACCTGAAATCATGGGCTTTTCTGTGAGGCACTTTCTCAATCATGTCGGTATTGAATCCGAGAGTGTAAAGCAGAAGGAGAGTCATTTCAATATTTGTCCTTTCATTTTCTCCGGAAATATTGTAGACTTCACCTGGCTTTCCATTTTGAGAGAGAAACCATATTGCCCTGCAATTATCTCTTACATGAAGCCAGTCTCTTACATTCAGGCCTGGATTTTCTTCGCTCCACATTAATGGAACTTTTTTTCCTTCAAGGAGATTTGTGATAAACAAAGGGAGAATTTTTTCAGGAAACTGGTACTGCCCGTAGTTATTGGCACTCCTTGTTATAATAAGAGGAAGACTATATGTTTTAAAATATGACATTGCAATAAGTTCAGCAGATGCCTTGCTTGAGGAATACGGACTGCTCGGGGTTAATGCATCATGCTCTGAAAAAGAGCCTTCTTTGATGCTCCCATAAACTTCATCAGTTGATATCTGGATGAATTTTTTTACATTATTTTTCAGAGAGGCATCAAGCAAATTCAAAGTCCCTACAACATTTGTCATGATAAAATCTCTGGAATCATGAATGCTCCTGTCAACATGGCTCTCTGCTGCGAAATTAAAGACAATGTCTGGCTTTTCAAGATTAAAAATGCTCTCAATCAGGTTTTTATCTGTAATATCTGCTTTAATAAATTTATACTTGGGATTTTTGTCAATTTTCATGTGCTCTATATTTTTTCCCTGCCCTGCATAAGTCATTTTATCAAGATTAATTATGCTTAAATCAGGCATGATTTTTGAGTCTGCAAGAAGATAGTTTATAAAATTGCTTCCTATAAATCCGCAGCCGCCTGTTACAACCACTTTCATATTTACACCTTATTATTTTTACAGAGTTTATAATAATTATTGTGATGGATAATGGTTAAAATCAATCTTTTTCTATTCTCACACCTTTATATTCAAATTTAAAGGGAAAATAACAGCATCCTGGAAATTTTTCTTTTGTTCTTTCCCAGGCTTTAAAGAAATCCTGCCTGTCATGGACATAAAACCAACAGCAGCCGCCTCCTCCTGCTCCAGGGACTCCAAATGCAAGATAACTGCCTTGCAATGCGCTTTGCAATTTTCTCATAGCAGGAGTTTCTATTGAATTATGAAGAGACTTTTGCAAATCCCACATTTCATTGAAATATTCTGCCATCATTTTTTCATGATTTATCCTTTCTGCCATCTGCTGAAAAAGCCTGCTCATATCCTGGAACTTTGGGATATTCGAATTATAATTTTCAGAGCCAAAAACAGCACTATGCATGTCATGCGAGAGATGCGCTTTTCCTGTGTAAATCAGAACAAGCCTTTGCTCAAGATGCTGCGCTTTTCCTTTTGGAATGCCTGTTACTTTAATTTTCATTTCACGAATGTTTCCTCTGCCGAGAGAAATTAAATTAACTCCTCCAAAAATCGCTGCTATCTGGTCCTGGATTCCCCCGCGCTGTCCAATAGATTCATTTTCAAAAACCCAGACTCTTTTTGCCAGCTCTATCTTTTTTTTACTATTGCCCTGCAGAAGAGCAGGGTTTGATGCCACTAAAAAACATGTTCTTAATGTTGCAGAAGTTCCAAGCCCGCAGTTTTTAGGCAGCCCATTTAAAGAAGTTGTTAAATCAAAATCATTAAGTGTTGCTGAAACTCTGCGATTTATTGCTGCATTTAAAACACAGCCGCCGTATTCATCTCTGAAGGGGGGGGAATCAGGCCATCCGCCTGCAACCCATCTGACAGGCGCTGTAACTTTTATTGCCATTGGATTATAAAAAAGCAGGCGTTTATAAGAATTTATATACTAATGTATAAAATCACCTCAACGGACATTCATCTATTATAATGCCCATAAAGGGTTATGTTTATCGACGGGATTATGTTTATTAATGAGCCTATGAGTAGGGGTGTGTAAATATTGCCTGGTTTTTATAAAATCAAGAAAAAGCAAATGGCTTTTTATTTTTATTTCTTATAAAAACGTACATCTGGGAAAATTTCAGATATAAGGGAAGATTTAAATAAAGCAGTTCCAGCCAGTCTGCGAGAAGATGGAAGAAAACTCCGAGGAATATATAGAAAAAAAATTTTGAAAGAAAAGAGAGTGCCACCAAAAGAGCAAGAAATTCAATTCCATGAAGGAACATGAAACTTGTTTTATATTTTTCTCTTTTTTTTGGGCTTAAGCCAAGCCAGATTTTTTTGCTTTTAACGCTGTAATTATATGCATTTTTCAAGCTGAAATCTCTGGTTTTGCAAATATAAAGAATATAGTGGTCTATATCAATTAAAACAGATGATAAAAATATTACAACAGCTGCGGATGGGGAGATATTAAAAAAATAAACAAGTGAGAATGAAAATAATATCCCGAGCAGTATATGGTATTTGACAAGCATTATTATCCTCCTTATTTTCTGCTTATTATTCTCCTAATTGCCTTACAATATCAGCAAATGCGGGGCGCGTTATGAAAACTCCTGCTGTGATGCCGATTAAGGTTGTTACTGCAAATCCTGCCAACAATCCTGCCCCGGCATTAAGCAATGGGAGCAAGGCAACAACAGATGTCGCATATGCTGTGAAAATAATGAACAATGCATTTTTGATTCTGTTTTTTAAAGACTCATATTTTGAGCGAGAGGACTCATCAACAATTACTATCTGGTCATCCACTCCTGTTCCAATTGCTGCGATAATTCCTGCAATTCCTGCTAAATCAATATTCCACCCGATTAAAGCTGCAACTCCGAGAGTAATGAGAATTTCCGAGAGCATCATGAAAAGCATTATGGCAGATATTTTTATTTTTCTGTATCTTAAAAAGATTACTAAAAAAACACCTGCTGCGCCCAAAAGCCCTGCAATTAAAATTGTCCTGACAAATCCATGGCCTAGAGTTGGTGAGATTTTGTCTATTTTTACAATCTGAAGCTTAAACGGGAGGCTTCCTGTGATTAAAACTGTCTGAAGTTTTTTCATATTATCCTGCGCATCATTAATTGCTTCCTGCCTTGTTGCTCCTGTGCCCGGACCTGAAATCTGAATCTGGGTTGCAACTTTTCCTTTTAAGTCAGCACCAATATTAAGAGAATCAATTAATTCATTGTCCAGATAAAGATCCAGCTGTTTTTCAAGATACTTTCCCCCTGCTGAGACATTTAATGAAAGATTTGCTGTTGCGTCTGCCTGGCGTTGGGCAGCTGCCTCGCTTAAATAAATCACAAACCTAAATGTGCATGATTCTCCTCCTGAAAAAGAATTGCAGTCATAAATTCCAGCATCCTGCCCTGATTTTGCAACATAAGTTATATCCCTGCTTCCTCCTGAAAAAATAGTTTCATTCCCTATTTTTGCCTCAAACTTGCCCTGCTGTGCAATTAAACTTTCCAAATCAGAAGGAGATGAGCCTGCAATTTCCACGAGCATGAATTTATTTCCTGAAGAATCTGTCCTTTGCCTTATATTCAAATCTGTCAAGCCATAAACATTTAACCTTTCCTGTGAAACTGCAATCAGGTCATCTAATTCAGAATCTGTCAATTTATGGTCTTCTGCAGTAACTAATGCGCGAATTCCTCCTCTTAAATCCAAACCTGTTTTTATTCTTGTGTCTGGGATTTCATCAACAGATATATCGCTTACAACTTTTTTTTCAAATAATCCCACAATTTCTGTTTTATCTGTAATTATGTCTATTTTGATTTCATCTGCACCAGCTAGTATTGACTGGATTGCATTTGAATAATCCTGAAGGTTGTTTATTTCATAGTTATTTATCTTTGTAATAATCATACCTGTCCTTAATCCCTGCTCAAAAACAGAGGAATTTTTTTCAACACTTGAAACTAAAACTCCTTTTTTCATAAAAACAGGGGGAATTGAAAATATTGAGATTAATGCAAAGAGAACAAATGCAAACATTATCCACATTTTTATTGTAATTTTAACCATTTCTTTCAGCATATAATTTAATTAATGATGTATTTGTAATCCAGGTGTTAAACAAATCAAAAGACAGGCCGATTAGGAGTATTGTAAAAATCTGGTTTAAAATTGTGTTATAATTATAAACCACAATTAATGCAACCCCTACTGCGATAATTGACGTTAGGGTCATTGTAGAGCCTGTTTTAAATGCTCCCCAAATTGCCTTGTTTACTGATTCTGATTTTCTCTTTAAAACCCTTGTCGTCAACAGAATATCTGTATCAACAGAATAGCCAATAAGCATTAAAAACGCGACAATTCCTGCTGAAGACATCTTCATTCCAAATAAATCCACAACAGCGAGAGACAGTGCGATATCTGCAAATGCAGAAATAATAACTGCTATTGAAGGAATGCTGACTATTGAGTATAGAGAGAAGAGAAATATTGCGAGGGGGATTATTAAATAATAAGGCTGGATAAAATAAAAGACAGCAAAAACCAAAAAGACTATTGAAGAGTAAAAATAATTTGTTTTTGTTTTTGAGATGTATAAAGCATAAATGAAAACAATTGCAGAGATGACGAATGCTGTTATTCCTATAATTCTGCTTATGGGAAATGTGATTCTTGCTGATAAAAGAGTCAGGATTAGTGAATATGATTTTATCAGTTTTGATTTTCCAAAAACAAAGAATACAACAAATGCCATTAATAAAAACGCAAAGATAACTGCCTTGACCAGCTGATTGTAAAAATCCCCCCCTAAAGAGGAGCCTGTAAATTCTATGCTTGAGTTTTCATCTGTTAGTTTGTAGCCGAGGTAATCTTCAATTATGGGGATCATTATTTCAGGCGATTCCTGGGAATTAATAATCAGCCCTGTTTGAATTCCTGAATTGTCTGATATTGACTTGACATCAATGCCTTTTATTTTTGATGAAAGCGCTGACATGGCTTCTGAAACTGAGAGCTGAGAATGAATTGTGATTGATGTTCCTCCTGTTAGCGATACATCTTTGTAGATTATGTCGTTGTTTTGGTAGTAAAAAAAAGCAAGATAAGATATTGAAAGGAGAATAAGCAGGGCTGAAACAATCAGGACTTTTTTGTAATTTTTGTCATACCATGCTGATATCTTTTCTTTCATCATTATTCAGGCGAGTTTAGATTTATAATGGTTTCTATGCGCGGGCCGGGATTCGAACCCGGGTCATCTGCTTGGAAGGCAGAGATTCTGCCACTGAACTACCCACGCATAATTTATTGAGATTATTGAGGATTTTAAAGGTTTTCTATGCAAAAGGATCTGTGATTTGGGTGCTTTCGGAAAAAGAGTCACAAAAGATTCTTTCAATAAACTTATAAATAATCAATCCCCGTTAATAGCATAAATAAACTAAAAATCAAAAGAGAAAGATGTTTAACTCATTTATACAATTTGGATTTATAATCCTGGTTGTTTTAGGAGTGTCTGTGGTTATAAGATTGCTTAAACAGCCATTGATAATTGGATATATCCTCTCAGGAATTTTGGCAGGACCTTTTCTTTTTAATTTGATTCAAGAGAGTGAGACAATAACTGTGTTTTCAGAAATGGGAGTTGCTTTTTTGCTGTTCATAGTGGGATTGCATTTATCCCCAAGAGTAATAAAAGAAGTTGGTAAAATTTCCTTAGTAACTGGAATTGGTCAGATATTATTTACTTCATTGATTGGTTATTTTATTGGAATAATGCTTGGATTTTCAATAATAACCTCTATTTACATAGCAATTGCATTAACCTTTTCTTCGACAATTATAATAATGAAACTTCTTTCTGATAAGGATGCATTGGAAAAACTTTACGGCAAGATTTCAATAGGATTCCTGCTGGTTCAGGATTTAGTGGCTATTTTAATTTTAATTGTGGTCTCCTCTTTGGCAAACGGGGCCGGAGCAAGCAACCTTCTTTTTTCAACAATTATAAGAGGGGTTGTTCTCATGGCTGCACTAATCCCAATCAGCTACTATGCACTCCCAAGATTAAGTGACTTTTTCGCAAAATCGCAGGAGTTCTTATTTATCTTTGCTATTTCTTGGGGATTTGGTCTTTCTCTTTTATTTCTTTATGCCGGGTTTTCTATTGAGGTAGGTGCATTAATTGCAGGGATTATGCTTTCAATGTCTCCTTATAGTTTTGAGATTAGTTCAAAATTAAAACCTCTAAGAGATTTCTTTATAATTTCTTTCTTCATAGTTTTAGGAAGCCAAATGGCTTTTTGGGATATAACTCACTTAATTGTTCCTGCAATAATCTTCTCTGCTTTTATTTTAATTGGGAACCCCTTAATTGTGATAATTTTAATGGGCCTATTAGGATACAGCAAAAAAACAGGATTTATGGCAGGGCTTACAGTTGCTCAAATTTCCGAATTTTCATTAATCTTAATTGCATTAGGAGTAAAAACAGGGGCATTAACACAAGAAATTTTATCTTTTGTTACAATAATCGGATTATTGACTATTGCAGGTTCAACATATATGATAATTTATTCAGATGCAATATTCAATAAGCTATCGAGATTTTTAACTATCTTCGAAAGAAAAAAAGTTAAAGAAAAAGACATTCCAAAAGAGAATTATGATTACATTCTTTTAGGGTATAACAGAATTGGGTTTTCAATAATAAAGGCATTTTCAAAAATAACTAAGAATTTTTTAGTTGCGGACTATAACCCCAGGATAGTCAAAGAATTACGAAAAAAGGGAATCAGGGCAGTTTATGGTGATGTAGATGATTCAGAATTTTTAGGGGATTTGGGCATCTGCGAATCTTCTGTTATTGTCTCCACAATTCCTGAAAAAGAAACAAATCAGTTAATCTTAGATGTTTTAAAAAGAAACAAAGCAAAACCAATTGTTCTTTTAACAGGAAGACAAATTGAAGATGCTTTAGATTTATATGATTCTGGGGCCGATTATGTTATACTGCCGCATTTTTTAGGCGGGGAATACACAGCAAGATTAATAGAGAATGCAAAAAATAATGATAAAATATACCAAAGAGAGAGATTAAAAGAACTTAAAATATTAAAAGAAAGATTAAGAAAGGGGCATAAACACCCCCAAATTGAAAAGGATAAAAAATAAAATTAGAGAATATAGGAAACTAACCGAAGTTGAATAGAATAAACTAATCTTTGGTATTTTGTATGTTTTGGTTTTTATCGACGCTGTTGAAAATTGAGGTTTTAAAGTTGAGTGATGGAGATTGATTAAGTTCAATCCTGCAAAAATGGGTGGTTAAGTGCTACAAAAAGTCGAAAATAAAAATAGTTCTTTGTTTAATTTTAAAATGATAACATAGATTTATATACACTTTTGATGTTAATTTTATATCGGTTGTCCTGGAAAGGATGCGACCATGAAAGCCTCTGTTAGGTATTCAGCTATTAATAAAGAGGAAGGACTATAACTCTCTTTACGAAACCTGTACCTTTTAAGCTTCGCAACATGGCGCGGAGGAGATAACCTTTAAAATACATTGATAGGTTAAGATTGATTTCAACAAGTGTTTAAGGCACTTCCTCCACCGAGTCCTAATCATAAAAATGGCAAAGAAAAAAAAGAGGAAACCTGTAAAAAAACACATTAATAAATGTAGAGGGGCAAGTAAGAAAAGTAAAGATTCTAAGATTAAAAAATTAATTAAACTTGCAAGGTCTGGAAAACTTTGCAAGAAGAAAAAGAAGAAAAGTCGCAACTAATAACCTTAAAAAAATAGTT
>Ga0172362_10006042_pt1 | contig 10434 bp, 12 predicted proteins | sample LakKivs1_kivu2a2_FD_114534 | JGI IMG/M metagenome (GOLD analysis project Ga0172362, IMG submission 114534) | Sediment microbial communities from Lake Kivu, Rwanda - Sediment s1_kivu2a2 | ecosystem: Environmental > Aquatic > Freshwater > Lake > Sediment | place: Rwanda: Western Province, Lake... | reverse complement strand
GGGCAACATTTTGAGGCCACAAGCAAACGCATAGAGCCGCCAGACAATGAGACCGGCCTGCGATCTCTAAGGTTGCAAAAAGCGGCCATCGTCTTGTTGAACATGCTTGAGCGGCTGAAGCGACAGGACTACGGCGACAAGGGCGAGAGCGCCGAACTCCGGCAGATTGCCGATGCCCTGGCCCCGGAAGGCAAGGACGCGGAACCGGACGGCGCGGCACTTACAAGCGAAGCAAAAGCGCTGGCGCTTCTGGTGGAACATCCAGACTGGACGGACACGAAGATCGCCAAGAACGTGCCCTGCTCCCGGCAAACACTTTACGCTTGGCCGACATACCGTAAAGCACGGGGAATACAGGAATCCGGCAAAGACGAAAGGCCGCACGGGTCCAAGAGTAAAGACGGCAACCTTGAAGCCTGGAATACCACGAATCCTTAGTTTCCACACGACACTTTAGACGACACCACTTCGCAGAAAACCCCCGAAAACATTGCGCCAAATGCGTATCGCCGGACGACACATAGGCGACACTCGCCCATTTTACGGAAGGGAGGCGTGATGAAGCCCGGTACGGAAAAATTAGACGCGAGGAATTGCCCTACAGCCTGGATGTGTGTGCTGGAAACGGCGAGGCGGAAGGGAGACCACGAGCGCGCTGCTGAAGCGTTGCGAGAACTCCGGCGACTTGGCGTAACGGTCCGCTTCGGAAAACGGCGGGTGCGCCATGTCTAACCCCGTCTTGCCCCCGCTCTTGCTCGACGCGCGCGAGGCGGCCCGCCTCTTAGCGGTGTCGGCCTCAACCCTTTGGCGCCTGCGGGTTCCGCACATCAAACTTGGCCGCTTGCGGCGTTATGAGCGCGCGGCGCTTGAACGCTACGTTGCCGAGCGCCGCGCGGCCGAAGCGCCCGCCGAAAGGTCCGCACAATGACTAGTGCCCCACCTGCCGATCCCGTCGAATTGACCCCGCCGAGCGACCCGGAAGCCGAAAAGGCCGCATTGGGCGCGATGCTGCAGGATGCGGACGCGCGGATTGCAATACTTGCCGTATTGCGGTCCTCGGATTTCGCCGTGCCGGAACATTCACAACTTTTTTCTGCACTTGCCGAGTTCGCGCACGCAATGGAGCCGGATGAAACTTTAGACATTATAACATTCCGCAATGCATTAGAGGCCACCGGCGACCTGGAGGCCATTGGCGGACAGGCATTCCTTGTGGACCTTTGCGACGCCTGTCCCGCGCCGAGCGCTGGCCCGGCTTACGCGCGCATCATTCGCAAGAAAAGCGCCGCTCGCACCGCCCTGAACGCGGGCCTGGAACTCGCACGGCGGGCTTCCGAGCCGGGCGCGGACGCGGTAGCGATTCTGGCCGAAACACGTGAAATCCTTAGGGAAATCGCAACTCGTGCCAAGCCTGTCGCGCCGAAGTCCTTGCGGGCGCTTGTGGCCGAAAATCCAGAACTCCGGCCCCCTGTCGTGCATGGCCTGCTTCGAGCGGGCGAAACGATGAACATCATCGCGCCGACAAAAACCGGCAAAAGTTGGCTATCGGCGGCCCTTGCCCTGGACGTGGCGATGGGCGGCCGGTTCCTCGATTTGTACGATTGCGAACGTGGCGATGTGCTGATTCTGGATAACGAACTACACGGCGAAACCGTAGCGAATCGAATCCCCCGTGTGGCCGCTGCTCTTGATATTCCGCTGGCGGACGTGCAGGATCGCGTTTTTGTCGAAAACCTGCGCGGCCGACTGATGGACCTCTACGCCCTGCGCGACTACCTGGCCGCCGTGCAACCGGGCCGGTATAAGATGATAGTTCTCGATGCGTTCTATCGGTTCCTGCCGCGCGACACGGATGAAAACTCGAATGCAGACTTAGCGAACCTCTACAACATCGTGGATTCGATGGCGGACCGGCTTGGCGCGTGCTTTGTCCTTATCCATCATTCATCAAAAGGTTCGCAGAGCGGCAAGACAGTAACAGACGTAGGATCAGGCGCGGGCGCGCAAAGCCGAGCCTGCGATACCCACCTTGTTTTGCGGGCACATGAAATGGACGGCTGTTACGTCCTCGACGCTGCCGCCCGGTCCTGGCCGCCGATAACCCCGATAGCGCTTCGCTGGGAGTTTCCCATCTTCCGGCCTGATGAGAGCCTTGACCCTGCGGCCCTCAAGCCGGATCGTCCACGACGGCCACGGCCGCCGAAAGAACCGGCCGAGCCGGTGAAAGCATGGACTGTGGAAGGCTTTGTTGCGGATTTCGTCCGGCCGGACCCCGCACCGCGAGCCGCGATCCTTGAGGCCGCGAGGACGGCCGGGCTTTCCGAGAACCGGGCAAAGAACCTCTTGTTGGCCGCCGAAGCCGGGGGCCGCGTATTCCGATGGACTTTCGGCCGGAGTCGGCAGGTGCAGTTTAGCACTATCCAACAACCGGCCTTAGAGGGGACTTCCGATGCGTGTGCGTGAGAGAGAGAACCCCCCTAGTACCCCCCGCACGTGCGCGAACGCACGGCGGGGGTACGGATTTTCTTCTCTCGCTCGCGCACGACGGCACAGACTTGGCCATCTATGGAGCACGCCTCAAGCCGCACAAACTCGCAAGCGTTTCCAAACCCTTGATGGAGCATGAGTTATGAACATGATGCCTGAAAACCCTGTACCTGACGATGTAGTTAAGGTAGGACATCCGCTCTGGCGCGACACGGCTTTGGAAGCGAATCTACGCGCTAATGGGCCTGCGGGGCCTGCGGGCAAGCCTCTCGGCCTGGTTGTCGCGCCTGCATGTCCTGGCGACGCTGTGGGCGGTTCTGGCGCTCTTGGCGGGCCTGATGCTGCGGCCTCTGGCAAGCCTTCTGCGGCCTTTGTAGAGCCTTCTGGCGTGTCTGGTGGGCCGCGTGGCGAGCCTTCTGACGCCATTGCAGCGGATCGGCGGCGGACTGGCGTCCTGGCGGCCATTCAGGACTACCATCGTCGGCGGGGTTCCCGTTCGCCTGGTATCAAATACGCGCCAAGTGCGCCGGAAATTGCGCCGCCTGCGGATGAACACTCCCTGTTTTCAAGGGAAAATGAATGGTGTTCGAGTCGTACTCGGACTATTTCGGCCTGCGGAGCGCCTGCCGAGCCTGTCCCTGGTGTACCTTTCCTGGGGGGGGATGCCGGGCCGGACCGAATGCGGTCCGAACTCCCGGACCCCCCCTCGTTTTACTCGGCAAGGGGGCCGGGCCGCCGGGCCGACCGCGTTTTCCGGGAGACCCCCTTCACCCCAAGCGGGCCGGATGCTCTAACGAGAGGACTTCCAGTTAGATGAAACCAAGTTCCAGGTTCATATATTAAGGAGTATTGATATGACGCCTTACGAATTACCCGATGTTGTCGAGGGCATGACGCCGGACGCGGCGCGGCACACGTTGGACAGGATTTATGCGCAGGTGGCCCAAGATGCCCAGCATCCTTACACCAACTCGCATAGCCCGTTGCACACAAAAATGGTGGAGCGTGTGCACGCGCTGCACGAAGTCTGGGCGCAGCGGCCACCGGACGAAACTGTTTTCGACCGGGCTTTGGCCGAGCGCGACGCGCGACAAGAGTCGCTACAGGCCGAGGCCGAAGCCGAAATGTCGGCCCTGGCCGATCTCGGCTACGAGGTCGCGCCGGTTCCCGATGACGTGCCGGAGCATGTCGTCCGCGCCTTGCGGATGCAGCGACTTGCGGCGCAAAAAGACTTTGACACTTTAGGGCCGCTGGCCGATGCGCAAATCAGCCGCCTCACGAACCCTGCCACCCGTGCCACCCTGTGGACATGCCTTTCTGATTTCCGGCAAGCGCAGAAGTCGCGCGCTCCCGACCTGAACGTGCGGGCGGAGCGATTAGTCGAAAAGGTCGCGCGTGCGACCGCTAAACAATACGCCGGGCCATCGAAGCCGGGCGCAATCACGGAACCCGTTGACGAATTGGAGGGTGATGACGATGAACTATGACAACCTGAAAATCGAAGCCGAGCGGACGATCCGGCCCTTGGCCGCCGTCGTCGCGAGGTGCGAGCGGGAACTGGCGTTCGCGCACAAGCGAGCGAAAACCGAGCGCGACAACATCGAAAAACTTGAAGTGCACCTGGCGACCTTAAAATCTTCCGCCGGTCGCTACCTGGCGGAACAAAACGAGTACGCCACTTTTCAGACGAAAATCAAGCGCTTGACGGCTGACCTGGCCGCAGCACAGGGAGCCGTCGAAATGTTCAAGTCAGACCTGATACCCGATGCCGAGCGCGCGCTTGCCGATGCCAAAAAGCGGGTTCAATGCGGCTTGATTGACCTTGTGAAGGCGCACCTGCCCGCGTGTGAGAAACGGATGGCCGAGCGGATTGCCGAAGTTTTGCGCGTGCGCGATGAGTTTATGGGCGCGGCTGATTTCCTCTTTGGCGAATATGCCGATGGTGTCGGCTTTAGCGGCGGGCAAAGGCTTTATCCCGATGGCGCGGCATTGCGGACCGACCCGCTTCGTAGCCATTTACAAATCGCCACGTCACTTTTTGAGGAAAGTTATGATCCGATGGACAGTATGCGCCGACGCAATGCCTACCTTGTGCCGACGCCAGAGCCGACGCCGCCAGAGGCCGTTAAAGCCGCGCCGGTCCTGATGGCCAAAGCGCCCGAATCCGTTGAACCGCCTCAAAGCGGCGTTCCTGGCGCGCCAAAGACCGCGCCAGAGGTCGCTACGGACGCGCGGACGCCTTCCCTTGAGGAATCAGTCAAGGGAGAACCGGCTGCCGCGCCGTGCCCTGCGGCGGCCGCCCTGGACGCCCTGGACGACGAGGAAGCGGACGCTGCCGCTATGGACGCGGAAACCTGAATTATGGAAAACATTTCCGAAAAGCCGAAGCGGGGCAGGCCGGTGAAGTACAACCCGGAATGTCTTGCCTCGTTTGATAAGATATATCCCCACTATAGTCGGCGCGGGCTGGTAGAAATCTTACTTCATTCTAGGGCCGCCGTGGTAGTAAATGAGGCCGCCAAATGCAACCCGCAAAAGAACGCCTGGATCAAATACTTCATGTCTGACCCAACAGGAGAGCGTATCTTCCACAAGACGGTCCTGGCCGCCCTGGGGCGCATAGAACAGAAACGAGTCTTGATTAAGACGGCCAAGGTCATCGCCACAAGACGGCTGAGAACCGCCGAGGCGCTACAAGAAGTCCGCCGCGTGTGCTACCGCCTGGCGGTGGCCGCCCTGGATGGCCTGGACGATGAGGCGGCGGACTGCGCCGCCGTGGACGCGGAAGAAGGCGCGGACTTGGACGGCGAAGCGCCGGACGCCGCAGAAAAAATCCCGGAATCTTCTTGACAAGCCTGTGTTATAGTTACATAATGCCCGTAGAAAGGTGAGGCCATGAGCAAGACGATAGCCGAAGCGTTCAGGCGAGCCGCGTTAACGGACCCGCGCCCGTTGCTTCAGATAACGCGCGCCGCCGGTCTTGACTACGCGCTTGTCTATCGTTTCGTACATGGGCAGTCAAAAGGCATACGCCTGGCGTCCGCCGAGCGCCTGGCGAAAGTCTTGAACCTTGAACTTCGGCCAACGAAAAGGCGGGTGAAACGTGGCGAGCGTTGCAAGTAGTCCTGATGGACGGCGGCGGATCATCTTCACGGACCCGCGCGGCGGCAAGCGTAAGACGCTGCGGCTTGGCCTTGTGGCCGGGCGCGACGCCGAATCGGTCCGCGTTCACGTCGAGCGGCTTGTGGCGGCCGCGTTGACGCAAGGCCCCCCGCCGGATGAAACAAGCCGATGGATCGCGGCGCTGCCGGACCTCTTGAGGAAGCGCCTTGAGGCCGTCGGCCTTATAACCCCCGCAAAGCGGGAGGCGGGGCCGATGCTCAAGACGTTCCTTGACGGCTACCTGGCCGGGCGCACGGACCTCCAAGAATCTTCCCGCGTGTCCCTGACGCAAGCCTGCGGATACCTGGTGGATTTCTTTGGCGCCGACAAGCCGCTGCGGGACATCCGGCCCGGTGATGCCGATGAATGGCAGATCGGCTTGGGGGACCGTGGCCTTGCCGATGCCACGATCCGGCGGCGGTCCGGCCAAGCGAAACAGGTTTTCAAGAACGCCGTCCGCAAGGGCCTCTTGGCGGTCAGTCCGTTTTCGGACCTCAAGAGCGCGAACGTGGCGAACCCGGCCCGCCAAGCCTACATTCCGCGCGACGTGGCGCAGAAGGTTCTTGACGCCTGCCCGGATGCCGAGTGGCGACTTATCTTCGCCTTGTGCCGGTTCGCTGGCCTGCGGTGTCCGAGTGAAATCGTGCCCTTGCGCTGGCAGGATGTTCTTTGGGACAAGAACCGGATGATCGTCCACTCTCCAAAGACTGCATGTCATCCCGGACAGGAAACGCGCCAAGTGCCGCTGTTTCCCAAAGTCGCTGCCGCCCTGCGCGAAGCCTTTGACGCGGCCGAGCCGGGGTCCGAGTTCTGCATCATGCGCTACCGAAAGGGCAACGGGAACCTGTCAACGCAACTAAGGCGCATCTTGTGGAAGGCGGGGGTTGATCCCTGGCCGCGCCTCTTTCAGAACCTGCGGGCCTCTTGTGACACGGACCTTGCCGCCCGGTTCCCGGCGCACGTTTGCGCCCGCTGGCTTGGACATACGCCGCAGATAGCCGCCAAGCACTATCTTCAAGTGCGGGATTCGGACTTTGAGGCGGCGGCGGGAGAGCGCGCCGCTTTGGGCGCGCGCGCCGCTTTTTCAGGGGGGTCCGAAGCGGCGCGCATTCCGGCGCGCGCGGTGCAGTTCAGGACGGTTCAGGACGGTTCAGAAAAAGACGGAAAATCAGAAAACCCCTTAGAAGTCGAGATATTCGAGGATTTAGATAAGTATGAATTGGGCGATACTGGACTTGAACCAGTGACCTCCTGCGTGTCGAGCAGGCGCTCTAGCCATCTGAGCTAATCGCCCACAAACGGGACATCATAGAATACTCGCCGCGGCGGCCGAGTCAATGCCAATCCGCCGGAACCCGCGCGCGATGCGGGTTCCCCGCCGGGCAGCACTTCCACCACCGTCAAGCCAGGAGTTTCCCCAAAGGTATCTGGGCGACGGCGGCCAGGACGTCGTCGCCGACGACGCCTGCGGCGAGATTAGTCATCTTGTCGTCGGGCACCAGGCCGAGGACCGTCGCGCCCGTCGCGCGCTGGATTTCGTCCGGCGCGGTCAACTGGGCCACGTCTTCCCGGTCGCGGTCGTAGCGGTTGATGACGATGCCGGCGACCTCGAGGCCCCGCGCGCGGGCCGCCTCGACTGTCAGGGCTGTGTGGTTGATTGTTCCGAGGGTCGCCCGGGCCACGATAACCAGCGGCAGGCCGAAACCTTTGGCGAGGTCCCCGATAAAAGCATCGGGCGTGACCGGACACAGGATGCCGCCGATCCCCTCGACGAGCATGATTTCGTGGGTCGCGCTCAGGCGTCGCCAGGCCGCCCACATCGGATTGAGGTCGAGCGGCCGGCCGGCCCTGGCGGCGGCGATCGTCGGGGCCAGAGGCTCCGCCAGGCGGATCGGCGCGATCTCGTCCAGGGATTCCGGGGCGTCGGCCGCCTGGGCCAGAAACTCCGCATCCTCCGACACGAGACCCTCGCGACTCCGGACGCACCCCGTGGCCACAGGTTTCATCACCCCCGCGTCCAGGCCGCGCCGCCTGAGAACAATCGCCAGGGCCGCCGTGACGATGGTCTTGCCGACGCCCGTATCCGTTCCGGTGATAAACAGGCCGTGCTTCATATTCTGCTCCACACCGGGTGGCATGCCTGCGGCGTCCGTTCCGCAAGCATGCATGCCTACGCAAAGGCAGCGTAGGCATGCCACCCTACCCTTCGGTGACCTCGGCGATGCCGTCGCGGACGGCCGCCACGAGCCGCGCCAGGCTCTCATCCGAGATGCAATACGGCGGCATGAGGACGACCACGTCGCCGAGCGGGCGGACCCAGACGCCGTGCTTTCGGGCCGCCAGGCAGGTCCGCCACCCGCGGCGCTCCTCGGCCGGATAGGTCCGCCGCGTCTGCCGGTCGGCCACGAGTTCGATGCCGACCATGAGTCCGCGCTGTCGGACCTGGCCGACGTGCGGCATCTCGGCCACGGGCTTCAGGTGCTCCGCCATCGCCGCAGCCAGTTGGCCGATGCGCGCAAGGACGCGGTCCTTCTCGAAGATCTCCAGGCTCGCCAGGCCCGCCGCGCAGGCCAGGGCATTGCCGGTGTAGGTGTGGCCGTGGAAGAAGGTGCGGCCCTGGTTCGGATCGCCGAGAAACGCCTCATAAATCCGCTCGGCAGCGAGGGTAGCGGCCAGCGGCAGGTATCCGCCGCTGATCCCCTTCGCGAGGCACAAGAGGTCCGGCCGGACCTGCTCATGTGCGCAGGCGAACATGCGGCCGGTGCGGCCGAAACCCGTCGCCACCTCGTCGCAGACGAGGAGGACTTCGTGCCTGTGGCAGGCGGCCGCCACGCGCCGGAGGTAGCCGGGCGGATGGGTGATCATGCCGCCTGCCCCCTGGACGAGCGGCTCAAGGATGACGGCCGCCACCTGGTCGGCCCGGTCCGCCAGGATTCGCTCCATCTCGGCGGCGCACGCCATGCTGCAGGTCGCGGGCTCGGCGTCCATCGGGCAACGGTAACAGTACGGAGCCGGCGCCTGAATGGTCTCGAAAAGGAGCGGCCGGTAGAGGGCGTGGAACGGGGCGATGCCGCCGACGCTCACGGCGCCCATCGTGTCGCCGTGGTAACCGAGCGAAAGATTGACGAACTTCGTGCGGCTCTTTTGCGGTTTATGGCATTGCCGCCAGTACTGGTACGCCATCTTCAGGGCGACCTCGACAGCCGTCGCCCCGCTGTCGGAATAGAAGACGCGCTCGAGACCTTTCGGCGCCAGGGCGACCAGACGCTCGGCCAACTCAATCGAAGGCGGAGAGGCCAATCCGAGCAGCGTCGAGTGGGCGATGCGGCCGAGTTGGGCGCGGATGGCCTTGTCTATCTCGCGGCGGCGGTGGCCGTGCAGGTTGCACCACAGGCTCGAAACCCCGTCAAGGTAGCGGTTTCCCTCGGTGTCGGTCAGGAACTCGCGGCGGCCGGAGGCGATGACGACCGGGTCGTCCGCCACCCATTCGGCCATCGCCGTGAACGGATGCCACACGTGGGACTTGTCGGCGGCGCGAAGGCGAGCCGTCGGGGCCTCGACCCTCGCAGGATTACAGCCTGCGCGCCGTCGCCCTGGCGGCTTTAGTGTGTCGGCGACGTGCGGGCGTTTCGGTTTCGGTTTCGGTTTCATGGCTCCAGGGCCACCGTAACAGGGGTTCCGAGGCCGGCGCCGAGGCGGACGGCCGCACTCTGACGGTTGACCGCAACTTCCAGGAGGCCCGCGCTGCCGATATAGGCCAGGAGCGTACCGGCCGGCACGTCGCTGTAGGCCCGCGAGAGGCCCTGGATCACCGCGCCGCCGATGCGAACCTGGATCGCCGCCGCGCCCGCACCGGCCACGGCCGCGCCCGCGACGTTCGTCGTCAGGTTCCCGAACGAATCCACATAAAGCACCCGGCCGCTGATGCGGCTGCCTTCGCGGCGGGGCAGCGGCAACTCGAAAAGTTCGATGGAATCCATGGGCGGTCCGAGGTCGTCCACCTCGGCCCCCTCCGCCAGGGCCGCCGCCACGGGGGCGAAGATGTCGCGGCCGTGGAACGTGCTCGACACCTCCGTCCGGAAGAACCGCCGGTTCTCGACCGCCACCACGCGGGCCGGCTCGCCGCCCGACCCGTGGATGAATTCGCCCTGCGTCACGAGCGTCAGGAGGCCGTTATCCGGGGCCAGGTAGATATAGCCGTTGCCCTCGGCCGCCAGGATCCGCCGCTGGCCGCCCACCTGCGGGTCCACGACGGCCACGTGGATCGTTCCGCGCGGAAACGCCGGCACCGCCGACGCCAGCATGAACGCCGCCGTCTGGACATCGTGTTGCGGCACGCCGTGCGAGAGGTCCACGATGATGGCTTCCGGGCACCGGGCGAGGATCACCCCCTTCATCTGGGCCGGATACGTGCTCTCCACCCCGAAATCCGTCAAGAGCGTGATAATGGGCGTTCTTCGAACCTGAGCCTCAGAGTCGTTGGCCATGAATAACCCTTTCCATTAGGCGATTATGAACCAGAGTCCGAGGAAGGTCAAGCGTGCGACTGGTTAACTGTTGAACGCTTGGCCGCCGTAGCCTTTCCGGCCTTCGAAGCCGAAACGTCTGCTTCGGCAAAGTAGGCGGCGAATGAGGCTCCCTTATCCCTATTCCCTCATCCCCGTTTTTGATGTAAGTCGCGCTTATGAAAAATGACTTACGTTTTTTCCAACCGTAAAAACGGCGTTTTGGCGCGTTTTTGGGGGTCCAATCGGCCCTGGCGCTAGCGCCAATGCGGTTGGATCG
>Ga0172362_10006041_pt1 | contig 10435 bp, 10 predicted proteins | sample LakKivs1_kivu2a2_FD_114534 | JGI IMG/M metagenome (GOLD analysis project Ga0172362, IMG submission 114534) | Sediment microbial communities from Lake Kivu, Rwanda - Sediment s1_kivu2a2 | ecosystem: Environmental > Aquatic > Freshwater > Lake > Sediment | place: Rwanda: Western Province, Lake... | reverse complement strand
GAGCCGTCCGGGCGGCGTATCTCGCGCACGAGCTGCGGCTCCATGAGCAGCCCGCCGTTGGCGAACACGCCGAAGGCCATCGCAAGCTGCAGCGTCGTGACGGAGATTTCCTGCCCGAAGGGGACGCGGCGCAGGCTGTAGCCGTCCCACTTGCGCAGCTCGCGGACTATGCCGGGGCTTTCGCCGGGCAGGCAGATGCCGGTCCTCGCGTCGAAGCCGAAACGTCGCACCGCCTCGAACTGCGCGGCGTTGCCCAGCTTCTCGCCCACCTTGGCCATGCCGATGTTGCTGGAGTGGACGACGATGTCCTCCACCGTCAGCATCCCGTAGTGCTGCCCGTGGTCGGTGAGGCGCCCGCCGCGCGCGGCGTGGTACTCGCCGTTCTCGCAGAAAAGCAGCGTCTCGTAGCTGACGGCGCCGGCGTCGACGGCCGCGGCGGCCATGATCGGCTTGAACGCGCTGCCCGGCTCGTACGGCACGCAGACGGCGCGGTTGGTGCGGGCGGCGGCGTCGGCCCGCTCGAAGTCGCCCGGGTCGAACGACGGCGCCGAGCACATGGCCAGCACCTCGCCGCTGCGCGGCTCGATCACCACGCCGGCGCCCCACTTGGCGGAGTACTGCTCCACCGCGCCCGCCACCGCCGCCTGAAGCTGCTCCTGCACCACCGCGTCCAGGCACAGCAGGACGCTGTCGCCGTCGCGCGGCAGGCGCTGGCCGGCCTCCCACAGCGGGCGCCGGCGGGCGTCGGTCAGCAGCACGCTGCAGCCGTCGACGCCGGCCAGGTGCTGCTCGAGGCCCAGCTCCAGCCCGCCGCCGCCGCGGCGGTCGGGGGGCATTCCGGCCAGGGCGCAGTCGTGGCGGAAGCCGATGACCGTGGCGGCCAGGTCGCCGCCGGGGTACTCGCGCCGCCAGTCGTGGCGGATGCCCACGCCGCCCAGGCCCAGGTCGCAAACGGCCTGGATCTCCCGCGGGCTGAGGCCGGCCTTGAGCGGCACGAAGCGGTCGCCGCGGCGCGCCACGAGCATCGTCTGGATGCGCGCGGCGTCCAGCGACAGGGCCTCGCCGATCGCCACGCAGGCATTGGCGATCTTCTCGTCGTCCAGGCGGCGGGCCAGCAGGTTCGGGTCGGCGAAGCACACGGCCTCCTGCCTGCTGACGGCCAGCGCGACGTAGCTGCCCAGCGTGGCCGCGTATATGCTGCCGGGCCGCCCGGGGCGCGGCACGACCATGATCTGCTGTCGCTGGAGGCGCGGGCGCGCGAAATCGCCCCCCTTCACCGTCAGCACGCCGAGCCGGACGCACAGCACCACCAGCGTCGCGCCCAGCGCGCCGAACAGCACGTCCGCCCGCCATGTGCCGGCCTGCGGCTTCATCGCCTCGGCTGCGCCTTTCCTCGCTGCGGCGCCCTGCCGCCGCGGGTGCGCGCGTCGTCCTGCGCCGTCCGGCCGCCCACCGCGCCCGCCAGACCGCCCGGCACCAGCGAGCGGTCGACCAGCCCGACGGCCAGGTCGTCGGCCCGCCGGCGCACCTCGCGCGGGACGACCTGCTCGCCCAGCTCGGCCTGCTGCTCGTAGAGCACGCGGCGCAGGCGGACCTGCTCCAACTGCAGCCGCTCCACGTCGTGCCGCGAGCGGTCCTCGACGCGCCGAAGCTGCACCTGCCCCACGACGATCGCCGCCAGGGCCGCTATGACCAGCACCACGCGCACCGCTTATCCCGCGTTGCCCGGAGGAATGTGGATCTCGATGCCCGCCGGAAGCTCGTTCGGGCTGGCGATGCGGTCGCGGTTGGCCTCGAAGAGCTTGCGCACCGCGGCCGCACTGTCGTCGTTCAGAAACTTCCGCGCGATCTTGGAGAGGCTGTCGCCGCGCTGGACGACGTAGACGCGCGCCGCCGGCGCCGCCGAGCGCCCCCGGCGCGACATGTAGTCGCGCAAGCGCTCGACGTCGACCTCGGCGTAGCGCGGCCCCGCCGGCCCGGCGGGTCCGGCCGGGCGGACCGCCGGCGCTGCCGGCGGCGCCGCGGCGGGTGGCGGCGCCGGACGCGCCGCCTCCGTCGCCGGCGGGGGAATCACCAGCTCCAGGCCGACAGGCAGCGCGGCGGGGTTGGCAATGTCGCCGCGGTTGGCCTCGAGGATGCGCTTGTACTGGGGCTCGTTGCCGCGCCCGTAGACCTTGCCGGCAATCGCCCACAGCGTGTCGCGCGACTCGACCTTGTACGTGCGCCGCGGAGGAGCGGGCGCCGCCGCGGCCGCGGGACCGGCCGCGTGCGCCGGCGCGCCGTCGGAAGGCGACGCCGTCAGCGCCGTCGCCGGCGGGCGCAGCTCGGAGCGCACCGTGCCGCCGGCGGCGTCCGGGCGCGGGGGCACGACGCCGGCCTCGATGATCTCCGGCCCGCCGCCGGCCAGCTCGACCGGCCCGCCGTGGGCGTCGGCGTGCGTCGCGCCCGCGTCGGGGGGTTCCTCGATCATCGGCGTGGGCAGGTAGTTGCCCATGTTCTCGCCGGCGGCGGCGGGCGCAGGCGGCGCCGGGGCCGACCGTCCCGTCAACTCGCTCAGCAGAACCCCGAAGGCAACGATGAACACCAACCCGACCAGCAGCCCGATGCGCGTTTCCCTGGTCATCTTGCGACCTCCTCCCTGAGGTGCGTTCGTCATGTCTTCTCGACCGCGCGGAGCTTCGCCGACCGGCTCCGCGGGTTCGCCGTCGTCTCTTCCGGTCCCGGCGTGACGGGCTTGTCCGTCAGCACGACCGCCACGCCCCGATGCGCCATCTCGCGGAAGGCCCGCTTCACCAGGCCGTCTTCCAGCGAGTGAAAGCTCACTATACCGGCCCGCGCGCCGGCCGCAAGCACCGCAGGCAGCGCCGCCAGCAGACGCTCCAGGTTGCCCAGCTCGTCGTTGACGGCGATCCGCAGCGCCTGGAACGTCCGCGTGGCCGGATGCACGCCCCGCCGCGCCCGCCGCGCCGCCGCCGGCACCGCCGACGCCACCAGCCGCGCCAGCTCCGCCGTCCGCTCGATCCGCCGTTGGCGCCTCTGCCGCACGATCGCCCGCGCGATCCGCCGGCTGTAGCGCTCCTGGCCGAACCGGTAGATCAGGTCGGCCAGCTCCCGCTCGCCCAGGCGGTTGACCAGTTCCGCCGCCGTCGCGCCCGCCGCGCCCGACAGCCGCATGTCCAGCGGCCCGTCGGCCTGAAAGCTCAGGCCCCGCAGCGGATCGTCAAGCTGACAGGACGCCACGCCCAGGTCGGCCAGAAGCAGGTCCGCCCGCTCCTCGCCCGCCTCGGCCAGCACCGCCGCCACGTCGGAGAAGTTCGCCGCAAACAGCCGCACACGCCCGCCGAACCGCTCCAGCCGCCGCCGCGCCAACGCCAGGCACGCCTCGTCCAGGTCGATGCCGATCAGCCGTGCCTCCGGCCCGGCCGCGGCCAGCAGCGCCTCGGCATGCCCGCCGGCGCCCACCGTGCAATCCACCAGCACGCCGCGTCCGGCCGGCGACAGCAGCCGCAGCAGCTCGGCCAGCAGCACCGGCACGTGGTGGGCCGCCGGCTGTGACATGCCCGCGGCCTTTCCGACGCCTCAGGCCTCCGGCGGCGCGTCCAGCGCCGCCAGGGCCATCTCCGAAAAGCCAACCCGGCCATACTCATCCCCCAGCGCCTGAATGCGCGCCAGACGCCGGGCCAATTCCACCAGGCGCTGCCGGGTGCCACCGCCTGTCGTCGCGGGATCGGCCAGCCGGCGCCGCAATTCGGCAAGACTCAGCCGGCCGATTCCGTTCGGCCGGCCCGCCTCGCTCGGGGCCTTCTGGGGGATGAGCATGTCCTGAGACTCCTTCCTCATCCGGGTTGGACTACCTTCCGCCGCCGACGCCGTCCAGCCGGAACGTCAGCGGCGTTTGCCGCCACTTGTCAAACCGCCTCTTGCCCCGTCAGCGCGTCGGGCCGCTCCAGACGTTCGGCCGCCCTGGCCAGCACCTCGTCGTAGCGCGGCAGCGACCGGCTGACGTGCTGCTCCCATTCGTTCTTCGGCCAGATCTCGATGTGATCCAGTTGCCCGACCAGCACCACGCTGTCGGCAATCGACGCCCGCTGCATCGACGCCTCGGGCAGCACCACCCGGCCCTGCTTGTCGGGCCTGACCAGCCGGGCAAACGCGAACAGCAGCCCGACGTCCTGCGAATCGCGGCTGGGCAGCGGCGAACGACGCAGCCTCGTCAGCAGCCGCCGATACGTCAGGTCCGGATACAGCCACAGGTGCCGGTCGGCCGCGAGGACCAGCAGGAACTGCGCGCCGTCCTCCTGCGGGTCGATCTGCTCTCGCAGGGCCGCGGGAATTGCCAGACGGTGCTTGGCATCGATCGACTGCTCGAATTCGCCGACGAACAATGCCACGTGCTTGTCCTTCTTTGCCACCGCGTGGTACGTGAAGGGAAAATAGCCCACCAATAGGGACAAGGCAAGAAAAAAAATTTCGACGGGCCACTTTTTTCCGCCGCCGGCTCCGGCCCGCCCCCACGAGTGGGGCCGCCGGGCCCGTCTCGCCGCAATCCGTTGCGGTGGAGGGCGCCCCGAGCCGCGCGAAAAAATTTTCCGCCCGTGGCCGGAAACCGCTTGCACGACCCGCAGCCGATACGCGCCGCGGGACACGCCGCTCGCGCGACGCGATGCCTCGTCCCGTCAGCATCCGCATGTGAACTTGCCAAAGAAGCGCGTCTCGGCCGACACTGCGGCGCATTCGGTTCATCGGCGAACGACTTGAGTTCCTTGAGGAAATCTTGAGAGCATCCCCGCTCGAGCCCGCGCGAGTGTCTCCCCGCCAAACTGCGGGTCCGCCTCGCTGCGGACAATCATGCGAACGGCAAGCCGCGCGGGGAGCCCGCGTAATCAGCGATCCCCGCCCCGCAATCCGCAATCTCGCCGCCCGCGGCGGCGAGCTAGAACCACCACGCCGGGCCGGGCTTCTCGCGGATGATCAGCGGCTTGAGGAACTCCACCGCCTTCTCGAAGCCCTCGGTCACGCTCATCAGCGAGTCCTCGTGCTCGATGCTGATGACGCCGTCGTAGCCGTACACGGCCAGCATGGAGATAAAGGGGCGCCAGAACTCCGCCCCGTGCCCGTAGCCGCAGGTGCGGAAGACCCACGCGCGGGTCTTCAGCTCGCCGTAGCTCTGCGTGTCGAGGTTGCCGGTCAGACCGCTGTTGTGCGGGTCGATGGCGCAGTCCTTGGCGTGCACGTGGAAGATGCACTTGTTCTCGCCCAGCAGGCGGGCCGCCTCCACCGGGTCGATCCCCTGCCAGAAAAAGTGGCTCGGGTCGAGGTTGGCGCCGAGGTTCTTCCCGGCCGCCTTGCGCAGGCGCACGATGTCGGTGGGGTTGTGCACCACCATGCCGGGGTGGGCCTCGAAGGCGATCTTCACGCCGTGCCTGGCGGCGAAGTCGTTCTCCCTGCCCCAGTAGGGGATCACCACGTCCTCCCACTGGTAGCGCGACATCTCCAGGAACTCCGGCGGCCAGGGGCACGTCACGAAGTTGGGCGTCCTGTCGCCCTTGGCGCCGCCGGGGCAGCCGGAAAAGTTGATCACCACGCCGTTGAACTCCGCCGCCAGCATCACCCCGTTGCGGTGCGCGGCGTGGTGGGCGGCGGCCGTCTTCCTGTCCGGGCTGACGGGGTTGCCGTGCACGGCCACGCCATGCACCTCCAGCCCGCGGTCGGCGATCCTGGCCTTCAGCTCCTTCAGGCGCTTCTTGTCCTTGTGGATGCCTGTCAGGTTCCACGGGTCGCCCGGGTACGCCCCGCACGGCAGCTCGATGGCGTCCAGGCCGAGCCGCTGGCAGTAGTCCAGCGCCTCGTCCAGCTTCATCCCGGTGAACATCGCGCCCATCACGCCGAGTTTCATGAGGTTCTCCTTTGCATTTGGGGCCCGCTGAATCGTCCACGAGCCGCCCATTATCGCCAGCCGCGCGGCAGACGCAAGACCCGGTTGCGTTGTGGGAGCCGGTTGCGTTGTGGATGCACGACCGTAGCTGCGGAGAGCGCGCCCGTCGACGCGCCGGACCTGCCGTCGCTCTGGAGTGTCGCGACGTGCGTCGGGAGCACGGGGTGGGGCCGCTTTGGCTTCGCCCGCCGCCGCGGCGGCGACGTCGAGATCGCCTTCGGCCCCGCCGACGGCACCCGCGCCACCGTCCGCCTGCCGCGCACCGAGGTCGGCAGTAGTGCTGCCGCCCGCGCGCGAACATCCTGTCTGTGGCTGGCCGGGGCGCCGTGCCCGCCGGCACCGGACACCCGGAAGACTCGCTGGCGGAGACTTCCGGCTGCCCTCCGTCAGGTCTGTGACCGTACGGTCCTCGTGCGGTGCAAGCTCTCCGGGCATGGCGCCGGGCGGCGAGCCCTTCTGCGGACGTTGCAGCGAATCGGCGGCAGTGGTAGGATCGCCGACGCGGCTGGCGTGAGTGCCGGCGTGCGGCGCCAATCGCGTCGACAAGCAGATAGGCCGTGCCCCGGGACGGAAGGCCAGGGCTGAGCGGACGGGTCCGATCATCCTCCATCGAGGAAGCGATCATGCTGAGGAAACTGAAGGTCGAGCGATTCAAGTCTCTTGTGCGTCTGGATCTCGAGCTCGGGCGGATCAACGTGTTCATCGGGCCCAATGGAAGCGGCAAGAGCAACCTGCTGGAGGCGGGTGGCGTGCTTGGGGCGGCGGCCTTCGGTCGGGTTGACGACGAGACGCTGTTGCGGCGCGGCGTGCGCCCGGGTGTGCCGAAGCTCTACAAGACGGCATTCCCGAATCTGCCGAAGAGACCGAGTATCCTCATCGGCGCGGAGAGCGCAAGCGGGGCCGGCTATGAGGTGACCCTGTGGAACCCACTGGACAAGCCGAGTCCGGCCTGGCGGTTCATGACCGAGAACCTGCGTGACACCGATGGGAACAAGGTCGTCGCGCGCTCGACGACAAGTGCCGGCAAGCACAACCAGGAACAGGGATTGGCCGCACTGGAGACCGTTCGCCTGGAACCGGGCGATCCGGTCATGGCGCTGATGGATGAGCTGCGCCGCTACAGCATCCACTGCCCCAATACGCCTTCCCTTCGGGGACTGGTGCAGGACCTCCAGGCCCGCGAACCGGTGGGTCTTGGCGGAGGGCGACTTCCCGAAGCCATCGACGAGCTGCTGGAAACAGCCAGGAGGAGTCCCGCGCTGGACGATGTTCTGGAGGATGTGCGCGAGATGATGGATTGAGCCGCGGAATTTTCGGCCAAGCCATCCGTGGGCGTGCCGCTGTCCCCGTCCGCCGCACGCTCGCGCCTCGTGATCCAGTTTGTCGATCGCTTCATGGCCAGGAAACGGAACATCCTGACAGGTTATGACGCAAGCGAAAGCGCCCTGTATATCCTGTACTGCGCCGTGCTCGCCCTGCACCCCAAGGCACCGCCCTGCCTGGCCATCGACAACATGGACCAGGCCCTGAACCCCAGATTGGCCGAGCGGCTGATGACGGGGTTGTGTTCCTGGACAGTGCGGTTGAGCCGCGAGCGCCAATGGCTTCTGACGGCGCACAACCCGGCGGCGCTTGACGGGCTGCCTCTGGATTCACCCGAGGTCCGCCTGTTCGCGGTGGATCGCGACAGCGACGGGCACACCGTCATCCGCCCCATCGATCTGGCGACGGCCTTGAAGGCGCGCCCCAACGACGAATGGACGCTGTCGCGGATGTGGATGAGCGGCCCTCTGGGCGGGGTGCCCAATGTCTGAGCCCCTCCGGGTCGCCCTTGTCGCGGAGGGACCGACAGACCGTACCGTCATTCAGGCGGCGCTGCGGGCCGCCTTGCCCGCCCGCCCCTTCGTCCTTCAGCAGTTGCAGCCGGAGGGGTCTCTGGCGTTCGGACCGCTCGGGGCAGGTTGGACCGGCGTGTATCGCTGGTGCAGGCAGGCCGCGAAGCGTGGCGCCGGGAGGTTGGGCAGCGATTTCCTGTTGTTCCAGAACTACGACCTGCTCATTCTGCACCTCGACGCCGATGTGGCCGGGATGGAGTACGGACATGGTTCGATTGTGCCCGCCGCTGGTGACGGGCCGCTGCCGTGCGAACGGCCCTGCCCGCCGGTACGGGACACGACCGACCTCTTGCGCGCGGTGCTCTTGAGTTGGTGCGGGGAGACGGCTGTCCCGCCACGGACCGTCATCTGCATGCCGTCCAAGAGTACCGAGGCGTGGGTCGTGGCCGCCCTGTTCCCCGACGATCGGGCCGTGCGCATAGCAATCGAATGTCTGGCAAACCCCGGAATCGCGCCTGGCCCAGCAACCCAAGGCTCGCCGGATCCGCAAGAGCCAACGCGACTACCAGAGCAACGTGAAGCGGCTGGAGCAGGCCTGGCCCCGCCTTGCGGGCAGCTCGGGCCTCCTGACTGCGAGCCGGAAGGCGCCGCGGCTGAAGGCCGATCGCTGAATGCTTGCTGCAAGCTGGGAGCTACACGTGCGGGTTGGGCACGAAGGCGGCGCGGCAGCGCTTAAGATAGTTCAGCCCCGCCACCTGCCCGGTCATCTCCAGCTCCTCGCGGTAGACCGGGTCGTGCCAGCCCTCGATGTCGATGCTGCCGACGAAGCCGCCGCGGCGCAGCTCGGAGATGATGTCCGTCCAGTTGCTGTCGCCGAAACCGGGCGTGCGGTGGAAGGCGAACGGCTTGGGGCCGGCGATGCCGTGCTCCCGCACCACGTCCCACAGCACCGTCGCGTCCTTGCCGTGCACGTGGAAGATCCTCCGGACGTACCTGCGGAGCTGCGGCATCGGGTCGATCAGCTTCACCATCTGATGACACGGCTCCCAGCACAGGCCGATGTTCTCGGCCGGCAGGGCGTCGAACATCAGCTCCCATGCGGCAGGGATGGTGGCGATGTTGAAGTCGCCGCGGCGCCAATTGCCGCCCATCTCGCAGTTCTCGAAGGCGATCCGCACGCCGCCGTCGGCCGCCCGCCGCGACATCTCGCCCCAGAACGTCCTGTAGGCGGGGATCGACTCGTCGATCGGCCGGTCGATCAGCCGCCCGGCGAAGCCGCACACCAGGTCGCAGCCGAACGCCTTCGCCGCGCCGATGCACGCCTTCCACGCCTCGACCGTCTCGGCGTTCTTCCTGGCGGCCGGGTCCAGCGGGTTGCCGAACACCGCCAGGCTGCTGACGACGGCGCCGCTGGCGGCGAGGGCCTCGCGAGTTTCGGCGGCCAGCTTCTTCAGGTCGCAGCCGCCCAGCTCCTGCCAGAAGCTGATCTGGAAACTCTCGAAGCCGTGGGGGAGGATCTGGCGGATGTAGTCGGGCGACTTCTGCCCGGCGTTGACCAGCGTGCCGATGCGGACGGTCTCGTTGTGCATCAGCGGCCTTTCGTCTGGCCGGGCCGGCTCGGCGGCGCCGGCGGGCGAGGCGGGATTGTACCGCCGGAGGCTCTGGTCCTGCGCAAAAAAAACCGCCACGGTGAGGAGGGGGCACCGCAGCGGCTGTCTTTCCGGGAGCCGAAGCGCCCGGAAGAGGAACCTTTCGGAGAGGAACCTTTCGGTCCCTCGATACCTTCAACGCCCGCGCCGCGGACAGGTTCCGCCCGCGCGGCCCGGAAACTCACTTTTCCGGCGTCAGGAAGACGAACCGCTGCCCGCCGGCGGGGTCCGTCACGTGCAATCGCACGCCGCCGGAGGCGTCCTTCGCCGACACCGCCTTGTTGAACTCGGCCACCTTCGTGACGGCGTGGCCCTGCACCTTCAGGATGACCGTGCCGGCGCGGAGGCCCTGGTCGGCCGCGTCGCTGCCCGGCTTGACCTCCGTGATCACCACGCCTTCGGTCTTCTTCTTGTAGCCGTACTGCTCGGCCAGCTCGTCGGTCAGGTCGGCGACCTTCAGCCCGTACTTGTTGACCGAAGTCGAGGCCGCCGGGCCTTCCTCGCCGAACGCCGAGGCCATGTCTTGCGGCTGCTCGGTGACGGTGACCTGGACGGTGGTCTTCTTGCCGTCGCGGTAGATCTCGAAGGGATATGCCTTGCCGGCGTCGAGGTGGGCCACGGCGTTGCGCAGGTCGTTGACGTTCTCGACGGTCTTGCCGTTGACGGCGACGATGAAGTCGCCGGTCTGGAGCTTGGCCTTCTCGGCGGGGCTGCCGGGGGCGACCTGGCTGACCAGCGCGCCCTTCATGTCGGGCAGCTTGAAGCTCTTGGCCAGTTTGTCGTCGACCTGCTGGATCCGCACGCCGAGGTAGCCGCGCACCACCTTGCCCTTCGTCAGCAACTGCTCCATGATGTGCTTGGCCATGTTCGAGGGGATGCTCAGCCCGATGCCCTCGTTGACGCCGGTGCGCGAGACGATGGCGGTGTTGATGCCGATCACCTCGCCGCGCAGGTTGCACAGCGGCCCGCCGCTGTTGCCTGGGTTGATGGCGGCGTCGGTCTGGATGAAATCCTCG
>Ga0172362_10006040_pt1 | contig 10435 bp, 10 predicted proteins | sample LakKivs1_kivu2a2_FD_114534 | JGI IMG/M metagenome (GOLD analysis project Ga0172362, IMG submission 114534) | Sediment microbial communities from Lake Kivu, Rwanda - Sediment s1_kivu2a2 | ecosystem: Environmental > Aquatic > Freshwater > Lake > Sediment | place: Rwanda: Western Province, Lake... | reverse complement strand
GGACATATCCAAATTTTATCACAAAAATAAGGCGGGGGCAAATTAAACTTGCCCCCGCTATTTTTATTTAAAAACCGAAAATTAATCAATCATTAAGCATTTTCTACTTCAACTTTATTGCCATTTAGTTTGACATCTAACAATACTTTTGGGCTAAAGCCCCTTCTTTTTAGGTCTCTCATTCCGCCGTAATCAACTTTGTTAAAGATGGCTCCGACATCTTCGACTTCGGCCCCAGCATTTTTCACTCCTTCAATCATCGCTAAAATTGTTCCGCCGGTTGAAATCAAGTCATCAATTATTAATACTCTATCTCCTTTTTTTATACCGTTAATGTGTAAAACGCCGTCTTCATAGCCACAGATATATTCAACAGCAATTTCATCTAAGGTTCCTTTTTTTCTTCTGGTGGCAATTATTAAAGGAAGGAAGGTTTTCAAAGAAATGGCTGTAGAAATGGGAACTCCCATCGTTTCAGCAGTTAAGATTTTGGTCGCTCCTTTATAATTCAATCTTTCTAATAATTTATTGGCACAATCATCCAAAATTGTCGGCTCTAAAGCCGGCTCTTGCTCGGTAATGGCATTGAGAATGTATTTATAATCCCCCTTTCTGATTATCTTGGCTTTTCTTAATTGTTCCTTTAATAATTCTAAACTCATAGTTGCCCGCCCATTTCTTCCATGGATTTTTGGGCGTCGGTTAGAAATTGGTCTACTGTTTCTTTGGTTCTGGCTGACAAAAGGCATTTGGAAAGGACATCAGGAGGGATGGTTAAAATATGGGCCCCGCTTCTTGCCCAGAGCTCAACATTTTCCGGGCTTCTGACCGAACCAACAATGATTTCTATTCCTTGAAATTTATGAAAATCTAACCAATCTCTTAAATTTTTCAACACCTTTAGGGCTTGCTCTACCCCGTGCTCTTCTGATATTCTTCCAGCGAAAATACTGATAAAACTATATTTTGGTCTTTTGCCGGCTCTTTCAAAAGCGCTTCTTAAGGTTCTGGCGGCTAAAATTGCCTGATTAAAAGTAGTCATTGTTGTTACATTGAGCGAAATTCCTTCGCGAGTCAGCTGATAAACAGCCGGTAAAAGAGAATTACCTTCTCGGTCGGTAATGGTTACTTTTATCACAACATTTGGCACCCATTTACTATATTCTCTGGCTTGAGAAATAACCTCTTCAATTTTGTCTGAAGTTACTTCGGCACTGACCGGAAAAGGATTAATCAATTTAGCAATTTCAATTGTTCTTTCTTTTACTCCCTCGATTCCCCCTCGAACACCGCATTTTAAACAAATAGTGGGGTTAGTAGTCACCCCCTGGCAAAGTCCCTCGGAAAGATATTTTTTAATTTCATTTATGTCGGCGGAATCAATGAAAATCTTCATAAGTTTGTATTATGTATTTTGTATAATGTATTATGCTTGACCTTTAATAATCTTTGCCGCTTCTGATAAATTTTTAACATAAAAATCTGGTTTTACATTGAATTCTTTATCCTTTAGGCCGTAGCCTGTCTCCAGGCCTATAGTTTTTAATTCCCTGTATCCTAAGTTTTTTAGGTTGACACCTAATTGGACATCTCGGCTCTTGTCACCAATTAACCAGCTTTTGTTTAAGTCAATTTTCTTAAATTCGTTTAGAGCATCGAGTATTAATTTGGGTTTTGGTTTCCGACATTGACAATTACTTTCTTCACGATGAGGACAATGGTAGATTCTGTCAATTTTTGCCTTATAAGCCGAGAGCTCTTTTTTTATTTTTTTAAAAATTTTAACTAACTCTTCTTCAGAACAATAACCCTTTTCAATACTGCTTTTATTAGTTAGGGCAATAATTAAAAAGTCTTTGTTTAACATCCGAAGGCTTTCCCCTACAAAAGGTAAAAGTTTTACGTCATTGACATTTTTAATATCGGGAACTTCCTCAATTAAAGTTCCGTCAATATCAAGGAAAATTGCTTTATCTCTTTTCATAATTTTCAGAAATTTGAGCTAAAAGATTAACCAGAAGGTGATCTATAATCAATTGGAAATCTTCAGTGTGGGGTGTCCTTCTTGAATCGTCCGGGCAAGGAACAACAATGCAGGCGTCGGCTTCTTTGGCGGTAACACCCGTATCCCTGCCGACCACTCCAACAATTTTAGCTCCGATTTCTTTAGCATAGTTAATTGCCAAGACAAGATTTTTTGAAACAGTTTCTGTGCCTCCGCCGACGGAATAGATAAAAAGGCAATCTTTTGGGTCTAATTTATGCATTTCTAATTGGCGCTTGAAAACCGATTCCCAGCCCTCATCATTAATTAGGGCAGTTAAAAGCCCGGGGTTATCTGAAAGACAAACAGTGGGGATGCCGGCAATTTTATTAAAATCATTAGCAGCATGAGAGCCGGTTGCTGCCCCTCCGCCCACTCCCAAGAAAAAAATTCTTCCTCCTTGAGATTTAATTTTCGAGAGAATTTCCAAAACTTTTTCAATTGCCTCCCGATTTATGGTTTTGGCAATCTCTGCTGTTTCTGAAAGATAAACATTGATAAATTTTGATTTTTCCATTTTTATTTAAAGTCGGCGATTACTTTTACTCCTTCAAGGTCAAAACGAAATGGTTCTTCCCTTAAACCAAGGGAAGTCATTGCCTTTCTTAATTTATCTTTTTGGTTCTCGCAATAAAATATGAAAAATCCTCCCCCGCCGGCTCCGATTAATTTTCCGCCAATAGCCCCGTTTTCTTTGGCAATTTCATACCATTTATTAATTTGTGGGTCGGAAGTTCCTTTTCTTTTTATTTTTTCCTGCCAGTGAAGGTCTAATAGTTTTCCAAATTGATGAAAGTCGTTTTTTACCAGAGCTTCTCTAATTTCTCTACCAATTTCTTTTATTCGGTGAAGATTTTCAATCATTTCTTTTTCACCTTTTTGAGTTGCTTGGGCTTGAATTTTTAAGGCATCGCGAGATTCTCTTCTGATACCGGTGTAAAACATTAAAAGATTGTTTTCTAATTCCCGGATAGTTTCAGGAGCAATTTTTTGGGGATAAAGAGGTTCAATTTTTACTTCCCCATTTTTGGAAGCCAGAAAAGAAGTAATGCCGCCATAAGCAGAAATATATTCGTCTTGTTTGCCAGAGGGCTCTTTTAATAAGTTCATAGCAATATGGCAGGCCTGTTCGGCAATTTCTTTTCTTGAAGGAAGGTCATTTTTTGTAGTGTTTCGCAAAAAAGCATGAAGGGCGGTAAGCAAGGCAACGGTAAAAGAACCCGAACTCCCCAGCCCGGTGTTAGAAAAAACATCGGCAATGGAAACAATTTCTATTCCGCCTTCTATCCCAAGGAGTTTGAGGGCTTCCCTGACAATTGGATGCTCGACCTGGTCAGGATTTTCTACTTCCTCGGTTTTTGAATAACTTACTCTTAAGGTATCTTCAAATCTTTTATTAACGGCAATATAAACATATTTATCAATGGCTGCCGAAGTCCACTCACCTCCGTATAAAGAGTAATAGGAGGGTAAATCAGTACCCCCTCCGCCAATTGGTATTCTTACTGGTGCCCGAACGATAATCATGTATTATGTATTTTGTATTTTTTGAATTCTTCCAAGCCCTCTGGTGAACCTATTTGATAAAATCTTTTCTCAGCTGGATAGGTTAAAAGTTGCTTTTTTTTGATTAAGGTTTGCAGAAGCTTGGATAAGTTGTAGACCTTGTTTTTTGGAATAAATTTTAAGGCTTCTTTTTTAAAAATAATTACTCCGTAATCAATATATTTCATTTTTTTAGTTTTTCTTTTTTTACTGTAAGACTTGACTAGGTTTTTTTCTACTTCAACATTGCTTGGCTCATATTTATTAAGGTTTTTAAAAACTGTCATTAAACCAAGCTTATTAGATTTCTTGAAAAATTTTATTGCTTTCTGAAAATTAAAAGGTAAATAAGAATCGCCGTACATTACCAAAAAACTATCTTCCAATAAATTCTCGGCTTTTTTTAGTGCTCCGCCAGTGCCAAGCAGTTTCTTTTTATCACTACTATATTTTATCTCCACCCCAAAATTTTTTCCGTCGCCAAAATATTTTTTAATTTGCTCAGCTTTATATCCTACACATAAAACAATATCAGAAAGACCATTTTTTTTCAAGAGGTCTATCTGATGTTCTAAAAAAATCTTCCCAGATATTTTTATCATTGATTTCGGAATTTTTTTGGTGAGAGGATAAAGCCGAGTGGCTTTCCCTCCGCACAAAACTACAATCTGCATACGCATAATATACCTTTAAAAATAAATAAAGCAATGGTGTATATTAGAGCTCCAATTAGAATAGAAAGAAAAATATTTAGATGATAAATTTGAGGCCTGATTATTAAAAAATACATCGGAATGGTAGCAAAAATAGCGCCGAGGAAATTTAAGAAAAATTTTAGATTGAGAGGTTTAATGGGGGTAAGTTTGGAGGTAAAATGAAAAAGTAAAAAGAAAATTAAAAGGCAGGTGGCAACGGTGGTGGCGGCAGCACCGTAAAGAGAATATCTGGGAATTAAAATTAAATTTAAAATTACATTAATTACTGCTCCAATCAAAGTAACAAAGAAAAGTTTTTTTTGCTGGTTAGCAACAATTAAGATTTGACTGAAGGGATTAGAAAGAAAGGCGAGTCCTGCCATTATTATTAAAATTTGAAAAGCTAAAATAGCTTCTCTTCCGGTAGGAAAATAACTCGGGTCATAAATAAAATCGATAATTCTGGGAGCAAGGGCAATACCGCCGACAACAATTGGGATGGCTAAAATAATCATTGAATCCATAAAGTAATTCCAGACCGTCTGGAGTTTTCCTTTGGAATCCTGAAAAAATTTACTCAGAGCAGGATAAAAACTGGTGGCAATAAGGGTAGTCGGGATAAAGGTTACGCCAATAATTTTATAAGCAGCATTATACCAACCGATTTGGGTAATTTGTCCCCAATAACCCATCATTACCGAATCGGTTTGGCTGTAAATACCCCCAAAAATACCGGCTAAAGCTAATGGCCAAGACATTGAGAGAAATCTCTGCCAGATTGATTTTTGCCAATCCAGATGTAATTTATAAACCTTAAAATGAAAGAAAATCAAAATAAAAATCAAAGCGGTAAAACCAGCAAATAAGTAACTGTAACTTAAATTGATTACCGAAGGAAAATAAAAAATTACAAAAAATCCAACTGCCGTAACCAAAATTGCTTCCAGAATTTTGGTCATAGCTTGATATTCCATTTTTTGGCGAGCTTGAAAGAAAGCAAAAACAATTGCGCCAAAACTAGAAATAACAGTGTAAATTCCAAAAATCCAGATTATCTTTTGGATGACGGGGTCGGGAGTAATAAAAAAAGAGCTAACTAAAATTAAAATTAAAGTTCCCAAGCCCAAAAGAATTTTTAAAGAAAATAAAGAAGAGAGTTCTTTCTCTCTTTCGTTATCCTGGGATAACTCTCGGGTGGTAATTTGAGACAAACCAAGGTCGGAAAAAATAGCAAAAAGGGCAACAAAAGCCAGGGCAAAATTAAATTTTCCGTAATCGGTGGCTCCTAAAATTCGAGCAACATAGATAATTAAAATCAATTTTAAAAACCGGGTCACTGCCTCGGCTATCGCTAACCAAAAAGTATTTTTAAAGATGGTCTGCCTTATTCCTAAGTTTTCAAGAAAAAAAGTTTTCGGATTTAAAAAAATATTTCTGATTACGTTTCTAATCTCCATTTTTGAAATAATTTATAGTTTCCTTTAATCCATTTTCTAAAGTGTACTTTGGTTTCCAGCCGAGTTCTTTTTTTATTTTGGAAAAATCAATCCTTGACCTGATAATTTCTCCCTGACGAAGGGGTTGAAAAATTGGTTTAACATTTTTATTCAAAATTTTTGCAATTAATTTTAAAAGGCCATTTATAGTAATTTCTTTATTTGTTCCAACATTGTAAATTGAACCCGAAGGTGCCTTCAGTGCTAAAACTGCTGCATTTACCGCGTCATTAACGTACAGAAAATCTCTGGTTTGGTTGCCTCGACCAAAAATCGTTGGTCTTTCTCCTTTTAGAATTTTGTTGATAAAAATAGCAATCACTCCCCCTTCCCCTATTTCGGAAGGTTGCCTGGGACCATAAATATTGGCGTATCTTAAAGAAACAAAATCTAACCCCTGAGTTTTAAAATAATTGAGATATTTCTCAATAGCCAATTTGGTAATTGGATAAGGGGCAAAGGGATTTAAAGGATGATTTTCTTTTACCGGGAGATTTTTTGGTTCGCCATAAACGCCGACTGAGGAGGAGAAAATAAACTTTTTGACTTTGTTTTTTTTACAATTCTCTAAAATATTTAAAGTACCTAAAATATTAATTTTGGCATCTTGAACAGGATTTTCGGTTGATTTTCTAACATCGATTTGGGCTGCTAAATGATAGATAATTTCAGGTTTTTCTTTTTTGAAAATCTGGGAAATTTCTGGATTCCGAATGTCAATTTTATAAAACTTGGCTTTTTTGTTTAAATTGGGGACCCATTCGCGAAGCGAATGGGAGGACGCGGATGGCGGGTTGTAGTCTTTTTTGCTGTTAGATAAATTATCGACCACAACTACCCTGTGGCCCTTTTTAATTAATCTATCTACTAAATGGGAGCCAATAAAGCCAGCTCCCCCAGTCACCAAAATTTTATGAGATTGAGAACTCATTTTGAGATAAGGCTGTTTATTTTTGCTCGAGTGGTTGAGCCAACAATTCCTGTTCCTTTGGTTAATCCCAAGGGAGCTAAAATCTCTGAAGCGTATTTTTCTTGAAAGCGAATGACGGCGGCCTGGGTTAAAGAGAGAAAATTTCCAGTAATTAATGCTTCAGGATAAATTTCTGAACCTTGAGATTTTAAGAATTCTTGGAGACAACGAACCTCATTATTATTTCTCATTCCAAAATAGAGATTATTTTCTAATTTTTGGCAAGAAACTAATTGGCCTCTTTTGGCTAAAATGGCATTGATTTGGGCTTGAACATCAGCAATTTGTTTTTTCAAAGATTCGATTTGGGCTAACAATTCTTTAATTAATTCCGCTTCTTTTTCTTCATTTTTTACCACCGAAATTTTCCAAGAAAAGGTATAAAATGGTTCTTGGTTAGAAAAACCGGAAATTTTAGATTGAATTGAGGGAATCAAAATAAAAGAGAGGTTATTTTCTCCAAAGTCTGGGATATAAATTTCTCCTTTTTGGGAGTCATTAAGTTCTAAAAAATTAATTGAAATATTACCCTTTTGGTCTTGCAGAAGATAAGGTACTTTGAATTTAACTTCTGGGAAGCCGGTAAATTCTACTTTTAATCCATTTTTTCCGCCAATAATTTTATACCAATTTCCAGACCACTCTTTTATAAGATAAGTAGTAAAGAGGGTACTCTCACCAGTAAAAGGTAAGAAAATAAGGGAAGGTGCGATTCGGATTTCTTTTAAATTTTCATTCTGGAAACAATATTTTTCACCAAAAGAGCAATTGTTTAAAGAAAGAGCAATTAGCCAATTAGTAAAAATTTGGCCAAAGTCTTCTGAAAAACCATTATTTTTAAAGGCGGTATTCAGAGATTTAATCCCCGTTTCTTTTAAATGCAAAGAATCGACTAAAATTTTTATTCCATATTTTTCAACTAAATAATGAGTAAAAATATTTAAAGCGCCGTAGTCTTTTTCGTCCCCCTGCCATTCGGTTATCGAATCTGAGGGATTAGAGACAAAAATTTTTACCTCTTTTTCTAAATAGCTTCCTTCAAATTTTGAATTGTAACCCAAAAGGGTTAGAGCATATTCGGCCCGAGCTTCATTTAACCAAACTTCTTCTTCTACTCCAAATTGTTTTTCTTTTTGGTTAAAAGTAATTAAATGAACGAATTCATGAGCCAAAAAGCTCTTTAATAAAGGACTATCGATATAATTAGCGTTCAAATAAACCATTTCCCTTTCATTTGATTTTGGATTTTCCAATTTGGAATATTCATCGCCAGAATTAAAATAACCTCCCGCCCCTTTTCTCATTTGATGAATTAAAATAGTGATTTTTTCATCTCGGTCAATGCCTGGCTGCCATTCGAAACCAAAAGTCGAAGTTAAGACGGGGTAAATTTTGTTATAAAATTCGGCATCCAAAGCCCGGAGCAAATTTTCAACATCCTGTTTTTTTTGATAATCCAATGATTTCCACCAATCCTCATCAATATAAAAATAAAGTTTTAGAGTTGATATTCTTAGAGTTGCCGAAATTTCGCTCCTTCCAGAAAAATCATAAGAAGAGTCAATATTAAATTTGACAGTCTGGCCTAAAGTATCAGCACTGGCTATTAATGGCAGTATTAAAAAAATTATTCCAGCAAAAATTATTTTTAGTTTTTGAGACATTAAATTATTTTAACATAATAAATTACTGATGACCACTGATTTATAGCTGATGACCGCTGATAGTAATCAGCGTAAATCAGCCAACAATCAGCAAAAATCAGTGGTGAGCGAAGCGAACTGGAGTCCAAACTCGCCGGCGAATATCAAGTTTCTTACTACCAAAATTTATAAGAAATCCTAATTTATAATTTGTTCCTTTAAGATAGTAAGTAAGTTGGGTCTCGTAATCTTTAGGCATAAGTGGAACTGCTTTTATTTCAATGATAATTTTATTTTCAATAACAAAATCTGGTTTATAGGTGCCAACTTTTTTCTGATTGTAAATAATAGGTAGTACTTTTTCTTTTTCAAAACTAACTCCGGTATTCTCAAATTCAGACGCTAAAGCTTTTTGATAAATATTTTCTTTATGTCCGAATCCTAAAATATTATAAACTCTAAATGCACATCCCCGAATCTTATATGATAGATCTTCATACAAAAAATCTGGTACTTTTCTTTTAATCATATTCCTATTTTACAATATCAGCGGCTATCAGCAAATAATCAGTGGAAATCAGAGAACTCAAAACCGCCCCATCGAGGAGCGGCTTTTGAGTTGCCCACAAGGAAAGGCAAGAAAAGAATTCAATTCAGAGAATTTACTTACTTAGAGTGTAGGTGTCAGTAGGAAGAGTCTTGACTAAGTAACCACCGATCCAATCTAAGCTACTTTCACTGTGAGCAATAGCAGGATAAGACTTATCAGTCCAGACAAAATGAGCCATATCTGCAGAATAAGCAGCGGGTGCAAGATAATTAGCCTCACCCAATATGGAAGTCTGGATATTCTCACCAACTGCGCTTACTCCAGTAACAGTAGCCTTTAAGTAGTAGGTCTGGGAAGTATCGGCAGTAATCACCTCTTCGGTAGCGAAAGTAACTTTTACCGTAGCTGTAGTACTGGAAGCCAAGCCTGAGGTGTCTGTTTCAAGGTCAGTAGAACCTGTGGTAATAGTAACTTTATCACTTATATCAGTGCTACCACGATAGAACTTAAATGCAGTGGCTTTATCATCATCACCAGTCATTCCCATGGCTACACTAAAGGTAATCTCTTTTATTCCGACATCTCCTTTGGCATTAGCGGTTACAGTCGCAGCGTAAAGACTATTAACCCCATTGACTAAGATCCCACTGGTAATTCCAGCTCTTACTTCTACGGTTGGAGCAGTCTTGTAAAGCAACATCTGATTAGCACTAATCATTGGCTCTATCACATAGGGAATACCATTTAGAGTGCCGTCATTGATATAGGTAGAGGTACCAGCATCGCCAGTTCCCCACCAGCCGTATTCAATCTGTATCCTATCGATGACGTGGTTGGCGAAAGCAGCATCATTCTGGAAATCTTCCAGGTTGTAGAGGGTGGAGGCACAAGTTTTGGTTAGGCTGGAGCCAGTTTGGCTACCAAACCAGCAGAATCCATGAGGCTGTGTAGCAGAACTTGTAGCAGTCGCCGGAGTTATTGTTACCGTGTTCAGACCTTTATTAGCTGGGGTACCATCATAGGTAGGATTGGGATCCCCACCACTGAAAAGACCTATCTCTCCTGTCAAGCCACTAGTGGCATTGTGAGTGTAGAAGTACATGTGAGGTCCACCTTGAGTAGTTCCAGTGGCTTCGAAAGTGTAGTTGTAGACAAACGAAGTAATATCAGCAAGCCGCATAGCACCATTTATTGGTATTACAACAGCTGCATAAGTATCCCCATCCTGAGTAGCTCCACCAACAAGTTTAACTGAATAGCTTCCTTCGGTAGCACTGCTCGTACTCCATGCTGCACTACTTCCACCAGTACCCGCATGTTTTAAGGTAACATTATTGTATTCTGATGTAGAAGGTCCGACATAGGAGGGCTGAGAGCCACTACTCGCCTTGTAGTAAACCAAGGAAAGTTGAGGCCTGTCTCCACTATTAGCAAATCCAACTCCAGCAACAACAGCATTCATGTTTCCATAAATACTGAGGGCGGAACTTCC
>Ga0172362_10006036_pt1 | contig 10438 bp, 12 predicted proteins | sample LakKivs1_kivu2a2_FD_114534 | JGI IMG/M metagenome (GOLD analysis project Ga0172362, IMG submission 114534) | Sediment microbial communities from Lake Kivu, Rwanda - Sediment s1_kivu2a2 | ecosystem: Environmental > Aquatic > Freshwater > Lake > Sediment | place: Rwanda: Western Province, Lake... | reverse complement strand
GGGAAGTTATAGCCCACCGGGCTTTTTCTCCGCTGAAATGACGGAAAAGGTAACCCAGGATATTTTATTACCGACTGTGGAAGCTATGGCTAAGGAAGGCATGCTCTATAAAGGAGTTCTCTACGTCGGGTTGATGATCGTCGATAGAGAGCCTGTGGTGCTGGAATTCAATGCTCGCTTTGGTGACCCGGAGACTCAGGTCGTTTTGCCTCTTCTCAAAACCGACTTGGTGGATATACTTATGGCCGTAGTCCGGGGCAACCTCGACCGGGTGAAAATAGAGTGGAGTTCGGAGGCTTGTGCCGGAGTGGTTTTGGCTTCGGGTGGCTATCCTGGAAGCTATAAAACCGGCTTTCCCATACAAGGGATAGACAACGTGAACAAAGATGTGCTAGTCTTCCATGCTGGAACTAAGTTGGGAAATGGTGGCATAATTTATACCGACGGTGGGCGGGTGCTGACCATAGTAGGTGCGGGCAAAGACATGGCTGAAGCTCGAAAAAAAGTTTACTGCAACATTCCTTATATTTACTTTGAAGGCTGTTATTATCGCAAAGATATTGCTTTAAGGGAGATAGCCTGAATGGCATTAGTGGGTGTGATCATAGGGAGTAAAACAGACACCGAGCTAATACAGCCGGCGCTGGACACATTTAAGCAATTGGGCATTGATTATGAGCTTTCTGTTATCTCAGCCCATAGGAATCCAGAAAAAATAAGAGAGTATGGCTTGGAGGCAGAGAAGAGAGGGTTAAAGGTTATCATTGCCGCTGCTGGTTACGCCGCTCATCTTCCAGGCGTCTTAGCCAGCTGGACAACCTTGCCTGTAATCGGTATCCCCTTGCCCACGAGCGAGCTTAAGGGAATAGATTCTTTACTATCCATAAGCCAGATGCCCGGGGGAGTGCCGGTAGCCTGCATGGGTGTTGGTCAAAGTGGGGCAAAGAATGCTGCCTTGCTTGCCGCCCAGATTTTGGGCACCGAGCGTAAAGATATAAAGGAAGCCTATCGTAAATATAAACAGGAATTAACAAAGGGATAATATGATTGAACGATATTCCAGACCTCAGATGAAGAAAATCTGGTCTGATAAAAATAAATTTGACCAGTGGCTTAAGGTAGAGATAGCTGCTTGTGAAGCCTGGGCTGAGCTGGGCGAAATCCCCCAAGAAGAGACAGTTAAGATAAGGAAAGCCAGCTACAACTTGAATCGTGTTGCCGAGTTTCTGAAGGTGACTCACCATGACATGACTGCTTTTCTTAACTCGGTGGCTGAAAGCCTTGGTGAAGAGTCACGCTTCATTCATCTTGGTCTTACCTCCTCGGATGTTATGGATACTGCCCTTAGCTTGCAGTTGACCCAGGCAGCAGATATCTTGAGAGAAGACGTGGCTGAACTTATATCTGTCCTAAAAAATAAAGCCGTAGAACACAAATACACCATTATGATGGGGCGAACCCATGGTGTTCATGCTGAGCCGACTAGCTTTGGATTGAAGATGGCCCTGTGGTCTGAAGAGATGAAGCGTAATGCTCAAAGGCTGGCCGAAGCCAGGAAAAATGTCTCTGTAGGTAAAATATCCGGAGCAGTGGGCACTTATGCCACTGTACCTCCTCAGGTTGAGAAAATTGCTTGCGCCAAATTAGGGCTCGCTCCGGCTCCCGTATCAAGCCAGATAATCCAGCGCGACCGCCATGCCCAATTCCTGACCACTTTAGCTATTATCGCCAGCTCCCTGGAAAAATTTGCCACAGAGATTAGAGATCTTCAGCGAACAGAAGTCAGGGAAGTTGAAGAGCCGTTTGAAGCGGGGCAAACTGGCTCCTCAGCCATGCCTCATAAAAGAAATCCTGAGCTTTGTGAGCGCATCTGCGGACTGGTGAGATTAATAAGAGGCCATGCTTTGGCTTCTCTGGAGAATATCACCTTATGGCATGAACGTGACATCAGCCACTCCTCCACGGAGCGCATTATCTTGCCTGATTCCTGTCTGGCACTGGACTATATGTTGTTCATATTCACTTCAATAATGAAAGGACTCAAGGTTTATCCCGAAAACATGCGTCGTAACATTGAGCTTAGCCAGGGGTTGGTCTTCTCTCAAAGAGTGCTCATTGCTTTAATAAATAAAGGTCTAGCGCGAGAAGAAGCTTACAAGTTGGTCCAAGATGATGCTATGAAAGCGTGGCAAGAGAAGAAAAGCTTTCTGAGTTTGCTTGAAGCAGACAGGCGAATAACAGCTCATTTGATCAAGAAGGAACTGGATTCTCTATTTGATTATGGATATTATCTGAAACATGTAGACGAGGTCTTTGAGCGGCTGGGGTTGAGTAAATTGAAGAAGGCGAAACAAGCTGGGGCAGAAAGCTTGGCCCCGCGTAGTATCTAACTTGGGGTAAACATGTCTATATTATTAGAAACCAATCTATCTCTACCTTTATTTCGGCGTGGCAAAGTAAGAGACATTTATGATTTAGGTGATAAACTCCTCATCGTGTCCACCGACCGTATCTCTGCCTTCGATGTTGTCCTGCCCTGCGGCATCCCTGACAAGGGAAGAGTTCTTAACCTGCTTTCTGCCTTCTGGTTCGAGAAAACGACTCATCTCCTACCCAATCATTTCATCAAAGTAGTTGATAGTAATGTTATTCTGAACGAAGTGAAGAATCTCTCGAGTCGTCCGGGGGAGTTACTGGATTCTCTTAGCGACCGCTCTATGCTTGTAGCCAAGGCTGAGCGTGTCCCCATAGAGTGCGTTGTTCGTGGCTATCTATCTGGCTCGGCATGGGCGGAGTATAAAGAGACCGGAAAAGTTGGCGATGTTCACTTGCCCGCGGGGATGAAGGAGAGCCAGGAATTGTCCCAACCTATCTTTACGCCCACTACTAAGAGCGATACGGAGCATGATCGCCTTTTAACCGATCAAGACATAAAGGACCTGGGTGTTGAAGACCTTTTCGAGGAATTAAAACAAGAAAGCTTGCTCATCTACTGCTATGCTCGGGATTATGCCAAGCGCAGAGGAATAATAATTGCCGATACTAAGTTCGAGTTTGGTTTCATCGATAGTCAATTAACCCTTATTGACGAGCTACTAACACCAGACTCAAGTCGCTTCTGGGATGCCAGCCAATATGAGGTTGGTCATTCCCAACCCAGCTTTGATAAACAACCAGTCCGTGATTGGCTTTCAGCTTCAGGGTGGGATAAAGAACCGCCAGCGCCTATGTTACCACCGGAAGTAATAGAGAGGACATTGAAAAGATATCGTGAGGTGCACAGCAGGTTAACCGGGGGGACTCTCTGTGGAAAACAAGACGGGGGTTGGCGAGAAAAGCAAGGCCAAGCCGGATAGGGTGCTTTCTCTATGAGCACCTAGTGTCTAACTGAGGTTCATATCACCTCAGTTAGAAGCCAACGCGATGACACTCAGAGCTTGACTACAAGGGGATGCTACATAACTTGGCTTTTAGTGAGGTAATAGGAGTTTGTGATGACAGATGCATAGAGGTCAAGATATCGTAAATCCCCCCAACAAAGTTCAAGAACAAATCGACGAAACTTGGCACAAATTGTTGGCTAATCCTGTCATCGAAAATTACAGGGTTGAGATAGACGAAATTTAGGTAAGATGGACTGGAGCATCATAGTCAACATCGTTATGGGTATTTTGTTGCTTATTGCACTACCTTTGGTCCTCCGTAAGAGAAAGAAAGTCGGTCCCCTCATGAGGGAGGAGTTATGTCGACACCTCCAGGGAATGGGAATAGAGACAACTTTGAGGGAGAGAGACAGTTACGAAGAAAAGATAGGGGTTAGCCGCTCATTAGGACAAAGGTCAGAGGGAATTATCGAGCTAAAAGACAGAAATATAGATTTGGTAAACGTCACCAGTACGGCGAGTCAGTATGGGGTGCACTACTTCTTGAATTACCTGGTGAAGGCTTCAAACATAGTGGAGGGGCGAAAACTCAAGAAGACCAGGCTGATTACAAAGAGAAGTCCACCTCTATGGGGGAAGGTAGTAGCCATTGATTGGAAAGGAGATGACTCTCTGACACGGAGCCTCAATCTCGACTATAGTGTGGCAGATAGACTACTAAGAGCAGATGAGAACGTTTTCAAAGGTAATATCTGGATCTTCCCTGAGCCCATGCATGGATATGTTCGGATACAGACTGAATATTACCTTCCCTCTGCAGAGATATTTGAGGCGATAAGTAGTATAGGCAGACACATTAAGTCGTGGTGAAGTAAAATTCCTAATTATGCACGCTAGAACACATAAAGATAGCATAATGAGCTAAGGTTAGTGCTGAGCAGCTTAGCATGGATTTTCAAGACACAGACAAGATTCTAATTTTGGCGGAGCTTTTCTCGTTTTTCTCGGCTTGCTATTATTCTTCTGGCAGCGAATTCCTTTCTTGGGCAAGCTTCCCAGCGATATATTTCTGCAAAATGGGAGCTTTCAGTTTTTCTTCACCATAGTAACCTGCATCATAATTAGCATTAAGGCTGCAATGTGTTAATCTAAATGTTTGTGGGCTTTCGTATATACAGGGGAGCAGATATTCACTGCTAGTGTTGTAAAAAAGGGGAAACCAACAAGTCTAAAGAAGCTAATACTACTTAAACCTGATTTGAATAATGAGGCCTTCAATTATATAGCTGAATTGACTGGATATGATACTCTTACCAAACGGGAGACGCTTATTCAACTCATCCATTCATTGTTAGAGTCAGTCAAAAGTGCTAGTACCGAAGTAGATACATATTATCATCCTGAAAAGCCGGCTTACACTTTTACGATAGACGATAAAACGCCTGAAATGGAAGGGACAACTATGTTGCCAAAGTCAGAAAACGCTTGGGTGGTTGTTCAACCTCTTGAACCGAAACGAGCTAGCGAGAGGAAAGGCTGGCGTAAATGGGTAGTTAAAAACGAAGGTAATACTAAAGAACAGTTCGAGGCATATTACGACTTATTCGTAAAAGTAGAGGGGGAAGCTGAACAAGCATAAATTACTAGAAAATGAGGGACTGAATTGCTATGAGTAAATCAATCACGTTTATACTGAACCCGTACGTGACTGTGATGAAGTTCTAGATTTTTTGGGGATTAGAATAAATCCCAAATGACCTATGTCTCAGTATGAGAAATTAAACATATTTAATTATGTTGATTCTGCCCTGTGGCAAGTATCAAGCAAAATAGCTTCTTGTGTGAATCCGTAAGTCCGATCAATCTAGACATATTCAGTGACATAAACTTTATCGAGAGCCAATTAACGTGTCATAATGGTATTCTCAAAATCAACTACTTTGATGGCCCGGTCGTCTGTTTAGGATAGTCTAACAGCAACAAGCAGATATGGAAAAGAGGAGGCCAATATGGAGTTATCAGAAGAATATCTTTCGAAATTGGAACGTTACATAGAGAGCTGGGTTGTTGAGAAATCTCGAAGTGTGCTTGAAAATGTTGTCGAACTGTACGAAGACTTTCGTAGGGGAGATGACCTGCCAGAGGAGTTAGTCAAAACCTTTCAATTACATCTTCATCCAGTCATATATAACTCCACAAAAATATTGTCTTTTACTACTAGCAAGGAGTGGGCTGTAAGAGACCCATACTCCATTTGGGAACAAGGAGGGACTGGGTTGGACGAAGTCCTAGTCAAATATGGGTTGCTAGACGAAGGTGAAACAGCAGAGGCAAAGAAAAGAGCTCGGATACAAAGCCTTCTAAGAGAATTGGGGGAACTTAAGGAGTTACTAAGTGGAATGAGGTATCCTTCCAGAACCTGGATTCATGGAGTTTTGCTTCGTATACATATTCAAGACCCGCTTCTCGATGAGATTTTGCATCTGATAGAGCGTGTAACCATGGGTGAGTTGTCTTGGGATGAGTATGTCAACTCTGCGAGCAGACTGGTTGAGGACCTGACAACCAAATATCGTGAAATAGAGAAGCAAAATTCCTAGCGAAGTTGAAATTTCGATGGACCCAAAGACTTTGATTTAGCCCTAGGAGTAATAGTTGTTCGGTTATGGTTGTGATATATGTCTTTGGTTGAGTCAATATCAATAGCATCCTCGCTATGGCCTTCGTAATCCTTGCAGAGAAGTCGCTTAGGACACAACACCGGAGTAACATTCTGACGAAACGTATAGTTTAGAACTACTCAAGGATTGGGTATGTAATAGAGTTCAAGCCCAGTAAAGTGGGCGGTACTGGACGACAGACAAGACTTTATGCTATTGTTCAGCTTTAATGTATGGTCCAACTAAAATCGCCGGATTTGTTTACCTAGATTACGTAGCTTGTGCATAACCAAGAGTGACCCGAGCCCATAGTATCTTAGCGCTGCTAATTTCATGAGATAGTGTACAGAAAAGACAGCTCGATAGAGGATAAAGAATGAAGACAAATAAAAGAGAGGACCGATCAGCTTCGCTAGCTGAATCCCAACCTGCAGACCCAGTCGGCAGAACCTTTGCCCAAGACCTGTTCGATGGTATTGCCCCTTCGTACGACACCTGGGCGCAAGTGCTGACTTTCTTTCAGTACCTTCGTTGGCGCGAATTCTTAGTCTCGCGAATGGCTCTTCGGCCCAGAAAGCTTGTGCTTGACGTATGTACCGGTACAGCTGGTGTCGCCCTGGAGATTGCCGACCACCATGATGGCCAAATCGTGGGACTCGATGTTAGCCACTTAATGTTGGAAGCTGGCCTCCGCGCCGTCGAGAGGAGAAACCTGGATGGCAGAGTCCAACTTACCCAGGGCCGCGCTGAGTATTTACCCTTTCCTGATGAGACCTTCGATACGGTTGTCTTCACCTACCTGTTGCGTTACGTCCAAGACCCTGATGCAACAATACGGGAGCTGTCTCGGGTACTGAAACCAGACGGAGAATTGCTCTCGCTTGAGTTCGGCATTCCAGAAGCCCTTTGGATGAGAACTATATGGGAAATCTACAATAGAGTCGTCATGCCAGTAATGACCATCCCCGTTTCACGAGGTTGGCATCGTGTTGGCTGCTTCTTAGGTACGAGTATCTCGGATTTCTGTCAGCGGTATCCTGTTGATCGCCTCGCCGCAATATGGCGTGAAAGCGGAATCCCGCTAGTAGAAACGAGACGCCTGCTTCAAGGTGTAGCCATTGTGATGTGGGGAACGAAGCGAAGATAGAGACTGATAGCCAGCCGTAGTAATTACCTTATGGTGGACTTTCGGAATTCCAGGGACACCATACCATTAGGCCTACTACAAATTAGGTATTATGTCCCCAGAATACTTGCAAGATTTAGCGCAAGTTCATGATTAGTCTGTATCCGATTTAGGAGTCGTTAGCGCGACATACACCACCGGTGGTTTTCTTGATTTATCCCGTTTGAGCGTAAATGTTTCTGGATACTTTTTAATGAGAGACTGCAATTGTTGATAACCGTAAGTGCGGGGATCAAATGCTGGATCCAATTGCCGAAGAACGGAGCCTAATGTCGCCAGATGAATCCATTCCTCTTCTTTCGCGGCTAGATTGAATCCTGCGAGAAGAAGGTTTAGAGGATCAGATAAATCAAACTTCTTTTCCTTTGCTGCTTTCCTTCCCATTTCCTCGGATCCAATCAGGTTTTCACAGTAGATGAACTGGTTGCAGGCGTTGACGAAAGCTTCCGGAGTCTTTTTCTCTCCCACTCCAATAACAAAAAGACCTTCCTCTCTTATTCTTGTTGCCAGTCGTGTGTAGTCGCTGTCGCTGGCAACAATACAGAAGCCGTCTATGTTGTGACTGTGAAGTAGATCCATCGCGTCTATTATCATCGCACTGTCTGTGGAATTCTTGCCGACCGTATACCTAAACTGCTGCATGGGCTGAATTGCATATTTATGAAGCGAATTCTTCCAGCTGTTCATGTTTATACTGGTCCAGTCTCCGTATATCCGCTTGACCGTTATCAGCCCGACTTTGCTGACTTCTGCCAGGATTTGAGGAAGAAGGGACGCCTGAGCATTGTCACCATCAATCAGTACTGCAAATCTCAGTTGTTCAGATTGTTCGTCCATTGTGCACCTCTTTGGTTATCGACTGACGCCAAACCCATACAGAGATAGAGTCTCTGTCATTTCTCAAGTCAATTAACCACGTATTTACGAAATTTTACTCCGTATGTACATCAAATAACAAGAGGCAACAAAATGACGTTTTGGGCAGTTTTCCAGTTGCATTAAGCGCTAGAGGTCCTTTTCTAGCCATGGGACAAGATAGTTAACGATACAACTAAGGGTTGGCTTTGCCAGCTCTGTGTGCTAGTTTATATACTGTCTTATGGCTCGCTGTATTTTTCATATTGATTTGGATGTCTTCTTCGTTTCTGTGGAGCAGGTGCTTAACTCGGAGCTAAGGGGAAAGCCGGTAATCGTCGGCGGAGACCCTGAGCGCCGCATCCGTGGCAGTGCCGACGAAGAAACCAGGGTGCCCTTCTTTAAGGTAGTACGTGATTTTCTTTGTGAATACAGATTGGTCTTCCACATATACAGTAAACTCGTCGCCCATCCATCTACACGTGCCTGAAACCAAGAATTGATGAGAATATGGGAATCACCTTTTTTCTGGCTCGCATACGCTTCTGCCCACCACGGTACAACACCGTGAGCCACCGGCACATAAGCAACGGTATTGCCAGTCTCCGCATTGGGCATAAACCATACAATTTCGTAGTTCAATACGTCTTAGGCTCGTATGGCAAACCCGAACCACCCTACTTTTGGGGAGACCGATGATATTTAAGAAAGCGCATCTTCGCCTGCATTTTGTAGTTATACCTAGTCTCACCAATCAAAGCAACTTTGCCAACGTGGTCTTCATCTAGATATGCCGCCGTACCAGTCTTTTGAGCCGTTGGTGTGTTACCGATAACTTGAAGAACTGGTTCGCTTTCTATATCGCTTATCTTCCAGAGTGTTGAGTTTGTTTCCAGGGCTGTTTTATGGAGGTCAATAATCTCACTCATAAGCCGTTTTATCCTCTATAATCTGGAAAAACACTTCTAATTGACGTTATTCTATTTTAAAAGTTACTTTCCCTGCATGGTAATAATCACCTTGTCTGGCTGTAAAGCATAACACTGAGTAGTCCGGGTCTTCCACACCAAGTGGATAATATATTTCAGAACCCTCAAACCAGAGCATTTCTTTGGATTCTAAGTCCTGTAGTATGTCTATAGTTCCAACCAGCATCAGTCCTTTATAATTTACTTCATCTACGTAATACACACACGCTCGGCTGTCTTTACTTAACTGCTGTACCCTTTTAGACGAAGTATTGGTACTCAGCCAGACTTTCTTTAGTCCTTCATGTTTGACATTCAGCATTGCTTTAATATTTGGGAAACCATTCCCTCCATTTGTTCCGAGCAAGCAAATTTTAGACTGTTCTATCAGCTTCAAACCTTCATTTATGGCTTCTTGTTTATCCATGAATTAGCCCTCCTTTCCTCTTGCTTTTTTAAGCACTCCGAACGATTTTTTAAGGAATTTCCACTTATTTATGCTCTTCCTCATAATGAACCAGATTTGATAAGATATGCTTCAGTAAGTTTTCAAAATCGTCGATCTGCCCTTTTGAGAGTCATTCATAGAACAAACAAGTCATCTCTTTTGACACGTGGGATAGGATGGATTTAGTGGACACCAAAGTCAGGTAAAATAGAAAGACGGAGGTGTCAGATTGAAAGGGATTCCAAAAGGAAAATACACCAGGGAATTACGCCAGGAAGCGGTCAAATTGGTAGTAGAAGAAAAGGTATCATATCGTGAAGCAGCCCAAAGATTGTCTCTTGCTCCTTCAACACTCGCTTCCTGGGTCAAAGCCTATAAGGAAGGCAAGCTGGGAGAAATCGGCAAGACACAGAAGCCATTAACTGAAGTGGAGATGGAGTTAGCCTGGGCGAAGAAAGAACTGGTAGAGGTGAAGATGGAGCGAGACATACTAAAAAAAGCAGCCGCGTACTTTGCCAGGGAGTCGCTGCACGGTACGCGGCGATGAGACAGATGCGACTCCACTACCCTATACCAATCCTGAGCCGGATTCTGAGGGTGTCAGCCATTGGTTTCTATGCCTGGACCAACCGGCCGCCCTCTGAGTGGGCGAAGGAAGAAATGAGGTTGGAGCTGGCGATTAAGGCGGCCCACAGGCGAACTGGGCAGACCTATGGGGCTGAGAGAATGAAGCGTGAGCTGGCCGAGGATGGGATAATAGTGGGCATCTGCCGCATCAAGCGTATTAAGAGGAAGCTGGGTCTACGCTGCAAGCAGAGGAGGAAATTCAAGATAACCACTGACTCCAGGCATAAGCTGCCGGTGGCGGAGAACTTGCTTAAGCAGCAGTTTAAGGTATATGAACCGAATGCCGTGTGGGTGAGCGATATAACCTATGT
>Ga0172362_10006035_pt1 | contig 10439 bp, 3 predicted proteins | sample LakKivs1_kivu2a2_FD_114534 | JGI IMG/M metagenome (GOLD analysis project Ga0172362, IMG submission 114534) | Sediment microbial communities from Lake Kivu, Rwanda - Sediment s1_kivu2a2 | ecosystem: Environmental > Aquatic > Freshwater > Lake > Sediment | place: Rwanda: Western Province, Lake... | reverse complement strand
GGGAACGGGCCAGCTCAAAACAGGTGCTACTTGCCGGGGCGAGCGTGTCGAGAAGTATAACCAGCTGCTGCGCATCGAAGAAGAACTCGGAGCCGAAGCTGTTTATGCCGGCCGCAAAGCCTTTGCCTTTTGATAAGTTCAACAAGACTGACAAAATCTTAATCTGCATTGATCAGATTTTTCCGATTCATCGCAGCTCAACTGCCGATTACATCTCTTTCAATAAAGTTTTTTTCTTGACATTCAAATCTTATTCATGGTAAGAAATTCATACCTTCTGGGGAAGGGAGGATAATGTTAGAGAGGCCAAGAGAATCAGAAATTCAAAAACAAAAATCTTCTAATTTCTTTGGAATTGCTTTTCTTTACCGGGAAATTAACCTAAAAGTCAAAAATATTTTTTAAAAGGGAAAACATGTCAAAACGTCATTTATTTTTCCTTTTGCTAATTACAGTCACATTCTTAATAATCACTGGGATTCCAACAGAATCCAAAAATTTCTCTAAGAACGGAGATACAAATAAAAATCTGATTGCTGGTCGAAACATAAACATGGTTTCGGGCACGCAATTGCCTTACGGTGACCCTTGGCTTCAACGCCAGAATGAGCCTTCAATCGCTGTTTCCACTCGAAATCCTCTTCACCTCCTGGGCGGTGCCAATGATTACCGCACCATCGATATGCCTGAAGAGCTCAACGGTGAAATGCCCGGGCAGGAGGAAAAGAAGACAGCCCAGGCGCTGGGGCGGGAGCCCTGGCTGGGTGTCTTCAAGTCCTTTGACGGCGGCCAAACATGGATAACAACACTTCTTCCAGGTCATCCTTTAGATTATTCAAATGAAGGATTGGCTTCTCCGTTCAAGATAGGGAGTTGGGAGGCTGCTGCCGATCCTGTTGTGCGCGCCGGGACGAACGGGATTTTCTACTACAGTGGAATCGCTTTTCACCGAGAAACCAAGGAAGGAGTTCTTTTTGTTTCCCGTTTCATCGATAACAACAATCGAGAGATGAACACCAAAGCAGGTGATTGCATAAAATATCTCGACACAAAAATTATCGCTATGGGATCGAATGTCATCTTTATCGATAAGCCGTGGATTGCTGTTGACCTTCCACATGGCAAAGGGCAGAAAGTCACAATCGATGGGCAGAGTATTTCGCGCCACAGCGTTTACATTGCCTTCAGCGAATTCACCGGTGAAGGAGCTACTCTTGAAAGCAAAATTTGCTTCGCTCAATCTGACGACTGCGGCGAGACCTGGAGTACTCCTGTCCAACTTAACGAAGGGCATGCTGCCAATCAAGGCGCGACAATTGCTGTTGACCCGAGAGGAAATGGCCATATCTGTGTTGCCTGGCGCCGATTTGCCAAGCAAAAAAATATGCCTGGCAATTCTATCTTTATTGCCAGGTCGGTTAACGGCGGCAAAAAATTTAACAAAGTTATAGAAGTCGCTTCGTTTGATCCTTTTGATCAAGGCTCTTCGGGGGCCACATTTCGCACCAACAGCTACCCAACAATGGCCATTGATGATGCCGGACGCATCTACCTGGCTTGGACGAAGAGGATGGGCGGGCCATCAGGAGATGCCCGAATCGTGCTCTCAACTTCAAACAATGGCATAAACTGGTCGGTGCCAAAGTCTATCGATGACCCGGGTGCTCAGGGCCATCAGATCATGCCCTCATTAACCTTTGCCGCTGGAAAACTCATATTGGCCTGGTATGACCAGCGTGGAGATTATTCTCAGCGTTTTACAGAATATATTAACGACATTAGCGGTGAAAAGCGCCACACTCTTGATGTCCGGGTTGCAGAAGCTGAACCGGGTGAAAATCCAGATTTTAAGCCCTCTATCCAGGTTTCTCGATACCGGTATGCGCTGGATGACAACGGTGCTCTTTATCAGGTTCAATTCAATCCTGTGAATTACCCTCTCTTCAAAAGTGGGACATGGCCATTCGTAGGAGACTATATTGACGTAGCTCCGGCGCCCATGTTCGTCCTGGATAATAAGTCGGGGCAATGGCGATACAACAGTGAGCCATCGAATTCAGCAGTTTACCATGTCGCCTGGACCGATAACCGCGACGTACGTCCGCCTGCAAGCGGCAACTGGACAATCTATGCTCCGCCAAATTCTACTCAAGAAAACTCAGCTTATAGTCAAACGAATTTATGTTCGTCTTATGAGAATGCAGGCATGCGGAACCAAAATATTTATACTTCATCCATCACCAAGGGAATTATCGTCGGTTGTCCTGGGAATACGAAGCCGCTGGGAACGCTGGGGGAAACACCTGATGGAAAGAAGATTCCGCGCGCCTTTGTTGTCTTTGTGAAGAACACAGCCAATGTTATAAAAAGTTTTCGTTTGACAATTGTCAACCAGCCTAAAGATGGAAGAGCATCGTTTCTGGAGTTCGAGGACCTTTTCACGCTTGATGTAAAAATTGCTCCTTATTCGTCCATAACGAGGTCGGTCTTTGTGTATTCATCTAATCCGAAGGCTACGGTGAGAATCGATGTGGCTGAAATAGACGAGCCGAATGGAAACTTCATCTCCGACGGCCTTGAAAGCTATGTGCTCTTGAATCCGGAGATCGAAAATCCTGAGATAGAAAATCCGGAGATCGAAAATCCCGACATTCTGGCCGCTGAAGTTCATAATCCTGAAATCGAAAATCCAGAAATAATCAATTGGAACTATAATATTCTTAATCCCGAGATCATCAACCCGGAAATTGAAAATCCTGAGATTATAAACCCTGAGATCATCAACCCGGAAATTGAAAATCCTGAAATCATCAATCCCGAGATTGAGAATCCCAGTATCTCTGACCCATCTGCTGGCCAGTTTACCGATGTCATCTGGAAACTGAAAAACCTTGGGAACACGACATCTTCTTATATATTTAAGACCCTATCAAGTGCTGCCAGAGAGGATGGAACCCTGCCGGGAGGTATTGTTGCCCAGCTCCTCATTTACCGAGTTTATAAAACTCCTGCTGAATATGGTTCTTCCAATGCTTCCTGCGATTTGAGGGAACAACAGCATCATGAACTCATCTTAAACATCATCAACCCCGAGATTGAAAATCCTGAGATCGAGAATCCGGAAATCGAGAATCCTGAGATCGAGAATCCGGAAATCGAAAACGCCACATTCAACCTTGAGCCAGATGGGGAAGCTCTCGTTCTCCTCCGGCTCTGGAAACCCAATCAAACTTCTACCCAAGCCTCAAGCCGCTTCAAGGCTTTGGGCACGAATAATGTAAATATGAATGCCGACGATATATTTTCAACTTTAATTGGATATACCTCGAGTACATCGCGCAACACAGAGGAGCTTCAAGAGGGCGTTCCGACATACCCTGCGGATTCATCAGTCTTTATGATTACCACCAAATTTCTTAGCGATGGAAAGGTCGGACAGGCCTACAGCGATTTCTTGACTGCTGTCGGCGGAACAAAACCATATGCTTGGTCGCTCGATAGCGGGAGTTTGCCTGACGGTTTATCCCTCAATTCGAGCACTGGAGAAATCTCTGGCACTCCCAGCACTGCCGGCACCTCCAGTTTCACCGCCCGGCTCACCGATGACAAGGGGCAGTTCCGCACCCAGGATTGCTGGATCACTATCTTCTCTGCTGCCGGAGGCTACACCCTCTCAGGCCGTGTAGCTGTTAATGGCTCAGGATTGTCAGGAGTGGTGATGAATGGATTACCTGCCAGCCCTGTCACGGACAGCTCTGGATTCTACAGTGACTTAGTTGGACCTAATTGGTCAGGAACAGTGACGCCGATCAAGACTGGTTATACCTTTACGCCAGCCAGTCAATCCTACACGAATGTCGCCTTTGACCAAGTTACTAATTATGCTGCTACTATTATAACTTACACGATATCCGCCACAGCCGGAGCAAACGGGACCATATCGCCTTCAGGTGCAGTCTCGGTGAATTATAGCGCGAACCAAACGTTTGACGTAACACCAAACACAGGCTATCGCGTGGCAGATGTACTGGTGGATGGAGGTTCTGTGGGAGCGGTGACATCCTATACATTTACTAGCGTAACAGCGCCCCACACGATCTGGGCGACATTTGCGATCAACACCTACATAATCACTGGCATTATCAGCAGCGATCCATTCGGCAACGGTCCTCTCGCCAACGTAGTGATGAGCGGGCTACCGGGGAATCCAGTGACGAACGTACAGGGTGTTTACACAGCCACAGTGAATTACGGTTGGTCAGGGACAGTGACGCCGACCTTATCCGGTTATTCGTTCAATCCTGCTTATTATAACTACCTTAATGTCACTTCAGACATATCTGGACAAAATTATAGCTTTTTAGGACCGCCCGCAAACCTATCCTTTATCCAGCCGCCAACTGACGCTATGGCAGGCGCTGTGATAACGCCTCCAGTACAAGTGGCGATAATGGATGCGTTCGGGAGTATAGTGACGACGGCGACGAATAATGTGGCCATATCACTCGACAGCAATCCTGCCGGCGGGAACCTGAGTGGTACTCTATCCAAGGCTGCGCTGGAAGGAATCGCTACGTTTGATGACCTAAGCATAGATAAGATTGGTGCAGGGTACTCACTGAAGGCCACATCAGAAGGTCTGACAGGTGCATACTCCATGCCATTTAATATTACTGCCGGCGCTTTAGATCACTTCGATTTCAATACCATAGGCACCCAGACAGTAAACATTCCATTTACAATTACCATAACAGCCAAAGATTCTTGCGATAATGTGGTTACGAGTTATTCAGGGACAAATACTCTGAACCTTAATACGGGAACTATAAACCCAACTTCGACCGGTAATTTTACGAGCGGTGTCTGGACAGGCGATGTAACGATTGCGACAGCTCAATATAGCACAAAAATAACAACAAATGGCGGTGGCAAGACAGGCCAGAGCAATGCCTTTGATGTCAATCCCCCACCTCTTATTATTACCACCGCATCTCCTCTTCCTGGCGGAACAGATGGCTCTTACTACGAACAGAAAATCGAAGCCAGTGGCGGTGTGGGCACCCTCACTTGGAGCCTGGTGACAGGCAGGCTTCCGCGCGGGTTGGATTTCTCCCAGCCCACCGCCCAAATCCTTGGGACGCCTACCGCAACCGGCACATTCACCTTCACCATCCAAGTCGAAGACTCCTATGACCCACCTCGAACCACTTCCAAGGAGTTCACCCTCACTATCTATCCCGCTCCTCTTAAAATTACTACCGAATCGCTTCCAGATGGATGGAAGAATCAGAGCTACAATGTAACTCTCGCTGCCGCAGGCGGAACTGCGCCCTATTCTTGGAGTGTCATAGGCTCGTTGCCTCCTGGATTGAACCTCGGCAGCAATGGCACGTTTAGCGGTGAGCCTGCAATCACAGGCACCTATAATTTCACGGTCCACGTCTCGGATTCTGGCTCTCCCCCGCAAGCCGACACCAAGGCCCTGAGCATTCGCGTTCTTGATCATGGTTTATTTTTCTTAGTTCAACCGACTGACTCTGTGGCCGGCCAAAGCATTTCTCCAGCAGTAGTAGTAACAGTTCTAGATGACTCTGGCAGTCCTATTCCTGGCTACACTATAAAAATGGAAATTGGGAATAATCCGGGAGATGCAACGCCATTTACAGTATATTCGACTACTAACGTAAATGGAATTGCGCGCTTTCTCAATCTTGTGATCGACAAGGCAGGAACTGGCTATACCCTCAAGGCCACAGCAACACTTCCTGGCTTTAGCACTTTTATTGCCTTCTCGACCCCGTTTAATGTGATAAATCCGTAAGAGTATTTTATATTTGAGACGATGGTGCGACCTGAACCATAACAAATTTTCCAGATTATGTCCCGGCATCTCCAGGTGCGTATGGATGGACGATTCCTACTGACAATCTATATCTAAAAAGCGAGACAACAAGGATTAAAGTAATAGATTATGGGGGAAGTGGAAAGTTTGGCATAAATTAGAGGTTTTTGAGGCGGCGGCGGGCATCTTCAATTAAGGGGTCGATTGCGTCACTTTTTTCCTTGATACTTAAGAATTTTCGGTATGATTCTGCGGCGGCAGGGCTGCCTAATCCTTCTTGCGCACGGCCAAGGTAATAATGGACACGTGGGAAATAATGGTAGGATGGGATATCATTGAGGAAAATGATCATAGCCTCTCCCCGGCGCTTTAAACATTTCTCAAATTCCGAATAGGCGTCGGTAAAAGCTTTAGCTTCGAGACAAGCCCGTCCCAAGGCGAAGCGACCGAGCCAGGTGTCAACCTGAGCTTGTGCTTCCCGGAAAAGTTTGAGGGCTTCAGATATATCGCCCCTCGCCATGCTCTTTTCGCCCTCAATCAACATGGCGTAGGCATGACTGACCGGTGGGATTTGATTGCTAAGTTCTTTTGCCAAATCTAATGCTCTGTTCTCCTGCCCGGCATTGATATAGATCCGCGCCGCGGAGAAAAGGATGTCTTCTCGTCTGCTTAAAGAAAGCGCGCGATCGACCGCGTCAAGGGCCTGGGCCTTTTGCCTTTGAAGAAAAAGCGCTTCAGCGAGCGTGGCCCATTTAAAAGCGGCATAGTAGTGAAATTTCGAGCCTTGAGCCATATCGGCTTTGGCTCCTTCTTTAAGAATGGCAACAGCATCGGCCAGCCGGCCTTCATAGAGAGCGATGTCAGCCAGGCCGATTGCGGCGAAGGATGCTCCCAACGGGCTCAAAGCCTTAACCTTCTCGTAGGATTGAACGGATTGGTCGATTCTGCCCTGCCCCAGTGCTGAAAGGGCCTGACAGACATACCCTTTTGCAAATGTGGGGTTGAGCTCTAAAGCCTTTTTCGCCTGTTGCGCTGCCAATTCAAGGTCCCCTGCCGCAATCGCATACCAAGCGAGATTGAGCTGCGATGTAAATTTTTTGGGGTCGAGATTAGCGCCATATCGTCCCTCTTCAACGGCTTTGGCCATGTTCCGACCGAGAAAATAAGCATAGGCCAACATTGAATGTCCAGCGGAATCTACCGGAAATATTGTCACAAGAGCAGAATACTCTTCGATCGCTTTGAGATGATTTTGCTTCATTAAATAATAGCCGCCGCGGCTGCGGTACTTCTCGCGTTCAGACATGCGGTCGATCCGGGCCATCGCCATCTGATAGTACTTCTCAGCCTCTTGAAACTGACCGCGATTGGCGTAAACCACGCCCAAGCCGGCGTAAGCACGTCCGAATTCCGGGTCTTCTTTTATGGCACGGAGGTACTGCTCAATGGCTTCATCATATTTAGCCAGGACTTCGAATTCCTGTGCCTGGCTGTAAGCTTTCCAGGCTTCGGGTGATGAGGTGGTAAACGTCTCCTTGGCGAGAGCTTTTGCTGATTCTGTGTGAGCTTCTCCCAGGTTTGACCTCAATTTGGCGGCAAGGCCGTCGGCAGCCTTCAAGATTTCGGTCTTTGTTTTTATTTTTTGAAGAGGCTCAGAAATATTCTTAGAAGTGACAACATCCACAGCCCACATTTTAACCGCGTACCCCTCGCCGCTTGACTCAATGACTCCATTCACAACAACATTAATTCCTTCTCTTTGGCCGACGGATTGAGCGATCTGAGGCTTGAGCTGACCCTTTGAGTTAGGGTCTATTTGGGCTGCAATTCCGCGTGCTTTAGCGCTTTGGTAAACAGAGATAAAAGAAGCTCCTTCTAAAGAAACGCGCAATGCAGGTTCGAGAGAACCATCAAAGGCGGGGTCACCTGTTTTGTTCTCAAAGTCTGCAATAAGAACCGAAATCGGTGCTGGTCCGGTTGCAGACTTTTTTCCTGCGCCTGGGTGAGTGAAGCGCAGGATGGCAACAATCAATAAAGCGATGATGATGACTGAAGCGCCAGCAATTAAAGGTAATCTGCGATAGAGAAGCCTGATTCCACCAGTAATCTCCTTGTGTGCTTTTCGAAGGTCAACGATTAATTCTCTCATAGTTTGGTATCTTTTTTCAGGTTCCTTAGCCAGCGTCTTACGCAGGATGGGATTGAGCAAAGGATTTATCATTTTCGGCTTAACGTTGGCCGAAGGAGGGATATCGCGAAGAATTGAGGTCAATGTTTCTACAGGCGTAGGTTTCGAGAAAGGATTTTTTCCTGATATCATCTCTTGTAGGATAATTCCGAGGGTAAAAATATCTGACCTGCCATCAACCTCATCCCCGCGAGCTTGTTCTGGAGACATGTAAGCCATGGTGCCGACAACGGTACCTTTCTGGGTTAATGATGTTTGTGTCAGCGTCTTGGTGATTGACTCTTCACCCGTCACAATTTGTTTGGCAAGTCCAAAATCCATAACTTTGGCGTGCCCCTGAGCGGTGAGCATGATGTTGGCTGGCTTCAAATCACGATGAACGATGCCTTTTTTATGAGCGACTTCCAGAGCCTCTGCAATCTCTAATGTTATTTGAAGCGCATCTCTCAAGGGAAGAGGGCCTTCGGCCATTCTCTGGCTCAGGTTTTCACCTTCAACATATTCCATAGCAATGAAGGCCTTACCCTCGATCTCTCCGGTTTCATAAATTTGGCAGATAAAAGGATGATCCAAGGCGGCAGCAGACTTGGCTTCCCGTAAAAATCTTTCTCGTGGCTTGGCATCTTCTTGCATCTCTTCTGGCAAGAACTTAAGCGCTACTTCCCGGTCGAGAACAGTATCTCTGGCGAGGTAGACCTCAGCCATCCCTCCCTTTCCTATCAAGCGGATAATTTCGTATTGTTTAATTTTGTCGCCCGGCAAAATCATTTTTCCTCAAAAAAATAAAAAGCCTCAAGTTTCAATGATTCTTTATCGTGCCTCTTCAATTCCCCAGTTTTAATTTTATACCACAGGGGGAATTTGATGTCAATGAACGGACTCACTGTAAGTATCTCAAAATATTTGATTTCAAAGACATATTGGAATCATTCCTAAGGCCCTTCTTATAGCCGCGGGCCCCATCGGTTTTTCTACGGAGGGAGGAACCGACGAGACTGATTCCCCTTCGCTTTTTATTTGACGATTTCTCCCTTTTTAATTATTCTCTATTTCGGCGCAGTGAAAATTATCCCGGAGAAGGAGTAAGGCCATGGCTTTAAAACAGGTGATCGATGTCTATGAGCTCCTGGATACGGCGAAAATAGAGGAAAGCGAATTAAAAAATTTCTTTCTGAAGCGCGGCATCAAGCCATCAGAAATCGAAATCAGAAAGGTCAAGGAGAAAAAGAGAGATACTCAATTTGTAAAAATAAACCTTGGAGGCGAAAAAGGAAAGTCAAAAGGAGGAAAAATGCCCACCCTTGGAATCATCGGCCGACTGGGAGGAATAGGCGCCAGGCCTTATAAAATCGGCCTTGTTTCTGACGCTGACGGAGCTATTGTTGCTCTTGCCTCTGCAGCAAGACTCATCGAAATGAGAAAAAAGGGAGACGTTCTCAAAGGCGATGTGTTCATTGCCACTCATCTCTGTCCTTGCTCGCCCATCATTCCCCATCAGCCTGTGCCTTTCATGGGCGCGCCTGTGTCTATGGAGACGATGAATCTCCAAGAAGTTGACAAGCGGATGGAGGCGATTCTTTCCATAGACACGACCAAAGGCAACCGGATTATCAACCACAAAGGATTCGCCATCTCCCCTACTGTCAAAGACGGCTACATCCTGAAAGTCAGCGAGGATTTGCTGGACATTATGCAAGTTGTGACAGGAAAACTGCCTGTTGTTTTCCCGATTACAACTCAGGACATAACTCCCTACGGAAATGAAGTTTACCACCTCAACAGTATCATGCAGCCGGCGACTGCGACCTCTGCTCCCGTTGTTGGAGTTGCAATTACAACCGAGGTTGCAGTCCCGGGCTGTGCAACAGGGTCCAGCCACTCCATCGATATTGAAATGGCAGTTAGGTTTGTAGTTGAAGTGGCAAAAGCATTTGGCGAGGGAGCGTGCTCTTTCTACGACGAGAAAGAGTTTGAAAGGCTTGTCTCTCTCTACGGCTCCTTGGAGCACTTAAAGACATTGGGAAAAAAGAGCTAAAAATAGGAGGTGAATTGGACAAAGTCAAAGTTGGGCTTCTGACTATCGGCCAATCGCCAAGAGAAGACATCATTTCTGAAATGAAGCCTCTTCTTCATCCCGGAATAATAATACTGGATAGAGGACTGCTGGACGGCCTCAGCCCTGAGGGAATCGAGCGCTTAAAGCCTGAGGCCGGCCAGACCCCGCTTGTGACTCGCCTGAAGGGAGGCCGACAGGTTGAGCTGAGTGAAAAGAAGATAAGCTCGATGCTGCCCGAAGCCATTGACTTCATGCAAAAAGAGATGAGGATAAGAGCAGCTGGAATCCTCTGCACCCATGACTTTCCAAAAAGAGAATTTTCTCTGCCGCTGGTTTTTCCGTTTGATTACCTC
>Ga0172362_10006034_pt1 | contig 10440 bp, 9 predicted proteins | sample LakKivs1_kivu2a2_FD_114534 | JGI IMG/M metagenome (GOLD analysis project Ga0172362, IMG submission 114534) | Sediment microbial communities from Lake Kivu, Rwanda - Sediment s1_kivu2a2 | ecosystem: Environmental > Aquatic > Freshwater > Lake > Sediment | place: Rwanda: Western Province, Lake... | reverse complement strand
AGGGGCTATTGCTTGTGCCATGGAGCTTTTTGAGAGAGGATTCCTGCCAGAGAAAGAAATAGGATTTGAACTGAACTTTGGCAATGCCGAAGCTATGGTCAAGCTGGTTGGGCAGACAGGCTTGCGGCAAGGCTTTGGAGACGTGTTAGCCGATGGAGGATACCGGATGGCGGAGAGGTATGGACATCCTGAACTATTCATGGGAGTGAAGAAGCAGGGGTTTGCCGCCTACGAGCCTCGGGCATTGAAGGGGATGGGGCTGGGATATGTTACTTCTAACCGAGGGGCATGTCACTTTCGCGGCGCCACTCTCCTCGTTGAGATTTCTGACCCTTACAGTATAGAGGGTAAACCGGCCATACTCAAGCAGCTTCAAGACCAGACGGCAGTGGTTGATGCTGCGGGTCTCTGTATGTTCAACACGAGAGGACTGACCCCAGACAAGATATCGGATGTGATACTTACCATCTTGGAAGCGGTAACTGGTGTTGGCTATGATATGGAATCTATGCTTCACGCTGGAGAAAGAATCTGGAATCTTGAGCGGTTATTTAACCTAAAAGCTGGGTTCACAAAGAAAGATGACACTTTGCCCCCGAGAATGCTTGAGGAGCCAATACCAACAGGGCCGGCTAAGGGGCAAGTGCATGAGCTTAATATAATGTTGCCTGAATATTACCAGGTCAGGGGATGGGATGAAAATGGTGTTCCCACTCCAGGGAAGTTAGAGGAACTAGGGTTAACCTAGGCAAGGAGTTTGTCATGCCAAAGATATTGATAGATAAGGATAAGTGTTCAGCGTGTCGTTGTTGTGAGGTAGTCTGCTCTCTCTGGCACACTGGCACTGTTAACCCGCAAAGGTCTCGAATAAGGGTATTCCGAGAAGACAATCTTTTCTTTCCCTTAATAGCCGGGCCATATACAGACGTAGAATGCACTTCAAAGACTAACGTTGTTACCCATGGGAAAGAGCATGACGGCTGTATTTTCTGTCGTGCCTCTTGTCCGGCCAAACCCATTTTCAAGGAGCCAGTTGTTGATATCCCATTGAAGTGTGATTTTTGCGGAGAACCGCCAGACCCTCAATGTGTCAAGGTATGCCCCAGCGGTGCTTTAACTCTTGTTGAGGAGTAAATTAACCAACCGCGGAGTTCATCGGCCAGGGGAAGCAAACATTTCAGTAAAACACTGCCTTGCCTAAGGAGGAAACATGGGGGAACGCTACAAGGTTAGTATTAGAGTAGTAAGCCAGAAAGGGACCTGTCTTCAGGGGCATAAGGTGGGCGAGCATTGGATTGTGGATAGGAAAACGCCAGAGGGAATTTGCCTTTCCGCCTTTAATACTCTGTTTCCTGGGCTACGGGTACTAATGTTTGGCGGGGCATTCCCCTGGGAAAGCGACCCTGATGTGACCACTGTGGCCTGCCCGGATGCAGCTGACCCGGTTGTTTTTGAACTTCGACGTTTGCACAGGTAAAGTTAGGAGTGAGAACTCTTCTAGAATTTGCCAGTGGAGGTCTTAGTTTCTTCAAAAACAACTGAGCTAGGACTTTGAAAGAAATGATAAAGGTCTGCTTTCATGGCTATCTCTCCCCCTTGCCTAATTTGGTGAATGTTGCTGAGGTAAGCGGTAAGACAATTGGTCAATGCCTTGACGAGTTCGTTAAATTGTATCCTAGTGCTAAGAAATCTTTATTTGATGAAAAGGGTAAGTTGAGCCAGTATTTTGCAGTCTTTGTCAATGAAGATAGGGTCTTTCCCGAGGAAATTAATAAGCCAATTAAAGATGGACACGAGCTTCATATAGTATCTCTATTTGGCGGAGGATGAATGCCAACAAGGTAGTTCATTCCCCAAGGGCTGTGCTTAAGATAAAGATAAAGCCACTAGATGTTAATAAGCGGGGGGAGTGTTTATTGTGCAAGTAGTAGCTCCATTCAAAGAAGCAGCGGACGCAATAAAGGACAATGGCGGTGAAAAGCTCAAACTATGCTTTCAGTGTGGGCTTTGCACTACAAGCTGCCCTTGGAATATAGTCAGAGCTTTCATCCCTCATAAGATGATCCGTCAAGCACAATTTGGTTTGTTAGAACTAGAGGATGAGGAATGGTGGCTATGCACTACATGTAATCTCTGCATGAGTCGCTGCCCTCGTGATGTTGGCATAACAGATGTTATGCGAGCTGTGCGTATAATCATGATGGAATATCGTATGGCACCGACAAGCCTTCGTAACGTGATGGCTAGCTTAGGCAGTGTCGGTAATCCGATGGGAGAGTCACGTAACAAACGCGCCGACTGGGCTAAAGGTCTCGATATCAAGCTCTTCATCAAGGGTACTGATTTGTTGTATTTCCCGTGCTGCACCCCCGCTTATGACCCTAATATGAGTGATATGGCACGAGCTACTGCCAGCATACTGCAAAAAACGGGGGCGAATTTTGGTATTCTGGGCGTTAAGGAAAGCTGCTGTGGCGAGAGCACCCGTAAAGCGGGTAACCAGAGCCTATTTGAGCATCTGGCGAAAAGCAATATTGATGCTTTCATTGACAACGGGGTGACAGAAATAGTCGTCAGTTCTCCTCACTGCTATACCACGTTCAAGGATGAATACCCCAAGCTTGGGGGCAATTTTAAGGTAATTCATTTTACTCAATATTTGGCTAGGCTTATCAACGAGGGTAAAGTCAAGTTCCTCAAGGAACTAAATAAAAGGGTCGTCTATCATGACCCCTGTTACCTTGGACGTCATAATGGTATATATGATGAGCCAAGAGACATTTTGAAAAGTATCCCTGGTTTAGAGTTGGTTGAGTTTCCTGACTCTCGTGAAAACAGCTTTTGTTGTGGTGGTGGAGGAGGAAGAATATGGATGGAGACCAAAAAGGGTGAGCGTTTCTCTGATCTCAAGGTGAAACAAGCAATCGAGTTAGGGGCGGATATATTAGCCACTGCCTGTCCCTATTGTATCGTTAACTTCAAGGACAGTTTGCTGACAGCTGGTAAGAGTGAGGGTCTTGAAGTTAGAGATATTTCAGAACTTGTTCAAGAGGCAATTTAGCTCACTTTGAAGGGGATAGTTTATGCAAAGAGAAATGGAGATTCAAACAACTATGCCCGCTGAAGGTAAAGTCGGTGCGGTTATGGTGGTGGGTGCCGGGGTCAGTGGAATACAGGCTGCCTTAGACCTAGCCAATTCTGGCTTCAAGGTTTATCTAATAGATGGGGCACCGGCAATCGGTGGCAAGATGGCTCAACTGGATAAAACCTTCCCCACTAATGATTGTTCTATGTGCATCTTGTCCCCCAAATTTATTGAATGTGCCAGAAATCCGAACATATCTATCATCACCTATGCCCAGGTTGATAGTATCGACGGCAAGGCAGGAAATTTTAAAGTAACCTTGCTAAAGAAACCTCGGTATGTTGATGAGAATAAATGTAACGGTTGCGGGACTTGTTTTGACTACTGCCCGGTCAAAATCCCGGATATTTATAATGAGAATTTAACATCCACCAAATGCATCTTCATCCCCTTCCCCCAGGCGGTACCAGCCGTCGCCGTAATAGACCCTACCCAGTGTCTTTTCATTCTTAGGAGAGAGTGTAAAGCTTGCGTCCCAACCTGTAAGGCTAAGGCTATAGACCTCTATCAAAAGGAGGAAAAATTAGAAATCAATGTCGGCAGTATAATTCTAGCCCCTGGCTATGAGACATTCGATCCGCGGTTACAGAGTGAATATGGTTACAAGAGATTTAGCAACGTGGTCACTGGTCTTGAATTTGAGCGAATACTGAGTGCTTCGGGACCATATGGAGGAGAGATTAAACGACCTTCAGATAGAAAGCCGCCAAAGAGAATAGCCTGGATTCAGTGTGTTGGTTCTAGAGATATCACCGCGGGTAATACCTACTGTTCCGCAGTGTGTTGTATGTATGCGATAAAACAGGTAAACCTGTCTAAGGAACATGACCCTCAACTTGAGGCTGTCATATTCCATAATGATATTCGTGCCTATGGCAAGGGGTTTGAGCGATATTATGAGAGAACAAAAAACACCGACGGAGTTCGGTTCGTATGGAGTAAGGTATCAATTGTAGGGGAGTTGCCGGGGACAAAAAATGTAGTACTTAGGTATCGCGTCAATGGCACCGAAGTGAGGGAGGAAGAATTCGACCTTGTTGTACTCTCAGTAGGTCTGACCTCGTCTGCCAGTACCAGGCAGTTGGCAGATAAACTGTCCATCGAACTTAACCCGGACGGATTTTGTAAGGACTATAGCTTCTCACCCATTGAGACTTCACGGCAAGGAATCTACGCTAGCGGGGTGTTTCATAGCCCTATGGATATTCCTGATTCAGTTACTATGGCCAGTGGTGCCGCATCGCTCTCCTCACAACTTCTCTCTGACCAGCGAGGGACATTAATTGAAGAGAAGGAGTATCCGCCGGAGCGGGATGTCACTGGAGAGCCACCGAGAGTAGGTGTCTTTGTCTGCCACTGTGGCACTAATATCGCTGGGGTGGTGGATGTAGCAAAGGTAGTTCAGTATACCTCAAAGCTGGATGGCGTCGTCTATGCTGAGGGCAACACTTTTAGTTGTTCCATTGATTCTGTTACTCATATAGGTGAAACTATTAAGGAGAAAGGGCTAAACCGGGTAGTGGTTGCCGCATGCACTCCGAGGACGCATGAGCCAGTATTTCAAGATGTCCTTAGGCAGGCTGGGCTAAATCCTTACTTGTTCGAGATGGCTAACATCCGAGAGCAGTGTTCCTGGGTGCATATGGGAGATAGGCAGGTAGCCACCAAGAAGGCACAAGACCTAGTGAGGATGGCGGTAGCCAAGGCCAAGCTCCTCAAGCCTTTGTACCAATCATCCTGTGGCATAACCCGTGCTGCCTTAGTTATTGGCGGTGGAATCTCGGGGATAGTAAGCGCTTTAGCTTTGGCGGGGCAGGGGTTCGAGGTTCACCTGATTGAAAAGGCTAAAGAGCTGGGCGGGGTAGCCAGGAGAATCCATTATACCGTAGAAGGAGGGGATGTCCAGGCTTACCTTCAAGAACTTATTCAAAGGGTTTATGAAAATCCTTTAATCCAAGTATATACCGAAGCTAATATAATTGAAGTCGCTGGTTTTGTCGGTAGTTTTACCACTAAGATAGTGGTGGGGTCTGAGTCGGCAGCCAAGGAAATATCCCACGGCGTAATCATTGTTGCCACTGGGGGTGAAGAATTTAAACCCGCCGAGTATCTCTACGGGAAAGACCCCCGGGTATTAACCTTATTAGAATTGGAAGAGGAGATTGCTCGTCGTGGTAATACTAAAGTTACTGCCGCCCGTACCCTGGTGATGATCCTTTGTGTGGGCTCGAGGGATAGCAAGCGACCATATTGCAGTAGAGTCTGTTGTAGCCAATCTATAAAGAACGCCTTAAAGCTAAAAGAGATGAACCCAGAGATGGAAATCTACATTCTGTATCGAGATATGAGAACCTACGGGCTTATGGAAGATTATTACCGGGAAGCCGCCGAGCAGGAAGTAAAGTTTATCCGCTATGATGTAGACGACAGGCCTGATGTGGAAGTAATCCAAGAAAATGGCAAGAACATTCTAAGGGTCACTGTGACCGACCCTACCTTGGGCCAACGCCTTATGCTAGACACAGACATATTGGCTTTAGGCGTAGCTACAGTTGCCCCATCCGGAAATAGAGAATTGTCCCAGCTACTTAAGGTTCCCTTGAATGAAGATGGCTTCGCCATGGAAGCCCACATGAAATTGCGTCCCGTGGATTTCACTACCGATGGTATCTTCATGTGTGGCCTAGCTCATAGTCCAAAGTTTATAACTGAAAGCATCGCTCAAGCCCAAGCAGCCGCCTGTCGAGCTGTCACGGTGCTAGTTAAAGATGTAATAGGTGCTGAGGCCATTGTCTGCTCAGTGAACGAGAATATCTGCAGTGGCTGTGGCATCTGCGAGGTTGTTTGCCCTTACCACGCCATCACTGTAGATAGGGAGAGGAGAGTGGCTAAGGTCAGCGAGGCCTTGTGCAAAGGCTGCGGCACTTGTTGCTCCGCATGTCCCTCCGGTGCCGCCCAGCAGAGAGGCTTTACAGATGGCCAAATAGTGGCTATGCTCACTGCTGCTCTGGAGGCCTAGCAAGGATAATGACCCTGCACTTTGGCTTGTTGATAGGGGCTGGTTGTGCTAAGAGGATATTGAGGCTTTATGATTTTAGAAGTTTTGGGTATCTCACTATCGCCGAAAAAGGTTAAAAGCTAGGAGAGAAAATGGAATATCAGATACCACGGGACAGGCCTTGGTTTAAGTTTTGGCCTGAGGGCGTGCCACAACACCTAGATTACCCCGAGATACCCCTTTTTGAATTCTTATCCCAGGCGGCTCAAAGGTGGCCGGAGAACATCGCCTTCAGTTGCCGGGAGCGTCGGCTGACCTACAAAGAACTCAATGAGCTAACCGGCAAACTGGCGGCCGGCATCCATAACCTAGGGATAAAAACAGGGGATAGGGTGATGCTCTTCCTCCCCAACAGCCTTGAGTTCATTATTGGATACTATGGAATACTGAAAGCTGGTGGCACGGTTACCACGGCCAACCCACTCTACCGGCAGGCAGAGTTAAAACATCAGCTTAACGACACCGAGGCCAAAGCCATCATGACCAACGGAGACCTTTACCCCCTGGTCAAAGAGGTGCAAGCGGAGACCCAGTTGAAGGCTGTAATTTTGACCGATGCCGAGGGGAATGGACTCTCCTTGGGTCAAATTCTGGAGAAGTACTCACCCCACCCGCCCAAGTTCGCCGTTAAGCCCAAGGATGATGTCGCAGTCATCGTCTACACCGGGGGGACGACTGGGCTCTCCAAGGGAGTATTGCTCACCCACTACAACCTGGTAGCCAACGCCATGCAGAATGCCATCTGGTTTGGCTGGAGCCCTGAAGACACCATCATAGGTTTGCTCCCCTTCTACCACAGTTGGGGGGCCTGCACCTGTGTAAACTCACCAATCTATAGCGGTGCCAGAGCGATTGTCCTGCCCCGTTTTGATGCCGAGGAACTACTTAAGACGGTAGAAAGGGAAAGGGCCACGGTGATATATGGTGCCGCCTCCATGTTTGCGGCATTGGTGAGCAGTCCGGTCATCGGCAAATACGACCTTTCAAGCTTGAGGTATGTCAAAGCAGGGGCAATGCCCATTCCGCCTGAAATCAAGGAAAGATGGGAGCAGCTAACCGGGGTCAAGATGGATTTGGGCTACGGCTTGAGTGAGGCATCGCCGGAGACCCATAACTCGCCCCTCCAGAGGGTGAAACCGGGAACAATAGGGACTCCCGTTATGGATACCGACGCTCGCATCGTTGATGAGGAAACAGGTGAAGTTGAGCTGCTGCCAGGCCAGATGGGTGAGCTACTGGTTCGGGGGCCGCAGGTGATGAAGGGTTATCTCAACCGACCTGAAGATGACCGGGAGGCGCTTCGCCACGGCTGGCTTTACACCGGTGACCTAGCTCTGATGGATGAGGAGGGATACTTCCGCATCGTTGACCGCAAAAAGGAGACCATAAAGTACAAGGGGTACACCATCGCCCCGGCTGAGGTTGAGGCCATCCTCTACGAACACCCTGCGGTTAAAGAATGTGCCGTGGTCGGCAAACCAGACCCCCTAGCCGGCGAGGTGCCCAAGGCCTATGTGGTGTTAAATGAGGGCTTCACTGTGGACAAGGAGGAACTTATCAAGTTTTGCGCTGAACGGATTGCCCCTTACAAGCGCATCCGAGAGGTTGAATTCATCAAAGAGATACCCAAGACGCCCGTAGGAAAGGTGCTGCGAAGGGTGCTCCGGGATAGAGGGCGGGATTAATCCTGCCAATCATTATTAAGAATATACGGGAGGGGATACCGTGGAATATGAAACGGTTATTGTAGAGCGAAAGGGACACATAGGCATTATTACATTAAATAGGCCCGAGGCACTTAATGTGGTGAACCTGCAACTTGCAGAAGAAGCCAATGATGCTCTGCTGAATTTCGAAAATGACAACAATATCTATGCGGTGTTAATCAAGGGTGCTGGTCAGTCATTCTGCGCCGGCGTAGATGTCTCGCTGTTTCTTAATAAGACTGTGCTTGAAGAGCATGACTTGCTCCAAGTTCTCTATAAGCCATTTAAGACCATCGCCAATATGGCAAAGCCGATAATTGCCGCCATTCAAGGCACAGCAACAGCTATGGGGCTTACCATAGTGGTGGCTTGCGACCTAGCTATTGCTGCTGATGATGCTCGCTTTGGAACGACAGCAATAAATGTTGGCCTCTTCTGCCTAACACTTCAGCCGTCGCTGTATCGTTCTGTAGGCAAGAAGAGAGCACTCAGGCTTCTCTTAACCGGTGATTTGATAGATGCCAAAGAGGCAGAAAGAATTGGCCTGATAAACGAGGTAGTCCCTAGGGGTAAGCTGGATGAAAAAGCAATGGAACTGGCTGAGAAATTAGCTAGCAAAGCTCCAGTTGCTCTGCAAACTGGCAAGCGTGCCTTCTACACTATGTGGGACATGGAGTACGATAAAGCTATTAAATATCTTGGGGATACAATGGCCTCTCTGGCTACCACCGAGGACGCTACTGAGGGAATAACTGCTTTCCTAGACAAGCGAAAGCCTCAGTATAGGGGGAAATAAGATAGCCACCTCTTGAGGAACTGCAACAGGAGACGGTAATAAAATGAGACTGAGTGGCAATGTAGCAGTTGTAACCGGGAGTAGTAGAGGCATAGGTAAGGCTATTGCTGTAGGTTTAGCCAGGGAGGGGGCAGATATTGTTGTTGCTTCGCGAACCGAAATTGAGAATGAAAGACTTCCGGGTACTATATATAAGACGGCAGACGAAGTTCGCGCCTTAGGACGCCGGGCACTTCCAGTAAGATGTGATGTGACCAGTGAGCAAAGCATAAATGATATGGTAGTGAAAGCGCTGGCTGAATTTGGTCGTATTGACATTTTGGTAAATAATGCCGGCGTTGCCTACCCTTATCCACTTGTGGAAACCCCTCTAAAGCGGTGGGAACTTATGCTGAAAGTGAATCTAACAGGTGCTTTTCTTTGTATAAAGGCGGTATTGCCCAAGATGATAGAGCAAAACAGCGGGAGCATTATAAATATATCATCGCGGGTAGTTAATCAAAGAGGCCCAATTACCACCGGCATAGCCTACGCTGTGGCCAAAGCTGGGGTTGAGCGGCTTACTTATGGTTTAGCCTCGGAAGTAGGTAAATATGGCATCGCAGTAAATACCATCAAGCCACGGGGCAGGGTAAATACTGAGGGTTTGAGACTCCTGTTACCTAATGCCGATTGGTCGCAATGGGATTCACCTGATATGATGGTAAAGGCGGCTGTTTTACTGGCATATCATGGTCTTCAGCACAATATAACTGGCATAGTGGCAACTGATGAGGAGTTATGCAGTTGGTATGGATTAATATAGGCGGGCTCTGCCAGGGGAAACTGAGGTACTAGGGGTTTTACTTTTTATCCTGCTGGTTTAAATATTTTACTTCCCCCTCCCGTGCGGATAGCCTCAGCTGTAATCGGGCAAGTGGCATCCCGCCTCCTTTGTTCCTCAGATTGTAATCAAACAAATCTGTCAATCAACCTACCCCCTTTATCCCCCTCCCTTACCAAGGGAGGGGGAATTATTTTAGTAAGAGGGGCTTCGCCCCTCTAGGACTGCCCTTTCTACTTCGACTTCTAATCACGCCATAATATTTCGATGCCAGCTTTTTCTAATGCGTCAGCCGGTTCGCTATCGGTGCCGCCAATTGCAATGTCGTAGCCGTTCTCCTTAACGGACACCTCGTAGATACTATCCTCCCATGTCCTCGCCTCAGCTAGAGCTTCTTCCTTTTCGGTAAACGCGAAAAACTTCCTAAGCTGCATAGTGTTCGGATGAATTATCTCTATGGTATAGACCTTTTCGAGTTTCATTTTACACCTCTCTTAAGTCTGAACGGTTTTCAAAATAAGGTCTTGGAGAAGATCCTCGAAGGTGTGGGAAGCGACTGGGTCGCTTAACCACTTCAGAATATATGAGGACAGTTTAATCTGCTTGTCTTTAGCCATCTTTATTATCGAGGGACTGAAGTCCCTAGCAATTAGAATAGCAGCAATACACTCATCCCCAATTTCTTCGGTGTATGCTTTAAGCTGATTCAAATCTTGTCTCGTTGCTGCGCCAGTCTTAACCTCGATGATGATTTTTCTTGTTACTCCGATTGGAGTTGCTTCTTTCACAAGAATATCTACATGTCCCTCGGGGAATGCTTTCTCCCCAAGAACCTCAAATGTTTCTGCGGAAGCTTGCGCTATGCCGACCCCGACAAAAACCCAGCTAGATTCTCGTTGTCACAAAGATATT
>Ga0172362_10006032_pt1 | contig 10440 bp, 9 predicted proteins | sample LakKivs1_kivu2a2_FD_114534 | JGI IMG/M metagenome (GOLD analysis project Ga0172362, IMG submission 114534) | Sediment microbial communities from Lake Kivu, Rwanda - Sediment s1_kivu2a2 | ecosystem: Environmental > Aquatic > Freshwater > Lake > Sediment | place: Rwanda: Western Province, Lake... | reverse complement strand
AATTAATTTATCAGCGATTAGAAATGACAAAGTTCATAGAAAAATAGATTTTGAGAACGGTTCTCAACAAATATAAAATCTAATGGACAAAATACAAAATTCGATGGATAAAGACTCTACGGTTCATCATCTCTTGATATAAGCTCCAGAGGGATCGGGGTGCTCCTCCACTCCGATCCCAAGGAGCCGAGATAAAGGTGATGGAGATTATAAAATAAAAGAGGCGATGTTATTATGATCAAGGAAAAAAAGACCAGAGATGCTAAGAATCCAAGAGGCTCTGACCTTAGTGCTATGACCCTTAATTTCGGTGCAGAACCTTGCGGGCCATGTCCGTGGAAAACAGAGTGCCAAGATTTTAAAGAATCTGGGCAATGCAAGCATATTTTAAGATATCAAAGATCGCTCCGAACTTATTTGCGAAATCACCTTGAGCTAAAGGAGATTGATAATCTAGTAATTGCTATTTTGATCAGAGAACTCTCTTTTCAAGCATCAGTGAGGCTAGGACTCGCAAGATATGGTTCTATAATGTGGGATTCCCGTAAAGACTCTGTAGCCTCGCAACCTATTCTAAAAACTCTGCATCAGAGCACCTTAATAGTATCCAAAATATGTGATCTCTTAGGTTTCTCCCCCTCGACTCGTGAAAAATTGAAAAAGAGAACTAGAGAGGATATCAATTCTCTAATAAAAAAAGTAGCTCTATCTAAAAGTCAAAAAGACAACGACCAGGGCAACTAAGGAAACGGGGTTCTTAGCTTAAAGGATATTAATATCGTTAAAGCCCCAAATAGAGGCTCTAGGGTCAAAATATTCGATATTTTGGGTATTCTAGGGATTAGAGGAGACAAAGGATCGCTGATCAGCATGTCTAAGTAGCTCCGATGCTAAAAGATAAAGATGCTGGACGATGATCTCCGATAGATGATACTCCGATGCCTAGATTCAATATACAATTTTACGACGAATAACGATAGCCCCAGGCTCGGAGCCCATGATATCAAAATCCTTAGAATCTTGTCTCAGAGAGCATATTTCGGATTATATTTGAATATTATTTCTATAATCAGAGGGATTGAAGAGCAAAGAATAAGGAGATAAGATGATAAAAGTTATAAAGATCAGAGAATATCTAATCCCAGTCTATATGTCTCCTAGATATCAGAGATCAAAGTAGTCAAGGGATAAAGAGATTTTAAGACCAATAACACAATTTAAGATGCATTTGTTAATATTATTTTATAGTTAGATTCTCTACTCAGAGACTTATAAATCTTGGTATCTTTGATAAGATAATTTTTGATATAAGGCCTATAAGGCCTTAGTAGTAAAGTCCAGAGATAAGGGATAAAAAGAGTCTCTATCTCAGTGGGATAATGCTCTCTGCTACAAGGTAATCTGCTATTATAAGTCTAAGCTCAGAGATAAAAAATAATAATGCATAAAGTTATCAAAGCTATATAGATCAGCTGACATAGACCTTTGACACTCCAGAACTGAGATCTGAGTGATAAAGGAGCTAGGAACCAGTAGGAACCAGGGCAAATTTAATTCAGTGGGATTATGTAAACATAGGGTCTAAGTCACGTCGACCCTCGATTCCGAGAATCCAGGATCTCAGTCCTGGAGAGGCTTTGAGCTATGTCCAGCATATCAAAATATCTAAGAATTCTAAGAATCAGCAGTCGTGGACTAGCAAATCTTTGAGTTCTTAGGAATCAAAATATTCTAAAAATAGAGACCTTTGTGTCTCTGGTGGCTAGAATCAGCAGTCCTAGATTGATAATTCTTTGGAATTTTGAGATAAAGTAGCTCAGAGATTAAGGAATCTCAATATCATATATCTAAGTTGACATAATATATAGCAATTATAATTTACAAGTTACAAAGGGATGGTGATATGATGTCCGTAGAGATCAAGAGACAAGATAATTTTGAAGCACTGAAGATAAAATTAGAGATATTTAGAGCTAAAATAATGAAACTAAAAGAACTAAATAAATGAGGTGATTAAGATGCCTAGAGAATGGATTGGAGCTAACTTTAGACCAGATATCAAAGTTCGAGGAGACCGAGTCATTAAGAGCAAGGATACTAAATCTCAAAGGGAGGTGAGAAAGGTGGAAAGTGTTAGAGAGGCCCTTAGCACTATTTTGGAGTTCACATCGGCAAATTTGCTTATAGAATCAGCGGATGATTCTCTCAGAAACGTGATAAATGCTCTAGGGATATTGTTAGACAGTCAACTCTCTCCCGAGGAACGGGAGGAGGCTTTCTCCAGAGCAAGCCTAGCTTTAAAGACTGATAGTGCCGAGGTCTTTGATCTCCTGCATCAGATATATGATGAACTTTATCCCCAAGTTTCTCAGGCTGTAAAAGACAAGGTTCAAAGGCCGGTGGTTCCCGGTAAGGGGACTAAAAGAGCAAAAACCGAGGAATCCGCGCCTAGGAATATAATTTATAAAATCAAAGGATGGAGCGACTAAGGAGGAGAGGAGCTTGAAGCTAAAGGATATTGAAAGGAATTTAGAGAAACTCAGAAAAAAACTCGTCGAATTGGAGAGCCAAGGGCAAAAGATCAAGGAGGACTCGGATAAAGCAAGTGCTGAGCTTAAAGAATTAGAGGATCGATATCTTGCTAAGCGCAAGGAATTAATATCGAAGATCGAGGATCCATGGCACGGCAACGATATATTTGGGTTTAACTTTTCTAAAAAGCTGGATCCTCTGCTAGTTCGAATCACTGAACTAAAAAACGAAATAGCTCACTTGGAGGCTTTGAAACGATGTCCAGAGGATATAGAGGAAAAGCCAATCATCTCACTCAAAAACTCATCGGGGCAATATAACGATTTATTTAGATCCCAAGATCATAATAAGTTTTGGCTCTATATCCGTAGCTCCGATAAGTTCAAGGAATTGAAAGTCATCAAATACTCAGATTCTCCGAATTGGTTGCAGAAACTCGCCACACCGAGGGATATCACTTATGGTATCCAGAGCATTGGAATTATCATAACTAAGAACGGCGATTTCTGGAAATATGTAGAGAATCGTCCCCAAAAGTTAACCTTGGGGAAAATTGCTCCAAGATCTGGTGAACTTGTAGTAGAAAAGTAGAAAAACGATGATTATAGGTTAGAAAATCCTTGATCTGAGGTCGATCAGAGCAAGGATGTCCAGAGGAGACGGGACGGGGATCGTAGAGGATCCCCGTCTTTTAGTTTACTATAATTTGTATATCGTTAATATCATCGTTACTATGAGCTAAAAGCATAAATATCAAAGGATTGTGAATAAGGGATGTCGAATTAAAGGATATAAGGGTCGGCTATCCCCAAAATAAGGGCAACGTTGCGACCCTGGTTCGTTATTTTTGGGAGATTTTGACCAGCATATCTCCGACCTAAATATTTTTTGGTCTATGGAGCTTAATCCTAGAATACTAAGAAAAGGGTGATAGAGTTTCTTATAATTCGATATCGTTAATAGTAGCGACATCAATCTTATAATCTTAGCTCCGCTGATGCTCCGAAAAAATTTATAGCTTGACAACCTTAGTTATCTTGGATATACTTAGAGACAAATATCTATATTCTCTTGACAAAGGTTATGGATAAGGGATGGCAAAGGACTACAATATCACAATTAGAGAGGCATCTGAGATATTAGGGGTCAGCATAACGACTATCCGACGTTATATAAGGTCTGGTCAATTGTCTAAGGTCTATGTCCAAGGGAAATATGGTAATACTATTATGCTTTGTAAAGAGGAGCTTGACCAATTGACAAAGGGTCGTGGTCAAGGCTCTCTGACCACTGAGCAGATGATTAAGGTGGGGAGATACGAGGAACTAAAAACTCAGTATGAGGCGCTAAAAAGAGAACATGAGGCGTTGCTCTTTAGACTAGGAGCTATTGAGACAAAATATAAAGAATTAGAGTCCGAGGCATCATCGCTCCGAGATCAGAAACCTAAATCACTCTGGACGAGGATCCGGGAGTGGTGGACAAAAAATATTTAACTATGATATTGACAAAACTTAAAATTTATGGTATAATGTTTATAGATAGATATTTACACTAGGAAGGAGACTATGAATAAAACAGCTTACTTTAGTATGAAAGCCCTTTGCCAAGCAACAGGCAAATCCCGGAGAACCATAATCTATTTTGAAGATAAAGGTGAATTACCCACTCCTAAAAGAGATTCAAATAATCATCGGCTCTATACTGCAGAGGATATCCAATTCTATATCGAATTTTTCAAAAATAGGAAAGGCAAATGATTCTTTGACAAATAACATGAAAACAACGGTCAGGAGCCATAAGGTTCTTGATCTCAGACTCCCGACCGCTGATGTCTCCGCTCTCAGAGGGAGAGCGAATCCATATTATATTATATCACAAATCCTATATCTTCGCAAGTAACGGCTCTCCCTTGAGCGGGGATTATAGAAAGGAGGCGATGATACGTGGAACTTAGTCTCAGAGATATATATTATAAATTATATGGGCTATTCGATCTCTACTCTATTGATGCTGAGCTTGGAAAAGAGATTTTAAGTATCTCCACTCTCACGATCCCTATATTTTTAACTGATATCCGAAAGGCAAAGCTCCTCAGCTCACTTGAGACTGAGATATCCTTGCATCTGAACTCAGTTATCTCTTTACTCCTAAATGCAGAGCAAGGTTGCTTTGACTTAGTAATCCCAAGACCAGATAAGGTCGAACTTAGGCTCTCTAACTTGCTAAAGCACTTGGAAAATAGGGATTATGAGCTATATCAAAATCCACTTGCTTTATGCTTAGGAGTAGACAATCGAAATAAGCTGATTTGCTTAGAGCTGGGAACTCCACAAGCAAGTCATCTCCTTATAGCTGGATCCACTGGATCCGGTAAATCCGAGCTTGCCAAGTCTATCATAAGTGAGATTATAGAGAGGGATATAAATGAGATGATGGAGTTTATTATCTACTCTCCTAAAGCCGACTATGATCAATTCAGTAATCTAAAGACTTTACGGTATGGCACAGTGATAGAGGATACAAAGGATATAGAGGCTATATTAGATGATCTATATGCTATTATGGAGAGGAGAGCAAGATCGAGGATCCCCAAGACACCAATTATTATCATATTGGATGAGGTAAATGCACTCGTTGCTTTAAGTGATAAAGCAAGGGAATTGATCGAGCAAATAGCGATGCGTGGGAGATCGGAGGTGTGCATCTTGATCTTGATCATGCAGTCGGCAAAAAAAGAGCTCCTGAAAAGCAACCTGATACGGGAGAATATCACTTGCCGAGCTATTTTCCGAACTCATAGTAAAAGAGAGTCAACCACACTTGCAAATGTACCTGAGATAGACTGTAGCAAATTGGATGTTGGTCAGTGTTTTTTGGTGAACTCTGGTAAATGGAAAATGGTGGCTACACCTCTTGACGACATCTCTCCTCAGTGGCAAAGGTCTGCAGATTATAATTACTCCGAAGCTAAGTTGTCTCTGATCAAGGGAGGCCTGGATCCTAAAGATAATTGTATCCTAGATCGAGGAGATAAGGACTTAGAGGAGCTTAAATCTGAGGTCAACGAAAAAGAGATTCTCTTGGCTATACCAGAGCACTTGAAACTTTATCTCAAGTCAAAAGATGATATCTCTAAGACCAAGATAGTAGAAATTCTTAATATCTCAAATAACAAGGCTTGTGAATTATTATCTCAATTAGATGATCTCAAGCTCCTATTACCTAAGATATCTCCGGTCCATCCATCGCCGATCAATAAGGCTAGGCTACGGGAATTAGAGGAGCTATATCCAGAGCTATTTGGTATTAAAAATAGAATACCAAGTAGATCGGTATTTGAGACCTAGAACTTGGTATTCTCTATTCTATGAGCAGAGAATTAATTGGTATTGGTGTTATAAAATATGTCTTATTTCCCTATAATTCGCTGGTATTTTATCTTAATAAAATAAGGAGTAGGGGAAAAGGTGTTAATTGAGATTAAGGAGAGGATATCATAAAAAATCTCAGAGAGGAGGGCATCGAAACCTATTATCATAATGAAAAGAATCATATCGCCCTTGCTCAGATAACATGGCACGAGTTTATTGAGATCAAAATAAGATATCCAGAGAATATTACTCTATTAGGAATTATAGATAAAGGGAGGTGAATTATAATGCTTGAGAAAATAGGATATGGCATCGTGATAGCTTTATTATTCTTTTTCTTAGCTCTGTTAGCTCTTGGTGGTTCCTTGATCGCTGAGCGGTGGATCGGGGATCTCCGAATCGCTACTACTCTAAGCAATTCGTCTATAGCACTTGGGGTTCTAGGCATCGTGATAGCGGTGCTCATAGTCTTTAGTGGGACTGTAACTAGAAATGCGGAGGCTATATCTCAGAGATCACCAGATCAGACTATCATAGTAGTCAAGGATAAAGAGGGTGATAACCAGCGAAATATTGAGCAGATACCTTTGAATCCTTACCAAAATAACCATGAGCTTTCTAATCAAAGACAATATGTCTTAAACGAATCTCAACTTAAAGAACTTATAGAGATAGTTCGGAAGTCTCAAAGATACTTGCCATCTGAGAGCAAGGAGCGAAAAGATAAGGAGATCGAGCTCTGGTGAGCTAAGTTTCAATGTAATCTATGCTCTTTGATAATCGAATATATTGTCTTAGGAGATGGAGACCAGCGATCCTTGACACATCTTATTAATTATGCTAAGATCAGAGCTAAATGGACTCATCGTCAAGGATATCAAGGATACCGGAGGCAAGGTTCACTGTTTTCAGTTACAAGGAGACTCAGCTTCAGCGACTACGGAGCTGAGGATCCGGAATCATAGCTTATTTTCTCTAGGATTAGGATTCGTCGCAACCAAGCTCCCTGGATAAAGATCGAGGATCCCTCTGATCTATAAGATCGGAGGGATCCAGATCCCCCAAAATCCCGTATTTTAAGACCAGGGCGGTGATTCAGTGAGATCAACGACCTAGATTGCATAGATCATCTAATAAAGAGATAAGGAGATAGCAAATCACCATAATCAAACTTGACAAATAGCTGATTTTATGATATAGTTTCTATAGGACAAAAAACAAGGCTGAACTCTTCATCTCCAATCTTAGTTCAGCCTTTTGGCGGGCTTGCGGGCCCGAAATCCTCTATAATTTGTATTTACATTATAGCAAGTTCTCTGCCAAAAATCAAATTATTTTTATTATCAAAATTAATTTAAATTTGGGGTTCTCATTACAAATTATAGAGGGGAAAGGGTCGGCGAAAGCTCCGTCGCCGACCTTTATTTTTATCCTATAAACGAAATTGCCTCAGCGTTCTCTGAGGCAAAGAGACAAGGAGATATTAAATTGAGAATCGTCGTCTTAACAACTCCGATCCTAATTATATTATACCAAAGGAAATAAATTTGTCAAGTATTTTTGAAAAAAATTATAAGAAATTTATATCTCAAAAACATAATTAAGGAGCGATAAGAAAATGATGGATATCGAAATTTTGGTCAAGGATTTTAAGATGGTGGATAAGGGAGCTTTGCGGGCATTTTTTACACTGAGACTAGATTTCGACGATCTCGGTTCGTTAGAGATCAAGGAATGTCGGCTTTTAAAGGATAGGGATCGTCGGGCATGGGTGAGCTTACCCCAAAGAGCCTATGAATCCAGTGAGGGCGGGACTAAGAGACTGAGGTATGTGCCTCTTGGTGTGCTGGATGGAGAACTAAAATCTAGGGTGGAGAGGGTCGTTTTTTCTAAGTTCGATGAGCTTGAGTTTAATAAAAGAGGAGGCGACGAGCGGCCGCTCGTAACATCAGACACTCACTTGACCCCAAGCTAGTGAGCGCCTCTCCTATTAATCCTTTGATGCTTGGGGAAAGGAGGTAAAAGTATGAGAAAAGAGATTAACGAGACTGATGTCCGCAAGTTTTATCAGCTCCTAAATCACGAGGGGCTTGGATTAACCGAGATTAGGATTATAGATCCTCGAACAGGGATAAAAGGAATTGGATTCTTTGACAACGAGGATGCTTTTATCCAAATTTGTGAGCGGTGGAGTGGCGAGGCAAATATCTACAGTGGTCGCAACCCGAGACCCTATCGGTTCAAAGATCAATACCCTCAGAGCTATAATACACTCAATTCAAGACAAGGGGAGGGAGGCAAGAGCCAAGATGTCGAGTGGGTAACAGGACTCTCCCTTGACCTCGATCCTATCCGAGATAAGGACTCGCCGGCCTCAGAGGAGGAGCATCGCTATGTAATTAATATCGCTATCCAGCTTGCTTATGATTATAAGGATTCTATCGTGCTAGATTCAGGCAACGGCTCTTACCTCTGGTGGAAAATCACGCCTTACAAAATCGAGAGTGATTATGGAGAAATAGAGGCGAAAATTAAGGCGTGGGAGGAGACAATAAGAAAACGAATTGGGAAAATCGCTCCAGAGATCAAGCTAGATAGCGTTCACGAGATCGCTAGGATAAAAAGGATAATTGGCACTTGGAATGTTAAGGGAGAGGAGACTCCAGAGCGTCAACATAGGCTATCTAGGTTTATATCCGAGGGTGATATAGTGCAGTCCGATATTCTAAGTGAGATCCTAGCTATGAAAGTTCAAAGTGAGAATAACAAAGTAAAAGTAGTTTTAGGAGAGATCACTAATACCCTCCCTCAGCGATTTGTCGAATTGTTAGATAAGGATAGGATCTTAAAGGCAACTTGGGAGGGAAAGCGAGATAAAGAGTTAAATGATAACACTCGCTCTGGATATGATATGTCGTTGGCTGATCAAGTTGTAAAGTATGGATTCAGTGATAGTGATATCGCCTCTATAATGAGGCAAAGTCCAAGTGGAAAAGGAGTTGAAGCTACAACACCATATTTAGAATTGACTATCTCAAAGGCTAGAGAATCTATAAAGCCTAAAGCGATAGCGAGCCAAGTCCAAAATACCCAAAATCCTAGTATCAGCATCACTGCTCCGAAGCCAAGTCCCGAGGACACTAACCAAGTAACGACGAGCCAAGAGACACCATCTCCAGAGGTCAACGATGCTGAGACCGAGGAGACTACGATAGAAAGCGAAATTGATAGCCCGATCATAGAGGATCAAAATGCATATTATCAGATAGTCTATAAGGAGAAAAAGGGAGAATTAATTAAGGTATTGGTAAAACTCGCTAATTTTATCTTAGTCCCTAAGCTCCTTGTCTCTGTTGCGAATGAGGGACAAAATTTGATAGCTGAGGTGAGAACTGAGGACGGGAAATCAGCGGAAAAAGTCTTTAAACAAATTGACTTTTCGTCTAAACCTCGATTCCTTTCAGCACTCCCGGATCTGAATTGTAATACTTTTTTTAGTGGTGATGTGCCAATTCAGCGAATATTGGACTTTATCTTTAAGAAATATCCTGTCGAACGGAAAAGAGGATATACCTCTATTGGCTTGGATCTAAAAACTAATAGGTGGGTCCTCCCCCAAGGCATCTTGAGCAAGGACGGGTGGATTACCGATCCAGAGGAGGTATATATTGATAATGGCTCGAATTTTTCTAGCTCTATTGATTATCTCCACCTGAGCGATAGCGAGTATGAGGAGTTTATTTACTCTCTGATTCCTAATCTCCTTGCTCTTAACGAACCAAGGGTTATTATACCGTTGGTCGGGTGGTTTATGGCAACACCTCTGAAACCTTTTATCCATAAGCAACTTGGGCATTTTCCTATACTCCAGCTTTGGGGGACGTTTGGAGGTGGTAAGTCTCAGTCTATCCGAAAAGTGTTTTGGCCTCTGATGGGAATTGAGAGAGAGGAGGCATACTCTATCACTGAGACTGAGTTTAGTTTTATAAAACTATTCTCAAGCTCCACCTCGATCCCGATCTTTGTGGACGAGTACCGTCCTTCGGATATGAAATCCTGGCAGGTAAATTATTTTCATAGATTAGTTCGACGATCTTATGACGGCGAAGTCGAAACTAGAGGGCGTCCTGATCTCACTCTGGTGGCTTTTCAAATCTCAACGCCGGTGGTATTTGCAGGAGAGGTAACTATAATCGAACCCGCTCTCCTAGAGAGAGTTATCCCGCTCAACCTTAATCCTAACGAAAAAAATGAGGAGGCTTTTAAGGAGATTATAAAACTCCCCTTGCGAGGCTTTATTGAACGCTATATTCGCTTTATACTCGCTCTTGACCCTAGATCCTTTTGGGATAAGACAGCCAAAAGCTCCGATATTGAATTGGCCTCACGACCAAGAGACAATATCCGAGTTATCCAATTCGGTTTGCTTTTGCTAGACGAATTTTTGAAGAGATTTGATTATGGACTTGGAACTGAGACCATAGATCAAGGGATGAATAAATATATAGAGAGTTATAAAGAGGAGCTTGGTTTT
>Ga0172362_10006031_pt1 | contig 10440 bp, 10 predicted proteins | sample LakKivs1_kivu2a2_FD_114534 | JGI IMG/M metagenome (GOLD analysis project Ga0172362, IMG submission 114534) | Sediment microbial communities from Lake Kivu, Rwanda - Sediment s1_kivu2a2 | ecosystem: Environmental > Aquatic > Freshwater > Lake > Sediment | place: Rwanda: Western Province, Lake... | reverse complement strand
CGCGGGGTCGACCTGTTGGTGCACGAATGCAACTTCCCGGACGCGCAGGCCGAGCAGGCGGTGCGTTGGGGACACAGCTCGCTAAGTGAGGTGGCGCGGCTGGCCGAGGCGGCCGGCGTGGGCCAACTCGTGCTGGTACACCTTGACCCGATGGCCGTCGAGCCGCCGGTTGATTTGGCTCTGGCCCGCAAAATTTTTGCGCAAACGACGTTAGCTTGTGACCGGCAGCTAATCGTCTTCTAAAGGGCGGCATTGCGAACTGGACAGTTGCGCAAGTGCGCATGAGTCAAGCCGTCAAAACTGGTAATTTGCGCAATTTAAATGCGCAACAGCCAAAGCAATTTAGATCGTAAACTTAATTGAGGAAAATTAGTTACGCGAACAATGGAAGTGGCGGGGCGAATCTTGCACATGCCAGTTATCTTGACGGCTTATGAGCGCACGGTGAGAATGCTGTCGCGTTCATGTTGGTTGCAGCCGTTCCCTGGGTGGCTCGGCGCAGACGCCCTACAACCGGGCGGCTGCAATCTCCGATGGGTGCAGAACGACCGCCAGCTCTTGGTTTTTTGTTTGAGTGGTTTTGAACAGAAAGCAAAAAATCTTCGTAAAGAAGGTTTAACAGCGAGGGGTCGGTCGGGAACGAGGAATGACTCCCAGCACTGCAACGGAATTCCCACCGCGACGAAGCACAGCGCCCCGCGCCTGAGTAGCCATTATTTTTTAGTTTTCCGGCTTCCACAACAAAAAAACAGTTTCGCCTGGACACCGAATAGGTGTTCTTGCTGGAGCTGTCCGTGTGATGGTCCGCCCGCGTGCGCATCCTCGTAGGGTGCGGCGCATGCAGACGTGAAGTCGGATACTTTTTCCGCACTGCATAAACCAACAGAAGTTGAGGCACAAGCTTTGGCGCGGCAATGGAACGTCGGCCACTAATTTCCCGCAATCATTTTGGGAGTCGCGGGAGGGAGTTAATTGCATGAAAACGAACAAGGTTACTTCGGTCGAAGACTACAAAATTGTGAGCAGCTTTCAGTCGCTGCGCAAGACGCTGCTCGACGAACGATTCGCCGATCGGCTGGAAAAGCCGCTGGCCTACTGGGCGCTGCCCAACGATCGTCGCTTGCCACTGGCATTTCTAGGTCGCACGATCAAGGATCTGCTGGCCACTCCGTTCGAGGAACTGTCGGCTACCCCCGGCATTGGGCAGAAGAAGATCAGCTCTCTGGTCAAGCTGTTGTCCCGCGCGACCAAGGATCATCCACCGGCTGCGCCGTTCGGCCTGGCGGATCTGAACCAAAAGAAAGCCGCCAGCGAAAAGCCGAAGAAACAGGCATTGGGATTCGACCCGACGATCGTTTCCGAGGCGCTCTGGTCGCAATGGCGAGAGACCGTGGTCGAACACGGCGTCGGCCGCGAGAAGCTGGGCCGCCTGGCTCCCACGCTACAGGCGCTGCCGACCGTGATCTGGCACACTCCGCTTGAGTTCTATGTAAATCACACGGTGGCCGAAATTCGCCAGCTCAAAACGCATGGCGAAAAGCGGGTGCGCGTCGTCCTCGAAGTTTTCTACGTCGCCCATCAGATGCTGGAAAACGCCGGCACGAGTCCGCACCTGGCGCTGAAGATCGTGCCTAAGTTCGTGCAGCCAATCGAAGACTGGATTGGCAAGGTCCTGCTGGACGGCGGTGTTCCCACGCCCGAGGAAGTTCGCGAGAACTTGACGATCCCCCTGCTCAATCAGATTCAGATTGACGCCGGCGATACGATCTATCAGTTGAGCGCGGGCCGACTCGGCGTCAACGATGGTCCGCAGAGCGTTCGCCAGCAAGCCAAGAAGATGGGCGTCACCCGAGCCCGCGTGTATCAGTTGCTGGAAGAATGCGGCCGCGTGATGGAAGTTCGCTGGCCCGAGGGCAAGCACCTGTTGGCCCAACTGGAAGCGAAGCTGGCCGCGGATCACCCGGGCGAGCATGACGTGAAGCTGTTGCACGCGACGCGCGAGCTGGTGTTCCCCGGCAAGGGTCAGCTCAGCGACGACGACGCGGCATAAGCCTAACCGGTACGAGTTCGAACGGACTGTGTCTGCTCGGTACGACCGGGCGAGCGGTGCGATGCGTCGATGCGCACGTTCTCCAGGCCCTTCTCTCGCCCGGGAACGCTGGGAGCGGCGTGCGCCTTGAGTTCTGCGAGGTGCAGACGGTGTCGTGCATGGCTGCCAAACTCGAGGTTTGCCCAGGCTCGGCCGGCGAGTCGAGCCAGGAAGCCTGGTCGTGGCAACTCCCGCGCACAATCCCACGCCGCAACCGCGGCGTGTGAAACGAGCGCACCGAGCGACGCTTTTTCCAGATTTCGCCAGAACAGCCGCTCTTCAGCCAGCGCATCGGACAAAGTGCCAAGCGGGGCATCAATATTCGCCGGCGCCGTGACGCTCGATCCACGCTCAACGGCAATGCGGAAGCCCGCATGTCGGATCGCCAGGGCCAAATCGGCATCCGCTTGCCGGAGTGTCAGCTTGGTGCTGAAGCCGCCGAGGAATTCGAGCACGGTTTGGCGATAGAACGCGGCGAACGCGGCGGGGCCAATCACGGTGGCCGGCGATTGGAATCCATCTCCCACGGCGCCCTGCCCCAGCAGGTGTCGCCGTCCGCTGCGATGGTAACCGATGCCCGTGGCGAGAAGCTTCGTCGGCTCGGCGGCATTCCAGACCCAGGGCACAACCGCAGCGACGTGCTTATCCGCAAAATGTGAGAGCGCCGCGTTGGTCCACCCCTCACTTACTACGCACCCGGCCGCCAGCACGTGAACGACCGGCGCTTGCACGCTGGCCAGCGCGTGATTGAGGGCCGCGATGGCCGACGTGCGTCTGGGCGGCGTCAAAAACCGCACTTCGTCTTTCAGGTCGTACGGATCGGCGTAAGGTCGCGCAAGCGCGACGAGCACTTCGCAATCGGCGGGACGGTTTTCGAGCACGGACACGAGCGTTGCTTCGAGCGCGTCAACACTGCCGGCCGCGGAAATGACGATAGCGAGGCGTGGCACCACGGAACCTCTTTCGAGCTGCGGAGATGGGCCGCGATGGGATGCCAAGCGCGAAGGAGCGAACTGCTCTGCGCCGGGACCGTGCACCGCTATTCGGAGTATTTCGGCACCCAACAAGATAGAAGTTGACAGAACCCACTGGCGATCGGCGCGGTTCGCTCCATCGCCGAGAGAAATCTGCTAGCGACAAGTGCGCGCTGCGATCGCCAGCATGGGCTCGCTAGCGGTACTCTCCCCGGTGAGCAAAATGCTGATTCTGCGACAACTTAGGCACGCTCGGCGCCCCACAGTTGAGCCAGCTCGATGAGCATTCGGGCTGCAATCTCCATTTCTTCCAGGCAGGCCCACTCCAACCGCGAATGCAAGTGATGCTGACCTGTCGAGAGGTTTGGCGTCGGCAAGCCCAGCTCTGTGAAGCGTGAGCCATCGGTTCCGCCGCGAATGATCGTCATTTTTGGCGTCCGACCGAGTTGCTTTGCCGCGCGGCGGGCAAACTCGACCGCGCGCGGTTCCCGCGACAGGCCTTCGGCCATGTTGCGATACTGCGGCGTGACGACGATTTCGACTCTCGTGCCGGTGAACTCACGCTCGGTTTCGCTGGCGGCCTTGCGGAGCAGGTCGGCTTGCTCGCCGAGCCTGGCGGTGTCGAAGTCGCGGAGCAAAACTCGCAAGGTCACTTCGCCGACGCCGCCAGCGATTGTGTACGGATGGAGAAAGCCCTCGCGATCGGCGGTCACTTCGGGCGCGAGAATGTCGCGCGGCAAACGGTTGATAAACCCACCGACAGCCCGCAGCGCATTCACCATTCGCCCCTTGGCGATTGCGGGATGCACATTCACGCCGCGAACTGTGACTGTGGCCAGGTCGGCGGAAAACGTTTCGACATCGATCTCGTCTGCGCCCTGGCCGTCGAGTGTGTAGCACACCGTGGCTCCCAGTTCGGCCAGATCGACGTGATCCACGCCGTGGCCGATCTCTTCATCGCAGGTGAAGCAGACTCGAATCGGACCGTGCGGGATCTCGGGATGCGCGACGAGCGTGGCGACGGTTTGCATGATGACTGCCACACCGGCCTTGTCATCGGCACCGAGCAGCGTGGTGCCGTCGGTGGTGATGAGCGTTTTGCCAATCAACTCGTTAAGCTCCGGATCGTCGCTCACGCGAATCACGGCATCCGGATTCGCGGGAAGCACGATATCACCCCCGCGGTAATTGCGAATCACCTGCGGGCGCACATTCGCGCCGGTGGTTTCGGGCGAGGTGTCAACGTGCGAGTTCCAGGCGATCGTGGGTGCGCGGTGTTTCACCGTGGCAGGAAGTGTGGCCAACACGATGCCCATGGGAGTCTGCACGGCGTCGGCGAGTCCGATGGCAAGGAGTTCGTCACGCAGCATGCGGCCGAGTTCGAGCTGCCCCGGAGAACTTGGGTAGCAGTCCTGACCCTCACGCGCCGTGGTGTCGACCTGCACATACCGCAGAAATCGCTGGAGCAAGCTGTCCGTGTCGATCATCGTCTTATCCGTTAGTTGGGCTGTTAGTTTAGCGAGTTCTTGAAAAGTGGCATTCAGCGACCGAATGACTTACCATCGTCGGCTATGAAACGCCTTACTCCATCGGCATTGCTCATCGTCGCAAGCGTGTGCGCCGCGAGCGTGGCCGACGAGGCCATCAGAGTCGCTCAAGATAACGCGCCCGAGATCGTTGTTCACGAGCTGGTTTCGGAATTTCAGAGCGAACCGGTGCAGGTTCGCGTACTGCGGCCCGGCTCGCGCGACCGCGAAAAGCGGCTACCGGTGGTGTATGTGCTCCCGGTCGAGGCCGGCACAGGCGACAAGTACGGCGATGGGATGCTCGAAGCCGTGCGGCACGATCTGGCCAATCGGCTCGGCGTGATCTTCGTGGCTCCCACATTTGCACAGCTTCCGTGGTATGCCGACCACCCCAGCGAACGCGGCATCCGGCAGGAGTCTCACTTGCTGACGTGCGTGTTGCCATTTATCGAGCGGCAGTACCCTGCCCGAACCGACGCGAGCGGGCGGCTGCTGGTGGGATTCAGCAAGTCGGGCTGGGGCGCCTGGTCGCTTTTGCTGCGGCACCCGGACACCTTTGGCCGGGCCGCCGCCTGGGATGCTCCGCTGCAAATGAACGAGCCGGGGCGCTTTGGATCGGGACCGATCTTTGGCAGCGCGGAGAACTTTCGCAATTACCAGGTTTCGCGCCTGCTGGCCGACCGAGCGGCGCTGCTGCGCACCCAGCCTACGCGGCTGATCCTGCTTGGCTATGGTGGCTTTCGAGAGGACCACTTGAAAACTCACGAACTGCTTGACAGTCTCAAGATTCCGCACGTGTTTCGCGATGGCCCGAAGCGGAAGCATGACTGGCACAGCGGCTGGTTTCGCGAGGCGTGCGAGTTGCTGCTTGCCGCTCAGCCGATGTAGGCGGTTCATTTTGGCGGCAACGTGTCGACAAACTCGCGTGCGCGCTCGATCCACTCGGCAAGCTCGGCGTCCGTGTCGAGGCCTTCGGCGTCGACGACGATCCAGCCCTTCATCGGTTTGCCCGTGACATCGAACGGACGGATGAATGGCTCTTGCAGGAACTCGGCGGCGCGCTCGACGCCGACGCGGACGATCAGGCTCGTCCCCCAGATCGCGACCAGCAGATTCCCTCGTTGCAGAAACCCCAATCCGCCGAACAGGCGTTTTTCCACGATCGCTCGATCGTGGCCGATGGCCTGGCGAACGCGGGCGGCAAGGGAGGTACTGAAGACCATATTGAGCCAACTGTTGCTCTGTGCGGTGAATGCAGCGCTCGCGTTATAGCACGGTGCCCGCAAGGTGACGACCCGGTGCGGTCCGCCTGGGGGGCGAAGGCTTTGCGCGGCGAGCCGGTTTCTGGTACGTTGGGCGAAACACAACGGATTGACTCCAGGAGCAAGGCGCGGCATGGCCGACCCCAGCGTAACCTATCTGGCTTTTGACATTGAAAGCATCGCCGATGGCGAACTCGTTTCGCGGATTCGATATCCGGGCGAGAAGCTCAACGCGGAGGAAGCGGTTGCCCGGTATCGTGCCGAGCTGATGGAGAAGTATGAGAGCGATTTCGTTCCGTATACGTTTCACCTGCCGATCTCGGTGGCCGTGGCCAAGATTGCGAGCGACTATCGGCTGATCGATATTTCGGTGCTGGACGAACCCAGGTTTCGGCCGCACGTGATCACGGAACACTTCTGGCGCGGCTGGGAAAAGTATCGCCGTCCGACCTTGGTAAGCTTCAACGGCCGGACGTTTGATATTCCGCTATTGGAGTTGAATGCCTTCCGCTTCGGGATCAGTGTGCCGGCCTGGTTCAACGTCACGGCGAAGAGTTTTGAGCAGTACCGCAATCGGTACAACATGGACGCGCACATCGACTTGCAGGAAGTGTTGACGAACTTCGGCTCGACGCGTTTCACGGGCGGACTGAACCTCGCGGCGAACCTGCTCGGCAAGCCCGGCAAAATGGACGTGCAGGGATTCATGGTGCAGGACCTCTACAACGAAGGCAAGCTGCAGGAGATTAACGACTACTGCCGCTGCGACGTCCTCGACACGTACTTCGTGTTCCTCCGCACGCGGGTGATGTTTGGGTTGATTTCGCTCGATGAAGAACAGGGGCTGATCTCGCAGACAAAGTCATGGCTGATTAAGAAGTCGGCCGAGAGTGCCGCGTACCGGATTTATCTTGAGCGGTGGGGTGACTGGGAAAATCCCTGGTCTGGTTGAATCGTCGTGGCAAGACTTCGCGCATCGTCGGTGGAAAGTGCACACTCACTGCCGCGAATTTCACTGCCGCGAATCTCATCGCCGGGACGCAAATCTCCCTCGTTGCGCAGGGTGACGGGCACTGCCACCACCCACAGCTCGCGCTCGTCGCGGAGCATCTGCGAGTTGAAGCCCTCCAGAAAAAGCTGCGCATCCTCGGCTGAATAAGTCGCATCGGATACAGGCTCCAGCGCGGTCGCCAGCGGCGGCCTGTCAGCCCAACTCATCGGACGCCACTGCCGGAGGTCGTCGCCCCACCAGGCGGCCTTCGCGGCGTGCGAATGTTCTCCGCGGCCTGCGATCGAGATCAAGCCGCGGCGGCGGAACAGCAGCAGATCGGCATCGCGAATCAGCGAGCGAGCCTCGGCATACGGAACGACGACGCGCGGAATGCTGCTGGCCTGAGCGGCTGTTTCTTGCGAGCTTGCTGTTTCGTGCGAAGTGATTGCCATCTTTCTCTCTCCCAACAAAAAAAGGGCCCCTGAACCGGAACATGTCCGGCGCAGGGGCCCTTTGGATACCTGAGCCTACAGGTGGCTCAAGCTCGCGCTGATACCCAGTGCAAACGAATTTAAATCATCAACAACTGAACCTTAGCAAGAGGGCTGGCCTGATTTCAACTGGCCGTTTTTCGGAATCTTCGATTGCTGACGCGAAGTGTGGATGCGCGATTTCGGAAGGTGTTGCGGGGTAACGTTGTGCGATGCGCGCGAGCCACACGCCTGGCGGGAAGATTTTTTTCACCGCAGAGGACACAGAGGTTCGAAGAGGGGAAGACAGAGGAAGGGCGACAGGGAAGAGAACCACAGATGGGGCAGAGACGCAACGAGCGGGCATTTGTTCGACCATCTTCCTCCTATCTGTGTCGATCTGTGTTCATCTGTGGTTCTCTTTGTGTCCCTTCTGCATTCTCCTCCGCACTGCCCTCTGCGAACCTCCGCGTACTCTGCAGTGAATCTCTCCTCTCACCCCTCACAAGGGCCCAGCTAGCATGCCTGAACTGACCTAGTTCGAAGGCGGCCATTTGCGTATTCTCCCCCGCCCAGGTTTGTACCCATGGAGGGGTCCCGATGCGCAAGTTCCTCGCACTGGTCATCGCTGTCGCCACCGCCGGCGGCGGCTGGCTGCTGACCAATAACTTCAAAATCGAAGGTCTGGGCGGCATTTCGCTCACGCCGCGCAATGATGCCGTGCCCGGCGATCCTGGCGCGCTCGGCATGCCGGGCGTGCAGCGCAATGGAAACGCCGTACGCATCGCTTCGTTCAACATTCAGGTCTTCGGCGAAAGCAAGATGGCCAAGCCGCGCGTCACCGCGCTGCTGGCCGAGATCGTTCGCCAGTTCGACATCGTCGCCGTGCAGGAAATCCGCGCGAAGCAAAACATCCTGCCACAGTTCCTCGACCAGGTGAACGCCACCGGCCGGCACTACGACTACGTGATCGGACCGCGTTTGGGCCGCACTTCGAGCAAAGAGCAGTACGCGTTCATCTTCGACACGGCCAGCATCGAGATCGATCGCACGGCCCTGTACACCGTCAACGATCCGGACGACCTGCTGCATCGCGAACCGCTGGTCGGCTGGTTCCGCGTGCGCGGGCCGGCGCCGGAGGAAGCGTTCACGTTCTCGCTGGTGAACATCCACACCGATCCCGATGAAACGAAGACCGAGCTCGACGCCCTGGCCGATGTGTTCCGCGTAGTGCGCGACGATGGCCGCGGCGAGGACGACGTCATCATCCTGGGCGATCTGAATGTCGACGACCGCAACCTCGGCCGGCTGGGCCAGATCTCGAACATCACCTGGGCGATCACCGGCGTGGCCACCAACACCCGCGGCACGAAGCTCTACGACAACCTGGTGTTCTCGCAGCTTGCGACGGCCGAATACACGGGCCGCTGGGGCGTGTTCGACATGATCCGGCAGTTCAACCTCACGACCGAGGAAGCCCTCGAGGTCTCCGACCACATGCCGGTCTGGGCCGAGTTCTCGCTCCGCGAAGGCGGCGTGCCGGGTCGCGTGGCGATGCGCGCGTTTAATGCGACGACGCGATAGGTGTTGGGTTCGGGTTTGTGTTACGGGTGCCACTGCTGGCTCGCCCAGCAGTGTTTTCTCTTTGGTCTTGCCTTGCTGCGTCGTCTTCGAGAAACAGCCTCTCTCAAGTGGTTCCAAGTGCAAGGCAAGCGCAGGTAGAGCACTACTGCAGCCAGCGCACGCCAGGCAGCAACCGCAGAGGTGATAGATGAGGAACGGGAGGCGTCGCCGGCGACTCTGTTGGATCGTGCTAACGCTGCTCGCGGCCGAAGCTGCCGGCGGGTGTTGGCTCGGCAGCCAGCTTCGCTGGTTGCGCCAGCGCGAAGCGTTTCTCGCGCGCACTTGGGTGACGGACTATTCCGGACGTCAGTCTGAGCGGCCCGCACCGCCCGGCATGCTGCGGGTGCTGGGCGCGAAGGGAATTGGTCGGTTACTGGTCCTCACCGAGGCCGAAGTGTCCGTCGCGGCGAATCTCTTTCCCGAAGCCGAGGTACGACAGGGAGTGATGTTTACGGTGCCGATGCTACGCTGAGGCTAGTCACGGCTCAGAGCCAGTGCCGCACGCCTGACTCCTCGTAGGGAGTCGCCTCGGCTACAATCCTCCCATGCAACTCACACCGCGCTTTGAAGAAGCTCTCGCCTACGCCGCGCGGCTGCACGCCGAGCAGCGCCGTAAACGGACGGATGTTCCGTACATCGCGCATCTGCTTTCCGTCACCGCCATCGTGCTCGAACATGGCGGCGACGAAGACGAGGCGATCGCGGCCCTGCTGCACGACGCCGTTGAAGATCAGGGGGGAGCGCCGCGGCTGGCCGAGATTCACAGCAAGTACGGCCCCCGCGTGGCCACGATCGTCGCCGCCTGTACGGATACTGACCTGACGCCCAAGCCTCCCTGGCGGGCGCGGAAGGAAGCGTACCTCGAACATCTCACCACGGCCGATCGCTCGACGCAGCTCGTCTCTGCCGCGGACAAACTGCACAACGTCCGCTCGCTGGTTGAAGATTACCGCACCGCGGGCGAAGAAGTCTGGGCCCGCTTCAACGGCGGCCGCGATGGCACACTCTGGTACTACCGCGCCGTGCTGGAGCGTCTCGACAAGCTCGCTGGCACTGCGCTGCTCGATCACCTCCGCCGCGCGATCGAGGACATCGAGGAGCTCGCTCGACTGGACGCGAAGGAGAATGCTTGACCGCAGAGGACGCGGAGGTACGCAGAGGGAGAGGCAGAGGAGAATGCAGAAGGGATACTAAGAGAACCACAGATAGACACAAATGCACACAGATGAGTTGAAGCCGCGAAGCAACTGGTCAACGCATGTCTTCACTCCGTGTTCATCTGTGTCTATCTGTGGTTCTCTCTCTCTTCGTCTCTTCCTCTGTCTTCCCCTCTGCGTACCTCCGCGTCCTCTGCGGTTATTATTCTTTTTCTACTGCGAGAGCTAGAGCGGTTCCAGCTTAAGTGTAGCGGTATCCGCAATGCTTGAAGTAGTTGCGGCATTCCTGTTCGGTGAACTGATCGAGGATTTGCCCGCACAGCTCCCAGAGCTTGTCGACGGTCCGCG
>Ga0172362_10006028_pt1 | contig 10443 bp, 7 predicted proteins | sample LakKivs1_kivu2a2_FD_114534 | JGI IMG/M metagenome (GOLD analysis project Ga0172362, IMG submission 114534) | Sediment microbial communities from Lake Kivu, Rwanda - Sediment s1_kivu2a2 | ecosystem: Environmental > Aquatic > Freshwater > Lake > Sediment | place: Rwanda: Western Province, Lake... | reverse complement strand
TATTGAAGCAAATGTCAATAATTTTGGTAAAGTAAGAATTAATGGGGAAGATACAACATTACCAAGAGATTATACCATATCTGTTGCAGGATTAAAAGTAAGATATGGAACACAAGTCGTAGAATGGAAAGGGATGTCTTCAAGAAGAACTGGTTTGAAATTTATGACTAAAAATGGATTTGGTGTTATGATAGAAGGTGGATATTGTGGTGTTGTTGAAGTAAATGTTCCAGAAAAATATTTTGGAAGAATGCAGGGTATTTGTGGAAATGCAGATGGAAGAAGAGATAGTGGGGATTTTAAAGCACCAGATGGAAAACCAATGAATGTCAGATATGGAGCTAGAAGCTGGGAAATGTCTGGATATGGTGGTCCATCTGCTCCATTGTCTAGATGGCAATTAGCTTGGAAGCCAACTGGTCCAGATTGTAAATTTAATGAAGGATGTGAACCAGATAGTCCTGCTGTAGCAGCTGCAAGAGCTAAGGAAGCAGAAAGAATTAGAGTTGCAGAGGAAAAAGAGAGAAAAGCGATTGAAGCAGAAAGAAAGGCAAGAAGAGATGCAGAGGAAGCTTTAAGGAGAGCAGAAAGAGAGAGAAAGAGAGCTGAAATGGAGAAAGAAAAGAAGGAAAAATTAAGAAAAGAAGCTGAAGCAAAACGACTTGAGGAAGAAGCAAAAAAAGCTATTGAAAATGCTAAGAAAAAAGATGAAGAAGCTAGAAGAGTTATAAAACAACAAAAAAAGAAAGAAAGAGAAGCAAAGAAAAAAGAAATGAAGAGAATCGCAGAAGAAGCTAGAAAGCGTGCAGATGAAGAAGCAAGAAAAGCCGCTGAAATTGTAATAACAAGAATATCTTCAGATAAAAAAGTTGATTCAGATGAGAAATCAATCCGTGTTTCAAGACAAGGTAAGAAGAGTAAGAAGAGTAAGAAGAGTAAGAAGAGTAAGAAGAGTAAGAAGAGTAAAAAAGATAAGAAAACTGATAAAATTATTAGAATTCTTGAGTCAGATAGGTCAGTATCAGTTGAAAAATTAAATGGAATAACAAAATCGATTGATAAAATATTGGAAGATGCTAAGAAGAAAGAGATAGAAGAATTAAAATCAGCTGTTGATAGTGTTGATTTATCAAAGAAAGATGTTAATATTATTTATGAGAAATATAATAAAGAATTAAAAGTTATAAAGTCTATGGTAAAGAAGATAAGATTGTTGAAGAAGACAATTGAGATTCATTTTAAACAGATGAAGAGGGATACATCATATCTTAAAAAGTTGGAGTTAGTTAAACCTAGGTTTATGAAGACCCTTGATATATATAATAAACAAACATCTAAAATAAGAAAGATTATTTCAAGACACATAGTTGATGGAGATGATAAAGATGCGATGTTAGGATTTTTAGATGAAGCAGATAAAAATACACAGACATCGACTGGAAAATTATCAAAAGCATTTTTAGAGCATTATGAGAAGTATAAGAATTTATTAAGAAATGAGAAAACTGTGTATGAAAGTGAAATGAAACAATTATCAGTAATGACTAATTCATATGATTCAGAGATAAATCAGAAAAATGATTTGAAGAACCAGTATGATAGGGCTAGAGAAGTTCTTAATAAACTTAAAAATACATATGCATTGTCAAAACAGGATATAAAAGATTTTAATGAGTTAGCAAGAATTATAAAAGTATTGTTTAAAAATCCGAAGAAGATAAGACAATTTTTAAGTGGCAAAGTAGATGGAAAATGTGCAACATCTATATTAAAGTCTCATATTGCTAATGATTTAATCTGATAGTATCTGAATGATAACAAGATATTTTTCGACAAGTAGGACAAGAAATTTTGTTATCAATTGCTTTATGTCTCATTTCAAAAATGCAGGATAGACAAAAATTGAAGTTGCATTTACAATTTAATTTGATAAAATATTTTTTTTTATCATAGCAAATATCACAATCTTTTAATTTTTCTTTTTCTTCTTCTTCTTTTTTGATAGTAAGAAAATTTGTTTTTTCGATGAAAAATCTATTTTTAGAATTCCATAAAATACGGTTGTTTATTTTCTTTTGGACAAAAATTGAATAAATACTTTTTACTAGAAAAAATGTTGATTGATTTTTAAATAAAATTTCTGTTTTATCTATAGTGATAAATTTTAATAAATCCATCGTAAGTAATTTATTTATCGATTCTCTATGAAAGATATCAATCAAATTAAATAAATATGGTATTAAATGTATATTATCTTCATTTTCAATACAAATATTATTGATTACATTTGCTATATTTATTATATAAATATGATCTGGTGTTCTATCTTTCATATTAAATAAAATAGTATTCAATTTATTCCAAGATTTATTTATTCCAATAAATAACTCATCGTCCATAACTGGATATATTTTATCTGGAATCATAGATACTATATTATTATCAATTTTCCAATATATTCTGTTTGTAAGAAAAAAATATTTACCTTTATGTCTGAATTCGTTTATTACAGAAGATATTATTATGTTGAAATTATCCCCCAGTTTATTAAGAAAAAACAGGTCATCATCTTCAAAATAAATATCCTTACCTAAAATTGCACAAGATTTTAAAAACCATTTGAAAAAAATACCACGTGTCAAGCAATAATTTTTATTATCGGCTATAAAACTTGATAATACAAATATTAAATCAAATGATATTTCTAATGGATATAAGTTATAGAATATATCGACATTATTTGGTTTTCTGGATAAGAATTCATGAATAAAATCTCGCATTTCAATTAATGTTACATCTAATTTTGAACAATAATTCTTATCAATTAAAAAAAGCACGTCAATAAAATCATACCAAATAAGAAAATCAATACCTAATTTAAATAAATTGAAATTTTCAATTTTTTCGAAGAATTTGTAGTTTATTGGAATAATATTTTTAATAATGCATATTTTTTCATTTTTAGAAAAATCTGAATCATTCAAAAAAATATCATAATAATCATAATGAGGTTTATCTCTAAAAAACCTAGCACATTTTCCATAAACAGTTGAATCATTTTCGAAAATATCAATAAAATATTTATATTCTTCAATACTATCTTCTAATTTGCATATTCCTAATTCCATAATATTTATAGCATCTTTTAAAGTAATTATTTCTGATTTTGTATACATACTAATATCTTCGATAGATGAAATTCTATTGATTAATTTATTTTTAATTTTATTTGTAATTTGAGGTTTCCACGTCCATTTATTAATTGTTTTTAGATAATTTTTTAAAATAATAGGAATAGATTTAACGATAAATTTTTCTCCAAATTTTAAACATAATAATCTATAATCATTTTCTTCCAACAAATATAGTCCAAATACTGATATATCATTATTATTTTTAAAAAAATAGTAAAAATATAGAAATGGATAAATTAAATCAAGATTTATTTTTTCCAATATATTATGCATTTCTTTCTTTTGACATAATTCATCAACATCTGAATAATATGTTGTAGTATACAATTTTCGTTCTTGTGGTGACAAATTATTCAAAATATTACAAATGTATAAAATTGCCCAATAATAATCTTCATGATCTTTATCCAATATTTTGTGAATATCTTTGAAAAAAATATTTATATATTGACATTCTTTTAAAAATATACGGAATGATTTTATATTTTTTTCAGTATAAAAATGTTGTTCATTAAATGAACGTTTATCTTGAAGAAATATTTTAAAAATACTTAAGTCTATTTTAATATTTTCTTTAAAAGCATAAAATAATGATTCAAAGAAATTTTTTTGGACTGAGTGGGAATTAAATATTAATTCCATATTTATCTCAGAAAATGGATTATTTCTGTCAATAATTTCACTTACTGTATCAGAAATTTTAAGATTTTTACTTGTTTTGTTGATTGAACTTTCACAAATACGCTTTGACATTGTTATATGTAATGAAAATTAAGGTAAATATAATCAATTTTTTTTAGATTAAAATTATCTTTATATTGGATATTATAATGTTCGGGAAGATATATTATTTACCAAAATATCCACTTTTTTATAAATCTTATAATGGAATAATTCTTAATCAGTTAAGGAAAAAAATAATTTTTAATTATAATAAAAAAATTGAGAATCAAATGAAGATGAAAATTTACATTGAAGAGAATATTCAACCAAAAATTATATATGAATGGTCTTCTTTTACTTCAGATACATCATCCGATACTACGTCATCATTTGATTCCGATTGGGTTGATATGAAAAAACTTTTGTAAAATTAATTTCTATTTTAATTTATGGATAATAAAATACCAACTATCCCATTGAATAATATTAAAAATTATAATAAGGATCAAAAAAGAATTGGAGATATTCAAGAATTTTTGTTATTTAACAGATGGACAACATATTTGGCATATCAATTAAGAAATAATAGTGATTTATTTAAGAAAACTGAAAAAAGTAAGATAAATGAGGTTAGGAAATCGATTGATCAAAATATTGAAAATATAGGTAAAAGCAAAAAGAATATGATAGAAAAAGCAGAAAAAAATAGAAATGAGAAATTTAAGCATTTTGGAAAATTACTAAGTAGGCCTAATTCTCAAGGTATAAATAAAGAACCAGTGATTCCGAATGTGTTTAAGCAGAAAGAAGGAGGTATGCCGATAGAATTAGATAGTAAGACACAATTAAGAAATAAATTGTTAGAAAAAAATAAGAAATATACGAAAAGAGAAAATAAATTCCAAATTTCTTCTAATCAAATACAACCAATAAATAAATTTACTTCTGATACTTTCATCAACTATCAAGCATTTTTAATAATATGTTGTTATTTTAGTAAATTATCTGAGACTCCAGCAGACATTTTTTGTAGAATGACACATTTTATTGAGACGAAGCCGAATAGTTTTATAAAAATTTTAAATACGATGATGGATACTTATAATAAAATATTATCTCCTGCAGAGTTAAAATGTGCATATAATTCAGTATGGCTTAGTAAAAATCCTAAATTTAAAGAGTATTTTACTACAAAAAATTTTAATGCAGTTAAAATACCAAATAGTATATCTGAATCTCCTAAAAATTCATCAATTCCTGTTCAATCTATACAGGAATCGAATACTGGAAATATTTCAATAAATACTAGTAAGCTGGAAAATACTAGTGCTGTTAAATCAAAAAATACAAGTAACGTGAAACCTATAACTACTACTCAACCGGAAAATACGAGTGTTATCCAACCTCAAACAAATCAATCTGCTGGAAATCAAGAAAATAATAAATCCAAAAATACAAATAATCCAACTTCGAAGGGTAATAATCTTATTCCTAATCAAAAATCAAATATTCCAATTTCTAAGGGTAATAATGTAATTTCTAATCCAGAATTAAATAATCAAACTTCTAAGGGTGAGAATGTTGGTCTTACATCTTCAAATATAAATACATCTACACAAAATCAAAGTGTATCTTCTGAAGAGAAATCAGCTAAAACTGTGAATTCATTGGATACGACAATAAAAAGAGAGGATAAAAATATAGTTGGATATTTTGTAAGAAATAGTGCAGGATTGCAGGTATATGTATATTTATATAATAATCCAGAAAGTAAAATAAATAATTTACTGACAATTTATGTAACTTTTAAAGGTATTAAAGTGGTAAATAAAAGTAATGCAAAATTAAAGAGTCTTCCCTATATAAAGAATGTAGATAAGAATGATTTACAAAATGATGCTGAGGCGATAATTGATATTATTAATCCGTTAAAAATAAGTGCTGTAAATTTAGTTAAAAAAATAAAAAGTTTAATTTTAACGCACGATGCTAAGAAAGTTGTTATTTCTGGGTATAATTTTGGGGGTTGTTTGGCTAGTTTATTTGGATTAATTTTGAAAGTAAGTGATTTAAATATTCCATTGCATGTTGTTACTTTTAATGAACAACCATATTTAAATAACAAATCACAATTTTATTACAATAGTAGATTAAATATAAGAAAAGAAGGAGGATTTACATATGATAGATTAACAATTGGTAATATTTTGAGTGTGAGTAATTTATTTCCAGGGTTTACATTACCTACACTTAGGAAGAGTACTTTTCTTGAAAATGGAATAACTGATAAAATGAAGGAGTTGAGTTTATTATGTAATGTTGGATTAGTGAATTCAGAAAAGTCATTATTTGTGAATGCTGACAATTCAAATATAAAAAAAATATTTCCGAATGGAACAAATAAAATTAGTGTAAATAATGTAAAAACTAATTTACAGAAACAATCTGTCGAAAAACAAAATGCTAGTAAAAATGTTCAAGTATTGGGATAAGCAGGAGGAGAAAATAATAAAATGCCTAATGAGGTGAAAATGGATACAAAAAATTTTTATGGAATAACTTTTACAGATAAAGATTTAGAACCAAAAGTTGATTACACTTTAATAAAAATGGATGACAGGGTTTATTCTTTTAATAAAGACAAGAATGATAAATGTATGGAAGAATCTGAGGAGAATAAGATAAATAATGAAAATGTAAAAAAGAATATATCTGGAAATGTTAAACCAGTTGAGATAATACCGAATGGAGAAATAGAGGGTTCTTATGTTAAACCATTTTTAGCGTTGACTAGAGGTTGTGTAATTTGTTAAATAATTTTCTATCTATATAATAAATGACTGATTATATGGGTTTTAATTTTTCTGTTGATAAATCTAAAAATGATGATGTGAAAACAATGTTAAGATTTTATGCAAGAAAAAGAGTATTTGATGAAATAAATGATGATATAAAGACAAAAATAGATGAAAAATTATCTGGTTCACAAATTACTTTAAAAATAGGTAAAAAAAGATTATATTGGCCGACTTATTTATCTTATTTGTTATACAAGGATAATAAGAATAATATTGTAAAAGATTTATCAGATGTAGCTAGTTTAAAAGAGATAGAAAAAAACAAAATAATACCAACAATAGAAAAGTATGAGGCTTTTTTAACACAATGCAGTTATTTGAGCAGAATGGCATATTCTAGTGCGGAAGTATTTTGTAGAATGAGAAAATTTTTGGATTATGCGGTTGATAGTTTTAATGATGTGATAGATATAGTTGAGGATGTATATGAGAATGATAAAGCAGATTTTAAATTATCATTTAAAAAGGGATTTGATTCGATTAAGACAATACAAGATGATAATTATAAAAAATTATTTGGGGATAAAAAGGATGAAATCAGTAAAATTGTAGATTCAAATGATCTTAAAGGAGGTTTTTTCCAGAATAGAATAAAATCACCATTATCTGATAAAAAAGTATCGGTAGATTTAAGATTAGGTGCATATATTTATTTGCATGAAAATCCAGAAAGTAAATTTAATAAACAGAAAACATTATATATTACTTTTAAGGGTTTATCGGATATAGAAAGTTTCCTAATGATTTTGAATAAATTAACAAAAATACAATTAGCACCTAACAAAAATTTTAATACGAATAAATATAGAGTTGGTAGTGTTTATCATCAATTACTAGCTCAAGATGATAATTTACAAAAAATGATTGATATGATAAATAAATTATCTGGGAATGCGGATATAATAGTTGTAACGGGACATTCGATGGGTGGGGCATTAGCAAGTTTATTTGGATTCTTTTTAAAATTCAGTAAACGTTCTAATATCAAAGACAAGCCTATACATATAATAACTTTTGGGGAGCCAAAGGCATTTTATGATTTAACTCGTCAGGCATTTAATGATAAATTATTTAATACGAAAAAGGGTGAAAATACGAAGGATTATAATTTTACTTATGATGCGATAATAAATTCAACAACTGGATTATCTGCAAGATCAGATACTTTTGTGAAATTGCCACCAAATTTAAAACATCCTGGTTATGATTTATTGTTAAAAGAAATAAAAGCGTTTTCAAGATTTGGAAGGACAAATGAGATAGGAGAATTAAGAATGATGATGGGGATGGGGGAACAATATACTAAAAAAAATAGTTTACCAAATAGTCCAGAATTCATAGGACTTTTTACGAGAATAAATAGTAGTGCAAATTATACGAAAATGGTTTCAAATGGGGTAAGTAAACCAGATTATAAAAAAACAATAGTTAAAACTGCACTTCCAGATATTCAGAATGAAAGTGTTTATCCTTCAGAAAAGGTATTAAAAAGGATATTACAGCTTGGAGGAACGGATTTGAAAACTATACAAAATGAGGAATTAATTGCAGAAAAAGAGTATGATACAAATACTTTGGATACTATTCCTAACGTAGTGAAGTATGATTGTAATGCAAAATTTTGCACTGGAAATTATATGGGTGTTAATTATATGACTGTTTTACGATTGGCTAAAAATAATCCAGTAGATAATTTTGAATTGGTAAAAGTTGGAGACAGATTGTATTCAAGATGCGTTGAACCTTGTTCTAAAAATAATTCATCTGGTTTGATAAAAAATAATGGAAAAGCCAGTAATAATGTAAAAGGAAGTAATAAAAGTATTAATGGTAAAGGAAGTACTAATGGAAATGGAAGTAATACTGGTAAGAGTCAGAGACCAAATTCTGGACAAAAAACAAATACAGGTGAAAAAAGAAATAATAATAAACCTAAAAAATCATTATTTAGTAGAGCGGGAGATTGGTTTTCAGAAAAAAAGAAGGATGTTGAGAGAGCAACTGGGGAGAAAGCAACTTCATCTTGGAAATGTAATATATTATAGTCCATAAATTTTGTATGATTGATCGTAATTATTGCATTTTTTACAGAAATATATATTTTTGTTTTTATTAAAGAAAATATATTCGTATTTATGTAATTCACAATTATATCCTTCATAAATTTTTATTTCATCTATATTTTTTCTGCAGAATGGACAAATATTTAAATTTTTTTGAGAACAATTATAACAAACATAATGTCCACAAGGAATAAGAATTGAAATAGTTGTATTTTTTTCGAAACAAATTGGACATTGGAATAATTTGGAATGGTAATTTTTGGATGTGAGTAATTTTGAGTAGATGAATAGTGAGAAAAAGAATGAGTAAATGATAGATATAAAATTATCTAAATTTAGTGTATCCATTTATAAAATAGTTTAAAAATTTTTTTATAATAATTATAAAAAATGTTAGGAAAATTGAAAGATAGTATTTTACTAAAGATATTTGAGAAGATAACTAAATTGAATGAGGAATTAGACGTAGAGAGTGATAATATTTTATTGATGAAAAATATTATATTAGTTTTTAGGAAGAGATTGTTAGAAAGAGTGTTTTTAGTGGAAAATTATGTTAATAATTTTTACAAATTAATTAATTATGGTACATATATTGTTAAATTGGAGGAATCAAAATCATTAAAGGGATTAAAGAGAAATAGTGTTGTAAATGAGGTTCGTAGGGAATTAAATTATGGATTAGAGAATATTGATGATATGATAGATATTATGAGAGATAATGTAATATTTGGGTTAGATCAATTAATGAGGAAGTTAAGGGAGAATAAGAAGACTATGTCAGATGCTAGAAATGAGTATAAATTAACAGCGGATGATTTGAAGAATATTCCATATGAGGAATATTTACATTCAGTTTATAGGAATGTATGTAAATTATATTGTGTTGAGGATATAAAAAGGTATGTTAAGCAAAAATATGGACAAAAGAAGTTGGAGGAGAGAAGGAATAAGTCTGAAAGGAGAAAGGAGAAGATGAAAGATGCGAGGGAAATTGAGAGGGAGAAGAGGATAGAGATGCATAAAATGAGGAAGCAGAGAGTTTTGGATTTATTGAGTGATAATGGGTTATATTATGATGATGATAATAGATATGCGTCGGAATATATAGATGGTGAAATAGAATTTGAAGAGGGTAAGATATTGGAGATGGCGGAGCGGCTACATAATAGTAAGAGGATGGTAGAGGAGAGAAGGGAAAGATTGAGAGAAGAATTGGAAAAATATGGATGTGAACTAAGGGGAGATAGTATATTGTGTGAGAGATATATAAAATCTAATAATGGTGATTTAGAGACAATTGTGAATGTGATGAGGGAGATGAAATTTTTGTTTGAGAAGACGGAATATTCAAAGTTGATAAAGAGTAGACAATTAGAATATTATGATGGGGTATTAAGGGAGAATGTTGTAATGAAAAAATATAGAAAGTTGTATGAGAAGCATGATGATATTTACAAGACATATGCTGTAGAAAAATTTATGGATACAGTATATTTTGGGAAAGAGAATAATTTTTGTCCGAATATATTGTGGCGGATAGAGGAGGTGAATAGAAGTAGAGAGGAAAATAAGGTGCATGAAGAGGAAATAAGAAGGAGGAGAGAGGAGAGGAAGAAAATGAATATGGAAAAATATGAGGCGAAGAAGAAAAAAAAGTTGTAG
>Ga0172362_10006024_pt1 | contig 10449 bp, 10 predicted proteins | sample LakKivs1_kivu2a2_FD_114534 | JGI IMG/M metagenome (GOLD analysis project Ga0172362, IMG submission 114534) | Sediment microbial communities from Lake Kivu, Rwanda - Sediment s1_kivu2a2 | ecosystem: Environmental > Aquatic > Freshwater > Lake > Sediment | place: Rwanda: Western Province, Lake... | reverse complement strand
TCGTTGGGAATAACATAGAAGGCCCCCGCAGAGCAGTCGACAAGACTATTGATTACCTAGTTTTAGAGATCAGCCTTAAGATTCTATTATTAACCAGTTTTATAATGAATCTTGGAAACAATCTATTGGTACATCTACTTGGACTTTTCGATCCTATCCTTAACAATATTGTTTCTCGTAAACAATCTGTCTATACTATTCTCATTTCAATCTTCAGAGGTCTTAGCATGGCATTTATAGAACCATCCAGAAGTACCTATGTGATAGATCTAGTCACGGATGAGAGTGAGGCATATCTTTCGCCATCCTCGCCAAGTCTTGAGGACGCTCAACAGACTTGTTGCTCTTGAATTACTGCTCTCCATTTGCTTCAATTCCTTCACTGTCCAAGAGGATTCATCATGGAACAAGTTCTGAAGAAACCTGAGATGCCTCTAGTCTCCCGGCGAAGGCGGTGCCATGGACTTCCCCCCCGGCAATAGTGGCCAGCTTCTGTCTAAATGTCCGTTACAGGTTCTTTTCGATATAAAACTTTCAGACTAGCGAGGTAAACACTAAACCTTTATGTAGGATTTTTATATTATAATTATAATAATGGCCGGTTCTAGGAGTTTGTCTCTACAGATCGCCAACATCGGTGCCTTTGTAGCGACTGTCTTGGTTAATGCGCTAGCTAATGCTCTCGCCTTGAATGGAAGGACTACAGGGGAAATATCGGATCTATACCCGACCCTTATCACTCCAGCAGGCTACGTCTTCTCGATATGGGGACTGATCTACGCGTTACTATTGGGCTTCACCGTCTTTCAAGCGTTGCCGAGGAATAGGTGGAAACAGTTCCTAGCCAAGATCAGTTTCCTCTTCGTGGGAAGCAGTCTTGCAAACATCTCTTGGCTCTTCCTCTGGCACTATGGACAAATCACGCTATCCACAATACCCATGTTTGCGCTGTTGGCGATGTTGATCATGATCTATCTGCGATTACAGATAGGTAAATCAAATGTCTCTTTAAGCGAGAGGCTGCTTGTGCATCTGCCTTTCAGCGTCTACTTAGGTTGGATCACCGTCGCTTCCATCGCCAATGTCGCTGTTGCATTGACCGCGATCGGTTGGAGTCGATGGGGGCTCAGTGATGTTGTCTGGGCGGTTCTAGTTATTGCTGTAGCTTTGGCCATAACCTTGGCAGTCGTATCTATAAGACGGGACATTGTGTATAGCCTAGTCATTGTCTGGGCTCTTGTAGGGATAGCAGCGAGACAGTCTGAGAATCTGAGTATTGTTCTGGCCGCGGGGATAGGTGTAGGAATTATTGTGATTGCTTCAGCTGCATCTATTATCATCTCTAGATTAGCTAGATAACGCGAGGGCGCGATATGGCGCTGATTGATGTTTTTGAATCCTTGACCTCCAACGCCCTAGGCCTATTCTGTTAATTCTGATCGATAACTTGCCTCGGACATTAGGTGCAGAAATCGGCGCTTAATCGCTAGATGGAGGGGTGGACAGAACTCACTACAGTGAGGTAGGTGTCAGGGAATGTCCCACTTCTCAGTTAGATGGGTTTGATGACTAGCGTTCTGAGTGATCAGTCAGGGCCCCATGTAAGGGGTTGATTTCCATTCGAGGCTCCCCTATTTGGAGCAGATTCTGAGCCCAGATCGTTATTGTTGTCATTGACTCTGGATGTGTAGCTTTGCCAGGCTTCTTGAGGGGCTTCGACATATTTATTTTGTAGTGTACCTACATGTTATGTGCGCTCTCAAAGTTCGAGTAATTGGGTCAAAGACCCGTATGTGACCCGTGCTTCTTGACGCGCGCTCAGATCCCAAGGCGCCCTGGTGGGCGTTTGAGGTTATGGATCGTCGCTGACGATCTAAAAATCGAGGAGGAGGTGACTTGGTATACCCACACATGGTTCCCTGACAAAGGCTGGAAAGGTTAGAAATCAGACGCCGAAGATCACGGCAGGTGAGAAGAAGAATCTTGGTCCCAGGAGAAGGAACTTGCGAAACTATCAGAATATGCTGGCCGGCAGGCGGGACTTCAATAGTAGGAGGAGAAGAAGACGCAGGTAGTCCTCAGCTCCTCAAGAAACAATTCCGACTCAGACGGCTGGTTAATGCCTAGATAGGTTCACGATGCATCAAGGTCGTAAAGACAGGGTTGTCTGGGTTGGCCCTGATGGAGTTCCCCTACATCTTGGTGTAAAGGGAGATTGCTGAGCGCGCTAGAGAGTCCCCTGGCGGCTGGGTCCTAACTATCTACCTGATCTCGACAGGTGAGACTAGAAATGAGTGAACAAGAATCTCAGACCTTTCAACACCCGTTGCAAATAAAGTGCCCGGAGTGCGGATGTGACCGGCTCATAAGAGACTATGCGGCCTCAGAGATCGTGTGTATGGCTTGTGGCTTTGTCATAGAAGAGAAGATAGCCGATTCAGGTCCTGAGTGGCGGGCATTCGACCTTGAGCAAAGGGCAAAGAGGAGGCGTGTTGGAGCCCCGCTCACCTTTACGATTCATGATAAGGGCCTCTCGACTATGATCGATTGGCGGAACAAGGACACCTATGGTAAGAACCTCTCCCCGAGCCAGCGGGCCCAGATCTACAGGCTGCGGAAGTGGCAGAGGCGGTCACGGGTCTCAGACGCCACAGAGAGAAACCTCGCCTTCGCCCTCTCCAGTATATCAAGGGTATGCGCCTCTATGAATTTGCCAAGGAATATCTTGGAGACGGCGAGTGTCATATACAGGAGAGCGGTCAAGAAACGGCTGACTAAGGGACGTTCTATCCTGAGCATTGTTGCTGCTTCCGTTTACATGGCTTGTCGAAAGTGCATGGTTGCCCGAACCCTAGATGAGGTCACCTACGCATCAGGCATGGGCAGAACGGAGATCGGGAAATCCTATAGATTCATGGTAAAGGAGTTGAGGATCTTCGTTCCTCCATCGGCTCCGTCGTATTACATAAGCCGTTTCACGAACAACTTGGACCTCACGAGTGGGGCTGAGACTATAGCTCTGCATATTATGCGCGTCGCCAAGAAGATGCGCTTGACTAGTGGAAGGGCGCCCTTGGGCATAGCGGCCGGGGCCGTGTACATAGCATCAGTCATAATCAGCGAGCGGAGAACGCAGAGGGAAGTCGCGGAAGTGGCTGGCGTCACGGAGGTGACCATTAGGAATCGGTACAAAGAGCTCGTGGAGAGTCTTGACTTCACCGTGAGACTCTGACTCAGATGTTACCATACCCTGAGGTGGTACGATTCAAATCTATTCTTGTGATCTAACTTTCAAAGTCTGGATATATAGTTTGAATCTCGGCCTAGCCAACCATTTCTCCTTGAAGCGTCTGAGTCCAGCACTCCTACAGGTCGGCCCTACGTCTACCCACTCATAACCTTTGTCCCTCGCGAATTTCAAATTCTCGTACATCATGAAGTCGGATATTAAGGGAGTTTTAAGGTATATTCCTAATGGAACTGCCATGGTTCTGTTGAATTCGAAGAAGTCCACGATGTCAAAGCCTACTAATCTATCGTCTTTGTAGGCTTCCATCATCAACCCATGGTCGTGTTCTCTAAAGAATCGTTCCAAAGAGAGTAATTCTTCATAGTCCCAGAAATCAAGTTTTTTGCGTGTCATGTGTCTTGATAAAATGTAAATGTGGTTCGGCGTGAATGTCTTAGTCAGTTTTATGTGATAACCCATCTTTTCTGCCTGTTTTAAACGGTTGCGGATGTTCTTGTATCGGTTTCCTCTCATGTCGAAGTCAAATGCGTTTGTACGTATGTGGAAATCCCAGTCCACATATCTTGTTTTGACATTGGATACTCCGTGAATAGAGATGGGCGATATGATGTTCAGCTTCTTAATGGGTAGTTCAGTTAGTTCTCGCACGCAGTTAAATCTATTCTCTCTATTCCCTCCTAAGCCAAACAAGATGGCATCGGCTTCCCCGTAGCGGTTGAGGAATATTGGAAAATCGTCATTATACAGCATTACTTGGTCGGACACTATCGAATATAAGCAGAGCAGGTGCTCATACATATAGCCCCTCCTCTGCAGGTCTTCTTTTTCACTCTTGTCCAGTACTTGAAGCGTCCGCACAACCATAGTTGAGACCTATAGTACACTCACCTAATCCCTATCTCATATAAGTTTTCTGACTTCTTGCAGAAGAACGATTTCGGGATTCAAACCTAAAATTTCGAGTGGGGTGAGGGGGATTTGAACCCCCGACCTCCAGCGATCTGTGATGAGGTTAGGGAGTCCTTGACCCCGGCCTCATACACCCCAGGCTGGTATCATAGACCAAACTAGACGACCACCCCATTACGGCAGGTCTATACCCCCATAGAAGAGGCAATCTTAAAGACGTTATGGCAGAACCGCCACCTGAAGTGGGTCAAGACCTTTGGGAATCGGCTCAAGCGAATAGCAAAGGAGACCGAAGAAGTATACTAAAAAATCAATTCACGGGTAAGGCCGTTATCTCTGTGTGTATGTGAATGTATGTACGAGTGTAGAGAGCACAGAAGAGAGGCTAATATCCAAAAATTCTAACCTGACCGCTCCCTAGATTTTCGCATTATTCTCGATGCTTCCCTAATCTTCTCTCTTTCCTCTTCGGTTAGGCTCTCCCAGTTTAGGCCCTCTTGTGTTGCTCGCTGTTGTTTTACCTTGAACTTAATCTTGGAGACATTTTTCTTAGAAGTTCCACCTTTAGCATCAACCATAGATAACTTGAGACCGCCTTCTCCTTTCTCGGTTACTACCGCTAACTCGAACTCTATTTCTCCACTAAGTGGGTATTCCCATAACGAGCCTTTTTCTTTTAGCGTACCCTTCTCAATACCTTGTAAAATAGACTTTATATAATCCTCAATCTCTTGACTGTCAAACTCAGGCAACCGAGCCACCAATACCCAGTCGCTTCGACCTTAGCCAAAAGGTTTGCCCATACCGCTCAGGGACTCGGTATTACACTTGAAATACCTGATAGCCTGAGCTAATAATTGCGGGTTCTAGTGCAGATAGCATAGAGGAGAGCTATTCTAGAGATTCTTTCCATTTTTCATACCATGTTTTGCTAACCCATTTGTGTTTTTCACAGGCGTTGAGTATTGTTTCTACATCGGTTCTATGCTCTGGGTTGTGAAATGGACAGTCATTATTTTCTGTAATTTTTAGTTCGCCTCTAAGCAGTGCCTCTTTAACCCAACCCTTCAAGATTCCTTCATCCCCCAAGATGGATTAGTCATTCGGCTTATAAACCCTTTCTCTACTAAATGCCCCCTGAATACTCCTTCGAGTCTTTGAGTTTCCTGAAAGTCCTTCAAGAGGACAAGAGTAATATAGTCTCGTTTCCAATTGTTAGTTGTTGGTTTCGAGAACATCAGAAACTAACATCTGCGCCGAGAAGTTGACCACTGGCCTACGAGCACGATGTTAACGTGCCTACGCCAGTTGGGTCAACCCCTCAAGACACCAAGATACATATGAGATATTTATGATTTACTTGGAATGTTAGTTTAGTTTCACCTATTCTCTACCTAATATTCTTCCCCCGAAGATACCCATATTCTAGAACAATCGAGTCAAGGTTTTCACAAGCCATGTCCTTTCTCTTCTAGATATCTTCATCATAACTCCTAAGTCAATCGAGCCTATGTTACTTTGAGGTAAAATGGACTCAGACGGTAAGGGATTCATCTTTACAGAGAATATCCCTGACCAAACTAGAGGACCATCCATCCGTGGTTAAGGGCCGTCTGAGAGAAGGCCTCCCAAGCACGACTAAAGCTCTAGGATCGACGAACCTGTCCGATCCCCTAGAAGGCTGAGTCCCCACTCTTCCCCGCGAGTAACGGATGTATGTCGAACCTCACCACGCCTATGGGAACCTTACCTTCCACGGCTTCCACGATCCTTGCTGTCCCGAGGTGTCCGAATCCGCCGCACAGTTCTATGGCGAATAGGTCTTTCTCGGCCAGTTTCTTGCAGACCTCCACGGCCTGTTCGTAGTCGTGGACAGGCACCGTGATGCACCCTCCCGTAGGCGTCTCCACGATCTTTTTCTCTTTATCTGGGTCGCAGCCTTCAGCTGCCCCAAGGAACACGAAAGCGAAATAACGTTTCCTCTTTGCCATCCTCAGCTCCCTCGCATCAGCGTTTATCTCCATGTCCATATATTTGATTAATCACTCGCGCTCCAGATTTAGGGTGAGGACCTTGGGAGACATCGGAAAGTGGAACAAGCCGTGGCAGAAAGAGGAGAGGGAGAAGCCACTCCTCCATTTCTGTCCCGTCTGCGGCTCCACAGAGATCACGTGGATAGGTGGCCTACCCCTCCTAGCACCCCACATGGAATGCAAGGAATGCGGCCACCGAGGAATCTTCCTCCTAGGCGACACCGAGATGATTCAAGCGGTCAGGAGAAGCTACCTCGAAGGCAAGGAAAAGACTCAGGAGGACGAAACTGAACGAGAGGACGAGTGACGCAACCACCTAGGCCTTCCCTCAAGGAACCCCGTGAGGAAACGGGCGAACCCCTCTCTATGATATATACCTAGAACCTCAGCGCCGACGAGGAGCCTCGAAGAAGCCAAAGCCTCAACGAGACCTTTGGAGACCCCTACTCCACGGCCGCCATCAGACAACTTGTCCCTAAGAAGGACTTCGGCTGAGACATACTGCCTCCTCACGCCGGCAACCCATCTACCCTCCTCGACCCACGGACCAACCACCGCATCGGCCACATGCTTCTCCAAGAATGGAGTCACCCCCTCCGTATCTCCCGGAGGCCCCAGATGACGCTTAGTCTTGCGGAGGCTCTTAGATTCTAAACCGAAGACTATCACAGAGGATTCAACCTCGTCACTCCAAACACCCGATCGGAGCACAACGAAGTCGTTGGCCTCCAACAAACGCTTCAAAGCACCATGAGTCCTAAGAAGCTCCCCCCACAAGATGTCTGGAACCTCCTCACCAGTCTTCACCTCCAACGCAACCACGTCATATTCCAAGGAGGAGAGAATCTCCCTCAGACGCTTTTCGGACATCTTCTCAACCGTAGGGTAGAAGAATGAAATCGAAGGCGATCTAAGGAGGAACCTTGCGGCAGCGATTAGCTCGGACATGCGTTCCTTTGAGACGGCTGCGGCCACGTTCCTGTTCTGGTCCACAGGGTCCACGACTATCAGAGGAGCATGGAACAGTCTCCTCGCCTCACTCACATTGCCTTGGTAGACGTTTTCCGGGTCGACCACCTCCCCGAACCGCCACTTGGACATCGCCTCAAGAGCCTTCGGGAAGGAGCCGTAGTGTAGTATGAGGAGTTCGCAGAGGTATCCGCTCAGGCCACTGACCCGAATCTCCGCGCCGTACGCGCCTATTCCCTTGACGAGCCTCTTGAAGACCCGAATCTCGTCCGCCAGATGATTTGCTTTAAGCTCCTCGACTACATACCTTGTATGGTACGGGGACCTGTCGGCCGCGCTCAGCCAGTTGCCGGGGGTAGTCCCGTAACAGGGTACGATGTTGACCCTGACATCGTCCACCCAAGCCTCCAAATAGGCGTGCTCCGCGTAGCGCTCCCGTTGCCTATACCCTGAGACCGCCCGCCTAGCTATGGTGAGGCCGAGTTCGCCAAGCTCCTTCTTACTGACGCTGGTTGGGAAGAGCATGAAGACATCTATGTCCACATCCCCGCTGAGCCACGTATCCTTCGCTACTGAGCCGCCGATCTCAACAACGACGTTTCGACCGATTCTCTTGATCTCCTCAACGACTAGGGTTCGCACAAGTTCGGCGACGGTTCTAACGTGCTCCCTCTCCTCTGGTCCGGGCACTACCTGCCTAAGGACATCGTCTACGACTTCACTAAGAGTCGGGCACACTGCAAAGCCTCACTTCGTTTAAGGTCTCCCTGTCAGATATTTAAGAGAGGAGAGACCCCCTTGAATCCCTGACGCCCCTATGAGCTACAGAGAACTAACCTGCCAAAACCTCGAGTTCGGAGGCTTCGGAAGAAAGGCTGAACAGCCACGATACTCCATCCTAGGAGTCCCCTACGACTTCACAAGCACCTACCGCCCAGGGTCCAGATTCGGCCCAAACGCCATCAGGCAAGCATCCCTAAATCTAGAAGCTTACTGCCTCAGAACCACCTTCGATGTCGAGAACGTAGCCATAGAGGACCTAGGAGACCTGAACGTTCTCAACGACGCCACCGCGACAGCGGAACTAGTTAGGAAAATCGTCGGAGAAATAGTCGAGGAAGAAAAGTTCCCGATAGTCCTCGGCGGGGAACACACCATCACCTACGGATCTACCCGAGCCTTCGAGAAAACTGCCGTCCTGAGCTTCGACGCCCACCTAGACTTGCGCAATGAGTATCTGGGAAACAGGCTCTCCCACGCTACCTATATGAGACGACTCTGCGAAAACCTTGGCCCGGAGAGGATCTTTGAGGTCGGGGTTCGGGCCCTCAGTACAGAGGAGTTGGTCTTCGCGAAAGAGAAGGGCCTGCAGTTCTTGACGGCTCTTGAAGTTGAACGCTTGGGCATCGAAAGAGTAGTTGAAAGGTTAAAGCGGTGGGTTTCAAAGTTTGAGGGCCTGTATCTGACTGTGGACATGGACGTTTTGGATCCCGCATATGCGCCGGGCGTTGGAAACCCTGTTCCCGAGGGATTATCTCCAACCCAGCTACTGGACTTGCTGGAGGAGATTTGCGGGTCGAAGATCTTGGGTCTGGACGTGGTCGAGGTCTCGCCCAACTACGACTCGGGTCTGAGTGCCATTCAGGCTTCGAACATCATCTATAACGTCATAGCTTTCCGAGAGGCAACCAAGGCCTGAAGGATTCGGCGCTTGTCGGAACCTGGCTTTGAGGGGGGTGGAACGAAACAATAGATTTAAATCTTCAGATATGTATCCCCCTCGCAACCTGTTAAGAGGAAACTGCCCATGGCAGCTGATTCTACTCAGTCTGAGAAAGTCGCCCTCGGCCTCTTCGAGAAGTATCTCACCCTCTGGATCGCCTCATGCATCGTCGTGGGGCTACTCCTTGGGAGGTTCCTTCCGTCTTTCGGCGAAACCTTGGATTCTTTGAAGTTTCGTCAACTGTCAATCCCGATAGGCGTTTGCCTCTTCTTCATGATGTATCCGACTGTTGTGGGCATATCCTTCAGCGACATCAAGAAGGCGGCCAGAAAACCCAAGCCAATGCTCCTCACCATAATCGCGAATTGGGCCATAGCCCCACCCTTAATGACGTTATACGCCAATCTAATACTCACCGACCCCATGCACAAAGCGGGCGTCATACTCCTAGGCATGTCTCCATGCACGGCGATGGTCATGTGGTGGATAATGTTAGCCAAGGGAGACCTTGCACAAGGACTGATAAACACGACCATAAACGCCCTGTTGATGGTGATCCTCTACGCACCACAGTCCGCCTTCTACCTAGGCGTTAGTGGTATACCCGTCCCGTGGGACCTAATCGCTCTAAGCGTCATAGTGTTCATAGCCCTCCCGGTATCTCTAGGAGGAATATCGAGGAAGCTACTGATCGATAGAAAGGGAAAAGACTGGTTCGACAACACATACCTTGGACTTGTGCGGAAGATATCCATCATCGCCTTGTTGATGACCTTGATAGTCATGTTTTCCCTTCAAGGAAAGATAATCCTCAGCGACCCACTCTTAGTGGCTTACCTCGCCGCACCGAACCTGCTCCACTACGTCACAATGATCGTCATAACCTATTCTGTCTCGTGGCTTTCAAACTGGGACTATGCAACAGCCATAGACACTACCCTCATAGGTTCAAGCAGCCACTTTGAAGTCGCTATCGCAGTTGCGACAACCCTCTACGGCATAAACTCCGGCGCAGCCTTAGCCACGGTAATCGGTCCCCTTATGGAGGTCCCTCTGATGCTCTCCCTCGTGAGGTTCGGCTTGAAGACGAGTAAGTACTTTCCAAGGAACAAAGTTAAGACACCACAGACCCCTAAAATAAGCCGAGCATAGACTCAGAATCCAGCGCAGTCTCTGAAAGACTAATACCACTGCCTTTATTCAGATTCTACATATTACATCGAGATAAGCCGACACTGTAAAGACATTCACCACATCCAAGTTCGTTCGCATAACAGTCTCGATCATTTGTTTCTGCGAAGAAACATCCCAAGGTTGAGAATTGACAGTCCCCACACCATGGTATATTATCATCGATATTCTTTCTAATATTTCTTAATTCCTTATAGTTTTCACCATTCCATATATCTTCGATAGTCTCTTCTCGAAGGTCTCCAAAAATGACCTCATGAACCTTTTTCATATGCATATTTACATATAAGTTATGTGAATACGCGAAATCCATGCAAGGAGCCACCTTACCGTCTGATCTAATAAAGATAGCATTCTTATCCACATATGGGCAG
>Ga0172362_10006023_pt1 | contig 10452 bp, 6 predicted proteins | sample LakKivs1_kivu2a2_FD_114534 | JGI IMG/M metagenome (GOLD analysis project Ga0172362, IMG submission 114534) | Sediment microbial communities from Lake Kivu, Rwanda - Sediment s1_kivu2a2 | ecosystem: Environmental > Aquatic > Freshwater > Lake > Sediment | place: Rwanda: Western Province, Lake... | reverse complement strand
CTGGTTTCGTCACTCCTTCGGTGGATGCCAGCCAATACCCAATAGCTTCGCGCTGTGGCATGGCACTTGACAAAAAAGCTGAGGAGAGGAGGAAGGAGGTGTTGCAAGCAGCGGAAGTGGCTTGCCGGGTGAGTTGGGTGGGAGGAAGAAGTCCAACCGCGTGATGCGATCAGCAGTGGATGTGTCTATAGGCACAACTGTATGGAGAGGAACCAATGCGGAAACTGACAGCACCAGAGGAGAAACCGTTGGGACTCCCTACTGCTGTGCCTTCTCGATCTTGGCCCACGAATCACGTAACGCGACCGTCCGATTGAATACGAGCCTTTCGTCGGTCGAATCTGGATCCACGCAGAAATAACCCTGTCTCTCGAACTGGTATATGCTTCCCGGTGCGGCGCCCGCTAGACTGGGTTCAACCCGGCACGAGGTCAGCGTCTCCAACGACTTGGGGTTCAGATGGGCTATGAAATCCTCACCATCCTCCCCATCGAGGGGGTTGGCTTTCAAGAAGAGGCGATCGTACAGGCGCACTTCGGCTTCAAGGGAGTGGGCCGCCGAAACCCAATGCAACGTGCCCCGGACCGTGCGTCCGTCTGGAGCCCAACCCCCTCGGGTCTGCGGGTCATAGGTAGAGTGCAGCTCCACCACTTCGCCGGTGTGTTCGTCCTTCACCACGCCTCCACAGGTGATATAGTAGGCGTATCGCAGCCGTACCTCACGGCCGGGAGCCAGACGGAACCACTTTCTCGGTGGATCCTCGCGAAAGTCCTCCCCTTCAATGTACAGCACGCGGGAGAAAGGAACCTTCCGAGCGCCCATAGAGGGATCTTCCGGATTGTTCACGCAGTCCATCTCCTCTACCAGGTCTTCTGGATAGTTGTCAATCACCAGCTTCAGGGGGCGCAGCACCCCGAAAACACGCGGAGCCCGTTGATTCAGATCTTGGCGGATGCAGTGCTCCAGCAGTCCTATATCCACGATACTATTCGTCTTGGCCACTCCGATGAGATCACAGAAGTCTCGGATGGCCTCTGGCGTGTAGCCCCGTCGCCGCAATCCCGATAGGGTGGGCATCCGGGGATCGTCCCAGCCATTGACATGCTCTGCTTCCACCAATTTCAGAAGCCTTCGCTTGCTCAGCACGGTGTAGCTGAGGTTAAGGCGCGCGAACTCGATTTGCTGCGGATGGTGGATATTCAATTGGTCGAGAAACCAATCGTACAAGGGGCGATGGTCTTCGTATTCCAGCGAGCAGAGAGAATGGGTGATCCCTTCTATGGAATCGGAAAGGGGATGGGCCCAGTCGTACATGGGATAAATGCACCATGTGTCGCCCGTTCGGTGGTGCGGGGCCTTGATCATGCGGTACATGACCGGGTCTCGCAGGTTGAGGTTGGGAGAGGCCATGTCAATCTTGGCTCGCAGTGTCCGGGAACCCTCCTCGAACTCGCCAGCCCGCATGCGCTCGAACAGGTCCAGGTTCTCTTCGACCGAACGGTTGCGATACGGACTGTCCCTGCCGGGCTCCATCAACGTGCCCCGGTACGCTCTGATTTCCTCCGGGCTTAAGTCGCAGACATAGGCCTTATCCTTTTTGATCAACTCCACAGCATACTCATAGAGTTGCTCAAAGTAGTCTGAGGCGAAGAATAACCGATCTCCCCAATCGAATCCCAGCCATCGAATGTCCGACTTCTGGGATTCCACGTACTCAACTTCCTCTTTGGTGGGATTGGTATCATCGAATCGCAGATTGCACAGGCCTCCATAGTCCGCAGCAACGCCGAAATTAATGCAGATGGCCTTGGCGTGTCCGATATGCAGATAACCATTCGGCTCCGGCGGAAACCGGGTATGCACCCTTCCGCCGAAGCGGTTGGTCCTCAGGTCCTCCTCGACAGCCGCTCGGATGAAGTCGGAGGGGAGAGAAGAAGCGTCGCCTGAAGTCATATTCACAACCCCTTTCCTGCTTTCTCTCTGTTGATCAGTCCTGGCTTGAGCACCAAAGCCCGGACCTAGGTCCGGGCTTCTTGAGATCAAGACCCGTTCTGATGAACTGTACCCCCGGGGCGACTCGAACGCCCGCACACGGCTTCGGAGGCCGCCGCTCTATCCGCCTGAGCTACGGGGGCAGAAAGAGGCTGGGGGACGAGGATTCGAACCTCGGTCGGCTGATCCAGAGTCAGCTGTCCTACCATTGGACGATCCCCCAGTGATACTATCCAGTCCTAAATTCTCCCCTGACCTTCGGATTCCCCTTCTTCTCGAATCACTTTTTCCAGGCTGCTCGCCTTACTTGTCTTTCGGCTTGACCTCAAACGCCGATTGGGAACGGAAAAGCAAACCGAGTTTCTAACATCTGTAACAATGTTTCTGCTGCATCGAAGGCATTCACAGTGTCCAGATCGGATATTCAGCGTCGGCTGCGAGGAGTGACACACCTTCTCCTTGTGCCAGGTCAATCACGAGAAACTGCATCAGGCGAAGCTTATCGGCGCGCGGCAAGGTTCTTACGGCTGGAAGTAGCTCAGTGAGTGACATCCTTTAGCACCTCTTGTCTGTTCATGGTCCTCACCGAAGTATAGCAGACAGTCCTTGCCCTTCAAAGTCCGGATTGTCCCTTGAACTCAAGAAGCATGAAGCTTCTCAAGCACCCATCCCCGGATCAAAGCAGGATATTCAATGCCTTTGGATTCGGCAATGCGCTTAACTGCTTCGACTTCTTGAGGTTGCAAGGGCACGAAAACCGCTGTCATCTTGCGCTCAAAAACCGGCTGGGTGACTTCTTCCAATCGGTCTTCAAAATCTGTCAGATCGTGCGCATCCCAAAACCTGGCCAGTTCTTCAATTGAATCAGTCTCAGGAATCTTCAGTTTGTTCATCTTTTCTTCCACTGATTGAATCGCTGTTTCTCCTTGTGAGTCATTGATCGGGCCGTAACGGGGTATCCATTGCCATTGGGAAACTGAATCACCACGCAGAACAGATAGCGTCCCGCCGCCGTTTGTCCCAGGACGTAGTAGACCGGGTTTTTCCCCTTGGACCTGGCCTGGAGCAACAGGGCTCGACCAAAGCATACCTCTTCCACTTCTTCAGGTTCTATCCCGTGCGAAGCGACGTGGTCAATCCTGTCTTCGGGCCAAATCAGCCTGTGAATCTTCATGCCCTAATTATACAACAAGGCGTGCTTGCTGACATCTTGCGATATAATACCCTTCTGCGGCATGTTATCTGGATTTTTCCCGTGTATCCCCCCTTGAAGTTTATGGAGCGTTTGGGCTGCATAATATCCTTACCACAACAAGCCCAAACGGATACAATGAGGAACGACAGAGCAGCCGGAGCAGCCTGTCCTAGTGGACTGTCCGGGGGACGCCAGCCTGCTGCCAGTTCATCAAATGACAATGATCATTTCGAAACCAAAAACCACTGGGATTATAGCACCAAATCATCAGTCCTGCAAGTCCGCAAGCCGAGCCAACGCATTATCCAGCCGCGCCAGCACCCGATCTCGACCGATGGCCGCCAACGTGCCGAAAAGGGGTGGCGCCACAGTCTTGCCCATGGCCGCCACGCGGATGATGCCAAACAGTTGGCCCGGCTTCAAGCCCAACCCCTCCCGCGCTAGGAGGTACAGCGTTTCCTCCAGAGTGTCCCGCTCGAAATCCGGTAGCTGGGCCAATACCTCCCGCGTGGTGTGCAGTGCAGCCAGCGATTCCTCAACCGTCATCTTGTGGCCCACCAGGAGGTGGGAATCATAATCTATGCCCTCCGCGAAGACAAAGTCCACCAGCGGCACCACGTCGTTGAGGGTCTTCATCCGCTCCTGCACCAGCGGCACCAACTTCCGCACCTTGTCCAAAGAGGCGTCGAGGCCGGCATCGCAAAGCACGGCCACCAGCCGCGCTGCCAGGTCATCGGGCGGAAGGGCGCGGAGGTATTCGCTGTTCATCCAATCCAGCTTGCTGTAGGAGAAGCGCGCCGCTGCCGGCTGGACACGGGTGAGGTCGAAACGCTGTACTAGCTCCTCCCGAGAGAAAATCTCCCGCTCCTCCCCTTCGCCGGGCGACCAACCCAGCAGTGCCAGGAAGTTGAACAGGGCTTCCGGCAGGTAGCCCATCCGCCGGAACTCCGTGACGGAGGTCGCACCATGCCGCTTGGACAACCGCTTGCCATCCTCACCCAGAACGATGGGCACATGGGCGAAGGTCGGTATCTCCCAGCCGAAGGCCTGGTACAGCAGGAGGTGTTTGGGCGTGCTGGACACCCACTCGTCCGCCCGGATGATGTGGGTGATGCGCATCTCGTGGTCGTCCACCACGACGGCCAGATGGTAGGTGGGGAAGCCGTCGGACTTGAGCAGCACCTGGTCGTCAATAAGCCGTTTCTCGAAAGTAATGTCGCCTCGGATCAGGTCGTGCAGGGTGGTTGTGCCCTCCAGGGGGACAGCCAAACGGATGACGTGTGGTTCGTCGGAGGATACCTCGCCGGGGGCTTTGAAGCGGCACAGGCGGTCGTAGCCCAGGAGTCTGTCACGCTTCTGCTGCTCCCTGCGCAGGGCGGCCAGTCGCTCCGGACTGCAGTTGCAGCGGTAGGCCTGGCCAGTGGCCACCAGTTGCTCGGCGTACTTTCGGTACGAGGGCAGCCGCTGAGACTGCACATAAGGGCCGTAGGGACCACCCACATCCGGCCCCTCATCCCAATCCAGCCCCAGCCAGCGCAACCCCTCCTTGATGGCCTCCTCCGAGCCGGGCACGTAGCGCGTCCGGTCGGTGTCCTCGATGCGCAGGATGAGCTTTCCCCCCTGCTGGCGGGCGAAAAGCCAGTTGAACACCACGGTGCGGATATTGCCAATATGGGGCTCGCCCGTAGGACTGGGAGCGAAGCGCACCCGAACCTGATCTGTCACTTCTTCAACTACTCCTCAATGTACCCCCCAGAGCTCGGATGGCATCGCTTGCCACATCGCGCAACACCATGAAGGGAGTTTGCCGGTAGACAGACTCGATAGCCGGCAGGTGTTCCCTGGCCCCCACCTCCACCAGTGTGTCAATGGCCACTGATTTGAGCATCTCCAGGGGCGGCATCACCCCCGGCAAGGGTGAGCCCTCCACGATGCGCAGCGGTTCTTCGCGGGCCAGCAATTGGGCCAGGAGGGGTGCGCATCTCGGATCCCGCAGCTCCTTCAATTTGAGGATAGCCTGATCTTAAGCGTCACCATATTCCAGTGGCGGAGTCACCTACCCAATGACCGGTTCCGGCTGCTTACCCCTCGCAAACTGAGCACATACCATTACGCGTCAGGGAGTGTAGTTCTTCATGATGATGGGCAGGTGGATACGCACGGGGTTAATCATGACCTTGGCCGTAGCCTCCACCTTCTGGCCGCTCAAAGCACCAGTGGCCGTGGCCACATTCTCCGCCCAGCCACTGCCGCTTAAGGCACGCACCTGGAAGGAGATTTTCATCGTCTTACTACCGTCCAAGAGGCCGCTCCAGCTAAGCTCTTTCGTCAGAATGTTATAGAATGGTGTGGCTCCTATGGATGCCCTCTGTGAGCCGGGGATGAACTCCACGAAGCTGGGCATGGGATCGACGATGGAGACACCCTCGGGGTCGGTGCCCATGTTGCTCACCCCTAAGGTATAGGTGAAAACATCACCTTCGCCGGCTATGTCCTGGCTGGCGCTCTTTGTAAGGGTGAGGGCGATGGTGGGGGTGATGAAGTTAACGGTGACCGGAACCTGGAGAGCCGTAGGAGCGCTGGCCGGGCCGACGAATATCAGCCCCTCCCATGTGGTTCGTGGCTGGAATGTTTTGGTGAAGGCTGTGGTGAAGGTGACCGGCGTGTTGGCGGGGATAGGGCCCGTGGGAACCCTCGTCACCACCATGTCCGTGCCATAGATAGCGTAGATGTCGGTGTCGAAGGTTGACACACCGCCGGGCACGCTCCAGCCATGGACAGTGATCCAGTAGAGCCCATCTGCCGGGAAGGTGACTTTAACTTGCTCTTCGGCAACGGGGGTGGTGGAAGAACCAACCAGCGTATCCTCGGGGGTACATTCCCACACCCCGTCACCATCGTCCAGATAGATGTAAAGGTCAATATCCAGGGCAGGCGCCGCGCTGGTGGTGGAGACGTCCAACATCGCGCCGTTAGCGATGTCTATTGAGTACACCCGGCTGGCCGTGCACTCGTCGGCCGGGTCATCCTGGTAGATGGTCTGGTCCCTCAGATACTGCGGCTGGCTGAGGCCATAAGCCTCGGCTGCCATTCCCTCGACAATGTCCGCCGTCGCCTTGAAGGTCATCGTCCATGACTCACTGGATGGATAGGGCGGACTACCCACTATCTTACCTGTGGTAATCTCCACCTTTGGAGGCTGTATCGAAGCCCCGTAGCTCCTGCCCCAAAACGGCTCGTGCAGTTCCTTGCCTGCATAGAGGACGTTGTGTAGGGCGATGAAGCCAAGGCCGTCCCTCTGCTCCGCACCCACTACCTCCCGTGGACCTCCAGTGGCTGTTTTGAAAGTGAAGACACCGCCCCCTATATTGGTGTCATCGCTTCCTCCCACGAGCTCCACGCTCTGCGGGCCGAAGAAGGCGGGGTCGTTGGTGGAGTAGACATCACGCACTGAGCCATAGACCCAGGTGTCCACGTCGGTGGAGGCGAACGGTTCATATTCATGGACAGCTACATCATCTATGTACCACTCGTCGTCGTAATCCCCTTCGTAGCGAAAGGCGATGTAGACCTGCTGACCGGCATAGGCACTCAGCTTCACGACCTGCGGAATCCATGTATCACCAGTGTCGTCAGACCACAACTCGACGTAGGTGGAAAGGGTGGGATTAGGGTTCGGATCAGTGGTGATCCACACGCCATGGTAGTAGTAGTGAGCCTGCCAATAATCCCGCTGCCAAAAAGAGAGTACGGGGTTGGTGATGGGCACGGTGATCCTGGGCGTAACCAGCCAGGATATGGCATATTCGGTGGTGTTGTCATCGTTGTGCCAGGCATAATAGGTGCCACCGTGCGGGTTGCCGTGGGATCCAGGCGTGCCGGTAGTACCCTGCAGCCAGCCAGGATCATCGGTTGCACCGGTGGCGTAGGTCGTCCACCCAGTTGGCAGCCATGTCTCGAAGCCCTCGGAAAAGATGGGCACGGGCGGTGGGGGCGGCCCATGGACCCACTGGGTGTCCACTATCATTGATTTACCAGGCGCGGTCGTGCCGGTGGGGAGGTCGAAGTAGTATAGCTTCCAATCGCCAGACTCATACCGCCAGTCCCAGTCGAAGCCACCGAAGAGGTGACCGTTATCGTAGGGTAGGTCGCCGATGGGCTCGGTCAGGGACTGGGCGCCGAAGGAGAAGCTGGGCGAATCGGTGGCCACGTTGACTACCACCGGTATGACGGTGGTGTGCGCGACATCCTCGGCGTAGAGGGCCCCTTCGTAGATGCCAGGGCGCGTGCCCGCCGGGACACTCATCGTGGCCTGGAAGGAATCACTACCACCACCGGAGACGCTCAGGCTGCTCTTATCCAGGCTCAGCCAACCCCAGTCGGCCTTGCGATAAAAGCTGAGGCGTACCTGGAAGGTGGTAGTGATACCGCCGACAAGGGCATAACGTCGCTGGATGCCGAAGAACACGCCGTCATGCATCCTACTCTTCCCCTCCCCCAGGCTCGCCTCCAGGTAGTCCCCGGCGGGATAGCCATAAGTGAAACGGTTGTACTCATAGTCGTCTATCTCGCCTGCGTCCACCAGACCGTTCCCATTAGCATCCACCCAGAGGTTGGTGTCTCCATTGACATCCGTCCAGTCGTAGAAGTAGACTCGCCAACCGGAGTCATAGGAGTAATTGGCGTCCACATCGAACTGCTCGAAGGGGAAGACGACCTGAGCCCTCACCATAGCCGGGTTGGTTGTGCTGATAATGTTTGTGATGTCAGTGACCCAGTTTGGCAGCGTGAAAGGCGGCACGCTCACATCCGTGATGGTGAGGGTGAAGGTGATCTCCTCGTATCGCTCCAGGATGGCATCGGAGAGGATGATGTTGGCGGTAGTGGTGGCGGGGTTGGTGACCTGGAAGGTCTTGGAGCTTGATCCTCCGGCGGGCATGATGTTTGGGAAGGCTGGATACTCGGCGCCTCGGTAGTCTCCTGCTGTCCAGAAGGCCGGGTAGATGGAGAAGGTTCCCAAACCGGCGGCGATGTCCGTGGCCCTATCGGCGTTGACGTTTCCCGCCCCCTGGACGAGGACATCGTAACCGAGGTCGTCGGCGCCGTTCATCAGAATGGTTCGCGCCTTGTCCCAGGTGGGCCAGCTGCCGTACTTGGACTTGTAGGCCTGGTACACCAGGGCCAGATTGCCGGCGGCGATGGGGCAGGCCATCGATGTGCCGCCGAAGACGTCATAGGCGAAATTGCCGGCCGGCACACCATAGTAATAGGCCCAAAGGTTGATCGGATTTGCACCAGTGCCCCAGGCGCCCACGGCAACCACATTTGGCTCCACCACTCCCAAGGTGTTTGCCCCACGGCAGGACCAGGGCTGCACATCTCCGAAGGTTAGCTGATCGGTGTAGGTGATTGGCTCAAAGGCGGTCAACGTGCCGTACCGGGTGCTTGCTCCCACGCCGATGATGGTGCCTCCGTCGGGCTCGGTAACCGTCCAGTAGCCATGTCCTCCGTTGCCTGTGGCTACCAGGAAGGACCCATCAAAGTAGTTTCGGTTCAGCCAGTGGGCGAAGCGGGATGTGGCATCCCAGCCATCGTTGATGGTTGCGCTCGCCCCCCAGGAGTTAGAGACTATATGGGCCTCATCTCCCGTTCTTGGCAACCCATCGAATCCCAGCGCCGAAAGCGTCCAGGAGTCAAAGGGGAGCCAGAATCCGTGTTCGAAAGCGGCCACCTTAGCCTTGGGGGCCATTCCCGATAGGACCGGACCAGTATGGAAAACGGGCATGATGGGACCTGCCTCCAGCGGATCGGTGATCACCCCCTGGGCTACCACGTCCCCGGTGCAGTTGGTCCCGTGGGTCTCAGAATCGCCCACGAAGGCGATCAGTCTACCTTGATCTGGGACAGGTGGATTTTCGTAAAGCACATTCATCCCCGGCGGGGGGTTAGCCCCGTCGGATATCCAGGTCAGGAGCCCCGAGGATAAGTCTCCCACCCCATCGCCATCCAGGTCCTTGTTGGTAGCGGGGTTGTTGATACTCAGCGGCATCTCATCGGTGAAGTCCTGGTCGAAGTCCAGGTCTACGTAGACCGTGTCGTAAACTCCCGCCGCGCCCTCGTCCACCAATAGCACAGCCGCCGGGGCGATGTCTGTAAACGCATACCCCAGGCCGAGGTAGTACCCCGCTTGCAGGTGAAAGTAGTCCGGATGGACGGTATAGCGGTAGTTGCCGCTCTGAGAGGTGTTAGAGAAGACAAAGGTCTTGCTCACCGGTGGCCACGGCCACCCGACACCGAAGCCGTAGTCAATTTTCAGGAGGGCGGTGCAGGTGATAGGGGTGCAGGTGGGGCTGGGGACGTCCAGGGTGTGTGCGTACCAGGTCCAGGTCACATTGTCCCAATAGGTATCCGGCCCGATGGTGAAGGTGGAGTCCGCAGCGTAGAAATAGCCGGAGAGGGTGTCGTAGCCATAGGGCCAGCCCGCGTAGGGGCCGGAGGGGACAGTGGCCCAGGTGTTCATTAGGTCTGGGTGGCCGAAGTCCACACCCGTGTCCACGACGGACACGGTGACTCCTTCTCCCTCGAAGCCCTTGGCCCAAGCTTCGGAGGCCTTGTGCACGTCCTTCACCTTGATGGTGGCGGGCTCGATGCCTCCCATGGGTGGGACGGCTTGAGCTTTCGGTCGCCTGGGTATCCGGACCCTCAGCTCTTCCAGCTTGGCTATGAGGGCTTCCTTGCCACCCTTTTCTATGACCGCCTTCATCTCCTCCGGGGAGGGAAAGTCAGGTCCCTTCCGCAGCTCCTCCAAACCGGGGGCGGGGACAGGCTGATAGGTCTCGAAGGAGATGATGGAGATGACGCCTTCTAGTCCTGCCAGCTTGAGGAGATCTCTCCCTTTTACCTTGCCGGTGACCCAGCGTAGATTCCCTAAAGGCTTACGGGATACAGCATCCTTGATGAGGCCCCGCCAGTCGGCATCTGCCGTCATCAGGACGGTGACCTCGGTCAGCTCCTCGCTTCTAGCTTTAGCCAGGGGACGCAAGTCTGGGGCTATCTTGGTAAGGCCGGCTTGATCGGCGGTACTGACCTCAGGTTCAGGAGGCCCCTCTGCATAAGCTAAAGGAGCAAAGAGCGTCAATACCATGGTCAGTACTAACCACGGACCTAACGTCTTCAATAATCCCTTTCGCATCTTGCCTTTCTCCTTTCATTGCATTTGCACACAGGGCAGCAAAAATCGTTTTGCGCTAAACCACCTCCTTTCG
>Ga0172362_10006022_pt1 | contig 10452 bp, 11 predicted proteins | sample LakKivs1_kivu2a2_FD_114534 | JGI IMG/M metagenome (GOLD analysis project Ga0172362, IMG submission 114534) | Sediment microbial communities from Lake Kivu, Rwanda - Sediment s1_kivu2a2 | ecosystem: Environmental > Aquatic > Freshwater > Lake > Sediment | place: Rwanda: Western Province, Lake... | reverse complement strand
GTCCTCACGATGACCTTTCCGTTCACGGTTTCCTCGTACGACATCACGGGGGACGTCAGTTTTCTGGCGGAGCATTTCCGGCAGCACGAGGACGCCGGGCTCGGCTGCGTCGCCTCCCAGGACGTGCGGATCGGAAGGGCCGCGGGCACCGGCCACCTCGTGCTCTCGGCGCGGCTGGTGCTGGCGCCGTTCGATCTGGGCGTGACGCAAGACTTCAGCCTGACGGCCGTGCCCTCCGAGATTCCCGGCGTGGACGAGGTGGCCATCCGGGCCGAACGCACGAGCGGCGCCGCCGCTGACTGGCGACGGGCCCAGCGCGTCTTCCTCCAGGACCTCCGCAAGCAGTTCCTCCTGTGGCGGACCCTGTCGGCGGAAGTCGCCGAGTCGTATCGCATGCAAACCTTGCAGGCGCTGGCCGGCGCGAACGAACCCGCGTCGCCGACGGGCGCCGGATCCGAGGGTGTCTCTTGAGCCAAGTGAACCCACCATCCGAGCGTCAAGCGCCGGTGCAGCGCGTGGACCGCGAACTCGAAGAGTTTCGCAGCCTGATGGAAGTCCCCTCGACGTTCGAGGAAGGGTTCACGTGGCCGGCCTTCATCGGCACCCTGTTCGTCGCCCTCGTCATGGTGCCCGGCTCGATCTACATGGGCCTCGTGGCGGGCGGCGGCGTGGGACCGGCCGCCCAGTGGGTGACCGTCATCCTCTTCATCGAGGTGGCGCGGCGGGCGAACAAGGTCCTCGGCCGGGCCGAGATCTACACGCTCTTCTACCTGGCGGCGGCGGCCATGGCGATGCCCTTCCAGGGCCTCCTGTGGAACCAGTTTTACGCCCAATCCACGGCGGCCCAGGCCAACGGCATCACGGAATCCCTGCCGACGTGGTTCGCCCCGACCGACCCGGACATCCTCGCGAAGCGGACGTTCTTCAGTTGGGATTGGATGCCGGCCATCGGCCTCATCCTCTTCGGAACCATCATGACGCGCCTCAATAACACCATTCTCGGCTATGGCCTGTTCCGAGTGGCCAGCGACATTGAGAAACTGCCGTTCCCGATGGCGCCGCTGGGCGCCCAGGGCATTCTGGCCCTCAGCGAGGAGCAGGAGGAAGAGAACCCGAACCGCGCGGCCGAGGATGCAAAAGGCGCCAAATCCTGGCGGTGGCGGGTCTTCTCCATCGGCACGGTCATCGGTCTGGCTTTCGGCGGCCTGTACGTCGGCCTCCCGACCATCACGGGCGCCGTCCTGGGATCGCCCATCCAGATTCTGCCCATCCCCTTCGTTGACTGGACGCAGAACACCGGCAAGTACCTGCCGGCCGTCGCCACGGGCCTTTCGCTCGACCTGGGGAACATCCTCATCGGCATGGTCCTTCCGTTCTTCGCGATGGTCGGCAGTTTCATCGGCCTCGTGAGCACCCTCATCGGGAACCCGATCCTCTACCACTTCGACATCCTGCACAACTGGAGCGACGGCGACAACACGCTCGTCACATCCTACAAGAACACGATTGATTTCTATTTCACCTTCACCATCGGCATCTCGCTGGCGATCGCCCTGATGGGCCTCCTCGCGGTCGCGAAGGCGATGCGCCAACTGCGCCAGCGCCGAGCCTCGGCGGCCAAGGCTCCCGTCCTGACCGCCGCACCCGCCGGCCGCGGCGACGTCCGGACCAAGTTCATCGTGGCCACCTACGCCGTCTCGGTGATCCTCTATATTCTGGTCTCCGGCTGGCTCATTGATTGGCATCCCGGCGTCATGACCGTGATGATCTTCTACGGCTTCCTCTACACGCCGATCATCAGTTACGCCACGGCGCGCCTCGAGGGCATCGCCGGCATGGTCGTCGAGATCCCGATGGTCCGCGAGGCGTCGTTCATCCTCTCGGGCTACCAGGGGGCCGCCGTCTGGTTCCTCCCAGTCCCTCTCAGCAACTACGGCATGCAGACGGTCGAGTATCGCCAGGCCGAACTCACGGGCACGAAGTTCACCAGCATCTGGAAATCCGAACTATTCCTGGCGCCGATCATCATTGTCATGAGCCTCATCTTCGCCAACTTCATCTGGAGCCTCGGACCCATTCCGGGACCCCAGTATCCCTTTGCCCAGAGGATGTGGGAACTGGGGGCCGAGGGGGCCGCCATCACCCAGTCGTCCACGCTCGGCGGGTACTCGACCTTCGAAGAGACCCTCAACTGGAACAAGGTGCCTTATCTCGTGAGCGGACTCACGATCGGAGGGGCGGCCCTCGTCATCCTGGGGAAACTCGGACTCCCCATTTTCCTCGTCTTCGGCGCCGTCCGAGGACTCGGTCAGACCGACCCCCACGTCGTCATCCCCAACCTCGTCGGGGCCCTCATCGGACGATACTATTTCCAGAAACGCATGGGCCTCGAGTGGCGCAAATTCGTGCCGGTCGTGGTGGCGGGGTACGCCTGCGGCGTGGGACTCATTGCCACGTTCTGCATCGGACTCACGTTCCTCGCGAAGAGTGTGTTCCAGTTGCCGTTTTAGCCGTGACGGATAACTAGCCGCGAGCGCTAGCGAGCGGCGCCATGGATCAACTTATGGCACAAAACGCAAAACCAGCGACTGACGCCCCGGACGGCGTCCTCATCCGGGTGCGCGGCGTGTCGAAAGTTTACGAACTGCGCGGCGGGACCGTCCACGCCCTGAGCGACATCAGCCTGGACGTGTACCGCGGCGAGTACCTCTCGGTCATGGGCCCCTCGGGTTCCGGCAAGAGCACCCTCTTCAACATGATCGGGGCGCTGGACGTGCCGTCGTCCGGATCGGTCACGATCGGCCCGCTGGACCTCACGCGCCTGAGCAGTCGCCAACTCGCCTATGTCCGGTGCAACTACATCGGCTACATCTTCCAGTCCTATAACCTCATCCCGTCGCTCTCGGCCCTGCGCAACGTCGCCCTGCCGCGCGTCTTCGGCGGCACCAGTTCCCACGAAGCCGACGAGGCCGCCGCGGCCGTCCTCAAACAGGTCGGCCTCGGCGACCGATTGGATCATCGCCCCGACGAGTTGTCGGGCGGCCAGCAACAGCGCGTCGCCATCGCCCGCGCGCTCGTCAACGACCCGGCCATCATGCTCGCCGACGAACCCACCGGAAACCTCGACCTGAAGACCGGGGCCGACATCATCGCCATCCTGAAGAGCCTCTCCGTGGAGCGCGGCGTGACGGTTATTACCGCGACGCATGACCATAAGATGCTCTCGAATTCCGACCGCGTCCTCTGGATGCGCGACGGCCGGGTGGACCGCATTGACCGCCGCGAAGACCTCGACATCCAGGAAGGCGCCCTGTCGGTCAATCCGTAAGCAGGTTTTACCTGACCTCTTCGTGCAGCGGTTATCCTGGGCCGCGAGAACACCACGAACAACCAAAGCCATCGCTGGCATTATTGCCGAGGGCCTTTATTCGTTCCATACACAGGCCCAGAGCGATTAATCTGGCGGTTTCCTGACGAATTTGGTTGGCGACTGCCGATTATTTTTGATTGACAGGGATTTGTTTGGGTGTTATAATCGCGCCGGTTCAATGCAAAGGAGAATAGCCGTGGCCGATACAATCAGCGATGCCATCAGGAACATCAGGATGCGCCGGCGTAAACTTGAAGCAGAATTAAGGCTTCTGGCAAAGGCCGAGAAATCCCTGTGTCGCATTGCCGGAACGACTGGCAGCCTCACCCCTAAAGCAAAACCAGTTGGCGATGTCCCGCCGCATAGCGTCTCCGATGTCATCCTTTCCGCCCTCAAGGAACTCGGGCAAGCGGAGTCCGGTGAAGTGATCGAGCATGTTAGAAAAAAGTACTTACCCGATGCAAACGAGAACACCATCCGCAGCCTGTTAAGCGTGTGGGCCGTCAAAGGCCGCGTGATTCGAACCGGCAAAAAATACTCGTTGCCCAAAGCAGCAGAAAACGAAGCGGGCAAAGCAAAGAGTTAAGATCGGAAGCGTGATACACGTGTCAAAACCCGTGGAGACTTTCCATGAAAAAAGAGACGATGATTCAGTTGTACGGCAGTTTTGAACGGGTCGTCATGACAGACACTGAGAGCGGACTTGATTTCTGGCGTGCGCGCGATCTTCAGGAGTTGTTGGGCTATATCGAATGGCGAAATTTCCTCACCGTGATTGCCAAGGCGATTACAGCATGTGATAACTCTGGCCAACACTCGGAGGACCATTTTGTTGCTATCAACAAAATGGTCGAGGTGGGTTCTGGTGTGCAGCGCGCGATTGAAGACGTGATGTTGACGCGCTATGCCTGTTATTTGATCGCCCAGAACGGAGACCCGGCCAAGGAGCCCATCGCGTTTGCTCAAACCTATTTTGCAGTTCAAACTCGCAAAATGGAAATTATCGAGCGGCGATTGGCCGATGTGGATCGTCTGAAGGCACGGAAGAAGCTGACAATATCCGAGAAGGAACTTTCCGGCCTCATTAAAGATAGGCTTGGAAACGACCAGAGTTTCGGAAGGATTCGCAGCAAAGGCGATCAAGCACTGTTTGGAGGATTGACCACACGGAACATGAAGGACAAGTTGGGTGTGCCGCGCGGAAATGCGCTGGCCGACTTCCTGCCTACAATCACAATTAAGGCCAAGGACTTTGCCAACGAAATCACCAACTTCAACGTCAGAAGAAACGATCTTCGAACCGAGCCCGACATCTCCAGCGAACACGTCGAGAGCAACAAGACCGTTAGGGGCGCTCTGAGGGAACGGGGCATCACGCCGGAATCCCTGCCCCCATCCGAAGACGTTAAGAAGATTGAACGCTGCTTGAAATCCGAGCCGAAGAAGATCGCTCGTACAGCCAGCAACCCTGACGCGCCTGACACGCCGAGTGACGACTAGAGCGTAGTCGCCCCCGACGGGGCTGAAAAAGCCTTCCATCTGTTCCCATCTGCGTGCATCTGCGGATGATCCGTTGTTGTCCGTGCCTCCGTGCCTCCGTACCCACGTACCTTCCAGGTTTCATGCTTGACGCGCGCTCGGCCGCCGCATGTAATAGCCGCAAGGACCTTTCAATAGCGAGGGGCATTGTGACGCCAGCAGAGCATGTGCGGTTCCGGTTGGCCGAGGACGTGACCCACGAGACCCTCGGGCCGGGCGAAGACACGGTGATCCTGTGCCTCCGCAACGGCCAGTTGTACACGTGCAACGAGACCACCGCGCTGTTCCTGCGGGCGATGGACGGCCGGCGGACCTTCGGCCAGATCGTGGACTACCTCTTGGAGCGCCTGGACGTCTCCCGCGAGGTCCTCTGGCGCGACTTGGCCGAGGTGGCCGACCGGCTGACAGCCGAGAAGATCATCGTCGAGACCGCGTAAAGGGCGCGCCGATGAGGCGGTGGCTATTGCGAGGCCATATCGGGGTCCTGGCGACGCTCGTGCCGCTGGCGGTGCGTCTGGTGGCGGTCGAGCGCCTGGTGCGTCTGCTGACTCCGCCGCGATGGTTCCGGCCGTACGCCGCCGTCGCCCCGGCGGAGATGGCCGACTTCGTGGCCCACCGACTCCGGAGGCCCCGGATGATGCGGCGGCGGGCGTGTCTGCGCCAGGGCCTCCTCTTGTTCCATTTCCTGCGGCTGGCGGGGCTTCCGGCCGTGGTGCACTTCGGCGTCTTCTCGCCGGCGACCGATCCGCGGCGGCTGCACGGCCATTGCTGGGTCACGCTGGGGGGCGTCTGCCTCTCTCCGCCGCCCGAGGCGCCTGCGGCGGTGCTCCTCTCACGCGGCGGAGAAAGCAATTGATTGCTTGACAGGGTGCTAGCCGAGGAAGATATAATGGCGATTTAGCCGGAGGGGGACTGCCCGTAGCAAAGGGAGAGCAAGATGGAGGCAGTGCAGACCGAGAAGCAGGCTGACGAGAAGGTCGCTTACGAGCGCCCGACGCTCGAAAAGCGCGAGCGCCTGGAAGAGGTGACCGAGCAGCCCGGCCCCACCCTGAGCGGCGAACCGATATAACCGCCAGCAACAGACTGAAAGGCCGAAGCACCGGGAGAATTCTATGGAGACCGATAAGGTTGAGAAGCAGGCCCCCGAGAAGGTCGCTTACGAGCGCCCGACGCTCCAGAAGCGCGAGCGCTTGGATGAGGTGACTGAGGGTGGCGAGCCTATTCTAAGCGGCGACCGCCTCGTTATGTAGCCGCCCTCGGCCACACGCAAGCCGCCCGGGGGGCTATGGTCCGTCTGACGCGTTGGCCATTTCAGCAGGTTCATTGCCTTGGACGGTCGGTATGAAAGGTGTGATGGCCACATATGACGTGCATGGCACGCACATCACTGTTGAAGCCCCCGGCACGGAACTGGGCGGCCTGGTTGACACGGTTCTGAAGTCCTGCGCCACCGACCAGCCTGATGAAAAGACCTTCCTCCTCGGCCTCCGGTACGGAGATCCCGCCCCGCCGGCCGACAGCGCGTCTCTGCGCCTCATCTGGAGCGGCCTTCTTCCGAACGGGCTGCCGATGGTCTTCCGGTACGCCGACGGCCAATGGGAGATCGAGTTGCCCGGCCGCGCCCGGGCGCGACTCGACTGGCCGCGCCGTCGAGCCGAGGTCGTCGTCGCTCGCGGTGCGGAGAGGTGTATTCTGGACGGCTGTATCCTGCCGCTCGTCTGTACGATTCTCGGCCACGCCGGTCAGCACGTGATCCACGCCGCCAGTCTGCTTGGGTCGTCCGGTCGCGGTCGCCGGGCCCTGCTGATCTCGGGAGTCAGCGGCGCGGGCAAGACCACGACGGCCCTGGCGCTGGCCGGCGCCGGCCTCGCCCTGCTGGCCGACGATGCGTCGTTCGTCCGCCTCGCCGGCGGCGGGTCGGAGGCCGAGGTATGGGGTCTGCCGCTCCCTTGCAAGGTCCACCGGAACACCCTGGCGATGCTCCCGTGGCTCGAGCGTTTGCCGCGGCGGCCGGCGCGGAGCGACGGCGAGTTTCTGATCGAGGTGGCCCGCGTGCAGCCGTCGGCCGCCCCGCCGGCTCCGCCGGCCCTGATCCTCTTTCTCGATCCGCGCAACGCCGAGGAGCACCGGGTGCAGCCCATGGAGAAGACGGCCGCGCTCTCGCGCCTTCTGCGGGAAAATGTCCGGGCTTATGAGCCGACCGCCGAGAGCGTCGCCGGCGAGGCCTTCGCCGCCATGGCCGCGCTCGTCCGCGCGAGCGCCACCTATCGCGTGAGCCTGTGCCCGAGCCTGGACGGGCTGCTCGACCGAATCATCCCCCTGCTGGAAGCGTGAGGCGCTGGTGCCATCCGAACTCGTATTTTCGTGGCTGCTCGCGCTCTGCGATCCCACCGGGCCGCGCGCCTCCCTGCCGGACGGGCGGCTGAGGGCGGCGCCTTTCGCGACACTTTGCGACCTGGCCGACCGCCACGGCGTCCTGCCGTCCTTCCTGGCCAACCTCAAGCAGGCGACGGCCGAAGGCGGCCCAGACAGGATCGTGCCGTCCGCAGGAGCCGCAGCAGCCGACGCGACGGCCCGAGCGCTGGCGAATGCCGAAAGGCGTCTCGTGCGGCAAACCGGCCTCGCGATGCTCCTGCGGAGCCAGGCCGCCGAACTGGTCGCCGCCCTCGCCGAGTCCGGCGTCCCCGCCCTGGTCTTCAAGGGGACCGACTTCGCCGACCGCCTTTACCCGCGGCCCGGCCTGCGGCTGTTCCGCGACGTGGATATCCTGATCTCGGAAAGCGCCCGGGCCCAGACAGACTTGTGTTTGGAGCGCCTGGGCTACCGGGCGACCGCCGCGTCGCTCAAGTACGCCTCCGGCTACGGGCAGTGCGGCTGGCGCCGACCGGAGGCGCCCCCGGCGGTCCGTATGGCCGGAGGAATGGTCGAAATCCACTGGGACCTGGTGAACTCGCCGTCGCTTCGGCGGGCGGTTTCGGTGCCGCTGGAGGCGCTCCAGGTGGAGAGGCCGTCGCCGCCCCATACGGGCCGCATGGCCGGCGGTCTTCCCCGCCTATCGCCCGCCTCGATGCTTCTGGCGGCCGCCGTCCACGGAGCGACGAGTCACGCGTTCGACCGCCTCCAGGTCCTTTATGATGTGACCCAGGCGGCGCGCGGCGCTGCCGGACCGCTGGACGAAGCGTGGCTGGCCGAGGCCGCCAAGCGAACCGGCGCCGCCTTCGCACTTGAGGTGGCGCTCGCGCTGGCCGGCGAAGTCGTGGCCGAGCCGCAGTGCGGGGAACTCCTGGCCCGGTTGCGCCTGCCGCGCTCGACCTGCCTCTGGAAACCGGTTCTGACGCGGGGCGTGGTGCTCCGCGCCCATTCGCCGCGGGACGGCCTGCGCCGGCAGGCGTTCCGGGAGTTGCTGAAGCGCCAATGAGGGTCCTCCTGGTCTATCCCGCGTCGCCTCGGACGACCTGGCCCCAGGGCGCCTTCCGCTCAAAGTGGGTGCCGACCGGCCTGGCCTATATCGCGACCGCCCTGCGTCGGGCCGGGCACCGGGTCGCCGTCCACGTTTGCGAGGCGGTGCTGGACAAGAACGGTTTCGACTGGTCGGCGGCCGACGCCGAGTGGCGCGGCCTCCTCCAGGAGTTTCGCCCCGAGATGGTCGGCCTGTCGCTGGTGACGCCCGGCGTCCCGGAAGCGGGCGCCCTCGCCGCGACGGCAAAGGAGATCGGCGGAAGCCAGGTGCTGGTTGTGGCAGGGGGTCCGCACGCGACCGCCCTGCCCGAGCGACTGCTGGAGGAGTGCCCTGCCGTGGATGTGGCGGTCGTCGGCGAGGGCGAACGGACCCTGGTCGAGTTGGCCGATCGCGGGCCTTCCGCCTCCGTCCAAGGCATCGTATGGCGCGCCGGCGGATCGCCCGTGCGAACGGCCGCGCGCCCGCTGGTCCACGACCTCGACAGCCTCGGCCCGCCGGCCTACGATCTTTTCGACATGGCCTATTTCACGCAGCCGAGCCGCTGGCTCGTGCGGTGGCTGCCGCTGGCGGCGACCAACATCCGCACCTCCCGCGGATGTTCGAATCGGTGCCGCTTCTGCGCGGGGCACCTGGTGTCCGGTCTCGGCGGCCGCTTCCATTCCGTCCCGTACATCGTCGAGCAGGTCCGCCGCGCTGTGGACGAGTGGGGGGTCGAGGCGATCCATTTCGAGGATGATACGCTCGGAATGGACCGCGGTCGGCTTCTGGCGCTGTGCGACGCGCTCGGGCGAAGCGGTCTCCACCGGCGCGTCCGCTGGGACGGATGCCTGCGGGTGGACCAGGTGGACGGCGAATTGCTGGCCGCGATGAAGTCGGCCGGATGCATCCAGGTGGAGTTCGGCTTCGAGAGCGGGTCCGACGCCTCGCTCGAGCGGCTCGGAAAGCACGCCTCGGTGGAACTCAACCGGCGGGCCGTCCGCCTGACGCGGGAGGCCGGCCTGCGGATCTTCGCCGACATCATGGTCGGCCTGCCGGGCGAAACCGAGGCGGACCTCCGCCAGACCGTCCGGTTCATCCGCTGGGCCCGCCCGGAGGTCCTCGTGACCGCGCGCCTCTACCCGCTGCCGGGCACGGCCATTTATGACGCGCTCCCCCAGGCCACCCGCGACTTACTCTCCTGGGACGGGTACGCCTACCTGGATAAGCCGGGGATGCCGGTGAACCTGACGGCCATGGCCGACGACGAGTTCGAACAGTGGTATCGCCGGTTCCGGAAATACCTGGTGAGCCCTCAGATGACCCGGGCGCTCCTGCGGGACACGCCGCGCGAGAAGAAGGAGGTCCGCCGGGGCCTGCAGCGCAGCCTGCGGCGATTCATCGTGCGGCACCCGATTCGGGCCGCGCGCCTGCCGTGGTGAGATGGTCCGGCAGGCGATCGGCGTGCTGCTGCCATTCGGCGGCGGTGGCGTCAATGGCCCGGGCGGTGGCGCCTTCCAGGTAGTCGGGGGCCATGTTCTTGGCCGGCTGGCAGGCCCCCGCCCTGTAGATTCGCCGGAACGCCTCAGGATTATCCAGCAGGAGGCACGGCCGCGCGCGGTCCTTGATGGACTGCTGTTCGGCCCGCCACGCCTGGAAAACCGGATGCCTCTGGACAAAGTCATCGAGGCTGGCGTACGGGGTCCTCCGGTTGATGATGTCAAAGATGTTGCCGCACGAGATCGGAGCGAAGACGCAGGGGCTGATGTCGCCGCTCGCGCGGATGTGGAAATAGTAGCGTCCGCCCGCGATGCAGCCGCCCACGAGGTGCCCGTCGTTCCAGAAGTCGCCCAGGAAGATGGGCCGGTTTTCGAGGCGCCACCGGAGGATGGTCTCGCGGAGCCTCGCGCGCTGGCCGGCGGTGACCATGAGGTCGGCGCGCGGCGCGCGGCCGATGGGCTGCATGAGGAAGAACCAGCCGAAAAGGTCTCCCTCGGCGATCCGGAGGTCGAGAAACTCGTCGGTGCAGATGGCGTCGGCGTTCTCGCGCGTGATGGTGGCCGAGAAGCCCGTCATCACGCCGCGCTCGGCCAGGAGGCGGCGGGCC